>Ga0137370_10000540_pt1 | contig 14421 bp, 9 predicted proteins | sample SagtaG_11_FD_104920 | JGI IMG/M metagenome (GOLD analysis project Ga0137370, IMG submission 104920) | Vadose zone soil microbial communities from Sagehorn Ranch, Mendocino, California, USA - Sage1_R_20_16 metaG | ecosystem: Environmental > Terrestrial > Soil > Vadose zone | place: USA... | reverse complement strand
CGCAGTCGCATCTGGCCGCTCCTGTCACTCATGACGCTGTTGGCCGTGGTAATCGGTGCCTGCACGCAACAAGGCGGCGGCAACAACAACGGCAACGCGTCCGATCAAGCGGATCCCAACGGGGAGCTCGTTACGAACATGGGTAGCGAGCCTGACAACATCGACCCCCAACAGTCCTCGTTCGTCGAAGAGATCGGCGTGAACATGAAGGTCTTCGAGGCCCTCATGACCTTCGACGTCAAGACTGGGAAGGCCATCCCCGCGGCGGCGAAGGACCAACCAAAGGTCAGCGCCGACGGCAAGACGTACACGTACACGGTGCGTGACGGTCTCAAGTACTCGGATGGCAAGGCCCTCACGGCGGACAACTTCAAGTACGGATGGCAGCGGCTCTGCGACCCGGCCACAGCGGGCAACTATGCGTTCACCGGCTACATCGTGGCCGGCTGCGAAGACTGGAACAGCATGGACCCGAAGAAAGACGATCCCGCGAAGCTCGCGGCAGCGAAGACCGCGTTCCTCAACAACATCAAGGTGTCGGGCAACGACATCGCGTTCACGCTCACCGACCAGGCTCCGTACTTCAATTCGATCGCCGCGCTCTGGGTCGGCGTGCCCTCGCGTGAGGACCAGGTCACCAAGGGTGGTGCTTCCTGGACCGATCCGGCCACGTTCATCGGCAACGGGCCCTTCATCCTCAGCGAGTGGAAGCACAACGACAAGATGGTGTTCACGCGCAATCCGAACTTCCGAACCCCGACCAAGCTCGCGAAGTGGACCCAGGTCATGATCAATGAGCCCTCGGTGGCTTTCGCGGCTTACCGCAACAACGAGCTCGATGTCTACGGCATCGTGGCGGAGGATCTGCGGACCATCGACTCCGACGCCGCTCTCAAGGCCCAGAGGGTGGACGGCCCGGGCCAATGCACGTTCTACATCGGCTTCAACACGAAGAAGGCGCCGTTCGATGACAAGAACGTCCGGGTTGCCTTCGCCAAGTCATTTGATCGCGACGCGTACATCTCCGACGTCCAGAAGATTGGCAAGCCGGCGCTGGCCTTCATCACGCCGGGCATCCCCGGATACGACACGGGCGACTCGTTCCAGAAGTTCGACGCGACGGCCGCGAAGGCCGCTCTTGCTCAGGCGACCCCGGCGGCGCAGGCTGCGCTCGCGAACGTGAAGATCACGTATGCGTCGAGTGCGACCGCGAAGACGCGCCTCGAGTGGTTCCAGGGCCAATGGAAGAACAACCTCAGCGTCAATGTCGGCCTGGACCCGGTCGACTCGACGACCTACTCACAGCTGGTGAAAAAGCCGGACACCACGCCGGCTCTGTTCTTCCTCGGTTGGTGCGCCGACTACTACGACCAGCAGGACTGGCTCACGACGGTGTTCCACTCCAAGTCCACGGTCACTCGGATTGGCTACAACAATCCCCAGTACGACAAGCTCGTGACCGACGGCGACAAGGAGCCCGATCCGAAGAAGCGCGATGACATCTACCAGCAGGCTTCTCGCCTCCTCTCGCAGGACGCGCCTGCCGCGTGGATCTACTACGACGCGAACCCGGCGCTCGAGAAGCCCTGGGTCAAGAGCTACTACCTGACATCGCTCGGCTTCGAAGAAGCGCGCTTCACAGACGCGTTCGTGACGAAGAGAAGCTAGCGAGCCCGCGCGACCGAATGTCTAAAAGGAGGGGCCGGCGTGAGCCGGCCCCTCTCGTTTCGGTGACGCATTTCAAAAGCGTCGCGCTATACACTCGGTTCGAGACCGTGCTCAGTGCTTAGGTACGTGATCCGGCGGCTCCTGTTGATCATTCCCACCATGTTTTTCGTGGCGCTCATCACGTTCACCCTCGCGCACGCAGCTCCCGGGAGTCCTTTCGATCGCAACTCGAACCGGCCGTTGTCCCAGGCCACCATCGACCGAATTAACCGGTACTACGAGGTCGACAAGCCGATCCCTGAACAATTCGTGGCCTACATGGGGAATCTCATCCGCGGTGATCTTGGCCTGAGCTTCACCCGACAGAGACCGGTCGTCGAGATCATCGGTCAGGGTATCGGCACGACCTTCCAGCTCGGCATCGGCGCGCTCTTGTTCGCGCTTGCCTTTTCGATCCCGCTCGGAATCATCAGCGCGCTCAAACAGAACACGCTCCTTGACTACTCGAGCATGCTTCTCGCGACCATCGGCACCACGATTCCGTCGTTCGTCATTGCGATCTTCCTCATCTCCATCTTCGGGGTGGGCCTCCATCTGCTTCCGTTCGTGGGATGGGATAGCTGGCAGCACATGGTCATGCCGATATTCGTCCTCGGACTCGGCGCAGGCGCGTTCCTCACGCGGATCACGCGGGCGAGCATGCTGGAGGCGATCCGTCAGGACTACGTCCGAACCGCGCGGAGCAAGGGCCTGCGCGAACGTTCGGTGATCGTCGGTCACGCGCTCAAGAACGCCCTCATACCCGTCGCCACGATCATCGGTCCCGCGACGGCGGGGCTCATCACCGGCTCGTTCATCATCGAGACCCTCTTCAACGTTCCGGGGATGGGACGACTCTATGTGATCAGCATCCTCCAGCGCGACTACCCGACGATCATGGGGACCACGCTCCTGTACGCGTTCCTCATCATGATCGCCAACCTCACCGTCGACATTCTCTATGGCGTCCTCGATCCGCGGATCAAGGTGCGTTAGTGGTGACGGCGGCGACGACCCAGCAGCAGCGCTCCGTTGAAGTGACCGTCATCACGCGTAAGCAGCGCTCGCTCTGGGGCGACGCGATGTATCGCCTGATCCGAAACCGCGCGGCGCTCGTGGGACTCGTGGTCATCGCGATTGCGGGTCTGATCGCGATCTTCGCTCCATTGATCGCGCCGTATGACCCTCTGGAACTGCATGGCTCGGACGGGCTGATGGAGCCGGTCTGGACCAAGTTCTTCGGCAGCCAGTTCACCAACCCCGCATACTTTTTTGGCTCGGATGCGCTCGGGCGGGACATCCTCAGCCGGCTCATGTACTCGTCGCGGGTGAGCCTCATCATCGGCCTCGTCCCGGTGTCGATCGTGCTCGCGATCGGCCTCACCGTCGGGATGCTCGCGGGGTACGTGGGTGGCGCTGTGGACGACTTTCTCATGCGCGTCACCGACGTCGTCTACGCCTTTCCGGATCTGCTCTTCGTGATCATCATCGTGGCGACCCTCCGCGGAACGGCCCTCGGGGATGCGTACGACGGACTCCTCGTCATCTTCGTCGGCATCGCGGTCGTGAACTGGGTCGGGGTCGCGCGGCTCGTCCGCGGGCAAGTCCTCGCGGTGAAGAACCGCGAGTTCGTCGAGGCAGCCCGGGCCGTCGGAGCGGGTCCGGGACGCATCATGAGCAGGCATATCTTCCCGAACATCCTCGCGCCGATCATCGTGACCGTCGCGTTCGCCATACCTGGAGCCATGCTCACGGAATCCGTCCTCTCTTTTCTGGGTATCGGCATCCGGCCCCCCACGCCGACCTGGGGCGTCATGATCAATGACGGGTTTCTGGTCTTCTCGACGACGCCCTGGCCGGTATTACTTCCGTCGCTCTGCATCTCGATCGTCTTGCTGGCGTTCACGTTCGTCGGAGATGGCCTTCGGGACGCGCTCGACCCGCGGTCGAAGATGTGATGGCGATCCGTTGCTAGACTGCGCGGAACTCAGGCGGGACTAGGGGGAGACCGGGTGGCTCAGCAGCTTCTGGAGGTCACGGACCTCCACACGCAGTTCTTCACGCGCGACGGAGTCGTCCGCGCGGTCGACGGAGTTACGTTCGAGGTCGCGGCGGGCGAGACGCTCGGAATCGTCGGGGAGTCCGGGTGCGGCAAGTCGGTGACCGCGCTCTCGCTCATGCGTCTCATCCCCGTGCCGCCGGGCAAGATCGTGAAAGGCACGATCATGTTCGACGGCGCGGACGTCCTCAAGATGGACGACGACGAAGTGCGGGGGATCCGCGGCAACAACATCGCGATGATCTTCCAGGACCCGATGACGAGCCTCAATCCCGTGCTTACCATCAGCCGGCAGATTTCCGAGGCGCTCGAGCTGCATCTCAAGATGGACAAGAGCGAAGCGCGCAAGCGGACCATCGAGCTGCTCGATCTCGTCGGCATCCCAAGCGCGAAGAAGCGCGTCGATGACTATCCCCACCAGTTCTCAGGAGGGATGCGTCAGCGCGTGATGATCGCGATGGCGCTCTCCTGCAATCCCAAGCTCATCCTCGCGGACGAGCCGACGACCGCGCTCGACGTGACGATCCAGGCGCAGATCCTGGACCTCTTGAAGAACCTGGCACGCGAGTTCCGGACCGCGTTCATCCTGATCACGCACGACCTCGGCGTCGTCGCGGGCATGACCCAGCGCATCCACGTCATGTACGGCGGCAAGATCGTCGAGAAGGCGGACACCGCGGAGCTCTTCGCCAATCCGAAGATGCCGTACACGTGGGGCCTCCTGCGTTCGATACCGCGCTTGGACGAGCACCGTAAGGCGAAGCTCGTGCCGATCGAGGGGCTCCCGCCCGACCTCATCGCCCCGCCGCCCGGTTGCCGGTTCGAGCCGCGCTGCCAGTACCGGCGCGATGTCTGCCGCGAGAAGGAGCCCGAGCTCGTGCACGTTCCGAACTCCAAGCCCGACCACGAGGCCCGGTGCTGGGGCACCCAGGAGGGCGGCTGGCTCGTGGATACGGACTGGCGCAAAGAGGTCGGTGACACGCGCGTGATCGAAGAGATCAAGCAGGAAGTCGCGCAGCTACCGCCCGAGCCGAAGCCCGGCGATATACCGCCACCGCCGGCGGCGATCTAAGAGGTGTAGAGATGGCTCTGAACACACCATCAAAGCCGGCCGATCCGGACTTCGTCCGGATCCGCAGCACGGCCACGGCGGACAGCGGCAAGAACCTCCTCGACGTCAAAGCGCTGAAGATGCACTTCCCGCTCACGCAGGGGATCATCTTCCAGCGCCAGGTCGGCGCGGTGCGCGCGGTCGACGGGATCGATTTCTTCGTCGAGAAGAGCGAGACACTCGGACTCGTCGGCGAGTCGGGGTGTGGAAAGTCGACCACCGGACGCGCGATCCTCCAGCTCTACAAGCCGACGGCCGGCGAGGTGAAGTTCGACGGCGTCGAGCTCACCAAGCTTGGCGGCGAGGACATGCGCAAGATGCGCCGCCGCATGCAGATGATCTTCCAGGATCCGTATGCGTCGCTGAATCCACGAATGACCGTCGGCAACATCATCGGCGAACCGCTCGAGGTCCATAACCTCGCGCGCGGCAAAGAGAAGACCGAGCGCGTCCAGGAGCTGCTACGCGTCGTAGGTCTCAACCCGTACTTCACCAACCGCTACCCGCATGAGTTCTCGGGAGGGCAGCGCCAGCGCATCGGGATCGCCCGCGCCCTCGCGGTCGAGCCTGAGTTCATCGTGTGCGACGAGCCGATCTCGGCCCTCGACGTCTCGATCCAGGCGCAGGTCATCAATCTGCTCGAGGAGCTCCAGGATCGCTTCAAGCTGACGTATCTCTTCATCGCGCACGACCTTTCGGTGGTGCGGCACATCAGCGACCGCGTCGCAGTGATGTATCTCGGAAAGATCGTCGAGCTCGCGGACCGCGTCGATCTGTACGAGCGTCCGCTCCACCCGTATAGCCAGGCGTTACTGTCCGCGGTCCCGATCCCGGATCCCGCCGTGGAGTCGAAGCGCAAACGCATCATCCTCACCGGCGACGTGCCGTCACCGGTGAATCCGCCGTCCGGCTGCCGCTTCCATACGCGGTGCTGGAAGGCGCAGCAGATCTGCTCTGAGGTCGACCCGGAGTTCATCGAGCACGAGCCGCGGCACTGGGCCGCGTGCCACTTTCCGGGCGTCTAGACCGGCCAGGCAACCAAACCGGCTGATCGTCCGAACGCCCTCAGCCGTAGGGCGGTATAGCAGGCGGGATCGGCCGTCTCCGCAGGCTTTGCCTAGACTGCCGAAATTCTCGCATTGGGAAAGGAGCCACCGAGGGGCATGACGCAAAAGCGCACGCACCGCACTTTGCTTGGCATCGCGGCCGCGGCGGTCCTCATCGCCACGGCGTGCGCGCCGAGCGGCGGACCGAGCGCAAGCAGCACGACAACGACCCAGGAAACGCCGGTCGCCGGCGGTCGAGTGATCCGAGGCTCGTTCAGCGACATCCGGGTTCTGAACCCGGTGGTCAGCACCGACGCAACGTCGACACAGGTCATCAGCCTCATGTACGACACCCTGCTCAACGTCGACGCGAAGACCGGCAACCCCATCCCCTGGATGGGGAAGTGGACGGTCAGCGCCGACAACCAGACCTTCAGCTGGGAGATCGACGCGAAGGCGAACTGGTCTGACGGCAAGCCTGTGATCGCCGAGGACTTCCTCGCTCGCGCGAAGGCCACCGCGCGCAGCAAGCTGACGACCCAAAAGAGCAACTGGGCCGACGTCGAGGGCTTCAACGACTACGCCAGCGGAAAGGCGACGGCGATCTCCGGAATCACGATCGACACTGCCAACCCGAAGAAGTTCAGCGTGCACTTCACGCGGTCCTTCTGCCCGGCCCTCCTGCAGGTCTTCGGGTCGGCGCCGATCCCGGCGCACGTGTTTGGCAAGTACACCGTCGACAACGATCCGTCGAAGAACATCGACACGGCAGGAGAGAATGCCGCCCCGACCGCGGTCAGCGGGCCGTTCAAGTTCAAGGAATGGCGCAAGGGCGACCAGGTCATCCTCGGGCGCAACGACGGCTACTGGCGGGGCGCGCCGTACCTCGACGAATTCGTCCAGAAGGTCGTCGCCGACTCCACCGTCCAGGCCGCGCAGCTGAAGACCGGCGAGCTGACGCTCGGCGCGATCCAGCCAGGCGACTATGACGACCTGTCGAAGTCCGACAACCTGAAGCTCTACGAGTGGAAGGACAACGGGTACGTCTACATCGGATGGCGCCTCAACAATCCGAACGTGCCCGCTCTACAGGACAAGCGGATCCGCCAGGCGCTGGCATACGGCCTCGACATGTCGCAGGTCGTCCAATCCGTGGTCCTCGGTCACGGGGAGAAGCAGATCTATCACACGCCTTCCGTCTCCTGGGCTTCCCCCGGCACGGCCGGCTTCAACGATTACAAGTACGACGCGACCAAGGCCGAGCAGCTGATCAAAGATGCCGGCTACACCAAGGGCTCCGACGGCTTCTACGCGAAGGACGGTAAGACCCTTGGGTGGACGATCGTGACGAACCAGGGCAACAAGACACGCGAGACGTTCCTTCAGGTAGCCGCGGAGCAGTACAAGAAGATCGGCGTGAAGATCAACCCCAAAGTCGAAGACTTCACGACGCTCGTCCCGAAGCTCACGAGCGGCAGCAACGAGATCGAGACGATCATCATTGGTTGGCAGCTCGGGACCGACCCCGACCTCTACAGCATCTGGCACTCGAGCAACATCGCAAGTGCCGCGCAGGCCGGCAACAACTTCGTTGGATACAACAATCCCGACCTTGACAAGCTCATCGAGCAGGGCCGCGGTCCGACCTGTGGCCAGGACGTCCGCAAGAACGTCTACGCACAGGCGAACAAGATCCTGAACGAGGACCAGCCGTACAACTTCGGGTTCTCGCAAAACAGGATCCTCGCGACCGACAAGCGCATCCGCGGCATCGAGCCGGGCAGCTTCAGCCCGGACGCGACATGGAACGTCGAGAAGTGGTGGATCAAGCAATAGCCGCGATCTGACGTAACGCGCGCGGCGGGGCGCCCGGACCGGGCGCCCCGCCGGTCACGGCAGGCCGGAGGTCACCGAGGAGCGATGCGCAAATACATCATCCGGCGCGTCCTGTACGCGATTCCCACGCTGCTCGGAATCTCGGTCATCGTCTTCCTCGTCTCGAGGCTCTCGCCCGGCGATCCCGTTCGCCTCTACACCTTCGGCGCGACGAACATCACGGAGGCGGACATCGCCGCCCTACGTCACTTCTACGGGCTCGACCAGCCATTGCCGATCCAGTACGTCGACTGGCTCATGAACATGCTCCGCGGGGACTTCGGCAAATCCCTGCAGTACAACCAGCCGGCGTTCGCTCTCCTGATGGAGCGGCTTCCCGCCACGCTGCAGCTCGCCGTCCTCGCGCTGGTCCTGCAGATCGGCATCGGCGTCCCGCTCGGCGTCATCGCCGCGCTGAACCGCGGAGGCTGGATCGACAACGCCGTGCGATTCTTCGGCGTCGTCGGGCACGCGATACCCCAGTTCTGGATCGGACTGCTGTTCATCGTCCTCTTCGCCGTGAACCTGCATTGGCTCCCGAGCCAGGGCCTGCTCACCATCGGGAAGGACGTCTGGGACATCCCCGACCGCATGAGACACATCCTTCTGCCAGCAATCGTGCTGGCGCTGGCCGGCGTCGCGAACTACTCGCGCTATCTCCGTACCGAGACGCTCGACGTGATCGCACAGGATTACGTGCGGACGGCGCGCGCGAAAGGTCTTCGCGAGGGCACCGTCGTCTACGTGCACGCGCTCCGCAATGCGCTGATCCCGGTCGTCACCGCCCTCGGCGGCATCCTCGCCGCGCTCGTCAGTGGCGCCCTCATCGTCGAGCAGGTCTTCACCTGGCCGGGTGTCGGCCAGCTCACGTATGCGGCCGTTCGCGGCAAGGACTACCCGCTCATCATGGCCGGCGTCATGTTCGCCAGCACGATGCTGGTGATCAGCTACCTGCTTCGCGACCTCGCGTACGCACGCGTGGATCCGCGGATCAAGGTCTGAGCTGATGGCGACCGTCGCCCGCGCCGACGTCGTGCCCGCGCCGACGGCCCGCCGCGCGTCGGCGGGGCTCTGGACGAACGCGTGGTACAGCCTTCGTCGCGATCGCCTCACCATGGGGGCAGTGCTCGTCCTGGTCCTGCTCGCGCTCTCGGCGATCGCCGCGCCCCTCTTCGCGCAATACGTGTTCCACACGAGCTTCGAGGAGCAGGATCTCCTTCACATCTACGCGAGACCGACGTTCGATCCGCCGGCTTACATGCTCGGCGCCGATGAGATCGGACGCAGCCAGGTGGTGCGCCTGCTCTACGGTGGGCAGGTCTCGCTCTTCATCGGCTTCGTCGCGGCGCTCATGAATCTCACGTTGGGCGTCGGCCTCGGTCTGCTCGCCGGGTATATGCGCGGCGCCGTCGACGACATCATCACGTGGTTCATCACCACGCTGAACTCCATCCCGATCATCTTTCTCCTCCTTCTCATCACCTCGCTCTTCCAACCCAGCGCTCTCACACTCACGTTCATCATCGGCTTCCTGTTCTGGACGGGAGTGACCAACTTCGTGCGCGGCCAGACCTTCGCATTACGCGAACGCGAGTTCATCACGGCCGCGCGGACGATCGGCGCCGCCACGCCGCGCATCCTGTTCCGGCACATCCTGCCGAATGTCCTGCCGCTCATTTTCGTTCTCGCGGCGATCGACATCGGCACGATCATCCTGGCCGAATCGGCTCTGAGTTATCTGGGCCTCGGCGTGATGCCGCCGACACCGAGCTGGGGGAACATGCTCTCGAACGCGCAGAGCTACGCGACGCGCGCACCGTGGCTCGTCGTCGCGCCGGGCGCGATGATCTTTCTTACGGTCCTGTGTCTGTATCTCATCGGGGACGGCCTCCGCGATGCTCTCGACCCGAGGCTCAAGGCGTCCTGACGGCCGGACGGCCGAGCTAATCCCTGACCGGATGCGCTCTCCGGCCGCGTTGCTCCTGGTTATCTCTGCAGTGCTCGGCGCGTGCACGCTCAACACGAGCGCTCCCACGCCGACGCCAACCCCGGCGATCTCCGGCGGAACCCTGCGCGTCGCGATCGCGTCGGAGGCGGCGCCCCTCGATCCCTGGAACGACGATGCGTCGCTCGTCGCGACCCGCCAGATCTTCGAAACGCTCGTCGAGGTCGACCCGGCAACGTCACGCATCGCGCCCGCGCTCGCGTCCTCGTGGCAGATGACGAACGACGGGGCGTCGTGGACGTTCACTCTTCGGGACGGCGTGAGATTCCACGATGGCAATGCGCTTGACGCGACGGCCGTCGTGGCGAGCTTCGATCGGGGCAAAGCCGCCCGCGGCTCCGCGTACCGGGCGCTGTTCGGCGATCCCTCGATGATCCTGAGCCTCCAAGCGGTCGACCCCCGAACCGTGCGGTTCGACCTTCGCGCTCCGTTCGGTCCGTTCCTCGCGCACCTCGCCGCGCCCCAGGCCGCGATCGCACATGGCGCCGCGGGAACCGGGCCGTTCGCCGCGCCCGCGGGCGCGCTTGCGCAGGACGGCTCGCTCACGCTCCGCCGGAACGACGCCTACTGGGGTCGTGACCAAGCCGGCAAACCGCTGCCGTACCTCGACGGCCTCGTGCTTCGGCCGGTGCGCGACGCCACGTCACGCCTCACGGAGCTGCGAGCCGGACGGGTCGAGGTGGCGCTCGATCTGCCCATCGCGCAGGCTTCTACCGCCCGGAGCGACCCGAGCCTCGTCGTCAGTCCGCGGAAGGATGCCGCCCTCGCATCGCTCGGCATCAACACGACCTCGGCCCCGTTCGATCGACCGGAGGCCCGCCGCGCCGTGGCGATGGCGGTGAACCGCAACGCGCTGTCCGCCGTCTACGCTGGCACGTCGCGGCCCGCGAGCCAGGCCGTCCCGCCCGGCGCGCTCGGCTACGACGACAGCGTGGTGGAGTTCGCGGCACTCGACACGGATGCGGCGCGCAAAGCGCTCGCCGATGCTCACATTCCGACGCCGATCTCCGTGGACCTCGCTTACCCTAGCGTTCCGACTGCCGCATACCCCGATCCGCAGCGCATCGCCCAGTCGATCGCCGCGGACCTCGGCAAGATCGGCATCGTGGCCCGCCTCCGCTCGGTGGACACGGCCGCGCTGCGCGATGCCGGCGCCGCCCTCACCCTCGACACGACCGTGCTCGGCCTCGACCCCGACGACGTGTTCTGGCCGCTCTACGGGCTCGACGACCCGTCCGGAACGTCGCTGATCGTGGGTCTGGTCCGGAAGGCCCGCGCCGAGGCGGATCCAACCAAGCGCGCCGAGCTCTACAAGCAGGTCTCCAAGATCGCCCGAACCGACGCGCTTCGCGTACCTCTTCTCTTCGCGGACAGGCCCAACGCGACCACGGCGAGGCTCGTCGGGTACGACGGGATCGAGTATTTCGGCACGGTGTGGCTCCGGCCCTGACCGCGTCGATTAACGTGTAAGGGAATGATCGGAATGGGTGGCGGTGGCGTCCACATGTTCATGTGGGGCCAGCGCGGCGACGCGGCCAAGAAGCGGCCGACGGTCGCGATGTATCGGCGGCTCCTGCGATTCGTCCGCCCGTACCGGTCGAATCTTGCGCTCGCGATCGCCCTGCTTCTCGTCTCGACTGCGCTTGGACTCGTCTGGCCGAAGATCGTGCAGCGCGTGCTCGACCTCGGCCTGAAGGAGCCGGGGCTGCTCGACGAGCTCGTCGTCATTTTTGTAGTAGTCCTGCTGGTGCGCGCGGTCGTTGACGGTGTGCGCCAGTTCGTCATGGCCTGGACGGGCGAGAAGGTCATCTTCGACCTGCGCATGGCCATCGTGAACCACCTGCAGTCGATGTCGCTGTCCTTCTTCAACGTCCGCAAGACCGGCGACCTCATGTCGCATGTCACGAGCGACGCGACCCTCGTGCACGGCGTCGTGACCCAGACGATCATCCAGGTGCTCGGCCAGGTCCTGACGCTCGTCGGCGGCATCACGATCATCTTTCTCATGAACTGGCGCCTCGCCCTCCTGACCCTCATCGTCGCGCCGCCGATCGGGATCATCGGCCAGTACCTCGGCCGCCGCATACGCGACATCTCTCGCGCGGCGCAGGACGCGCAGGGCGAGGCCGTCGGTGTGTTGCAGGAGGCGCTCGCCGAGGTGCGCGTGGTGCAGGCCTTCACGCGCGAGGACTACGAGGCGAAGCGCTTCCACGAGAAGCTCATCGTGATGTTCCAGAAGAGCATCGACCGCGCGCGCATCGGCGCGATCATGTTCCCGGCGATCGGGTTCCTCGGGTTCGCGTCGTCGATCGTCGTCCTCTGGTACGGCGGCCACCAGGTCGCGAGTGGTGAGCTCACCGCGGGTGAGCTCGTCGCATTCCTGCTTTACATGGGAATGGTGGCCGGTCCGGTCGGTGGTCTCGCGAGCCAGTGGACCGGCGTCCAGCAGGCGTTCGGCGCGGCCGACCGGATCTTCGCTCTGCTCGACACCGAGCCCGACGTCCGTGACCTGCCGGGCGCGGTGCCGATCGGCCGGGTGCGAGGCGAGATCGAGTTCGACGACGTTTCCTTCAAGTACGGCGAAGGGCCATTCATCTTCGAATCGCTCTCGACCGCGTTCGCCGAGGGCAAGACGACCGCGCTCGTCGGGCCGTCGGGTGCGGGCAAGACGACCCTCGTGAATTTGGTCGGCCGCTTCTACGACCCGGTCGCAGGACGCGTCTGCGTCGATGGTCGGGACATCCGCGAGGTCACGCTCCGCTCGCTGCGCGAGCAGATCGCGGTCGTCCCGCAGGAGCCCATCCTTTTCGGCGACACGATCCGCGAGAACATCCGCTACGGACGGCTGGATGCGACGCAGGCTGAGATCGAGGAGGCGGCGAAAGCCGCGAACGCGACCGAGTTCATCTCGCGAATGCCCAAGGGTTTGGAGACGATCGTGGGCGAGCGGGGCGTGCGCCTGTCGGTGGGCCAGCGCCAGCGCATCGCGATCGCGAGGGCGATCCTGCGCGACGCGCGGATCCTGCTCCTCGACGAGGCCACAAGCTCGCTCGACAACGAGAGCGAATTCCTCGTCCAGCAGGCGCTCGACCGTCTCATGCGCGGCCGGACAACGATCGTGATCGCCCACCGGCTGTCGACGGTCGAGCGCGCGGATCGGATCCTCGTGCTCGATCGAGGCCGCATCGTCGAGGAGGGCACGCACACGGAGCTGCTCGCGCGGGGCGGCCTCTACCACCGCCTCTACACGCGGAAGTTCGTCGACGAGAGCGCGGCAGCGCCGATGGACGCGGCGCGCGAGCCTGTCCTCATCGGCACGGTTATCGGCGCGCGCCGCTTCGGACCTCCCAACTCCTAACAGTCGCGTTTGCACCCGGGAGTACGCTCGGCCAGGAAGCCTGGCCAGTCGTTGTCGAGCGCAAAAAGGGGAGGAACAAGATGGGGACAGACAAGGTTCGGTTGGCGAAAGAGGGCATCGAAGCGTTTAACGCGGGAGACTGGGAGCGATTCAAGGCGCCGCTCGACTCGGACGCGGTCTACGAAGAGCTTGCGACCCAACGCAAGGTCCAAGGTCCGGATCAGATCGTCGAGGCGAGCAAGGGATGGAAGGAAGCGTTTCCCGACACCAAGGGAACGATCACGAAGGTGATTGAGGGCCCGGACACCGTGGTGCTCGAGATCACGTGGCAGGGGACGCACACGGGTGACCTCGTCTCACCGATGGGCACCATCCCGGCCAGCCGGAAACGCGTGACGCTGCAGGCGGTTCAGGTTGTCAGATTCAAAGGCGACAAGGTCGCCGAGACCAGACATTTCTTCGACCTCATGACGTTGCTTGAGCAGATCGGCGCTCTTCCGGTGCCCGCGACGGCGTAAGCGAGCTCTGGACGGCCCGGCGGCTTCGGCCGCCGGGCCGGCATTCGCTGTCGCAGCGACCCGTTGCGTGCTTCCTTGCTTGGTCACTCGAGTAAGGTGAAGGTGCGCGCGACGGGGTCGGCGCTTTGGGGGTTCTCGTGATCGCATCGACTCAACCCACCTTCTGGTCGACCATCAAGGCGACCATCGCGCGGCATCCCGCGGGCGCGTTCCTCATCTTCTTCTACGTCACAGGCTGGATCTTCTTTCTACCGGCGCTCCTCGGAACGTCAGGTTTCGGCCTCCTCCCGTACGATCTCCCGCCGCAGCCTTCGATCCTGCTCTTGACCATCGTCGGCCTCGCGGGCGGCGCCTTCCTGGTGACTCGACTCGCTTACGGCACGGAAGGCGTTCGCGAGCTCCGTAGCCGCTACTTCACCTGGCGCACGGGTCCGCAGTGGTACCTGCTCGCTCTCTTCGGCGCGCCGCTCCTACTGCTCGTCGGCGCCGCGGTGGTCCAGGGCACGAGCGTCCTCGGCGCGTTCGGCGCGAACCTCTCGCAGTTCCTTCCGAACTACGTGCTGCAGGTCGTCCTCATTGCCGTGCTCATCTCGCTCTGGGAGGAGACCGGCTGGATGTCGTTCCTCACCGCACGGTGGCAGAAGCGCTTTGGGCCGGTCCTCGCGAGCTTGATGGTGGCTCCACTCTTCGGGCTGGGGCACTTCCCGCTGCTCTTCCTTGCCGGTGGTCTCACCGACTCCGG
>Ga0137370_10000534_pt1 | contig 14471 bp, 10 predicted proteins | sample SagtaG_11_FD_104920 | JGI IMG/M metagenome (GOLD analysis project Ga0137370, IMG submission 104920) | Vadose zone soil microbial communities from Sagehorn Ranch, Mendocino, California, USA - Sage1_R_20_16 metaG | ecosystem: Environmental > Terrestrial > Soil > Vadose zone | place: USA... | reverse complement strand
GCCGGCATCACGAAAGACTTTGAAAACCGGATCGACGCCGAGGGCGCGCTGGCGGAGGCCAACCGGGCGTACGAGCGGCGCTACCTTCACGTCGGCGAGCCGCAGGACGGGCTGGTACAGGTAGACGGCCTCCTCGATACAGAGGGTGGCGCGATGCTGCGCACAGCGCTCAATGCGCACATGATGCCCGGTAAAGACGATGACCGCACGCCCGGACAGCGGCGCGCCGATGCCCTGGTCGAGATCTGCCGGCGACCCGGCAAGGCGTCCACCGACGGCGCCGGTCCGCGCCCGCATCTGATCATCACGGCGAGCGTCGACACCCTGGCGGGAATTCCGGGAGCGCCGGCGGCGCGGCTCGATTCGGGTGCAATGGTTCCGTCGGCCACGGTGCAGCGGCTCGCCTGCGATTCCGCCATCACGCGCGTCACCGCGCTGGGCGAGCTCGACCAGGAGGTCAGCCGCGCCAGCCGCAGCATCCCGGCAGCCACCCGTCGGGCGCTGGCCGCGCGCGACCGGCACTGCGTCTTCGCCGGCTGCGACCGGTCGCCGGTGTGGTGCGACGGCCATCACCTCGTGTTCTGGACTCGCGGAGGGCCGACCACGCTGCCCAACCTCGCACTGGTCTGCAGGCCACACCATCGCAAGGTGCATGAAGAGGGCTGGAAGTTGGAACGGCGAAAGGACGGGCGCTGGGGGGCGATCCCGCCACCGCGTCGCGTCATCCCGAGCGCGCGATCGGCATGAGCGATGAGATGTCTTGGCGAGCGGCGTTTGCCCGGGGCTGGCTAGTCCGACTGATGCCCGGGATTGACGGTGCGCTTGCGCTCCAGGTAGGCGATCAGGCCAAAGAGCAGCGTCAGTCCGAGCAGGAGTCCGCCGAGGGCGTCCGAGACCCAGTGCCAGCCTAGGTAGACGACACCGAATCCGACAAGCAAAACCACCAGCACCAACACCGGACTGAGCCGGGAACTGTCGCGGCCGAACAGCTCCCAGCGCTCCGCCAGGTAGAGCACGAGCCCATAAACGATCGTTGCCCGCAGTACGTGACCGCTGGGGAACGCGTAGGCGCCCACGTCGTGGCTCAACGAGGGGAGGCCGTGGGGGAAGCGCTGGAACGCCCTGCCCGGCTCCACCGCGGGGACGACGCTCTTGAGCAGGATCTCGAGGCCGGACGCGATCAGGACGAGGACCGCCGGTAGCACGGCGAGCAGCCGCAGACCGCGGAAGAGCGCGACGCCGAGCAGCACCGCGATCGTAAACGTCACCTCGATACTGCCCAGGTAAGAAAACAACCCCAGGCCGATGTCCTGCGCGCTGCTGCCTCGCCCCTGCAGGTAGCGCGTCAGCCGCAGATTCGCCCCGTCAAACGCCCCCATGCTGACCAGCACCGTGATCAGCGCAAACGCCGCAAAGAAGGCGCCGGCCGTGATCATCAGGCGGCGGCTCAACGCCGGCCAGCGGGGTCGCCTCAGCGCTGGCACTTGCGGCAATACACGGTGCCGCGGCCGGCCAGGCGTGTCCCCTGCAACGGCGTCCCGCATCTCAGGCAGGGCTCCCCGCTCCGCCCGTAGACGAGCAGCTTCTCCTGGTTGCCGCCCCGCAGCCCAAAACCATCGACATAATCGATGATCGACGAGCCTCGTGCCGCAATGCTGTTCTCAAGTACGTCTTGAATCGCTGCATAGAGGGACCGCCGTTCACGGAGGGTGAGCTGGTGAGTCCATCGGCTAGGACGGATTCCCGCCCGAAAACATGCCTCGTCGGCGTAGATGTTGCCGACGCCCGCCAGGAAGGACTGGTCCAGCAATGCCGATTTCACCGGCCGGCGGCGCGCATGGATCAGCCTCTCAAACTCGTCCACAGTTAGGTCGCCATGGATTGGCTCGGGACCGAGCCGGGCCGGAAAGGCGCGGGCGGCGATGATCTCCGGCTGCGTTCCCAGCAGCAGCCGGCCAAACTGGCGCTGGTCGTCGTAGCGGAGTTCAAGGCCGCTGTCGAGCAGCAGGCGCACGTGCGTGTGCTTGACCGGCGCTTCCTCGGGCTCCCAGAGGCGCAAATGACCGGTCATCCCCAGATGCACGATCAGCCGTTCGGCACCGGCACCGTTGGGGCTCGCGGCCTCATGCCGCCGGGCTGCCGCGTGCCCCTGGGCTGCATCCTGCAACGGCATCACGATGTACTTGCCGCGCCGCGTGACGGACGTGATGGTCCGGCCACGCAAGCGCTGCACGAATTGGCGGGCTGTCGGATATCGAATCAGCCGACCAAGCACGAGCTGATCCCGAGTAACCTGCAGCGACTCGATGCGACGCCCGCTCAGCTGCGGCCGCAGATCACGAACGACCGTCTCGACTTCAGGCAGTTCGGGCATGCGCCCTCAGGCTTTTGCGGCGACCAGGCGGACGCGTTCCATGTCCTGCCAGTTTGGACCGAGCTTCAGATCGACCTGGAGCGGCACCTTCATCGGATACGCCGTCGCCATCAAGTCGGGGACGACGTCGATGAGTCGTTCACGTTCGCCTGGCGGGACTTCGAAGACGAGCTCGTCGTGGACGGTCAAGATCATCCGGCTCTGCAATCCCTGTTCGCGCAGATATTGCTGCAGCCTGATCATGGCGAGCTTCATGATGTCGGCGGCCGAGCCCTGCACCGGCATGTTGATGGCGATCCGCTCGGCGCCCTGTCGCAACATGCGATTCGGTGATCGAATGTCCTGAATGTAGCGCCGGCGATGCAGCAGGGTCTCGACGTAACCCTGCTCGCGGGCCTGCATCTTGATGCCTTCGAGAAATTCCCGGACCCGGTTATACGCACGGAAGTACGCGTCGATAAAGATGCGGGCTTCTTCCGTCGACATGCCAGTGTCGCGGGCCAGACCGAAATCGCTCAGGCCATAAAAGAGACCGAAGTTCACGACCTTGGCGAGGCGTCGCTGGTTCGCCGTCACCTGGTCCTGAGGGATGGCGAAGACTTCGGCGGCCGTGCGTGCATGGATGTCCTCGCCCCGGGCGAAGGCGTCGACCAGCACCGGGTCGTCAGTCATATGCGCCAGGACACGAAGTTCGATTTGCGAGTAATCAGCCGAGAGCAAGACGTCACCCGGGCGGCCGGGGATGAAGGCGCGCCGGACTTTCTGGCCGACCTCGGTTCGAATTGGAATGTTCTGCAGGTTCGGATCGGACGATGAGAGCCGTCCGGTCGCGGCAACGGTCTGATTGAAGCTGGTGTGCACGCGATGCGTCTTCGCATCGACCAGCAACGGCAGCGCATCCACATACGTGCCTTTGAGCTTGCTCAACTGCCGGAATTCAAGAATTTTCGGCACCACCGGGTGCTGATCGCGCAAGCCTTCCAGGACGTTGGCATCGGTCGAGTAGCCGCTCTTGGTCTTGCGTCCGCCCGGCAGGTTCAGGTCTTCGAAGAGAAAGCGCGCGAGTTGCTGCGGCGAGTTGACATTGATCGGCCCGTGCGCCACGTCGGCGATTTCCTGGTCGAGCCGTTGTAATTGCTCGTACAGCTCGCGCGAGACCTGCTGCAAGTAGGGCAGGTCGACGGAAACGCCGGCGAGCTCCATCTCGCCCAGCACTGGAACCAGCGGCATTTCGAGGTCTCGAAAGAGTTCCGCGTTGCCGAGCCGCTCGAGCTCGGACTGGAGCCTCGGCGCCAGCTGCAGCATGACCCGCATACGCTCCCCACAGAAGGCGGCCGCCCTCGCGACATCGACCTGATCACAGGTCATCGCCGTCTTGCCGCTGCCGAAGAGCCCCTCGCGGCCCTCGACCGTTCGATGCAACACGTCCGATGCCAGTGCCTCGAGGCTCGGTGATCGCACTCCGGAATTGAGCAGGTAGGCTGCGACCAGCAGGTCCCAGTCAATGCCGGCTAGCTCGATGCCATGCGCTCGCAGCGCCAGGTAGTCAGCCTTCTGGTTGAAGCCCAGCTTCGATGGCTTGGCGCTCTGCAGGCTGGCGGCAAAGCGTTGAAGAACATCACGCGCCTCGAGGCAGCGCTCCTGTTCGTGGGCTACGGGCACATAAAAGACATCGCGTTCACCCAGGCCGACGACGAACGCCGCGATCCGGCCGTGTCGCGGCACATCGTCCAGCGTGATGACCTGGAAGCCGGCCCGGTCGGCCGAAGCAAACGCAGTTACGAGTCGCTCGAGTTCGGCCACCTGGCGGACGACGGTCACGGACTCTCTCGGCGCCGACTCGAGGGGTAGCGTTGACTGCGTTGGTGGGCGCGACGGCTCCTGGCGCGCCGGCCCCGCATCGAGGGCAAGTCTGCCCTGGTCTCTGGGGGGCGGCGCAAAGATCGGCGGGGCGGACATCGCGCTGCCGTCAGTCCAGGTGGTTGGCACGCGGGCCGCCAGACTGCGAAAGCCCAGGTCCGACAGGATCGTCCTCGCCGCATCCGGGCGGTACTCCTGCGCCGAACCATGGCTCAGGTCCAACGTGACGCCCTCGACGTCGAGGACGATCGTGGCCATCCGCTTGCTGAGCAACGCCTGCTCCCAGTGTTCGTCGATGAGTTTTTTGATCTTGGGGGGTGTGACCCGTTCCCGGTTCTCGACCAAGCTCTCGACGGAGCCGAACTCCTGGATCAACTTGATCGCCGTTTTCTCGCCGATGCCTCGGATCCCCGGAATATTGTCCGAGACATCGCCGACCAGGCCCTTGAGATCGACGGTCTGGATCGGCTCAAGGCCGTAGCGCTGGCGCACCCGCTCCGGCGTGTAGAGAATCGTCTCGGAGACCCCCCGTTTGCTCGTCAGCACATCAACGTCGTCGTTGACGAGCTGCAGCGCATCGAGGTCGCCCGTGACGATGGTGCTGTGCAGGCCGAGCTCGCGCGCCTGGGTCGCCAGAGTGCCGATGACGTCGTCCGCCTCGACCCCCTGGACCTCGTAGATCGGGATGCCAAAGGCGCGCACGATGTCCCGCGTGAGTGGAAACTGTGGCGAGAGTTCAGGCGGGGTGGGCCGGCGCGTCGCCTTGTACTGCGCGAGTTCCTCGTGCCGAAAGGTCCGGCCGCCGAGGTCAAACGATGCCAGCACGTAGTCCGGATGCTCCTGCAGGGCCAGCAAGAGCATCGACGTGAACCCGTAGGCGGCGTTGACGACACGCCCCTCCCGATCGGTCAACGAGGGCAGCGCGAAGAAGGCCCGATAGACCAGCGAGTGCCCGTCGATGAGGACCAGCCGCAGCTTTTGCACAGGCTCTGTCACCACCAGAGTTTAGACAGCGTGCGATAACATAGGCTCGAATTCAGGATGGCCAAGTTCGTCGAAATGCAGGTCGACTCCATCCGGGTGCACATGCCCAGCGGGCAGCACGTGGTAATTCTTAAAGAGAAAGAGACCGACCGGTACCTGCCCATCTGGATCGGCATCTACGAGGCGAATGCCATCGCGCTGAAGATCACCGGGATCACCCCGGAACGGCCGATTACCCACGATTTGCTGGCCAACATCTTGCAGAGCGCCGAAATGCGGCTGAAGAAAATCCAGGTGACATCGCTGACCAACGAGGTCTTCTTCGCCCGCCTGTTTCTGGCCGTCAACGGCAAGGAAGTCGAGATCGACTCCCGGCCGAGCGACGCCATCGCGCTCGCCGTGCGAATGACCTGTCCCATCCTCGTCTCCCAGGATGTCCTCGACAAGGCGGGGGTCTTTCCCGAGAAGGAAGAAGACCAGGATGACAAACTGTCGATCTTCAAAGAATTGATTAACAGCATGGACCTGCCCGACCTCGAGGGGCCGCCACCACCGGAGAAGAGCTAAGCGCTCAGCTTCCGGTCAGGCGGATCGGGACGCTGGTCTGCAGCACGCGCCCGGATCCGTCGGGAATCACCCAGGTTGCTTCCAGCCGGTAGTCGCCGGCGCGTGGTGCGGACAGGGGGAAGCCGGCGAGGTCATACCAGCCGCCGAAGATCGGGGTGCCGTTCCAACTCTCGACGCCGACCGGATTGAGAGCGACGCCCAGACCGTTGCGGACCAGCGTCAGGGTCAGCCCCTGGTTTGCGCTGTTGAGCGACGTCGACGGCGAACCGATCAACTGGGCCGTCACCCGCATGCGTCCCGTTGCTGGATAGGACGTGCTGTCCGTGTCCAGGACCAGGCGCCGCGAGCTGTTGGTTGGATCAACGACCGTCGCGCCATTCGTGGCCGATCCCCTGGACTGCGAATCGAACTGCTGCGTAGATGGCGCGGGCGCCGCGAGCGGCGCCACAGCGCCTTTCTGCCCCTGAGCGGTACCGTAGGCTAGTCCGCCGCTGACGGTGCTCGTCGACCCGGTCGCGGTGGGCCCTGCCGGCAGATGCAGGTTCTGGATGCCGACGGCGATCAGCAGCAGGGCCACCGCTGCGCTGCCGATCCATCCGACCGGCGCCCATCGCCACGCCTGGCGCCGCTGAGCCGGGATCGTGAAGCTCCGCGGCGGTGTCTCCATCGGCAAACCACGAATGGCATGGGCCGTCTGCCGCAGGCGATCGAGCCGCGCCTGGCACTCCTGACAACCGGCGACATGCTCGGCGACGCGCGCTTGTGCGCCAGCATCGAGCTCGTTGTCGATCAATGCGGAGAGTTCCTCGAGCGTCGGCTCGGTCGGGACGCGCGGCTCACCCGGCATGGACGTCCTCCCGCGGAAAAAATTCCGGGTGCTGCTGCAGCCGCTCCTGCACCTTCGCCCGCGCCCGGGCACTCCGCGACTTCACGGTTCCGAGTGGCACTCGCAGCACGCCCGCAATCTCGTCGTAGGCCATACCGTTCACGTCCCGAAGCACGATGGCAATCCGCATGTCGTGGTCGAGCGCCTCGATACTTTCGCGAACCAGCCGGTTACGCTCACCGGCTTCGGCGCGTTCCTGCGGGTCGGGGGTGACGATGCCCAGGCCGAAGCTAGAACGTTCGTCGTCTGGCATCGTGCCGTATCGCCGGTTGCGCCGAAAGTGGTCATAACAGAGATTCGCGGCGATCTGGAACAGCCACGACTTGAAGGGCGCGTCGCGCAGGCTCCGAATCTTTTCCCAGGCGCGCAGAAACGCTTCCTGCGAGATGTCGGCGGCGTCCTCTCGCCCGCCGACCATCCGCAGAGCCATGTTGTAGAGCGGGACCTGATATTGCACGATCAACTGGGTAAAGGCCTCCCGATCGCCCCGGCGGGCCCGGCTCACCAGGTCGCGATCGTTGGGATTCTTGTCTTGAGACGGAAACATTTCCAATAAGTTCCCAACGGAGCGTACTCGGATATACTCGCCCCGGGCCGGAGTGTCGGAATGGTAGACGAGGGCGCCTCAAAAGCGCCTGGGCGTAAGTCCGTGTGGGTTCGAGTCCCTCCTCCGGCAGTCCGCCCGATCCGCGCCTGGCTCGTTGCTGGCCGGCCACTGTGAGTTAACTTCCTGTCCCCAACCGATTGACGGCCCCGGCAGCCCCGCCCATACTGCCCCCGGTAGAGGCGAGAACGGAACTTTTGAGCTCGGCCAGCGTCGTACTGAGCTAGATGGGCCCCCAGCGCTGCCGGCTGCCTGCGCGGATCGTCTTGTCGACCCTGCTGGCCGCCCTGGGCCTGAGTATGGCGGCTGTCGGCGCCGAGGCGGCGAGTAACGGGCTCACCCTGGCCGTGCACGTCGGATACCAGGACGTCGTCAAGCCCGGCGAGTGGACGCCGGTGACGGTCGACGCCCACAACACCGGGGCCGACGTGGACGGCACGCTGGAGGTCCGGGAGTCGCTGAACGCCCAGCCCGGCGTGACCGGTTTCACGATCTACCAGCAGCCGATCAGTCTCGCGAGCGGCGCCAGCAAGCGGGTCCGCATCTTCCTGGTCGAGGATACGAGCGGCGCGACAGTCACCGCCCGGGTCATCCAGAACGGCCGCGTCGCCGTCTCACAGGATTCGGTCACCAGCAGCAGCACCTCCACTCTGGTCGGCGTGCTTTCGGACCAGTCAAGCGCGCTCGACGATTTCGCCGCCATCCATCCGGGCGGCATCGCGGCCCGCATCGTCCATCTCCGCGCAGACGACATCGCCGATTCCGCGATCGCGCTGCGCGCCTTCGACATCCTGGTGATCGATGACTTCGCCACCGACGGCCTGACCGCCCGCCAGCGAGCGGCGATCGCCGACTTCGTCGAGGCCGGTGGCAATCTGCTGCTGGGGACGGGCGCGTCCTGGCACAAGACCCTGGCCGGGCTGCCCGCAGCCATTCTTCCGTTGGAGCCGAGAGCCACCCTGAACGTTCACGCGGCGCGCGCGGTCGGCGGGCACAACATCGAAGTCGCGATTGCCGACGCCGTGAGTGGCCGCGCCTGGTTGAGCGAGGGCGCCGTCCCGCTCATCGTCGACCGCGGGGTCGGCGCCGGCACCGTGACGCTGGCGACCTTCGACTGGAACCAGGAGCCGATCGCCGGCTGGAGCGGGACCAAGGACGTGCTGCGGCAGGTCCTGGCTCGCGCCGTCTTTGGAGCTGGGAGCTCGGGCGCCAACTACCCCAATGGCATCGCCTTCGGCGGGCCGAGCCCGGCCTTCGGCTCACAACCGTCGATCGCGTCGAAGAGCAACGCCCTGACCCCGGTGCTTGGCAATCTTCCCGGGCTCAACCTGCCCTCATTGCAGCTCACCGCCGGCCTGGTGTTGCTCTACGTTCTGCTCGTCGGCCCGGTCAACTACCTGGTGCTGGGCGCCCTGCGCCGCCGGGCCCTCGCCTGGGTGACGGTGCCGCTGATCGCGGTGATCGCGGCAACCGGAGCCTACGGTGCGGGCGTGCTCACCAAGGGACGGTCGGTCCAGACCAACCAGGTAGCCATTCTTCACCTGCAGCCGGGCTGGGATCACGCCTACCAGGAGACCTACACCGGCGTCATTCCCCCAAGCCGCGGCGACTACCAGGCGCACATCGAGGGCGACCGGCTGCTCATCAGCCCGATTGCCACGAACAACAACGGCTTTCCGACCAGTTCGAGCAGCAGCATTCGGGTCAACGTGGCGACCAGCGAGGTCACGCTGTCCGGCATGACCGCCTTCTCCCTGGGCGGCTTCGGCACCGAGACGATGACGGCCGCGCCCGCGTTGACCGGCCACCTCCAGCTGGTGAACGGCAAGTACGTCGGCACCATCGAAAACCACTCGAATCTCACCTTTACCGACGCTGTCGTGCTCGCGGGTGACAACTTCCAGACGATCGGAGCCCTGAAGCCCGGCGCAACGGCAGCCATCAACCTGGTACCGAAGGCCACCAATCCGGCTGCACAACCTCTCTATACGCGGATCTACGCGAACAACGGGCAAAGCTTTGGCCCGGGCGCCTATGAGGTCAGCACCAGCGACCGAGACAGCCTGGCCAGAACCCAGATTCTGTCCATCCTGCCCACCGGGGCGAACTTCAAAGGTTTTGTGTCGCTGACCTCGCCGTTGCTGGTGGCCTGGACCCGCGAATCGTTTCAGGACATTAGCGTGAACGGCGTCCATCCGCTGACGACGGCGCAATCCGCCGTGGTCCTGTCGCTTCCGGTCGACCAACTTGGTACGGGGCCGTTGCCCGCCGGCGTCCTCAACGGTCGCATCGTGGACGTGGTGGGCGACAGCCAGGGGCAGGGGGTGCCCGGGATGATTCAACTGCAGAACGGCAGCGTGACCTATGAGTTCGCGCCGGTGCTAGCCGCGGGGGCCAGGCTGAGCGGCCTCTCGCTCAACGCGTCAAACCCCTTCGGGCCGACGGTCGGCCCGCCGGGAACCTCGACCCCCGCCAGTCCGAGCGTCACCGGCCAGGTCTGGGACTGGTCGCGATCGGCCTGGACCGACATCGGCTACCAGGACAACGGCGTCACCGCCCTGCCGGAAAGTGCCGTCAATCCGGCCAGTGGGCTGATCCGGCTGCGGATCAGCACGACAAACAGCGGCCCGATTGGTGGCAGCCTGACGCTCTCGGGGACGATCAAATGATCAGGGTGCAAGGCTTGACCAAGGTATACGGGTCTCGGACCGCATTGGACGCCGTCTCGTTCGAGGTGCCGAAAGGCGAGATCTTCGGCTTCGTCGGCCCAAACGGCGCCGGCAAGACGACGACGTTACGGATCCTGGCTGCGCTGCTCGAGCCGACCGGCGGCCGGGCATTCGTGGACGGGGCCGACGTCATCCAGCATCCGGACCTGGTGCACGATCGACTGGGCTATATGCCGGACTTCTTCGGTGTCTACGATCAGCTGACGGCCACCGAATACCTGGATTTCTACGCCGCTTGCTACCGGATTCCGAGAGCCCGGCGTAAGAAAATCGCGGCCGACTTGCTCGAGCTGGTCGGTCTCGCCGACCGGCGTGACCAGTCGGTCGATACATTGTCGCGAGGCTTGAAGCAACGCCTCTGCCTCGCCCGGGCGCTGGTCCACGACCCGGCGGTACTGCTCCTGGATGAGCCGGCCTCGGGTCTCGACCCGCGTGCCCGCGTCGAGATGCGCGAGATCCTGAAAGAGCTTCAACGAATGGGCAAGACGATCGTGATCTCCAGCCATATCCTTCCCGAGCTGACCGAGCTCTGCACCATGGTGGGCATCATCGACCAGGGGCGGATGCGCGCCACCGGGCCGGTGCAGGACGTCATCCGGCAGCTGACGAGCGGGCGCCGGCTGCGCATCATGGTCCTCGGCCAACGCGACGAAGCCGTCGCGACCCTGAAAACCCTGCCGTCGATCCGCACGGTCGACATGATCAACGGGGCGATCGAGGCCGAGTACGAGGGCGATGACGCGACCGCGGCCTCGATTCTCCAGGCGCTGACCGCCGCCTCGATTCGTGTCTCGGGCTTCAGCCAGCTCGACGGCGGCCTCGAGGACGCATTCCTCAAAGCCACCTCGGAGGACGTGGGATGAATCGCGTTGCCATGGCGCTCTGGAACCCGATCGTCGCCAAGGAGTACCGATCCCGCATGCGCACCTGGCGCTCGCCGGTGGCAATGACTGTCTACATCCTGCTGCTCGGGGGGCTTGGCTGGGCGATCTTCTCCTCCATGTCGTCGTCGGCGCGGAGCGGCTTCAACGGTGGCCAGGCTGCGAACTACGGTCAGGCGCTGTTCCTCTTTCTCGTGATCTTTCAAATGGTGCTGCTGGCCTTCATCACCCCCGCCCTGACGGCCGGCGCCATCAGCAGCGAACGCGAGCGGCAAACGATTGATCTGCTCTTTGTCACCAAGCTGCCCTCCTTCTCAATCCTCTGGGGCAAGCTGCTGGCCTCGATGTCATTCGTCCTCTTGCTCTTGCTGCTGTCGGTGCCGATTTTTAGCCTCGTGTTTCTGTTCGGCGGCATCGAGCTCGACCAGGTCGTCGCCGCCTTCATCGTGACGGCGGTCGGCGCCCTGACCCTCGGAGTCATCGGCATCGCCTGCTCGACGGCGTTTCGCCGGACGCTGGCGGCGACGGTCGCGGCATACGGCGCCGCGTTCATCCTGCTCGCCGGCAGCCTTCTGTACGGGTTGCTCTTCCCGACACCGATTGATCCGAACGCCACCAACGCGCCGGCGCCGCCAGCGGTCAGCTACGTCAGTCCGCTCCTGCCGCTGATCACCATCGGCACCAGTCAGCCGGTGACCTGGTACGGCATCGGCTCCGGCTTCTCGTCGGGTGGCGGCGGTGGAATGATGTGCAGTGGCACGCCCGGTGGTGCACAGCAATGCGTTCCCACCAACGCGAACGGCGTCGTGGTCGGCAAGGGGATCGCGTCGCCGATCTATCGCAACCCCCCCCAGGCGACCGGAACCACCATCCCGAGTGGTCTGTTTGCCGGCTGGCAGTACTGGCAGGCGACCGTGACGCTGCAACTGTTGATCAGCCTGGCCGCGCTCGTCTTTAGCGCCGTCCTGATCCCCCCGACCCGGCACCTGCCCTGGGCGCGACGCACCCGGGCAGCCGGGGGAGCGCGATGAGCTCGCTGGAGGCGATCGTCCGGGAGCTCCGGAAGGCCGCCCGCCGGGCGCTCGGCGCCCGGTACGCCGCGCATGCCCTGGTCGGGGCGGTCGCCTGGGTCGCCGCCGTCATGATCCTGGTACGACTGGTGCCCTTCGAGCGACGTGCGGAGCTGGCCGTCCTGGGTATCCCGGTGGCCCTGGCGATCGCGGCGGCCGCCTGGCTGATCCGCCGGCCGAGCGCCGCGCTGCTGATGGCCATGGCCGACATCCGGCTCGGCCTCAAGGAACGTCTCTCCACAGCCTGGGAACGGCGAGCCGAGTCCGGACCGCTGGATGACGCGCAGCGGCACGACGCCGTGCAGCACGCAGCTCGGGCGAGCCTGCCGGCCGCCTTCCCGGTTCGCGTCAACCGCGGTGAGGCCACGCTGGTCGCGATTCTCGCGATCTTTGCGCTCGCGCTGGCGCTGCTGCCCAACCCCATGGACCAGGTGCTCGCCCAGCGCCAGGCGGACCGAGTGAGCCAGGCGCGCGCGGCCAAGGCCGTGGCAGACGCCAAAAAGAAAATCGCCGACAGCGGGAAGCCCTCCCCGAAGGATGCACAGATCCAGAAGATCCTCCAGGATGCCCAGGCAAAGATCCACGAGGCGGACAGCCCGAGAAAGGCGCTCGAGTCGATCACGCCGGCCGAGCAGCAGCTACAGAAACTGGCCGACCCGGGAACGCCCGCGCTGCAAAGCAGCGCTCAGAACCTCGCGAATGCGTTGAGTGGCACCGCGGCGGGGCGCAGCGCGGCCCAGGCGATCAGCACCAACCCGGCAAAGGGTGCCCAGTCGGTGCGCGACCTGGCCTCCCAGCTCCAAAGCCTTTCACCCAAAGACCGCGAGGAGCTGGCCAAGGCGCTGGCGAAGGCGTCGCAGCAGGCGCAGAACAGCCAGATGCGGGATTCCCTGAGTAAGGCGTCGTCCTCGCTGCAGAGCGGGGACGCGGCATCGGCGGCCCAGGCCCTCAACGACGTGGCGAGCCAGCTCGATTCGCTGCAGGAACAGGAGAACACCGACCAGGCCGTCGCCGCGGCGATCAACGGCCTCGAGGCTGCCCGCCAGGGCCTGGCCACACAGGCCGACCGTGATGCAAACGGACAGGGCGGACAGGCAAACGCCGGGGCAAGCCCCTCCGCCGGCGCGAGCGGCAATGGCAACGGCACCGGCAATGGCACCGGAAACGGCAACGGCAACGGCAACGGGACGGGCAACGGCACCGGCACTGGCGGCACTGGCGGCACCGGCGGAACCGGCTCCAACGGTTCGGGAACCGGAAGCGGCTCGGGCGCGGCCAGCACCGAGCGGATCTACGTTCCCGGGCAACCCGTGCCGGGCCAATCAGAGAATGACCCGACGCCGCTTGGTCCGGGACAGGACGTGCCGCTGAGCCCGTACACCCAGGTGATCGAGGCCTACCAGCAGGCGGCCCTCGATGCGACCGACCAGAGCCTCATCCCCGGAAGTGAGCGCGACCTCGTCCGCGAGTATTTCTCGCAACTCGGTGAACCGCGTGCCGCCAAGTAAATCTCGCCAGGGAGGATCATGATCGCCGAAGAACCGCGCGTCGACGCAACCCGGGTGACCGAGCTGGCCCAATCGCTCGAGACCGAGCTGGCGCGTCTCATCGTCGGTCAGAAAGCGCTCCTCCGCGACACGGTCATCGCGCTGACCGCCGGAGGTCACGTCCTGCTCGAAGGCGTCCCGGGGCTTGGCAAAACGGTGCTCGTGCGGTCGCTCGGCCAGACCCTGTCGATGAGTTTCTCACGCATCCAATTCACACCCGACCTGATGCCAGCCGACATCGTCGGCACGAACATCATCGGCGACACCGACGGCCGTCGTGAATTCCATTACCAGGCCGGTCCGATCTTCGCGAACCTGGTCCTGGCCGATGAGATCAACCGCGCCACCCCCAAGACGCAGAGTGCCCTGCTGGAGGCGATGCAGGAGCGCACCGTCACGGTTGGGACGCAGACCCGGCCACTGCCCTCGCCATTTTTCGTCCTTGCCACCCAGAACCCGATCGAGCTGGAGGGGACCTATCCCCTGCCCGAGGCCCAGCTGGACCGGTTCTTCTTCAAGATCCTCGTGCCGTTTCCGAGCGAGGGCGACCTGCTCGAGATCGCGCGGCGGACGACCGGCGACTCAACCCCGCAGTTGAAATCTGTCGCCGACGCCGGCGCCATCCTGACGGCCCAGCGGACCGCCCGCGAGGTGCCGATCGCCGAGCACGTGCTGCGGTACGCGGCCCGGCTGGTCTCCGCCACCCATCCCGACCGGAGCGAGCTCGACAGCGTCCGGCATTATGTCCGCTGGGGCGCCAGCCCACGCGGGCTGCAGACGCTCGTGCTCGCCGGTAAAGTCCGCGCCCTCCTCGAGGGCCGCTACAACGTCGCCTTCGACGATCTCAACTCGGTCGCGCAACCGGCGCTCCGTCACCGGATTTTCCTGCAGTTCGAGGCGGAGGCCGACGGGATCACTGCCGACCGCATCATCAGCGAAATCCTCGAGCACACCGCCAAGGAACCTGCT
>Ga0137370_10000524_pt1 | contig 14597 bp, 10 predicted proteins | sample SagtaG_11_FD_104920 | JGI IMG/M metagenome (GOLD analysis project Ga0137370, IMG submission 104920) | Vadose zone soil microbial communities from Sagehorn Ranch, Mendocino, California, USA - Sage1_R_20_16 metaG | ecosystem: Environmental > Terrestrial > Soil > Vadose zone | place: USA... | reverse complement strand
CGCATAGAAACGAATCGAGCAAACATGTGAACCTCCTTGTGGTTTACCGCCTACAGGCCGAAAGTGATTTCGCAGACCTCACTCAGGGGCGGGGCATCTAGCCATACCTAGAGCTGGGAAGGGAGCATCGCCTGGGGCCGGGGGAGGTTTGAGTCTGCTGAGTGGGGCGAGGTATCTCTTTTCATCCCTCAGCGGATATTGCCCAATGAGAGTGCTGCAATGCGCACGGAAAGTCAACCAAAACATGTGAAAACATGTGGTCGTGTGAAAAAATCAAGGCCCATCCAGATCTCACGGCCTCCGGCAGGCTGCGCAGGTGCCTCGCATCCCGCCCTAGATGCCGAATTCCCGGCCGACTGCGGGTGGTTTTCAAAAAAAGGCGTTCCGATCAATGATGTCCGGTGTAGTGACAAAGGAAAGTGGCCCGTGCAGCCCCCCACGACGCCATTGCTGCTTGCCGCCAGCGGCACCGCATAGCGCCGCGCGCCGACGCTCAGGGGGGGCCGAGTTTTCGTTCGGGGATCGATGATCATTAAATCGATTGTCGTACTGTGGATCAGCGCCTCCCGCGATTGGCAAGAATCCGGTCAGCAGGTTCTCACAGGCGCATATACTCAAACGCGGCGTCCCGCGCATAAACGACGGCGATACCTAAACTGCACAAGGGGGAAGCATGCCCATGGAGTTTCCACGATTTGATCTAACCGGCCGCGTAGCCCTCGTCACCGGCGCGGCTCGTGGTCTGGGACGCGCGATTTCTTTGGCATTTGCTCATGCCGGCGCAGACGTTGCCCTAGGACTGCGCGAAGTGAACTCACACGGCGGTTTGGTTGCGGAAATCACCTCGATGGGCCGCCGCGCAATTCCCTTACAGATGGAGGTAGCCAGGCTCGATCAAATATTCCGCGCAGTCGATGAGACCGTGGCACATTTCGGACGGTTGGACATCCTCGTCAATAATGCCGGGGTGGCACCCGAAAATCTCGCGGAGCATGTGCGCGAGGACGACTTTGATCTCACACTTGCGGTGAATTTGAAGGGCACATTTTTCACCAGTCAGGCCGCAAGCCGGGCCATGATTCGCCAGGGTAGTGGTCGCATCATCAACATGGGTTCCCAAGCAGGTTTCGCCGCACTCCCTGGCGAATCCGTGTACTGCATGACAAAAGCCGCCATTTCCCACCTCACCAGATGCCTTGCCGTCGAGTGGGGCAAACACAACATCACCGTGAATGCGGTTGCGCCTACCTTTATCCATACTCCAGGCACGGAAAGCGCGCTGGCAAACCCCGAGTTTCGCTCGGATGTGATCGAACGTATCGCCGGTCTGCATCGGATTGGCGAACCCATGGATGTTGCCGGTGCGGTGGTCTTTCTAGCTTCGCCCGCGGCCTCTCTCATTACGGGAGATACCATCCTGATTGATGGAGGCTGGACCGCCCGATAAGCGCCATATTCGCCACGGCGTGCAAAAAGGGTGCAGTACGCGAAAATCACATCGCTGGCGAGGAGTTTAGGAATCAGCAACAGCCAGATCGGGCGTTCCCCCGGGAAGAGCTGAGGGAGACAGGCATGTAAAGCATGGTCACAGCGTTCTGGAGCACGTTTGAAGGATCAGATCGAGCGTTTGGTAGCCACGGCTGGGAAAATGCATGGCAGACTGAGATCTGTGGGGAGTGGGCTGGTCTTGCTGTGCCAACCTCCTATAACCCCTTTTGTGAACACCGCGAGAAGAAGCGCTGAAGACTGGAGGATGATTCATCTTCGAGGAAACCTGGGCTTGGCGATTACCTCCGCATTGCCGACGGTTCGCCCGCAACCGTCCCGAGGCGGTACGGGCAGCCAAGCGCCCATGAACTCGAGTCACGGCCATGATAATCTGATGGGAGACATGAAACCGCCCACGCTTGCACGTGGGCGGTTTTGTTTTTGGGGTACAAGGTGAATTGCAAGAGGCGATGAAGATGACGCGTGCACAGTCGCGGGGACGGATCGAATCGGTCAACGGCGTACAACTCTAATTCGAAGTCAGCGGAAACGGTGAGCCGCTCGTGTTGCTGCACGGCTTCTCCGGTTCGAGCCAGGATTGGATGGCATCGACAACCGAATGGGGCAACCAATTCCAGCTGATCGTGCCCGACCTGCGCGGCCACGGCCGCTCCGGTATTCTGTCGAAACCATTCCGGCATGAGGAGGCGGCGACGGACATGCTTGCGCTGCTCGATCACTTGGGAATCGGCGCCTGCAAGGGACTCGGAGTGAGCGGTGGTGGCAACGTCCTGCTACATATGGCCACCAAGCAACCGGAGCGAGTCAAAGCCATGGTACTGGTTAGCGCGACCCCTTATTTCCCAGCCCAAGCCCGCACCATCATGAGCCACTATGCCGACAGTCTGCCCCAACAGCAGTGGGAAGTCCTGCGGCACCGGCATCCGGAGGGAGACGCGCAGATCAAAGCTCTCCTGGCTAGCACCAAGGCGTTCGCCACAAGTTACGACGACATGAACTTCACTCCCCCGTACCTCTCCACGATTCAAGCCCGTACGCTCATCGTGCAGGGCGACCGCGATCCGCTGTATCCGGTCGAGATCTCTGTTGAGATGGCAAGAGCGATTCGGCAGTCCAGTCTATGGATCATCCCCAACGGCGGTCACAGCCCCGTCATCGGCAACGGATGGCCCGAATTCCTGAAAACGGCTGCTGCATTCTTGCGTGAGCCATAGTGGGACTCCGTCTCTGAGTGTGCTGACGGCTTATCCGGAAGCTGAGAGCCTGCCCCGTCGCCGTGCCTTCAACTTCCGTGTTGACGATCCACCCGGAATCCTGTCCGGAGTGGTTGAGATCTTCCTCTTCCTAAAGAGAGAAGGTTCCCAACGGCGTCCTGCTAGCCTTTTGCGAGACTGCTTCGGTGGGACGCCCTTACTTCAGGCGAAAACAACGAAGAAGCTCGAAGGGCATGCCCTGCCTCGATGGGAGAATGGACGGCAGAAATCAACCGAGCCTACATCCCCTATATCCCCGGCTTAAAACGCCGAGGCTTTACGACCCACGTGGTAATAGGCCCGATATCGAAGGCTCCTAACGGATCCCGACCTGTCCTCGCACGCTATCAATCAATTTCTTGGAATCGTAGCCGATCCCGGCCTTGAACACCGTCTCGACATTCTCGATCTCGGCAATGCTCTTTGAAGGATCGCCCTTAATCACCACGAGGTCTGCTTGTTTGCCAGGGGACAGGGTTCCAATTCGATCTTGCCGGCCGAGATACACAGCACCATTCTCCGTGGCGATCTGAATGGCTTCCACTGGGGTGAGCCCCGATTCCACGAGCAGCTCTATTTCGCGCTGATCGCCGAATCCCGGAAGCACTCCGCCATTTCCGGTTGGATCCGGCCCCGCCAGCAGCAAGCCTCCGGCTTTGACAAATGCCACCTCAAAATCCATCTCTTTGCGCAGCAGCGCCGGCATGGGCGAGTCCAACGGCACATTAGCCCGCGCGGTCAGGTAGCTTTGCGCCGATTCAGCGGACATCGCATCCAGAGTACGCCGCTGCAATTTCGGTCGGCCCGGCGTGCCGGACTCAAACACTGGCAGCGTCGAAGTCACAGCGACGTGATGTGACACAAGCTTGTGGATCAGCTCCTGCACCTGCGCTCCATTCACCTCCTGTTTTGCCCAACTGCTGCTGCCTGCTGCCGGGCACATGTCCGGCTGCTTGTCCCCGACGAATTCGGTGTCCGCAAACACCGGCCCGTGCTCCAAATCATCGATCCCCAGAGTTGCAGCTTCCGGCCAGGTTACCGAACACAGATGTCCTGTCAGTTTCAGCTTGTGCGCATGTGCCTGCTGGATCGCTACGGCCAGCTCCTCACGCGTTATGTTCATGTACGCTTTGTACGACGTCATGCCTTCCGCTGCCCAGTAGTCCACCATGCGTTTTGCATCGTCCGGTCCAGTAAGTTCATGCATCTGAGCAAATCGCGTCGGCGCGCCTTCCAGGTACGGCGCCGTAGCATCGATGCTTGGTCCCGGCATCAGGTCTGCGTCTATCCGCCTTTTTACCTTTAGGTCGGTGTAAGGTTCCAGGCTACCGGTGGTTCGCATTGTGGTGACACCAGCCGCTAGATATAGTCGCGGCGCTGTGTAAGGGATTTCCGCAACGAGCAACCCTGGCTCGTCAATTCTTCCACCGGAAATTTGCACGGAAATCGAATCCGTATAGAAGAGATGATCGTGCATTCCAACGAGCCCAGGAATCACGGTATATCCGGAGCGATCTAGAAGTTGTGCACCCTGAGGGATTTGAGCTGACGCCGCGGGACCGATGGATTGAATCTTGCCATTGGCGATCACGATCGCTTGATCTTCCTTCGCTGCAGCACCCGTCCCATCGATGATTCGGACGTGGTTAAGAACGAAGACTGGTGCCTCTACGCTAACGAAGGCCGCAACGTCAATAGACTTCTGGGCTTGGGCAACTGTGCTCCCAGCACTGAGCAGCCAGCCAAGCAAAAAGAGCATACGCATCCTTACACCTCGCGCTTGATGTCGTTGAAATAGGCGACAATTCTACCCCAGCGCCTCTCTAACGCGAACAGCATGATCTGGTCGAAAGGGGCCACGGGCTGACGGTCTATCGCACCACGCTCACTCCGGAATAGCCCCATCGGGGCACTTGGGCGAACTTCGACTCCGCCCGAATGACGTCGCACGCTAGGTTATGGAAGAGTTACCAAGGATATATTCAGGTGAAGGCATTTTGAGTGCGCGCCAAGTTACCAGGACGGGACTGCCGTTGCACTGTCGCTCCCCATCCGATTTCGCCGGATACGTCGGGGAAGCCGAGGCTTTCCCAAAAGCCTGCGCCGCTTTACGACATCTGATCGCCGCCTTGAGTAGTTGGCGTCGCTCGAACGGAATAGCGAACGCCGGACAGTTGGATTTTCGGCAGTCCGAAGAAACATGGACGGAACGCGCCTCTATCGAGCGGCAAGACAAAGCGCTGAAACACGGCAGGTAGACGATTTATCTTTCAGGAAGCTAGGCTTCGCGATTACCTCGGCATTGCCGACCGCTCGTCCAGAATAGTCGGATCCGCTGTGCGCCGGTGAAGGAACGATGGGGAGGGATTGACTGGCAACTACTCCAATCTGCGGATCTCAACTCGCTTCCTTGACAGTGCGGTGCAAGCGATCCCACCAGGATGCTGCTCGGCTAGGGCATGGTCTGAATCGGAAGGCCGAAGGGAGCCAGTGCGTCGCGGACGACTTGCTCTTCGCCCACGGCCACAATTGCAGATCGCCAGGCCGGGAAATATTTTCTGGCAGCCGCGTCGACTTCCGCCGTAGGGGTGGCGGCGATTCTCTGACTATAGATTCCGATTTCGTCGGGAGGCAGTCCGTCGACCCAGATCTTGGCCAATTCTGCCGCAACGGCGGAACGAGCTTGCAGAGAGACCGCTTCGGTGCCAACAAGAAAGCGCTTTGCCTTGGTGAGCTCTTCATCGCTGGGAGTGGTGGTGGCCAGCCGGTTAAGTTCGTAGGTGATCTCATTTAGGCTCGGCGCAGTCACTTCGTTGCGTACATCGGCACGAGTGATCAGCACGCCTGCCTGGCGATAGGTCCGCAAAGACGCGCCAGGCGAGTAAGTGTAACCCTTGTCCTCGCGAATATTCGAGACCAGCCGCGAGCTGAAAGTGCCTCCGTAAATCGCGTTCGCTACCTCGGCCGCTTCGAAATCAGGATCGCTGCGCATCGGGCCTAAAGTCCCCAGTTGCAGCGTAGTTTGAACTGAGCCTGGACGGACCACTACAAACACGGCGTGCTGAGGCAGTACTGTGGGGCGAGGTGTTGATGCCAAAGTGGCCCCGCCGGGAGCCTTCCATCCACCGAATTGGGTCTTCGCCAGACCCAGCATCGTGTCGTTGTCAAAATCGCCCACGGCGACGAGCACGGATTGTTCGGGACGGACCCGCAGCGCGTAGGTGTTGCGAAGATCGGCAGCGGTGGACGCAGCGATGGACTCCTGCGTGGGGGCGGTTACATGGTAGGGGTGCTCGCCAAATAATACTTTGCCCATGACCCGGGCCGCTAAGAATGAAGGTTGTGATTCACGCTCCCGAAGCGAGTCAGCCAGATTACGTTTCGCCAGCGCAACCTCAGCGTCGGGGAACGAGGCATTCTGCAGAATGTCGGAAAGAATCGTCAGGCCTGCATCCACTTTCGAGGAGAGTACGGCGGTTGAGACCTGCATGAAGTCTTTGCTGGACTCGGCGCTGAGGTCGCCGCCAGCTGCCTGAAGTTCCTGGGAAATCTGTTTGGCGGTGCGCGACTTGGTTCCTTGATCGATCGTCTTGGAGAGCAACTCGGTGATGCCAGGACGATCCACGGGATCCGCCGCGAAACCACCACGCACGGCCACAGCGAATGCGACCTTCGGGAGGCCGCGCTGGGAAACCAGCCACACTGTAAGCCCATTGCCGAGTTTCGAGGACTGGACGGCGGGAGCCCGAAGCGGCTGCTCAGCAGCGTAGGGCGGGAGGTCTTTGGGCAGAGGAACTTCCTTTTGCGCGGCAGTCACGGAGGCCAGAGAGAGGAAGAGGGCAAAGACTTTCAGGCTGTTCATAGTCCCGCTCCTGGTCGCTTCTCTGTGCCTTTTTCAGCGGGCGCTGGAACCCGATTGATGAGAGTACGGTTGGTATTCACAAGATACTTTGCGGCGAATGCGCGAATCTGGGCAGGGGACACCTTAGCCAGATCTTCTGGGATTTGATAGACGGCATCGAAGGCGCCGTCAAAAAGGACGGCGTGTGAGAGCGCGGAGGCGCGGCTAATCGGAACTTCAAGCTGATCGTACCAATCCGAGCGCATCTTCGCAACAATGCGATCGAGGTCCTGTTGGCTAGCTGCTTTGTCGATGAGTTCCTTTATGGTGGCATCGTACGCAGCGACCAAATGATCTTGGGTGATGTTCGGCGGATAAACAATAAAGGACGTCATCAGCGTAGGCCCGTTGTATTCAAAAGGCGCGCCCAGGGGCCAGTTCACGCCTCCATCCACGGAGAGTGCAACCTGCTTCTCCTTAACCAGCGCCTGGTAGAGGCGCGAGGCCTGTCCGTTGTGAAGCAGCTCCCCTATGACAGCCGCGGCCAGCGCCTCCGACGAATGCCGTGGCGGCATACGATAGCCGATGGCAAGTGCGGGAACTTTCGCCAGCTTATCAGTCTGAGATGCCCGTCGTTCTGCCGTCTGAGGCGGCTCGTCCACGTTGGGGTGTGGCGGAGTCGACTGAGCGGGAATCGCGCCAAAATACTTTTCTACGCGGGCGAAGATGGCGTCAGGAGATACGTCTCCTACCACGGCCAGGACCGCGTTGTTGGGCGAATAGTACTGTTCATAGAACTTCTGAACATCTTCGATCTTAGCGGCATCGAGGTCTTTGAAATCACCGTAGAAATTATGCGCATTAGGATAAGTGTCGAAAGCTTTGCCAGGAAGATCAATGGCGAAGAAAAGCCCGTAAGGCTGATTCAGAACATTCACTCGAACTTCTTCTTCGACGACTTTCCGCTGGTTCTCGAGATTCTTAGGAGAGAAATCAAGAGTCTTCATCCGGTCGGCCTCGATCCAGAGAACCGGGTCAAGCGCTGAAATTGGCGCCGTTTCAATGTATTCGGTGAAGTCAAAACGAGTGTCACCATTGTTCGATCCTCCGCCGCCCTCGATCACACGGTCGAGCACCCCCTTGGGTGCGTTGGGCGTGCCTTCAAACATCATGTGCTCGAAAAGGTGCGCAAAGCCGGTGCGCCCCTCCGATTCCAGCCGGAAACCGATCCCATAGCTGACGCACACTCCGAACGTGGGCGCAGAATGATCCTCGGAAACGACGACCGTAAGCCCATTGGCCAACTTCTTCAAGCGAGTGGGCGCTTTCCACTGCTGCGCAGCTAGCGGCCAAGTTATTAATGCCGTAACACACAATGCCAACCAAACATGGTTGCCGTCTACTGACTTCATGATTCCATCTCCCTGGTGGAGGCTACCGAGACCTTCGGAGTCGAAAACACGGGAACTGCTTGGCCCCACAGTTCCCTAAACCTAGTTTGAGGAAACGGCTTGGATGTAAGCAGCTCAGGAAACTCCGTGTCGTATTGGACCATTTTCGGAAGGACAGGAGTATACACCCGGTTGCTTTCTTTCGGACCAGCCGGGTGTGGTTGTTCCGTCTCGGTTGTCCCCCTGGCCTGCATCGCCTTTACCACGCGCGAAGCTGCCTGATCGAAGCAGGCTTCGAAACGCTCGCGTGAGAATGCCGAATGAACCGTCTGCCCGTTTGCAATGCGAACGTTAGTCTTTGTGGCGGGACGCTTGGAGTTCGGGTTGTTTCGAAACGTGACGGGCACGCAGTACGGCTCACTTCTGGTGGTTGCCCGACGGGGTTGTTGGTAGGGACACCTGTTGGCGATTCCTCTCCACAAAAGGGCTTGACCCAAGATCCGTTTCATACTATTTTAGTCTAGGTCTAGACTGACATGGTCTGTAGTACGCATGCCCAGGACGTTCTCGTTCACGAAAAGCGTGGGCGACGAGATCTCTTTCCAGGTGCATTGCAGATGATGATTCTCCGACCGTTGAAGCGACAGTATGGCTATGCCCTGGCGCAGAATATTAGGCGGATCTGTTACGATTTACACAAGATTGAAGAAGGCTCGCCCTATCCGGCGCTCCAGCGCCTTCTAAAGGAGGGGCTGGCGAAGACCGAGTGGCGCATCTCCTCCGCGAACCGTGGCGTCCGGATTTACAAGTTGACACCTACAGGAGTGAATCCCCTGGAACATGAGATTTCGCGTTTCGAGCCCATGCTCGACGGCATGGCACGCGTTCTACCGACAGGTGAATCATGAGTTGGTACAAACAATTATTCTCGCGCCGTCGCCTCTATGGCGATCTCTCCGAAGAAATTCGCGGGCACCTCGAAGAAAAAATCGAGGAGTTGATGGCCAACGGCATGTCCAAATCAGAAGCCACCGCCACTGCCCGCCGCGAATTTGGCAACGTAACTCTGCTCGAACAGGACAGCCGCGAGATCTGGCAATGGCCATCCATCGAGACCTTCTTCGCAGATCTTCGCTTTAGCTTGCGCATGTTAAAGAGAAACCCAGGTTTTACAACTCTCGCCGTTCTATCTCTGGCGCTGGGCATCGGCGGAAACGCGGCCATGTTTACCATCCTGAACGCGGTGCTCATCCGGCCTTTGCCGTACCTTGACGCGGGCCGATTGGTGCAGGCGGCCAACACCGGCTACTACCCCCCGGGCGGCGTCGTAGCTCTTCAGCAAGGCAGCAGGACAATGGACTTGGCGGGGTACGACCCCGGCATGCACATGAACCTGACCGGTCAAAATGAGCCATGGCGTCTGACGGGAAGCTCGGTATCCGCCAACCTTTTTACCGTGCTGGGCGTGGAAGTCGAGTTCGGCCGCGTTTTCCGGATGGGAGAGGACCAGTCCGGCAAAGACAACTTGGTGATCCTCAGCCATTCGCTGTGGCAGGACAAATTTGGCAGCGATCGGGGAATCATCGGTCGCGTCGTCACTCTCGGCGGCGTAGACCGGCAGGTAGTGGGTGTAATGCCTCGTGTGTTTGCATTTCCCGACACTGCCACGCAGTTCTGGATCCCACTGCACTTGGATCCCCGCGATCCGAGCGCTTATTGGGCAATGGAGTTCATGCCAGTGATTGCAAGATTGCGAGGCGCAGCGACTCTCCTACAAGCGCAGAGCGAGATTCGGTCCCTCAGCAGTCAAATGATCGACTTGTTCCCATATCCCATGGGCCGTAACTGGAATGCCGAAGCCACCGTCCTTCCCCTCCAACAATTTATGGTTACTAACCTTCGCGCCAGGCTGATCGCGCTGCAATGCGCCACTGGGCTGGTGTTGCTGATAGCTTGTGCCAACGTTGCCAGTCTGTTGTTGGCCCGCGCCACTTCCCGCCAAAAAGAAATGGCTCTTCGCGCGGCTTTGGGCGCGGCGCGAGGAAGGATCGCGCGTCAGCTTCTCACGGAGAGTGTCACGCTTGCACTCGCCGGCGGAGCACTGGGTATCGCCTTGGCTCTTCTCGGTTTCTCTGTCTTGAAAACGGCCCTGCCGGTAAGCATGGCTGGCTGGTCCGACGTCTCCATCGATTGGCATGTGCTAGTCTTCGCCATCGCACTTTCTGTGTTGACTGGTTTGGCGTTTGGACTCGCTCCGGCCATCAGCGCTTCCACACAGGATCTGGCAGGAGCCATTAAGACCGGCGGACTGCACTCGGGGGGCACAGCCAGAACTCGGCTTCGTAGCGCTCTGGTTATGGGTGAGGTTGCTCTTACGGTTGTGTTGTCAGTGTCCGCCGGACTTCTGATCAAGAGTCTGTGGATGTTAGCGCAAGTGAATCCGGGATTCCAACCTGAGCGTCTCTTCACCTTGCGTGTCTCGCCTAACCAGGGCCTATGCCGCGAACGGGCTGCCTGTGTTGCGCTTTATGACGAGTTGCTGCGACGAACTAAGAGCATTTCCGGAGTCTATGACGCCGCGGCAGCAAACACGCTCCCTCTTGCAAGCGACATACCTTCTCTCGCAGTTCGTGTGGAAGGGCAGTCGTATTTGCCTCAAGTGCACACCTCGCCGCTATTCTGGGTCGGGGCCGTCACCCCGGAATATTTTCGCCTGCTGCATATCCCGATTCTTCAAGGAAGAGCATTCGCTGATAGCGATGCAGGGAAGTCCGCTGCTGTCGTTATCGTAAGTGCCGCGACGGCGCGCCACTATTGGCCGGGTCAAAACCCAATCGGTAAGCACGTCTGGCCCGTGTGGGAGGACAACTGGAGAACTGTAGTTGGGGTGGCTGGCGATGTGCGCCAGTACGATTTGGCAGACCATTCCCCAGACTATATCCAGGGAGCCATGTACATGCCGTATCCGCAGTCGGTCGATTCTGCTCGCCAATTGCCTGCCACCATGATGCTCATTGTGCGAACTGGCGCTGACCCGATTGCAGTTGCAAGCGGCATCCACCAGATAATGATTGAATTGAATCCCAACGTACCGATGAGCGAAATCCGTACGATGGAAGCCTTGGTCAACGAATCCACCCAACAGTCCCGTTCCATGATGTGGCTCTTTGTCACTTTCGCCGGTGCTGCGCTTCTGCTGGCATCGGTTGGCACCTACGGTGTGGTGTCTTACTCCTCGGCGCAAAGAACATTCGAAATCGGCATGCGCGTAACCCTCGGCGCGACGAAGCGCAACATCTTCAGTTTGGTTCTCGGCCAAAGCCTTCGATTGGTGTTGGCAGGCCTTGGGCTGGGCGTGGTGACTTCGTTGGTTCTAACTAGGATGCTGGTCACTTTTCTATACGGCACTGCAGCCACAGATCCATTTACATTCCTGGCCGTTGGTGGCCTTCTGATTGTCGTGGCGCTCCTCGCCGGCTATCTTCCGGCGCGCAGAGCTGCGCACCTTGATCCGTTGGACGCCTTGCGAGTCGAGTAGCGGATCGAATCGTGACGGGAAGCGGGTCACGCCCTCGGACAAATGATTGTGCGCATCATACGTGCTCGTATGCTTGGAGAATCAGTGGAGCTGGCGGTCGCAATCTCACGCTCAACCTCTCAGAACTGCGTCCGTGGGTGGCGGGCGCGGAAGGTGATGCAGGAACTGATGCGGGCATTCGGCAATCCGCCTCACTCTGGATACCTATACCCAAGCCCTGAACGCTGCGAGGCGTGCGCCGTAAACCGCGGTGGTCTCGCTTGCCCTAAGTAAGAAGAGAAGCAAGGCGACCTGATACTCGGGACTGTGATACCAAGCCTGCGCGGATTCATAGCTTGGGAATTCAAGGATGACGATGTCGTCATTCTTGGGCCCTTCGAGGACTTCCTGGCGACCATGAATGGCAAGAAACGTGGCCGGGTGCTTCTGAAAACTGGCTGGCGCTATTTTCTTGTACTCATCCAGCTTGGCTGCGCTGCGAGTCTTTTCACGCGTAATTACAACGTAGGACAACGTAGGCGGCCGTCTGCACTCCCTTAGGGTTCCCTGTGACAATCCACCTGGATCAGGTTTTACAACAACTTACAAGAACGCGCGGACTGCCAAACACCGCGGCACGCCCGGCAACTCCTTGAAGAGAAATGGTGGGGACGACGAGGCTCGAACTCGTGACCTCCTTAATCAAAGGGGAAGGGAACTTTGTAGGCGCTCTTTCCAAACAAGCGACGGCTTGAGCAATATTTCGCAGCGAAGCATATCTGTTGAAGTGTCTAAATGGTCGGGACGATGTCAGTACCGCGGGGGTTAGTTACTGCGGGATTAGCTCCGACCAAACCAGATTACGGGCGGAGCGGCAGCCGGCATGAATTTGGGGGTTTTTGGAATCACTCGCTGCAGGATTCTAGCTACATTTCCGGGACGCGTCCAAGTGCGGGCGCGTGCATTTCGTACTCGTGCGGCGGCTCGGCGCCCAGCAGGTAACGCACAAAATAATCCCAGCGCCGGCGCATCATATAGGAACTCTCTGCGCCGTAACCGTGATGCTGATTCGGCAGCAGCAGGAGATCGAAATCCTTGTTCGCTTTGATCAGTGCGTCCACCACGAGCAGTGTGTTGTACGGCGGCACGTTGTCGTCCATCGTGCCGTGCGCCAGCAGAAGGTGCCCCTTCAAGTTCTTTGCGAGGTTTTGGTTTGCCTGTTCGTCATAGTTCGTGGTCCCATTCGGATTTTTTGCCAGCAATCCCTGGTAGCGTTCGCCCCAGTCATCTTCGTATTCCCGATTGTCATGGTTGCCGGATTCGGAGATTCCGACCTTGAAGAAGTCGGGGTACCGAAACATCGCGTCGGCCGTCGCATAACCACCGCCCGAATGGCCCCAGATGCCTACGCGTTCGATGTCGATCCATGGATATTTCGCCGCCAGCTGCTTGATCCCGGCGACTTGGTCAGGCAAGGTGTTGTCTCCCATATTGCCGTAATAGAAGTCGTGAAATTTCTTGGACCGCAGCGGGTTGCCCATACCTTCGATTTGCACCACCACGAATCCCAGCTCCGCCAGCGCCTGGCAATCGCCGCGCGCTTCGGCGAACGACCAGTGACCGACGCTTCCACCCTGCGGTCCGGGATAGATGCTGTTGATGATCGGATATTTCCTGCTGCGATCGAGATTCGTCGGCTCGAACATCAGCCCGTTCAGGTCAGTAGCCCCGTCGCGCGCCTTCACGGTGATCGGAATCGGCGGCTTCCATCCGGCGGCCACCAGGCAAGAGATATCCTCCTTCTCGACCGTATAGAGCAGCTTTCCGCCCTGGTCGCGAACCACCGTGACGCGCGGCAAGTCGGGCTTCGAGTAGCTATCGACAAAAAAGCGGCCCGAGGGCGAGAGTGACAATTCGTGATTGCCGTCTTCGGGGGTCAGCAGCGCCGCGTTCTTGCCGTCGAACCCGATACGGTAGAAGTGCGTGAAGTACGGGTTGCCTTTCTCATGGCCGGCGGCGAGGAAGTAAATCGTGCGGTTCTTCTCATCGATCCGCAACAACTGGGTAACAGTCCATTCGCCCGACGTAATCTGATTTTTCAACCTTCCGCTCGCCAGATCGTAGAGGTACAGGTGAGACCAGCCATCACGCTCGGAACACCAGATCACCTCGTTCGATGCCTGCAAGTAACGCCAGTTCACGCGGCCCTGGCCTGATTCGAACTGTGTGGCCACGGTTTCTTCGAGCACGTCGTGCACCGCGCCTGTCGCGGCTTCGGCGACGCGCAACTGCTCGTGCTTGTGGTCGCGCGAGGTGGACACGAACGCCAGATGCGCTCCGTCCGGACTCCATTCGACGTCAGCCCACTCGCCGCCCCGGCAGGAAACGTCGTCGCACAGGCGTCGAGCGGTGCTGATCGGGGGGAAGCCTCAAGTGGATCACCTTCGGACCGTCCAGATTGATAATCACGCGCTGGATCGTGGTCACTACCTCGTCGCCCGGAAGCGGATACTTCCACGCTTCAAGCTTGGGATGTCCGACCTTGGTCTCTACCAGATACATTTCTCCTGTACTGCGCTGGTCTTGTTGGAACGTCGCAATCTTCTTCGCATCTGAGGACTACCGTAGGCTCGGGCGATTTCTGTGGATCCTGCCTGCGTTGTCCGTGGCGTACCCGAAAGCTTTCACGCCGTCCGTCGTCAGTTGCGTCTCGTTGCCGCTCGCAGTGTCGCGCACCCAAAGATTCCAATTCCGAATGAAGGCGCCGCTCGTGCCGTCGGGTGACTTCACTTCATCGCGAGGCGCTGTCGGGGGTGCGCCCGCTTTGCCCATGGATGTGCAGCGGTTCGCTTGCAAGTCACACTTCCAGTTTTCTCCCTGAAGGCTAAACGAGATCGACTGTTGATCCGTGGAGAACGCGAAGGTCAAGAACGGCAGGTGCGCCGCTTCGTATGTCTTGCCCACGGCCACGGACAGCGCGGCGGCCACCTTGGCGTGATCAAACGCCGGCTGGTGCGTGCCGCGCGTGGCGTCAAAAAGTACGAACTCGATTCCTTCCGGGCCGGTGTGGCGATACCAGAAACGAT
>Ga0137370_10000517_pt1 | contig 14671 bp, 14 predicted proteins | sample SagtaG_11_FD_104920 | JGI IMG/M metagenome (GOLD analysis project Ga0137370, IMG submission 104920) | Vadose zone soil microbial communities from Sagehorn Ranch, Mendocino, California, USA - Sage1_R_20_16 metaG | ecosystem: Environmental > Terrestrial > Soil > Vadose zone | place: USA... | reverse complement strand
GAAAATGCCGGAGATGGACGGGTTTCAAGTGCTGCGTTGGATCCGCAGTCATCCCGCAACGCGCGTGACTCCGGTGGCGGTGTACTCCGCTTCGTTCATTCCGGAAGACATTGCGAAAGGCTACGCTGACGGGGCCAACTACTTCATTACCAAGCCGTCGGACCTTACGGTACTCATCGATATCCTCCGCGCGGCAGACAAACGCATAGCGGCTGACCCGCGGAACGACGATGCGCTCGCGCAGTTCTCCGCGCGCGACCGGAGAGCGGTCCTAAATAGAGAGAACGCGTATCACCCGGGACGCCGGCGGACGGATTGAATTTCGCGAAGTAGCGCCTGACACGGAGCGCTGTGTCCGCCGTCTAGAGGCTCGAGCGCGCAGGCCCTCGACCATTTCATCGTCGCGGGGACGCGCATCATGGGCTTTGCAGAAAAGAGGACAGCTCTGACGCCCGCGAACTCGAGAACCTCTCGAAAAACGCGAGGTGATTCTCCCTGGGATTCTCCCCTCGCGCTCCCCCTGGTGGCCGTTTCGGGCCACGGTCAGACGGCGACGACCCCTATCCCTAGCGCGCTCTCGATCATCGCCTCGTCGAGGCAAAGAATGCCCTGCGCGTTGAGACTCCCGGCGATCGTAAGGTGAAGCGCGTCGCCCGCCCTCAGCTTCAACGCGTCGTCGCCGGCCAGCTCGGCCGCGCGGCCTTCCGGCTCGAGGCCGGCACCGACTTTGGCGGTGGCCCACTGCGCTGCTCTGGGCTTCTCCTTCCTAGTGAAAGTTCATACCACCATCGACATTGAGTGTCTGACCGGTGATGAACGCGGCGTCGTCAGAGCAGAAAAACATCACCGCGCCCTCGAGGTCGTGCGGCGCGGCGGCGCGCTTGATCGACTGCGCGCGCACCATCGCCTCGCGCTGCTCGGGCGTCACCGTCTCGCGCGGCACCTCGGTGTACACCGGCCCGGGCGTGATCGCGTTCACCGTGATGCCGAACTCGCCCAGCTCCTTCGCCATGGCCCGGGTCATCGTCAGCACCGCGCCCTTGCTCGCCACGTAATGCAGGTAATTCGGCCGCCCCATGAAGACCACGCCGCTGGAGATGTTGACGATGCGGCCGCTGCCCTGCTTGCGCATCTGCGGCACCACGGCCTTGGCGGCGAGCCACACGCCGCGCACGTTCACGCCCATCAGCTGATCCCACTCGGCCTGCGGGATCTCCCAGAAAGGCCGCATCTTGAGCGTAGAGAAGATGGCGGCGTTGTTCACCAGGATGTCGATGCGTCCGTACGCATCGATCGTTTTCCTCGCCATCGCCTCCACCGAGCCGGCGTCCGCGATGTCGGTGTGCAGGAAGAGGCCTTTCACTTCGTCTGCAACGGATTTTCCTTTTTCAGGATTCAACTCTGCGACCACCACCTTGGCGCCCTCGCGCGCCAGGCGGTGGGCATAGGCGCGGCCGAGGCCCTGACCCGCGCCGGTGATGATTGCAACCTTGTCTATGAGCTTCATATTTACTGCACCTTCGCCCTTGGACCGTAGAACCTCACGGCGTTGTCGTGGAACAGCGCCTGCTTCGCCTCGTCGGAGAGCTCGTCGTGGTGCATCAGCTCCTCGATCTCGTGCTTGCCGCGCTCGATGTTGGTCTCGTGCGGAAAATCGGAAGCGAACAGCAGCGCCTGGTGCCCGATGCGCTTGATGGCATACGGCAGCGTGACTTCCCCGCCCTCGCAGTTGAAGTAGATGCGCCCGGAGCGGATGTACGCGCTCGGCTTCTTCTTCAGCCAGTCGGAGAACTCCTTGTACTTCTTGCCCGACCAGATTTCGTAGGAGCGGTCGAGGCGGTCCATGATGTAGGGCACCCAGCCCGCGCCGGCCTCGAGATACGCGACGCGCAGCTTCGGGAAGCGCTCGTACACGCCCTCCATCACCATGCTGGTGAGCTGGATGATCTGCGCGATCGGGTGCTCGAGCGCATGGGTCTGCGCGAACTTGGTGAAGAAGTTGATTCCGAGGCTGGCGGAAGGCGCTCCGTGCAGGGCGATCGGGACGTCGAGCCGCTCGGCCTCCTCGTAGAGCGGCCAGAAGTCGGTGTGTCCGAGGGGCCTGCGCACGCCGAGCTCGGCGCTGTTGGCGGTTAGCACTGCGCCGACCATGCCGAGCTCGAGGACCGCGCGGCGCAGCTCCTTCACCGCCTCGGGCACGTCCTGAATCGGCACCAGCGCGACGGCCTTCAGGCGCGGGCTCAGCTTGTGAAATTTGTCGGTGAACCAGTTGTTGTAGGCGCGCGCGAGCGGCACCGCCCAGGTAGGATCCTGGATCATGCCGAAGGCGAGGCCGGCGGTGGGATAGAGGACCGTGCTCTCGATTCCCGTGGCGTCGAGGAACTCGAGCCACGTTTTGGCGTTGATGGTGTATTCCTTGTGGATGCCCAGTCGCGCCATGATCCCGCCCCGGTGATAGCCGTCGAGGGTCGGGAAAAACGGGAAGCCGAGCAGGCTGTCGTTGCCCTTGTAGGGCGGCTCGAGGTAATCGAACAGCTCGGTGTCGCGCTCGATGAGATGTCCGTCCGCATCCAGAATGTTGCCTTTGAGTTTCATAGGCGTTGGTCCCTTTGAAAATTGTCCGTCCTAAGCAGTTGCCTACGGGCTGCGTGCGTCCTTTCTTGCGGGTTGGTTGTGCGGAAATTGTGTTGTCCGCTCATCGTGCGCACCGTCCACCCGCCCAGCCGCGCCCGCATCTCCGGGGTCACGCCCGAACCCGCGACTCGATTTCGAATTCGTCATCGTTCCTTACCACGGTAGCTACGAGCCTAAGCACGCGGGGTGTCCTGACGCTCACCCAGAAGCAGCCGTCTAAGCGTTCGCAGGTCGTTTAGGAGTCGACGGCTCCCATCGACGTGCCAAGCGAGTCGATCCAGCTTGTAAGCGACAAGTTGTAACGCTTCGAGCCGCCGCGTCGCACCTTCAGCGCGTGCACGCGTAGCCTCCACCGGCACGGCATTTTTAGCCTTCTCGATTGCCTCGCGTAACAGGCCGACGTACTCGAGAGATCCTTCAATGCTGTCAAACGGGATGCGCTGATTAGCCATGGCGCGCTCCATAGCCGGTACGGCGGGCTTCAACTCGTCGTGCGGGTTCCGCGGATCCGACTTCTTCGGCATCTTCGATCTCCTGAAAACACTTCAAGCATCACATTACATCGTGTCCAGAGAAATCGGAGCTATACATTTTTATTCGCACGCACTCGTGAATTTTTCTTGATACGATAGACGCCTCAACGGGGGACACCAATCGTGAGAAAAGCAGGCGTAATCTGTTTTATTTATGCCGCTTTCACGTTGTGCTTCGTGGCTACGGCAACCGCGCAATCGGGCAAAATCTCCGATGGTGTGGTCAAGATCGGAGTGTTGACCGACATGTCAGGGCCTCTCTCCGATATTACCGGCGAAGGCTCGGTCGTCGCGATCAAAATGGCGGTTGAAGACTTTGGCGGAAACGTATTAGGCAAACCCATCGAAGTCCTAGTGGCGGATCATCAGAATAAGCCCGACATCGCTGCCGCGATTGCACGCAAATGGATCGATACAGAGAAGGTAGACGCGATCGTAGAGCTTGCCAATTCGGGCACGGCACTTACGGTATCTTCGATTGGAAAGGAGAAGAACCGTATTGTCATCGTGAACGGCGCGGCAAGCGACAGGCTCACCAACGAGGATTGCACGTCGACCACAATTCACTACACGTACGATACCTATTCGCTGGCCAACAGTACCGGTGCAGCCGTCGTAAAGCAAGGAGGGGATAGCTGGTTTTTTTTGACTGCGGATTATACGTTCGGCACCACACTCGAAAGCGAAACAAGCAATGTTGTGAAGGGATCGGGTGGCACGGTACTAGGTTCTGTGCGCCATCCCATTAATACGTCTGATTTCTCGTCATACCTGCTACAGGCTCAGGCGTCCGGCGCCAAGGTCATAGGTCTTGCCAATGCCGGCGGCGATACGATCAACGCGATTAAGGGGGCGAAAGAGTTCGGGCTGAGGCAGCGTCTTGCTGCTTTGCTCCTCTACATTACCGATATTGCTAGTCTAGGGCTGGAAACAGCGCAAGGGCTGCTGTTTACTGACGCGTTTTACTGGGACTTCAACGATGAAACTCGTAAATGGGCACGCCGTTTCTTTGAGCGGAGAAAGAAAATGCCGACATCAATTCAGGCCGGGGACTATTCGTCTACGGTACATTATCTGAAGGCAATCCAGGCGGCCGGAACTGACGAAGCAGGCGCCGTAATGGCCAAGATGAAGACGACCCCGATCACTGATTTCTTTGCGAAGAATGGCAAGATTCGCGACGATGGCCGCATGGTGCATGACATGTACGTGCTGGAGGTAAAAAAGCCAACCGAGTCAAAGTACCCGTGGGACTACTTTGCCGTCAAAGCGATCATAGCGGGAGAGCAGGCGTTCCGGCCGTTGTCGAAGAGCGCCTGTCCGCTCGTCAAGCGATAATGCACGCGGCAGGAGCGTAGCGTTCTAACCGAAGTAGGCAGGAAAATCCCGGCTACATGGCAGAATGTCATAGGAAGATGATGACCCAGCCAATTACGGTTTCGGCGGTTCAGATTACCGCTGTTGACGGAGAGAAAGAGGCAACGGTCGAGAAAATGTTGCGATTCCTCGACGTAGCCGGGGAGCGAAGGTCGAAACTGGTCGTGCTACCGGAAGTGTGGACTGGACTCGGATACAGCAGCAAAGTCGCCCACCGCGCGATCGCAGAAGAGATTCCCGGACCGACCACAAAGCTGTTGGCCGAAAAAGCCAAACGCTACGGTATGACTATCATCGGCTCCATGTATGAAAAGGCAGGCGAACGCTATTACAATTCCTCGCCCGTCATTGGTCCAGATGGTCGAATTCTCGGTAAGTACTGGAAAACGCATCTATTCGATGCGCCCAACCGCACCGACATCGCACCTGGCATCCGCGAGTCTGACCGGGTGGACGCGGGCAACGAATTGCCTGTGTTCGAAACCGTGATTGGACCGGTTGGGGTCTCAGTCTGTTCTGATCTACGTTTCCCGGAGGTGCACCGCGAGCTCGCGCTGAAGGGTGCCCGAGTGATTGTCTGCGCGTCAGCTTTCCTCTCTCCACGTCTCGATCATTGGGAGTTCTTCCTGCGCGCCCGCGCCACCGAGAACCAGTGCTGGATAATCGCCTCAGGCCAAGTCGGTGTTGAGCCGAAATCGGGAACAGCGTTTGTCGGCCGCAGCATGGTGGTCGACCCGTGGGGCGTAATCGTCTCTTCTGCCCCCGACATCGAATGCTGCATTAGCACGGAGATTGACCTCGATTATATCGACGAGGTGAAGCGCCGTTATCCTCTTATGGATCAGCGCCGACCGGAACTCTACGGCAGCATCGCGCGGGTCAGAACACAGCTTACCAAGGAGCGTGATTCTCGGTCCGGCAAGGCTCGGGTAGACACTGCGTCTGGCATTCCTGTAGAACTTTCGGACGATGCGACAACGCGGTAGCTCGAGACCGTATGAACATTTCCACATGAAGCGGACGAAAGGAAGCGCCCATTTGGATGCGCTGGATGAAAAATGGACCAGCATTCTTCCTACGCCGCGCTGAAACCTAGTTCTTAGTACCACTCGGTTCACGACGACGAGGTGGTCGCCGCGGCGCAGGCCGAGTGCCATGAGCGCACCGCAGACGCTCCGGATGCGGGCGTGCCATTGAGCGTAGGTGAGCCGCAACTCGCCGTCGACCAGCGCCAGGTGCTGCGGCCGCCGCTCGACCCCCTGCAGGAAAGTGCGGCCAAGGTCCAGCATCAGACGGCAATCGCCTCGAAGAGGCGCAGGCGATCGGTTTCCGAGCGCGCATTCCCCCGCAGAACGACGGAGCCGCGCTCGATCGCGCAGAAGCGGTCGCAGACCTCGAGCGCGCGTATGACGTTCTGCTCCACCAGCAGGATCGGGATGCCGTCGCGGCGCAGCTCGGCGACCAGGGCGAAGATTTCGTCCACGATCATGGGTGCGAGGCCCTCGGTAGGCTCGTCGACAAGCAGCAGGCGCGGCGTCCCGACCAGCACACGGGCAATGGCGAGCATCTGCTGCTCGCCGCCCGACAGCGTGGTGCCCATCTGCCGGCGCCGCTGCGCCAGCGTGGGGAAGCGCTCGAAGGCGCGGTCGAGCGCGCGAGCGTTGTCGGCGCGCGGCCGGCCGGCGGCCTGCATGAGTCCGAGGCGCAGGTTCTCCTCCACCGTCAGGCCGGGAAAGATTCTGCGATCCTCGGGTACGAGGCCGATCCCGAGGCGGCACACGCTCTCGGGGGGCAGCGCGGCGATGTCGGTCGAGCCGAAGCGCATCGAGCCCGACGTGAGATCGACCCAGCGTGCGATGGTTTTGACGAGGGTGCTCTTGCCGACGCCGTTGCGCCCGAACACGCCGAGCACTTCGCCCCGCGCGATGGAGAGCGAGACCCCTTGCAGGATATGTGACAGGCCGTAGTGGGTGTGGACGTTGATGAGCTCGAGCATCAGCGCGCATTTCCCAGGTAGGCGGTGCGCACCGCCAGGTTGTCCCGCACCTCGGCAGGCGTGCCCTCCGCCAGCTTCGCGCCCTGGTGCATCACGATCACGCGGTGGGAGAGATCCATGACGACATCAATGTCGTGCTCGATGAGCAAAATGCTGACCTCGCCCGCCAGAGCGCCGATCATGTCGGCGGTCGCGCGCGTATCGCCGTGCGACATTCCCTGCGTGGGCTCGTCGAGCAAGAGTAGCCGCGGGCGGGAGGCGAGGGCCACCGCGATCTCCAGCCTGCGCTGCTCGCCGTGCGACAGATGCCCGGCCAGCTCGCCGGCCTTCGCCGCGAGTCCGAAGCGCTCGAGCACGTCCTCGGCGCGCTCGCGTGCCTTCTTGCTGCGCGACACCGGCAGCCAGGCGCGGCGTGCCGGCTCCAGCACCTGCGAAGCGAGCCGCAGGTTTTCGTAGACGCTGAGCTCGAAGAAGAGGTTGGTGATCTGGAAGGAGCGCGCGAGCCCCGCCCTGAGCAGGCGATGCGTTGCCCACCCCGTGACGTCGCTGCCGTCGAAGCGCACCCGTCCCGCGCCGGGCCGCAGCGCGCCCGAGACAAGGTTGAAGACGGTGCTCTTTCCGGCGCCGTTCGGGCCGATGACCGAGGTGATGCGGCCCTTTTCCGCGGAGAAGGAAAGCTCGTTGACTGCGGTCAGCGCGCCGAAGCTGATCGACAGGTTCTCGACCTCGAGGATCATGCCCGGCGTCCCAGAAAACGGCCGATCCGCGGGAGGACGTAGCCGGCAAACCCCTTCGGCAGGAAGATCACCGAGACCACGAAGAGCGCCCCGATGAGGATGAGGTGGTGCTCGGTCCACGTGCCTAGCACCGATTTCAGGGCGGTGAGGATCACCGCGCCGTAGAGGCTGCCGACCAGCGTGCCGACGCCGCCGAGGATCACCATGATCAGCGCGTTGCCCGAGGCCTGGAAGGCGAGCAGATCGGGCGACACGAAGCCGCGCAGCATCGGATACAACGCGCCCGCCAGCGCCGCGGCGTCGGCGGCGATGATGAAGGCGATCAGCTTGGCGCGCGAGCTGTCGTAGCCGAGAAACGGCACGCGCGGCTCGTTGGTCCGGATCGCGAGGAGGGCACGCCCGAAGGGCGTGCGCATCAGATAGGCGAGGGCAAGGTACATCAGCATCACGAAGGCGAGTACCACCAGGAAGAAGCCCGCAGGCGAAGCGGCGGGCGCCGTGAAGAGGCCAAAGTTGATCTGGATCTCCGGGATGCCGAGGATGCCGTCGGAGCCGCCGAGCTCGCGGGTGTTGTACACCGCCTTGTAGACGACCTGCGCGAGGCCGAAGGTAATGAGCGCGAAGTACACGCCGCGTGCCCGGATCGAAATGAAGCCCGCCACGCTGCCGAGCAGCGTGGCCGCGGCCAGAGTGGCGCCCAATGCCCCCCAGAACGAGGGCGCCCAATGCTTTAGGGCGAGCGCCGATACATACGCGCCGAGACCGAAGAAGAGCGCGTGGCCGAGCGACAGCAGCCCGGTATAGCCGAGCAGCACGTCGACCGCCATGGCGAGCCCGGCGAGGATCAGCGCCTCGGTCGCGAGGCGCAGGAAGAACGTATCCCCGGCCATCGCGCCGAACGCGGCGAACGCGAGGGCAAAAACGAGGAAGGCCGCGGCGAGGATCCGCTGCGGGCGCGTTTCGAGGTCATCCATGGCCAAGGCGTCCGGCGAGCCCCTCGGGGCGCACCATCAGGAACAGCACCATGATCCCGAAGACGAGCGGATCGCTCCACACCGGCGAGACGTACAGGCTCGAGATCGACTGGATCTGCGTGAGCACCAGCCCGGCGAGCACCGCGCCCTTGATGGATCCCATGCCCCCTACGATCACCACGGAGAACGCGAGCAGGATGAAATCCTTGCCCATGGTGGGGAACACCGAATACACCGGCGCGAGCAGCACGCCGGAGAGTGCGGCAAGGGCGACTCCAAACGCAAAGGTCGTCGCGCACACGCGCTGGACTGGGACGCCCAGCGAGGCCGCCATGTGCTTGTCGAAAGCCGCCGCGCGCACCATCGCGCCGAGGCTCGTGCGGTACACCACGAGCCACACCGCGACGATGATGGCGGTCCCGGCGCCGATGAGGAACAGCCGGTAATTGGGCAGCATGATGCCCAGCAATTCGCTCGCGCCCTGGATGGGCGACTCGACCTTGTGCGGATTCGGGCCGTAGATCAACTTGAAGACATCTTCGGCGATGATCGCGATGCCGAAGGTGAGGAGCAGCGTGAGCACGTGCCGGTCGCGCGAATGGAATACGCGCTGGATGAGCAAGCGCTCGGCAAAATAGCCCACCGCCGCAGCGATCACCGGGACGAGCAAAAGGCACAGCCAGAAATTAACCCCCGCCGCGACCAGCGAGACGGCAAGGTATGCCCCGAGCGCGTAGCACTCGCCGTGCGCCATGTTAATGACGTCCAGCAGCCCGAAGATGATGGTCAGGCCCAGCGCCATGAGGATGACCGCCACGCCGATGGCGAGCCCGTTCAGTACCTGCGGGCCATAGACGAATTGCAGCGCTTCGGCGAGATCGGTCATCAATAGGAGGAGCGGCGCGGCCGCGTGGGCGGCTGCGCCGTGCGCTCCAGGGAAAACGGGCTATTTAAAACTTGTCGCAGGTATCCGGACCGACCGCAGCCGTGCCGGGCACCTTGGCGACGATCTTGAACTTGCCGCTGGTCACCTTCACCGCGTACATGTCCTGCACCGCCTGGTGGTCGCCGGCCCGCATGTGCTTCTTGCCCTGCGGCGTGTCCCAGTCGAGGCCGCGCGCGGCGGCGCGCACCTTGTCGGTGTCGGTCGTCTTCGCCTTTTCCGCCGCGGCCTTGTAGAAGTACACCACGCCGTAGGAGTCCACGCCGTAGAGGTCGGGCTCGGTCTTCCAGGCCGCCTTGAAAGCGCTCACGAATGCCTTGTTGGCCGGCGAGTCGAGCTCCGGAGTGTAGGCCGCGCCTGTCACATAGCCCTCCGCGGCGTTGCCCATGGCGCCGAGGTTCTGCGCCGTCACCGTGCCGGCCGCGCCGACGATCTGCAGGTTCTTGGTGAGCCCGTACTCGACAAGCTGGCTCATGAAGCGCACCGTGTCGTTCCCGGCGACCGAGGTGTAGAGCACCTGCGGCTTCGCCGAGCGGATCTGGCCGAAGAACGGCGAGTAATCCTTGTTGTCGAGCGGCGCGAACACCTCGCCCACGCTCTTGGCGCCGCGCTTCTCCGCCGCGCTCTTGAACGCGCTCACCGTGCTGCGCCCCATCTCGTAATCCGGTCCGAGATAGAACACCGTGGGATTGGGCTTCTCCTTCACCATCCACTCGACGAGCGCCGCCGACTGCATCCCGGCCCTGGCGTTCACGCGGAACATGTTGGGCGAGCACTGCGCCCCGGTGATCGCGTCGGAGAACGACACGGTCGTCGCCGCGAGCCGCTGGTTGCGCTCTGCGACCTGGCTGACGGCGAGCGTCGAGCCAGAATTCACCGTACCGGTAAGGAAGTCGACCTTGGAGACCTGGAACAGCTTCTCCGCCTTCTGCACTGCGACGGTGGGGTTGGCTTCCTCGTCCTCGTACAGCGCCTCGACCTTGCGGCCGAGGATCCCGCCCTTGTCGTTTATTTCCTTGATGGCGAGATCGATCCCCCATTTGACCTGCTGCCCGATGCCGGCGTAGGTGCCGGTGAGCGGCGTCACGACGCCGATCTTGATGGGGCCAGGCTGCGGCTGCGCAGCGCCCGTGAATGCAAAGGCGACCGCCGCGGCAATGAGTGTCTGCTTCATGTCTCCTCCAGGTTCAACGATTTGCTATTTACCGGTGTACTTGGCCTTGCGCTTCTCGAAGAACGCCTGCGCGCCCTCCTTGTAATCGTGCGAGTCGCGCAGCTTCTCGTAGGCGTGTCCCTCGAGGTCGAAGCTCGCCTCGAGACTAGCATCTTCGCCCTGGTTGAGCACCCGCTTGACCGTGGCGAGCGCGAGGGGCGACAGCTCATTCAGCCGCTGCGCGAGACTGAGCACCGCCTGGTCGAGCGCTCTTGCGTCCTCGACGACGTCGGTGAGCAGGCCCCACTGGTGCGCCTCGGGCGCGGGGACGCGGCGGCCGGTCATCACCATGTCCTTGGCGCGGGTCATCCCCACCATGCGCAGCACCCGCTGGCTGCCGCCGGAGCCCGGCATCTGGCCGATCGAGACTTCGGGCAGCGCGACGAGCGTGTCCTTCGTCGCCAGTCTGAAATCGCACGCGAGCGCAAGCTCCCAGCCCACGCCGAAGGCATACTTCTCCATCGCGGCGATCACCGGCTTCGGGCAGCGCTCGGGCGCGCCGATGTTCCAGGCGAGGTGCGACATGCCGTCGCGCGGCACGTCGAAGAAGCCCTTCACGTCGCCCCCTGAGGTGAAAACACCGTTCGCGCCTCGCACCACGATCACGCCGACGTCCTGGTCGCGGCCCATCTCGTCGAAGAGCGCCGCGATCTGCGAGCGGGCCTTGTACGAAACGATGTTGAGAGGGGGGCGGTCGAGCCACAGGGTCGCGACGCGCTGCTGGGCGTCAATCTCCAGGCGCAGGCCATCGAGCTGGCTCAGGAGTTCGCCTCTTTGCTTGATGTATTTATCTATCGTGCGTTTCCTTTCTCTTGAAATTTCCCGCGCGCAGCTCCCTTCTCAGCAGCTTGCCGACCGGAGACTGCGGGATGCGTTCGACGAAGACGTATTCCTTGGGGCATTTGAACGAAACCAGGCCCGCGTCACGGCAGTACCGATCCAGGCGCTCGCTGCTTGCCCCTGCCTGCGCCGGCTCGACGAACGCCACGAGGCGCTGGCCCCAGCGATCGTCGGGCAGGCCGATGACCGCCGCGCGGCCCACCAGCGGGCAGCCCGCCAGCACGTTCTCGACTTCCTCCGGATAGATGTTCTCGCCGCCGGTGATCACCATGTCGTCGACGCGACCGACGACGTAGAGCTCGCCGTCCTCGTCCAGGCGACCGAGGTCACCCGTGAAATACCAGCCGTTGCGCAACGCCTTGGCGTCGGCGTCGGGGCGTTTCCAGTAGCCGGCAAAAGCCTCGGGGCTGGAGAGGCTGGCGATCACCTCGCCGGTCTGGCCCTGGGGCACGACATCCTCGGCGCAGGCCGAGCCCTCCGAGTCGGCGCGCACCACCCGGATTGCCTGGTTGATTCCCGGGCGGCCGGCGCAGCCGGGCTTGGCGTCGACGTGATCGCAAAACGCGAGCGTGTAGACCTCGCTCGAGCCGTAGTAATTCACGAACAGCTCGGGCCGCAGCTTCTCCAGGCACGACTGCGAGAGCGCGTCCGTCATGCTCATCCCGGCATAGCCGATGCGCCGGAGCGATCCGGCATCACAGCTGCCGAAGCGCGGATGGTTCAGCAGATCGTAGTACAGCGTCGGCACCAGAAACATGGTCGTCACGCGCTCTTCCTGGATCAGCCCGAGCGCGCGCTCCGGGTCGTAGGCGGACATGCAGACGAGCTTGCCATTGAGCAGCGCGCTCGAGAGCAGCACCCGGATGCCCATGGTGTGATAAAGCGGCATCACGCCGAGCGAGCACTCGCCGAAAAGATACCGGTTGTGCGCGATCTGCGACACCGCCGCGGAAAGCTCGTTGCGATGCGTGCGCGGCACGCCTTTCGGTTTGCCAGTCGTGCCCGAGGTGTACAGCATCAGGCAAACCTGATTTTCCTCCACCTTCGGCTTAGTCGAAAGCTTGGAGGATTGCAAAAGCGTCTCGAATGATGTTTCGCCAGTTTGCGCCTTGCCGAGCACGATCTTCGGCAGATCGGCTGTACGGGCGGCATCGGCGGACGCATTTTCGAAAACGATCGCCCTGGCTTCGGCATCCTCGACGCAATAAGCGACTTCGGCGGCGCGCGCGCGCCAGTTGAGCGGCGTGAACACGAGGCCGAGCATGTGGCTCGCCCAGTAGAGCAGGGTCGTCTCGTAGCGGTTCTTCAGCAGCAGGAGGAGGTGGTCGCCCTGGCGCAGGCCCATGGCCGCCAGGCCGCCGGCTACCCGGGCGGCTTCGGCGTGCCATTGCGAATAGGTGCGGCGCACGCCTTCGTCCACGACGGCACATTCGTCGGGCCGACGCGCCACGGTCAGCGCAAACGCGGTAGCGAGATCCATAGGCTAACCCCTGCCCTCGCGCATCAGCCGGGCGGCGTCGAGGATCGCATCGACGATCGGGTAGTAGCCAGTGCAACGGCAGATGTGGCCCGAGAGCATGTCGCGCACCTGTTCGGCCGTTGGCGAGGGATTGCGCTTCAGGAAATCGGTCGCCGAGATGAGGATGCCTGCGGTGCAGAAGCCGCATTGCAGGGCGTGATGGCGGCGGAAAGACTGCTGCAGCGCGTTCAGGGTGCCCGGCTCGGCCAGCCCCTCCACAGTGTCGACGCTCGCGCCTTCGCATTCGACCGCGAACTGCACGCAGCTGCGCACCGCGCGCCCGTCGACCATCACCGTGCACGCGCCGCACACACCATGTTCGCAGCCCACGTGTGTTCCATACAGGCCGAGCTCATGGCGCAGGAAGTCGGCGAGCTGAGTGCGAGGCTCGGCGCTGCCGCGGCGCTGCCTGCCGTTCACCTTCAGCGTGACCGTGTGGCGCGCGTCGGGCTTCAGGCGGCGCACTCGAAGGCCTCCGTCAGAACCCGCGCGCCGATCGCGCGCACCAGCGCGCGACGGTAGTCGGCGCTCGCCTTGTAGTCATGCAGGGGCGTGACGCGCTTCGCGCTTTCCTCTGCAATCGTCCTGGCAAGCGCGGCATCGGCTCGATGGCCGAGGAAACCGGCGCTGTGGACGACGACCGGACGTGTCTCGACGCCGCCGAGGCCGAAGGACAGGGCCGTGAGCTTTCCCCGTGAATCGACCAGCGCCTCGGCGGCACAAGCGACGATGGCGAAGTCGCCATGGCGCTGCGCCACCTCGCAGAACCCGCAGCCAGCGCGTTCTTTGCGTTTGGGCCAGATGAGCGCGATGACGAGCTCGTCGGGCTCGCGCGCTGTCGTCAGCGCGTCGAGGAAAAACTTGTCCGCGGGCACGCGGCGCTTGCCGCGGACCGATTGCAGCTCTACTTCGCCGCCGAGGGTCGCGAGCACCAGCGGTGTCTCGGCGCTGGGATCCGCATGCGCCACCGAGCCGCATAGCGTGCCGCGGTTGCGCGTCTGGAAGTGGCCTACGAAAGGCAGCGCGAGCGCAAGCAGCGGCACGGCCTCCATCAACGCCGCGTTCTCCATCGCCTGGGCCTGCGTCACAGCGGCTCCGGTCCGAATTTCCGGGCTCAAGAAAATTTCGTTCAAAACAGCAATTCGCTTGATGTCGACGACGGCCGACGGACGCGCCAGCCGCATGTTAAGCATGGCCCCGAGCGAAAGGCCGCCTGCCAGGACGCTCGCGTCCTGGCCGAGCTCGTGCAGCAGCGCGAGCGCTTCCTCCACGGTATCGGGCTGGCAGTACTCGAAGGCCGCAGGCTTCATCGGTTCGCCAGATCCCAGACGCGGTTCAACGACAGAGGCAGCTCGATGTCCTCGCGACCCAGTGCATCGGCGGCCGCATTGGCGAGCGCCGCGGGCGCCAGCATCGAGCTGCCGTCGCCCATGCCCTTCGCGCCGGTGAGGTTGGCGGGCGTCGGGGTGGAAACATGGCCGATGTCGAGCGGCGGCATCTCGGTCGCGGTGGGGCAGAGATATTCGGCGAACGAGCCGGACATGAAATTGCCATCGCGGTCGTGGACCAGCTCTTCGAACAGCGCGGCGCCCAGGCCGTGCGCGAAGCCGCCGTGGATCTGGCCCTCGACGATCTTGGGGTTCAGCATGGTGCCGACGTCGTGGACCGAGACGTACTTCACCACCTCGACGCGGCCGGTGGCCTTGTCGATCTCGATCGCGGCGAGGTCGGCGACGAAGCCGTAGGTCATGGCGGAGGCTACCCGGTCGGCGCTGTCCGGCGTAGTGAGCGAGGGCGCATCGAGCACCACGGTTTCGTGCACGCCGGGCTCGACGCTTCCTGGCATGCCGCCGGGATTCCAGTGCGCGCGCGCCGCGAGGCGGCCGACGCCGATGGCAAACTGAG
>Ga0137370_10000510_pt1 | contig 14726 bp, 10 predicted proteins | sample SagtaG_11_FD_104920 | JGI IMG/M metagenome (GOLD analysis project Ga0137370, IMG submission 104920) | Vadose zone soil microbial communities from Sagehorn Ranch, Mendocino, California, USA - Sage1_R_20_16 metaG | ecosystem: Environmental > Terrestrial > Soil > Vadose zone | place: USA... | reverse complement strand
GAGGGGCTGACGGCGACGTCTGAAGAGGATCCTCCATCCATGGCCATGACTTGGCGTAGGGAAGGATAGGCGTTCCGAAGACACTCCCCAAGGGTATGGAGTGACACCACTTCTGTGGTCTTTAGGACGAGAAGATGCCCATCGTTTTGTTCTGCAACAAGGGTCTGATGTGCGCGTTTCCCTGTTTGTCGGACACGGATTTTTCCGGTCCGGTCGAGGAGCATGAGTGATTGCGCAACTTCTCGATAGGGAACATGCTGTTCGTCAAATGTGTCAAAGGTCAGGTCCAAAACCCGCGCGCGTCGTGAACGATCCTCCGCCGGTTCTGCCACAAACAATCCCAGCCAGGTGGTGTGCCGCTTGCTCCCCAGCGAGCGGCCCTTTCCATAGAGTAGCCCGAGGTACGCATAGTTCTCACGGAAGAGCCCGGCATTGAATACCAGATCGTGGCCGGTTTGTTCTTGCCATTGGCGAATATCGAGCGGGTCTGAGAAGCCGTCCTGCTGATAGTAGTGCACGGCAAACCGATAGCGATTGGGATCGATCTCGATGGCGATCAGCGGTGCAACGTCTGGGCATTGCTTGTGAGGATTCCAGACAGAAATGGATAAACCCTCTCCGAGTTGATCCCCCGTGAGGGTCTGAGCCGTCGTGATTGAGGGGCCGCTGAACATGACGAAGATACCCAGGAGAAAACGGGCAACAGGGGTGAAAGGGAGAGACCGGTGGAAGCTCTTGTACTGTACCATAGTGTCTCAGGATCAAGTATAGAGAGAGCCGATGCGGAGCGTCAAACCATTCGGGGAGGATGGGTAACGGGTGCGATGCGAACCACGTATGGTCAGCGCGGGGTTGGCTGGGGTGTCGATGGGGAGGTGTCGCTCTTGTCTGGTGGCGTGCTGGCATCGAGCAGACTGCGGACTGCGCGGGCGAGCACCTCAGGAGTGAAGGGCTTTTGCAAGAAACTGCTCGTGCCCTCTTCTTGTCCGGTCATGATGCCGACGTCATCCATATACCCAGAAATGAACAGGGTTCGTAAATCCGGCTTGATGACAGAGAGATGCTGTGCCAGTTCCCGTCCACCCATGCCGGGCATGACGACGTCGGTCAGGAGAAGCTGTAACGATCCTGCCTGTTGCGTCGCCAGCAAGCAGGCTTCGATGCCGTTCTTGGCTTCTACGACCCGGTAGCCCAGCTTCCGCAGCTCGTCTCGTACGAGAATACGTACGCTTGGTTCGTCTTCTACCAGGAGAATCGTTTCCGTGCCCCTCTGAGGCTGTCCCAAGGGCTGGGTTGCCACGGTGGTGAGGATGCCGGACTCGACACTCGGGAAATACAAGTCGAAGCGCGTACCATGGCCCACTCGGCTGGTGACGTCGATGGCACCGCTGCATTGGGTGACAATCCCAAATACCGTGGAGAGGCCTAGACCGCTGCCCTTCCCTTCCCCTTTCGTGGTGAAGAATGGTTCAAAGATATGGGATTGTGTCTTGCGGTCCATGCCACAACCGGTATCGCTGACTGACAAGCGGACATAGGGACCTGGCGGCAACGGGGTGAGGTGGTAGACAGGACTGCGGGTCAGTTCGACCTGGGCCGTTTCGATCGTGAGCGTTCCGCCCTTCGGCATGGCATCCCGCGCATTGACGATGAGATTGACCAGAACCTGTTCAAGTTGGGCTTGATCGGCGCACAGCCGTCCGTTCGTCTGATCGAGTTTACTGACGAGCTGGATACCCTCGCCGATGAGACGGCGCAGCAGACTCTCCAGACTCGTGACAGCGGTATTGAGCGACAGAATTTTTGGGTCCAGCGATTGTTTGCTGCTGAACGTGAGCAGTTGACGAATCAGCGTCGCGGCCCGTTCGCCGGCCTTCAGTGTCTCCTCGATCTTTCCTCGAAGGGGGTGTTGAGAGCCGAGTTCCGTTAAGAGAACTTGGCTGTAGCCCATGATGACAGTCAGGAGATTATTGAAGTCATGCGCGATTCCTCCAGCCAACCGGCCAACCGCTTCCATCTTCTGGGACTGCCGAAACTGTTTCTCGCTCTGCTGAAGGGCCTCTTCTGCCCGTTTCCGTTCGGCGCGGTCATCCAGCTCCCGTAATGCGCGCTGGACCGAGGGCACCAGCCGTCCGAGCCCTTGTTTGAGCACATAGTCCGTCGCGCCTTGATGCATGGCATCGATGGCCAGTTCCTCTCCGATGGTGGCCGAGACGAAGAGAAAGGGCACGTTAGGACAGTGCTGACGTGCCAATATAAGCGCCGTCATGCCGTCGAAGCCCGGGATCGAATAGTCCGCCAGGATGAGGTCCATCCGGCCTTCCTTGAGGGCCGCCACAAAGGCCTGACGTGTGTCGACGATTTGCGACTGGCAGGGGATTCCGCCCTCATTCAAGGTGGCAATGATCAGTTGGGCGTCGACCGTATTGTCCTCGAGTTGGAGTAGGCGGAGCGGGGTTTTCACAGGTCCTTTGTGAGGAGGCTATTTGATTGGGTCAGAGCCTTCGGGTGGCGGTTCGTTGATTACGCCCCAAAAAATACCGAGTTCTTTTACGGCCGTGATAAATTGATGAAACTCAACTGGCTTCACCACATAGGCGTTGGCGCCTAACGCATAGCTTTGGGCCAAATCGCGCTCTTCGCGCGAGGACGTGAGCATGACGACGGGAATCGGCTTTAGGTTTACATCGTTCTTAATCGTTCTCAAGACCTCGAGCCCGTCGACTTTGGGCATCTTGAGATCCAGGAACACGACCACGGGATTGCCCTGCTGTCTGGTGGCAAAGTTTCCGCGACAATAGAGATAGTCGAGGGCTTCAGCTCCGTCGTGGCAGACTACCACTTTGTCGGCAATGTGATGCTCTTCCATGGCGGCCAGCGCAAGCTCGGCGTCACGCGGATTATCTTCAGCGAGCAGGATGGGCTTGACCGTAGTCATCTGAGAGACCTCGCGAGCGGGAGCGAAAAGTAGAAGGTGGCCCCTTGGTTCGGTGCCCCTTCGGCCCAGGTGCGTCCACCATGCCGATGAATGATTCGGCGTACGTTGGCGAGACCAATGCCGGTGCCTTCAAACTCGTCGGTCCGATGGAGGCGTTGAAAGACGCCGAATAACTTGTTTACATATTGCATGTCGAATCCTACCCCATTGTCACGCACAAACACCTCGGCTTCACCGAAGTTCCGACTGACGGAGCCGATCTCGATTTTCGTCTCAGCCTTCGTGGCTGTGAATTTCAGCGCATTGGAGATCAGATTTAGGAAGACTTGGCGTAGCATCGCCGGATCTCCTGAAACGTTAGGTAGTGGGTGCATTGTCCAGGAGATTGTCCGCCCTTGCAAGTCAAGACGTAAATCATGAAGGACGGTCTTGACGAGTTGATCCAAGTTGATCGTTGTGCGGAGCATGTCCTGGCGACCCATACGGGAAAAGACGAGCAGGTCATCGATCAGTTGTCCCATCTGCTTCGCGGAGTCTGAAATCGTCTGCAGATAGCGGCGCGCTTTGTCGTTGAGCGCCTCACCAGCCGATTTGGACAACAGGGCCGCATACCCGTCGATATGACGGAGCGGGGCGCGCAGGTCATGCGACACGGAATAGCTGAACGCTTCTAATTCTTTATTGGCGGCCTCGAGCAGTTCGCCCCGGCGCTGTAACTCCGTGGCCACGCGGCGTCGCTCGGTGACGTCGTGATGGATCAGAAAGTATACGGAGGCCAAGAGGATCAATTGCAGAACTGCACCGAGTCCGAGCAAGGCGATCGTGTTTTTCGTGCTGCCAGCGGATTGCGCCACGCGGGCATGAAGTACTCGTTGTTCGGCCGAGTCAAACTCCGTCATCAGGCGATGGATTCCCTCGAGCTCGTTCTTTGCCGCTCCGGAGAGTGCGAGATGGCGCACAGCCTCATAGCCATGCTCCTTACGTTGGGCGATGGCTTCCGCCTCTGCTCTCAATTGCCTGGCAATGAGCTGTTCAAGTGTCGGCACGCGGGCCTGTTGTTCAGGTCCCTCGTTCGTCAGGCCTCTGAGGTACCGAAGGTATTCGGGCATTTGTTCGACAACGGTTCGGTAGGATTTGAGGTACGACTCGTCGCCGGTGACGAGATAGCGCCGATGGCCACTTTCTGCGCCGTCGAGGGCTTCTCCGACTGAGCCGAGCAGCTGTATCAATTCGTGGCTCTTGGTATCGAGCCGGCTGTTCTCGATCAAGCCGGCTGTGTTGCGATAGGAAACGGCACTGATGACCACAATGCCGGCAAAGACGAGCCCAAACCCCGCAAGGACGCGTCGCTCGATCGACCAATGGGTGAACCACGCCATGGGACCGCTGGTCCTGGGAGTCGGTTCCGGATTGCTGTCAGGAACTGCTTCCGATCGAATAGGTACGGGCGTGGATGGACGTTCCTGCGTGACGGATTCCATGGTTCAAGCGGGCGCGGGCATGGGGATGTGAGCCAATCTCGTGGAAACTGTACCCTCCTCCGGAAGACCCTGCAAGAAATATTTTAGAAGAATGCTTGTTTGACGCTGGGACACCATCCGCATGGTCTTAGCCGCCGAAAGGGATGACGGCGGGGGGAACCGGAAGTGATGCGGTTGGATCAGGTACGTTTGAAAACGTCAGGATAGCCGAGACAACCCAGTCGGTGAATGGTTGCGGATAGATGCCGATCACGAGGGTGCCGGCGAGACAGACATAGACCACCACTTTGATCGGGCCAGAAACCTTGAGGGGTGACGAGTCATGAGGTTCGCTGATGTACATCTTCTTTACGACGATGAGGTAGTAGTACATGGAAATTACGATATTGATGAGCCCGACAGTGATGAGCGCGTAGAGCCCTTCCTTCATGGCCGCGATAAAGATGTACAGCTTTCCGATGAAGCCGGCCAGCGGAGGCACCCCGGCCAGCGACAAGAGGAAAATGAGCATCGAAAAGGCAAGAAAGGGCGACCGGCGGCCCAGGCCGCTGTAGTCGTCGATTTCTTCACTGCCGATGGCTTCGCTCACGGCGATGATAATGACAAAGGCACCGAGATTGGCGAAAAGATAGGTCAGGAGGTAGAACAGCATCGCGTCGCTGCCCATCTTCGTACCGGTGGCGAGACCGATCAGCACGTTGCCGATCTGGGCGATACCGGAATAGGCCAAGAGTCGTTTCATGTTCTTTTGGGCGATAGCCACGATGTTACCGTAGGTCATGGACAAGATGGACGTAGCGACAAGCAGCAGGGTCCAGATTGGCTTAAAGGTGGCCAAAGCAACGAGGAACATTCTCAGGAGGATGGCAAGGGCCGCTCCCTTGGGGGCGATCGAGAGGAACGCCGTTACTGGTGTCGGAGACCCATGATAGGTGTCTGGAATCCACGAGTGGAAGGGAACGACGCCGATTTTGAATCCTAAGGCGCCGAAAATCAGCAGGAACCCAATGGCCAATCCTGGTGTGGCCTGTGCCACCTTCATATCGGAAAACACCAGTTTGCCTGTTTCTCCATAGACCAAGCTGATGCCATAGGCGAGGAGGCCGGCGGCGAAGATGCCCAGGATGAAAAACTTGATGCCCGCTTCGTTCGAGGCCATGTCCTCTCGAAGATACGTAACGAGGACATAGAAGCCGATGGTGGAAAATTCCAGGGCAACGAAGACCGACAGCAGGTCGTTCGCGGAAGCCATAAACATCATTCCGAGGGCCGACATCATGATCAGAAAATAATACTCTCCGCGGAAGAACCTGAATCGATGGATGTAATCGATGGAGGCCAGAATGACAAGGATCGTCGATCCGACGATGAACATTTTGAAAAACAGGGCCATCCGGTCGAGGGCGAACATGTTCGCGAAGAGGTTTCCGGTGATGCCGGCAATATCGAACCAGACAAGGCAGCCTAAAGTGGCGACGAGTCCGGCGATGCTGAAATAGGCTAATTGTTCGTTGGGCAGCCGAGGGAACGAGAAGTCAATGATCAGGATGAGACATAACCAGGACGTGAGCAGGATTTCCGGTAACAGCAACAAGAGATCGGAGGGAGACATCGTGAATGAGAAGGTCATTCGAGCCCTCGTAACGGGTCCGGGGTGCGGGGTGCGGGGGTGCTCGTCAGGAGAGGAGTATCTGCCGTCGCCAGCGGACTTGTCGATTCACGATCGAGCGCCGCCACCGGTACGACGAGGGTGATCTTCGCGATCAAGGGATCGACGCCCGACCGCACCACATGATAGAGGTGCATGGGAAAGAAAAAGAACCCGATGCTGACGGTAATCATGATCAAGAGCGGAAGACGGTCAACCACGGCGACTGCGTCGTGCGCGTTGCTGTACTTCTGATCCATGGGTCCGTAGAAGAGCCCGCGCATCATCTTGAACAAGTAGGCTAAGGTCAAGACGATGCCGACCACGGCCACGATGACTTGGAACGGATACTTGTTCCAACTGCCGACGATGATCATGACTTCGGCGATGAAGTTCACGGTGCCGGGCACGCCGATCGAAGCCATGCAAGCAACTACGAAACAGCCGGTGATAAACGGCATGCGGTTCGAGAGCCCGCCGAGCGAGGGAATGTCGCGGGTGTGCGTCTGATCGTATACCCACCCGGCCATGGCAAAGAGCATGCCCGTGGCCATGGCGTGGGAGAACATATATATCACCGCCCCAGTCAAGCTGATGTAGTCCAAGGAGGCCATGCCTAGGAAGACATAGCCCATGTGACTCGAACTGGAATACCCGATGACGTACTTTGTATCTTTGGCGTAGAACGCCACGAACCCGCCATACACGATACTGAACATGCAGAGCACGGCAGCGATGGGCATGAGTTCTCTGGTGGTCTCCGGCAGAATCTCAAAGGCCACGCGAATGATCGAAAAATGGCCGAGCTTCATGAGCACACCCGCATGCAACATGCTCGTGGCGGCCGGCGCGGCTGCGTGGCCCACAGGAGACCAGGAGTGCAGCGGCCACAGCGGCGCAATCGAGGCAAAGCCAAAGAAAATCAGTAGCCAAATGATCTTGTCCAGCGTCGTACCCAAGACCGGGATGTTCATCAACTTGGCCTGTTCACGCAGGACCAGAATGTCGAAGGTATTGAGCCCTGAGAACTTGTAGATCAGCAAGATACCCATCAGCGCCGCGACGGCAAAGGCCGAGAGGAAGAGCACCAGTTTCATCGCGGCGTACTCTTTACTGTTGGATCCAAAGTTGAAGATGAACCCGACCGAATCCCTCTGTTTGAGGCCTTCAGGATTCGTCATCTCGTTGTACTTTTTCGTATGGCTTCCCCACATGCCCAACAGGAGATACATGGGGATCACGGACAATTCGTAGAAGAAGAAGAGAAAGAACAGATCCAACGACATGAAGACGCCGATCGTGGCCGCGGCGAGGATGAGCAGCCAGATATAGAATTCTTTCGTCCGATCCTTGATGTGCCAGGAGACGAAAATTCCTGCGAACAACAAGACGCTTGAAGCCAGCACCAGCGGGGTACTGATCCCATCCACCCCGAGGTGGAGCGAGATCCCCAGTTGGCGAGACCATTCGAATCGCTGGACGAATTGGAATCCTCCCTTCATGTGATCGTAGGCGAAGAACAGGTAGAGTGAGGCGAGCAGGGAGACAAAGGCTGCTCCCGCCGCTATGCCCCGCACGAGCATCGCTTGCCGGTTCGAGACAAAGATCAGCGCGATGGCACCCACGAAAGGGGCAAACAGGATATAGAGCAGTGTGTAGTCGCCCATACGAATTAATCCACCCTTACCGGCTGATTGGACTCGACTGACGCCACGGTCCCCCGTTCCAGTCGATCCACCAACGCCTGCACCGATCCATTCATCATTCTCAAGAAGGGAGCGGGATAGAGACCAATCCAGAGGATCATCACCGACAAGGCCGCCGCGATGAGCACTTCGCGGGGATGCAGATCACTGACGGATTCCTTGATGGCCTTGCCGAGCGGTCCCAGCATCGACCGCTCGTAGTACCAGAGAAAATATGCCGCGCCGAAGATGACGCCGGTGACGGCGATCCCACCGTACAGCCAGTTGGCCTTGAAGGTTCCCAAGAGGATGAGGAATTCACCGACGAAGCCATTGGTGCCCGGCAAGCCGATCGACGCCAGCCCGATGAACAAGAAAAAGCTTGCGAGCAAGGGGGTCTGTTTGGCCATGCCGCCGAATGAGCCCAGTTGGGTATTCTGCTGCCGTGAGTAGAGAAAGCCCGCGATAAAGAATAAACCCGCCGTACTGAACCCCAAGTTGATCATGGTGAGTAGGCTGCCTTGGAGCCCCTGAAAGTTCAAGGCGAACAGGCCAATCACCACGAACCCGAGGTGGCTGATGCTGCTGAACGCGAGGAGCCGGCGGAAATCTTGCTGGATCAGCGCCATGATGGCCCCATAGAGAATCGCCGCCAACCCCAGCGTCATGATGACCGTGACGACGGTCTGACTTTTCGATGCGTCAGGGAGCAATGGAATGCTAAACCGGATGAAGCCGAATGTCCCGAGCTTCAGTCCTGCCAGCACCACCGCCATGCCGATCGGGCCTTCGAGGAGGGCGTCTGGGAGCCAGGTGTGGAAAGGGAACACCGGAGCCTTGAACGCGAAGCCGAGGAACAACAGCCAGAAAATGAGGATTTGTTGGCTGAGCGGGATCGGGACGGAGAGCAGTTCCAATAGGTCGAACGAGTAGGTCGGCTCGATATGGCGCAGCGTCGCCCACTGGTGATAATTGATGTCCAAGAGGGCGATGCCCACCAACATGAAGACGCTACCAAGCAGGGTATAGAGCACGAATTTCAGTGCTGCGTAGTGCCGCTCCGCTCCTCCACCCCAGAGCTTGATCAGAAAATAACTGGGGATGAGCATAAGTTCCCAAAAGACGAAGAAGAGGATCAAGTCGATGGAGAGGAAAACCCCCATCGTGGTTGTTTCGAGGGCGAGGAGCGCCATCATGTAGAGTTTCACTTGATGGCGGACGGTGTCCCAGGAATAGATGATGATTAGGACTGCGAGGAAAGCTGTGAGCCCAACGAAAAGGACACTGATCCCGTCAACCGCGAGGTGGTAGCTCACCCCCAGGGCGGGAATCCACGGCACATGTTCGGAAAACTGCATGGCAGCCGATTCGGGAATGAATCGTAAGAGTACGAATACGGAGAGGGCCAACTCCAAGAGCGCAATCGTCAAAGCGGAGGTCCGGACCATGTCCTCGTCGTCGAACAGCCACAGGACGACGGCCCCGATGACGGGGAGAAAAAGAATACAGGTAAGAATCGGAAAGGTCGACGCCAGTTCTTCTAACATCACAATGTTTTATAGTTGCATGATGAGCTGAATGATTGCCGCCAGGAGAAAGAGTCCTGCCACAATGATGGCGGCATAATGATGCACCATCCCGCTCTGCAGTTGCCGCCACTGGCGGGCGGCAAGATGGTTGCCGTATCCGACCACGTTGATACCACCGTAGATCACGTGTTTCTCTGTCCAAGTCGAACCGGCCGCGACCAATTCAGCCAGGTGCGCGACGGCGCGCACGAGGCCATCGATCACGGTGCGGTCGAACCAATCGAACAGACGTCCTAACCACTTGGTCGGCTCCACGAATAACAGGTCGTAGAGCTCATCGACGTAGTACTTGTTGAGCAAGATCCTGTAGGCCGCCTGAAACCTTGCGGCTAAGCGATCCGGCGCCGAGAGATTCACGCTATAAAAATAGTGCGCGATGCCCCAGCCCAACAACGCGATTCCTGTGGCAATCATCATGAGCATGAGCACGAGTCCGGTGCTCACGTCATGTTCCCCTCCCGTGCCCGCGACCGGGGCAAGGAATTGATGGATCCAGCCATGTTCAGGGGGAAACCCCAGGAACCCACCGAGAATGGACAGAACACCTAACGCCATTAACGGACCGACCATCACCATCGGGGACTCATGTACATGTTCCTCGGTATGATGGTCCATGCGAGACGTGCCATAAAAGGTCAGATAGATCAGGCGGAACATGTAGAAGGAGGTCAATAGCGCGCCGACGGCAGCCATGGCGTAAAGCAGATAGTGGTGATGCGTAAATGCATGGGCCAGGATTTCATCTTTGCTCCAGAACCCTGCCAACGGTGGAATGCCCGCAATGGCGACCGTGCCAATGAGAAACAGTCGATAGGTCCATGGGATTTTCGAGCTGAGGCCGCCCATCTTTCGGATGTCTTGCTCGCCTGAGAGCGCGTGGATGACCGACCCGGCCGTGAGGAACAAGAGGGCCTTGAAGAAGGCATGGGTCATGAGGTGGAACACGGCAGCCGTATAGGCCCCGATCCCGCACCCGAGAAACATATAACCGAGCTGGCTTACCGTCGAGTAGGCCAAGACGCGCTTGATGTCCGTTTGCACGAGGCCGATGGTGGCGGCAAACAAGGCTGTGAGTCCGCCGATGACGCCGACGATCGTCATGGCCGTCGGCGATAAATCGAAAATGGCATGGTTCCGCACGATCATGTAGACCCCGGCTGTGACCATTGTTGCCGCGTGGATGAGCGCGCTGACGGGTGTCGGACCTTCCATCGCATCCGGGAGCCAGGTGTAGAGAGGAAGCTGGGCTGATTTGCCGACTGCTCCGACGAGCAGGCAGAGCGCAATTGCTGTGGCCATTTCCGGCGAGAGCTGGCTGACCTGGGCGAAGACCTTCATATAGTCGAGCGTCTTGAAATTAATGAAGATGAGGAAGATGGCCAGAAGGAAGCCCGCGTCGCCGATGCGATTCACCACAAAGGCTTTCGAGGCGGCCTTCGCGGCGGAAACCTTGTCATAGTAGTAGCCGATCAACAGATAGGAACAGAGTCCCACCCCTTCCCAGCCAATGAAGAGCACCACATAGTTGTTCCCCATGACGAGGAGCAACATGGAGACCAGGAAGAGGTTCATGTAGGTGAAGAATCGCGTGAACCCGCCCTCGCCATGCATGTAGCCCACGGAGTAGACGTGGATCAGGAATCCGACTCCCGTGACAACGAGCAGCATGATGCAGGTGAGAGGATCGACGAGATAGGCTAGATTGATGGTGAGATCGCCTCCGAAGATCCATTGATAGGCGATGACTTCACGGGGCGTGCCAGTCCGCAGAATGTCGGTCAACACTCCGATCGTGCATAGAAATGACAACCCCACCGACCCCCAGGCAAGCCGGTGTGCAGCATCGTGGGAATACCGCCTGCCCACGAGCCCATTCAGGATCACGGCCAGCAAGGGGAACAGAGGAATGAGCTTTATCAGCAGATCGGTCACGTTACCACTTTAAGAGGTTCATCTCGTCCACGTTCGTGGAGATCTTTCCACGGAACACGACGATGATGATGGCCAGTCCGATCGCTGCTTCGCCGGCAGCAATGGCGATGATGAAAAGGGCCACCAGTTGGCCCGCCATGGATTCCAGGTAATGGGAAAAGGCTATGAGGTTAATGTTCGCCGCGTTCAACATGATTTCGACAGACATCAGCACGATGATAAAGTTCCGCCTGATCAATACGCCGAGCAGGCCGGTAATAAAAAGTACGGCGCTGACGGCGACATATGCGCTTAGAGGAACCATAAGTTACCTATGACGCCTGAGGCGCGAGGTGCGCAAACCTTAGTCTTTTCTCTGGTTGCTCGTGCCCTCACGTCTTATGTTCTCGGTTGACGGGTTTCGGCGTTTTTGCCAGCACGATCGCTCCGATAACGGCGCCCAGCAGGAACACCCCGACAATTTCGAACTGCAACAGATAATCACTGAACATTTTGATCCCGACCGCGTAGGTATCGCCGTCCTGAAGTACCGTTACGGTGTTCGCATCGCCCTTTACGCCTCCGAAGGGTGAGCGGACCAGAAGGGTCAAAACGTACAATGATCCGATGGTTGCGGGGGCCAGAAAGTACAGGTATGAGGAGTGGAGATACCGGTCGTCGGTCTTCAAGTTCAGGAGCATCAGTACGAAGAGGTACAAGACGAGGATCGCACCGGCATAGACGATGACCTGCACGGCCCAGAGGAACTCGGCGTTGAGGAGGATGAAGAGTCCGGAAACATGGACCAACAGGGCCAGGAGCGCCAGGCCGCAATGCACCGGGTGCTTTAGCGAGACAGTCAAGACGCCCGCAGCAATACTGGCTAGTGCGAAATAGGCAAAAAAGACCAAAACCATCGATCGCCTTAGCCCAGATGCTTGGGTGGTGGTTGGGTCGGCTTCAATACCGATTGCGGGAAGTAATACCGATATTCCCGGCTTTCCTCAACATTCTTTTCCTGATTATGCGCGTACAAGTATTTTTTGGCATCGTCGAGATGGCGCTCGCCGATTTCGTACAGCCGCTTCTTGTCGAACAGCAAGGTGCGTTTATCATGGGTCGAGAACTCGTACATCTTCGTCATAGCCAGTGCGTTGACGGGACAAGCCTCGACACAGTAGCCGCAAAAGACGCATTTCGTAATGTCGATGTAAAACTCGCTGGCGAATCGCTGCAGCGGACGCTCCGCATCTTCCGAGCTGATGACCTTGATGCAGCGGGATGGGCAGGCGGCTTCGCAGAGGTCACAGCCAACACAACGTTCCTGGTGATCTTCGTAGCGTAAGAGCGCGAGTGCCCCCCGATGGGTGTCGGGAAGGGTTCGTTGTTCCCGTGGATACTGGAGAGTGATGGGCTTGTGGAACATGTGCTTGAACGTCACCTTCATCGCGTCCCCGATCTCATAGAACAATGCGGCCTGGAGGACTTGCTTTATCAGTGCGGTCACACGCATGGGCAATTCCTGTTCCCTCTTACGCCTTTTCGATCGTCACACGGGTCTGCTTGAACGAGGGAACTCCCGTCATCGGATCAACCTGGACCGACATCAAGTCTTTCACTGCCGGCTCATTGAAATGCTCCGGAAAGAAACAAGTCTGCGGGGCAATGGAATGATCGGGCTGCACCGCCAATTGCATCGAACCGCGGTCCGATGTGAGGCGCACTGTCGTCCCCTCAGCCACTGCGAGCCGTTCCATATCTTGAGGATTCATCCGGAGCCGGCCGGTATTGGGGGCAATCGTGATGAGCCCGGGGGCCTTGGTGGACAGCTTACCGGAATGATACAGGACCTGTCCCATCAGCAACGCGAAAGGTCGTTGGTTCTTGGGGTCTGATCGAGCGGAGGCTTGATAGCGCGCCGCGACATCCGTGGTGTAGCCGTTTGAGAGATAGCGGTCCATCGTTGGCACAACCTTGCGTGGTTGTCCGAGGTTGTAGTACCCGGGCAGCAACTTCATGATCTCAGCTTGAATATCGTTCGAGGATTCGTACTCCCATTGACAGCCTAACGCGTTAGCCAGTGCCGTCATGATGTGCCAGTCCGGCAAGCTTTCCCCAATTGGATCGATGGCCTCGCGGACGCGCAGAACTCGGCCTTCCAGATTGGTGAAGGTGCCGTCTTTTTCCGCAGAGGTACAAGCCGGCAACACCGCATGCGCCATGCGCGCAGTGTCGGTCAGGAACGGATCCTGGACGACGAGCAACTCCAGTCGATCCAGCGCGGCGCGGACTTCCATCGATGCGGGTAAGGTGGCGAGCGGGTTTTCCCCGATGACATAGAGGCCGCGGATTTCGCCGCTCCTGCAGCGCTTGAGAATTTCGACGAGATTCGCGCCGGAGCCAGCCGCTGGGAGCGTGACATCCCAGGCCTTGGCAAAACGGTCGCGGGCAATCTGATCGTTGAACGAGGCTTGACCAGGGAGGAATTCCGGCGCGGCACCCATGTCCACGGCGCCCTGTTCGTTCGGCTCTTCTGTCACCGTATTCACCCCGCAGCCTGGCTGGCCCAGCTTGCCTGTGACCCAGGCGAGATCAATCAGTTTCATGACGTTCTGATACCCATTGGGTTGGCGGACGATGCCTTCAGCGCAGAGGATGATGGATCGGGGCGCTTGGGCGAAGATCGTCGCGGTATCTTTCAACGCCTCGACCGACATGCCGGTCTGCGCAGCCACCTGCTCTAATGATACGTGGGCCACGGCGGCCTTCAGGGCCTCGAAGGCTTGCGGGTGCTTCTTGGTGCCATCTTCGTCGATCAAGTCCAGTTCCAGGGCGGCCTTCACGATTCCGTCGATCACAAGTCCTTCCGTTCCGGGCTTGATTAGGACGGGATGGGATGCAAGCTTGGCCATGTTCGTGACGGTGGAGTCGATGACCACCACTTGCGCTTTATAGACACGAATCGCTTCTTTAATGCGCACCGCCGTAAGTGGGTTTGTTTCTGTGATATTGGAGCCGATGAGAATCACGGCTTTGGCTTTCGTCAGGTCTTCCCAGTCGTTCGGGCTCCGCCCGATTCCCAAGGCGTGGTGGGAGGCATGCACGAAGTTGAGGTGGCCGTAGCGCGCGCTGCTGTCGAGATGGTTGGTCCGAAACCCGGCGCGCATGAGTTTCTGAAAGAGATACAGTTCTTCATTCGTGCAGCGGGCGGTGATGAGGCCGGCAATCGCGTCGGGTCCGTGCTTGCGTTGGATTTCGGAGAACCGATCAACCACCTGGTGCATGGTTTCGAGCCAGGGGGTTTCGACGAGCTGATTACCCTTGCGAAGGAGCGGTTGCTTCAGACGTGCGGCGCTATCGATGTACTCAAAACCAAAACGCCCTCGCACACAGAGCCCGCCGTGCCCCTTGGCCGTTTCGGCTCGGTCGCACCATTTGTTCTTCCAAGACAGAGGTGAGGTCACGCGGACGACT
>Ga0137370_10000509_pt1 | contig 14737 bp, 11 predicted proteins | sample SagtaG_11_FD_104920 | JGI IMG/M metagenome (GOLD analysis project Ga0137370, IMG submission 104920) | Vadose zone soil microbial communities from Sagehorn Ranch, Mendocino, California, USA - Sage1_R_20_16 metaG | ecosystem: Environmental > Terrestrial > Soil > Vadose zone | place: USA... | reverse complement strand
TGGCGAGTTGGCTGGAGATTGCGGATCACAGGAACGGGCCTTTGCATTCATAGCCGGAGGGGCAGGATTGTACGAGCGTCTCACCTACTGTTTTCGCCGGATTCTTCATTCCCCACGGGTTACCGTCGGTAGGCCCTGATCGATTCTCGGCTGCCAGATCCCAGCCGGAGCTTTGCCAGCGCTGCAATCGTCCCAGGTCTCCATCGTAGGAAGCGAAGGCTGCATATCCGTCCGCCACCGATTCGCCCACGGCGGCTTTCCCAACACCAAATATCGTATTGCTCGGGAACACGCTGTGGCTCAACAGCGAACGCCGAATACTACCGTCCGCGCTAATCGTCAACTCCAGTTCCGTCCAGATTGGCGGAAATGATTTGATTAACTCGGCGACTTCCTTACCGGTGAAGTAGCCCACGGCACAGACCCCCACAGCGCCGACGAAAGCCCCGACCGGGCCTCCAATCATGAATCCACCGACGCCGCCCGCGATGGCTCCCGCACCGCCGCCGCCCACTTCGCCTGCAATCTCATGGCTCTGCGTTCTCGCACCAACGAGTTGGCGAAAGGTCGCCGTTTGATTCGTACGGATCGAGGAGCGCCCAATCTTGCCGACTACGGCGCTCTGCAAACCGAACTCGGATGGCCCACGGTACATGCCGCTCGCGCGACTGAACCCCTGCTGCTGGATGCCGAGACGATCGTCAACGACGACGAAGGCCTCGAGAAAATTTGAAAACCGGAAATTCGGATTGGTAGTGAACGCAGCACGTCGAGTAATTGTGGCCGGATCGGAGTCCTTCACTGGCAAACCGACTTTGTTGTCGATCCAGCTGATCGTCGCGATTGCCGCGGTAAACTTCTTGATCGCCATGGTCTATCTCCGAACCTTTTCGCGCCTGCACTAGCGGTCCACCGAGTTAGGCTGGATAACGGGCGGCGTGGATGCTCTATCTCCGGTGTGACCGGGCAGCGCTTTCGGCCGAGTGGTATTCAGAGCGGATGCGCGCGATGTCCACTGAGGGCTTGGGATAGCTCAAGCCAAGCCCCTCGAGGTACTCGACGACGATTCGAGCGACGGCGAGGTTTCGAAACCACTTGTGATTGGCAGGGATGACGAACCACGGCGCGCCCTCAGAGCTGCACTGCGACAGCGCGTCCTCGTAGGCAACCATGTATTCGCGCCAGAACTTTCGCTCCGCGTAGTCGGCCTCACTGATCTTCCATTGTTTGGTCGGATCATCAAAGCGCTCCTTGAAGCGGCACAACTGCTCCTCCCTTGAGATATGCAGGTAGAACTTGAGAATGTGGGTGCCGTGCTCAGCCAGATCGCGCTCAAAGGTGTTGATCCGATCGTACCTTTGTGACCAGACCTCTTTTGGGACCAAGTTGTGGACCCGGACGACTAATACGTCCTCGTAGTGCGAGCGGTTAAAAATCACCACTTCACCTCGCGCGGGGGCCGCGCGATGAGCCCGCCACAAAAAATCGTGTGCCGCCTCTTCCGCGGAGGGCTGGCGGAACGGTGTCACCCGGCAGCCCTGAGGGTTCATCGCTCCCAGCACGTGATTGATCGTGCCATCCTTGCCACCGGTGTCCATTGCCTGCAGGCATATCAGGAGCGAGCGCCGCCGCTCCACGTATAACATCTCCTGAAGCTTGAGCAGTGTGCGTCGGTAGTGCTCCAATTCCTCCGCGGCGTCCTCGTGTTTTTCGTGCCGATCCTTGAACGCCGGGTCGACGTCCTTGAGCTTGAACCGCGCACCCGGGCGCACCCTAAATCGCTCGAAGTAGTTCACCTCAAGACCCCCCTACCACCAGCAAGCGCTGGCGGAACCGTCTACGGCTGACGCAGGAGCGGGCGGTAGGAACCGCACGCCGCGCGTCTCCCACCGTGATCCCGCAATCGACTCGCGTGTTGGCGAAACGTGCTTTTATTTGGACGGCTCTGAATCCGATCGTCGCATGGCGTGGCAATGCTGCACAAGAACAGCCGCTGTATCTGCCAACGCTTGCAATACGTCCCGGCCAGCGCCGATGTCAGCACGCGCGGGCATTGGATGAGCTCTAGTCGAGGCGAGTCGCTCTGCCAGCGTGGAGCGGGTTGAGGTCCGACCTTCGAAAAACCCCACTCCGCCAACGCGAACCCCGGTAGGAAAACCCCTCGTCATACGAAATGCGATGAATAGTCCCCGGACCTGGGGATGGAGTGCCCAGCGAGAGGCTTCGTGAAGGCGTGTGGTCCGCGGCGGAGCGGTGCCGGCTCTATCCGGCGCTCGTTTGGTGCGCTGCATCACCGCTTTCCTGTTTACCGCAGCGACCGGTCGGGTCCCGACAGGGTTCACAACGTAACCGCGTGTCGGACCGATACTCTTTGAGAAGAATTGCGGGTTCAGCGGGCCTCTTCATGAGGGTTCGACGGCTTTAGGATCATGCGCTTACGTTAGGCGGGGCAGGCCCGTTCCCGGTAGCGCATTGCGGCCGTCAGCGGCCCCGCGCCCCTCCTTTCTATGAGGCGAGCCAGCAACTATGAGGCGAGCCAGCACCAACCAACCCCTGTCGACGGACACCTCAGCGGGGGGATACCTGACACTGATCAAACAGGCTCACCCGGACGCGTTGCCTCCGGGGCACTAAGCAGTCACGCATGCCGCCAGGTGGGGGTGGCGGGTGCTGTGGGGGCGTTTTCGACGCGCCGCCTGTCTTGATAATCCCCGAATGAACTCGGCCAGCGGTTGCCGTCGGGCGGGACCCCTATCGATAATGAGTTGACTTAGGCGCGGATTGGTCCATATTTTAGACAGCGGGGGGACGCCGGCGGGAATCGCCCATCGGCGGGGGGTATACCGCCCCCGCGCAACGCGTGCAGATAAGAACTAGGGCATTGCGAATGCACGAGCCAGCACTGCTTGAGCCTCTTTCGCCGGACAGTCCATGCGGCGAAGACCTCGAGGACAGCCAATTGCTCGCGTCGTTTGACGCGTTCCGCCTGTTTGGCCAGTCAGTGCCGCTGGCCGCTGATACGGAGTGGCGAGCCATTCGTGACCGGGCGACTGAGACGCTAGGCAAGAGCAAGGACCTGAGAGTTCTCGCGCACTTAGGCGGCGCTGTCTTACGAACGGATGGCCTGGACCCGTTTGCACAGGTACTGGACGCCGCCTCGAAGTGGCTCGAGACCTGGTGGGACCAGGTGTTCCCGCGCGTCGATGACGACGCCCTGCTGCGCCGCAATGCACTAAATGCGTTCGCTGATCGCATGGCCGTAGTCGATGGGGTTCGCCGGGTTGCGCTGCTGGCGCACCGGCAACTCGGCTCACTGTCCGTACGTGACATGGAGATTGCGACGGGACAGGTTCCTCGGCCGGAAGGCGAGGGCCAGCGAGCCGATGGGGCATACGTTAATGCCATGCTAAGCGCGAGCTCTATCGAGGAGCTCGAGCGCGTGCGCTCGACACTCGATGGATGCCTGCGCTCGCTCAAGTCCATCGAGACGATCATGTCCGATCGCGGAGGAAGCGAGTCGACACCCGACTTTTCGGCGCTCGCACCGGTGCTGGCACGCACAATGGTCGCAATTGCCGCTCATATCCAGTCCCGTGCGCCGGTGGAAACGCCTGAGAATTCGGGCGGCGCGCCTGGTGCGGATCAGCCCGTTGGCCGCGGAGGCATTCGTTCGCGTGATGACGCGATCCGCGCTCTCGACGCGGTGGCGTCGTTCTTTCGCACCAGCGAGCCTTCGAGCCCGGTGCCGATGTTCATTGAGCGGGCAAAACGCTTGGTGGCGAAGGATTTCCTGTCCGTCCTGAAAGATATAGCGCCGGATGCGCTCGCGCAGGCTAAAGCGGTTGGCGGCGTGCGCGACAACGAATAGTAGCCGCATCGGAGGTTCATCGTGGCAAAACCGAGCAGTCAGAAATTCATCGCACGCAATCGAGCACCGCGAGTACAGATCGAGTACGAGGTCGAGCTCTATGGTGCGCAGAAGAAGGTCCAGGTGCCGTTCGTGATGGGCGTCATGTCAGATCTGTCAGGGGACTCGAAAGAGCCGCCGCCGTCTATCGAGGAGCGCAAGTTCCTCAGTGTCGACATGGACAACTTCGACGAGCGCATGCGCTCGATGAAACCCCGCGTGGTTATCAGCGTCCCGAACACGCTGACCGGTCAGGGGAACCTGAGTGTGGACATGACCTTCGAGAGCATGGAGGACTTCTCGCCCGCTGCCGTGGCGCGCAAGGTTGACGCGCTGAACAAACTCCTTGAAGCCCGCAGCCAGCTGTCCAACCTGGTGACGTACATGGACGGCAAAGCGGGTGCGGAGGACTTGATTGCCAAGGTGCTCAACGATCCGGCGCTTTTGAAGTCGCTCGCTGCGCAAGCTAAGCCCGAAGGCTCGGGCGAGTCGAGTAAGGGGGAATAGAAAATGGCCGAGGTACAGCAGGCCCAAGCAGCCCAGGGTGCCGTCGCGGCGGATCAATTTACCGCGTTGCTGCAGAAGGAATTCAAGCCCAAGACGGACCGGGCGCGCGCCGAGGTGGAGCGCGCGGTTGCCACGCTTGCCGAGCTGGCATTACGAGAGACAGCGGTCGTCTCCGATGACGTGATTGGTACCATTAAGGCGATCATTGCCGAGATCGACAAGAAGCTCACCGATCAGGTGAACCTGATCCTGCACCACGAGCGATTTCAGCAAGTCGAAAGCGCCTGGCGCGGTCTGAACTACCTCGTCTCTAACACCGAGACCGACGAGATGCTGAAGATCCGCGTCATGAACATCCCCAAAAAGGATGTCAGCAAGACCTTGAAGAAGTTCAAAGGCGCGGCCTGGGATCAGAGCCCGCTGTTCAAGAAGCTGTATGAGGAGGAGTACGGCCAGCTAGGTGGTGAGCCCTACGGTTGTCTTGTCGGTGACTATTACTTCGATCACACGCCCGGTGACGTCGAGCTACTGGGCCAGATGGCCCAGATCGCTTCGGCCGCGCATGCCCCGTTCATCGCGGGAGCGGGACCGACTCTCATGGGGATGGATTCATGGCAGGAGCTGGCCAATCCGCGCGACCTGGCCAAGATCTTCGCCGCCCCCGATTACGCGGCCTGGCGCTCCCTGCGCGAATCGGACGATGCAAAGTACGTCGGGCTTGCCATGCCGCGCTTCCTGGCGCGCCTGCCCTATGGGGCCAAGACCAGCCCAGTGGAGGAGTTCGAGTTTGAGGAGGAAACCGTCGGCGGTGACTCACGCCGGTACTGCTGGGCGAATTCGGCCTACGCGATGGCCGTGAACGTCAATCGCTCGTTCAAGCTGTACGGCTGGTGCACCTCGATCCGCGGCGTTGAATCTGGTGGTGCGGTCGAGGGTCTGCCGGTCCACACATTTCCGAGCGACGACGGCGGTGTGGACATGAAATGTCCCACGGAGATCGCCATCAGTGACCGTCGAGAAAAAGAGCTTGCCGATTGCGGCATGATGCCGCTTATTCATCGCAAGAACACCGACGTGGCCGCCTTTATCGGGGCTCAGTCGTTGCAGAAACCGTTCGAGTACACCGACCCTGACGCGACTTCCAACGCACGCTTGGCGGCCCGCCTGCCGTACTTGTTTGCCAGCTGCCGCTTCGCCCACTACCTGAAGTGCATGGTTAGGGACAAGGTGGGCTCATTCAAGGAGCGCAGCGACATGGAGCGCTATCTCTCGGACTGGATCATGGGCTACGTGATCCTGAATCCGGAAGCCGCCGGGGAGACCGCGAGGGCCTCGAAGCCACTCGCCGGTGCCGAAGTGAAGGTGGAGGAGGTAGAAGGCAATCCGGGCTATTACTCGGCGAAGTTTCATCTGCGTCCGCACTATCAGCTCGAGGGAGTGTCGGTCACGATGAGCCTGGTATCGCGGTTGCCTTCGCAGCGTGCAGCTTGAAGCCGGCTTCATGAATCGCCTGGCAGTTGACCACATAACAAGTATCCCTCAAGGAGAATGAATCATGGCAGTTGATATGTTTCTTGAGCTCGAAGGTATCAAGGGCGAGACGATCGACAAGGCTTACAAGAGCAAGAACGCGATGGACATCCTCGCGTGGAGCTGGGGACTCAGCAACGCAGGTACCTTCCATCACGGCAGCGGTGGTGGTGCCGGCAAGGCGAATTTCCAGGACATCTCCGTGACCAAGCACATTGACCTCGCCTCACCGAACATCATGCTGTTCTGTGCGAACGGCAAGCACATTGACAAGGGCACGATCACGGTCCGCAAGGCGGGCGAGAACCCGCTGGAGTACATCAAGATCACGATGGAAAAGCTGTTCGTTACCTCGTACAGCACCGGCGGCAGCGGCGGGGAAGAAAGGCTCACCGAGAACGTGACGTTAAACTTTGCCAAGGTCAAGGTTGAGTACAACCAACAGGCAGAGAAGGGGGGCAAGGGCGGCTCCAGCGACTTCGGCTTCAACATCGCCGAGAACGCTAAGCTGTAAGGGGACGCGGTGGCTCGCAGGCGCGCGACGCGGGGTCGGAGGCGGCGCGCGCTCCTGTTACTTACTGATTCCGACGCGAGCAAGATATGAGCGCAGCGGAGGAACTGCTCCAGACTGGCGACTTGGGCGCTTGCCTCATCCAGTTACAGAATGACGTGCGTCACCGGCCTGACGAGACGAAGCTGCGCATCTTTCTCGCGCAATTGCTCATGATCACGGGTGACTGGGATCGCGCGCTTAATCAACTATCGGTCGTTGGCGAGCTCGATGCGAGCGCCCTACCGATGAAACACACCTACATGGCGGCGATCCAATGCGAGCAGCTGCGAGCGTGTGTGTTCAGAGGCGAGCGCTCGCCGCTGATCTTGGGCGAGCCGCCACGGTGGAGCGCGCTTCTGCAACAGAGTTTGGCGCTGCAGTCACAAGGGCGTGGTCAGGAGGCGGCAGCAATGCGTGCTCACGCGCTCGAGGAAGCGCCGGCCACTTCGGGGACCGTCAATGGGACAGCCTTCGAGTGGATCGCGGACGCGGACTCGCGCCTCGGGCCGGTTCTCGAAGTGCTGTTGAACGGCTCGTACTATTGGGCGCCGTTCGAGCGAATCCGGCGGATCCAGTGCGAGAAGCCTGCGGACGCGCGCGATCTGGTGTGGTTACCGGCGCAACTTACCTGGAGCAACGGCGGCGAGGCGATGGGTCTGCTGCCGGTCCGCTATCCGGGTTCCGAGGCTGCGGAGGATGATGCGATCAGGCTGTCCCGTAAGACGCAATGGCGGGAGCTAGGGCCCGACACGTTTGCAGGTCTCGGTCAGCGTGTCCTCGCCACCAGTGCAGACGAATTCGGACTTCTCGAAGTGCGTGAAGTGGTGCTTGACAGCGGCAGCTAGCATGACAGTTGTCGGGATTCGATGTACACCAACACTCAAGCCGCTGTATGGCAGAGCTGAGCCTGCGCGAACGACTGCAGCCGAGTCTGCTCGATCGCCTGATCGACGATGAAAGGTTGCTGACGCTGTTCGAGCTCAGCGCACGTCGTGAGGAATTGCGGCGTCTCGAGCTCTCCGAGCGCGCGCTGGTTGATATTCTCGCGGGACAGGGATTGCGTGCCGGCGGATCGGAGGGGAAACCGCCGCCGCCGCAGGTAGCCGCGGATGTGCTGCAGTGGCGTTTCCTAGTGCCCGCGGGGCGTGTGAGTCTTGCGCAATTGAAAGCGCTACAGATCAAGCCGCCCGCTGCAGCGCAGGGAGTGCCGCTGCAAAGTGTCTGTCAGATCGCAGCGCGCAACGTCCCGAACGATACCGCGGAGTCGCCTGAGCGGCGTTTTGTTTCAATGCGCAAGCTGCGCGAGTACGTCTGCCGTGACCTGGGATCGCTCCTGAACTCCATGAGTTTGGATAGCTCGGTGGATCTGTCACGCTACCCGCAGGTGCAGCAGTCGGTGTTGAACTTCGGCATGCCTTCGCTCGCCGGGCGGTCGCTAACCTCGATTGACCCGGTACAGACCGCTGCCGGCATCGAGGAGGTGATCCGGCGCTTTGAGCCGCGCCTCACTCGGGTCCACGTTACGCCAGACCTCGAGCGCGAAGGCGCCGCAGTACATCAGCTTTGCTTTCGCATCGAAGCACAGCTTTGGGGGCAGCCGGCGCCACAAAACATCGTCCTGCGTACGCAGATCGATCCCGAAACGGGCGATGTGAGCATCGCGGACAGCGGCTAAGACCAAACATGGATCCCAGGCTCCTCGAGTACTACAACCGCGAGCTGCAGTTCGTGCGTGAGATGGGCGCGGAGTTTGCCCAGGCTTATCCGCGCATCGCAGCCCGGCTCGGACTTGATGGGCTGGAATGCGCCGATCCTTACGTGGAGCGCCTCATCGAGAGTTTTGCGTTCCTCACGGCCCGCGTGCAGCTCAAACTCGACGCCCGCCATCCGGACTTCACTCAGCACTTGCTGGAGATGGTATATCCGCATCTTCTTTGTCCGGTCCCCTCGTGCGCGATAGTGGAGTTCGCGCCCGACATGAAGGAGGGGTCGCTGCAGGGCGGGCCGGTCATCCGGCGAGGGGCGAGCTTGCGTACACCGCTCGCCAAGGGTGACCGTACATCGTGCGAGTTTCGTACCGCCCAGGATGTAACCCTGTGGCCGCTCACGATTACCGAGGCCAGGTACCTTTCCGGCTCGGGCGCGCTCGCGACTCAGGGGGTGCAGACCGACGGCCGTACACGAGCGGCCATCCGCCTGCGGCTGAAAGCCGCCCCGGGCGCCAGTATTGCCGCGCTACCGCTCGGTTCACTCACCTTCTTTCTCAAGGCCACCTCCGATATCACCTACCGGCTGTACGAGCAACTCGTGGCCGATTGTGTGGGTTTCTACGCGCGCTCGACGCGAGCGGGCGCGCGCGTGCATTTCCGCCCCGCGGGCAGCGTGCGTCAGACGGGCTTCGACGACGAGGAGGCACTGCTCCCGGTGATGCGTCGGAGCTACCAGGGTTACCGGCTGCTGCAGGAGTATTTCGCCTTCCCGGATCGATTTCTGTTCTTTACGCTCACCGACCTGCAGGAGATCGTGCGCGGCTGCGAGGGCGAGGAGCTGGAGATCTATCTGGCGGTGAATCGGGCGCAGCCGGTGCTCGAGAACGCGGTCGACGCCAGTCACTTCCGCCTGTTCTGTGCGCCGGCCGTGAACCTGTTTCCGCGGCCGGCCGACCGTATACATGTGGACAATTTCGAGACGGAACAGCATCTGGTCCCCGATCGCAACCGTCCGATGGACTTCGAAATCTTCAGCGTCGAGAAGCTGCAGGCCGTCAGCCAGGACGGCGAGACGATCGCCCAAATCCGCCCCTTCTATGCCAGCGACCATCGAACCGATCCGCGCGCGCCGCTGATGTACTACACCCTACAGCGCCGCCAGCGCCTGTTGTCCGGCCGCCAGCAGCAGAGCGGCGCCCGCACCGGATACGTGGGCTCGGAATGCTACATCTCGCTCGTCGACAGCGCGCAGCGGCAGCTGAGTGGTGAAATTCGCCAGGTGGACGCCCAGGTGTTGTGCACCAACCGCGATTTGCCGATTCAATTTACCGCCGGGCAAGGGCGCACGGATTTTCTGATCGAGGGCGGAGTCCCGGTCGAAGCCGTGCGCTGCATTGCTGGCCCCAGCTATCCCCGCGCATCCCCAGCCTTCGGCGACACCGCCTGGAAACTGATCAGTCATCTGTCGCTCAACTGCCTGTCGCTCGTCGACCAGGAGCCGGATGCCGGAGCACACATGTTGCGCGACATGCTCACGCTGTACGCCGACCCGAACGACTCCGCGGCCGCGCGACAGATCGAGGGGGTACGCGCCATTAACTACAAGCCCAGCGTGCGGCGCCTGCCGGGCGCCGGGCCGATGAGTTATGGTCGTGGGCTGGAGATCACGGTGACGCTCGAGGATGCGGCTTTCGAGGGCGCCGGCATCATAGTGCTGGGCTCGGTGCTGGATCGGTTCTTCGCACGCTACGTATCGCTCAATTCATTCACCCAAACACGCCTGCTGTCCACCTCGCGCGGTGAGCTCAAGAAATGGCCGGTGCGGATAGGGCGCCGCGAGATCATCTGAAAATGGCGGAGCATCCAAACATGCTGCAAGAGCTGGCCGCCGCGCCGCATCGGTACACGCTGTTCGCGGCTCTGCGGCTGGTGGAGCAGGCGTTCGCGAGCAATCCGCGCCTGGGCGAGTCGCGCAAGGCGTCTGACGATCGGGTGCGCGTCGGGCAGGTGCCGCACATGACATTCGCGCCCGCGGACGTGTGCGGCTTCAGCTTGCCCGAGAAGGGGTACGCGCGGCTCGAGCAGTACTCTTTCGGGGTCTTCGGCCCGAACGGCGCGTTGCCGCGCCACCTGACCGAGCAGGCATTCGAATGGCGTCGCCATCGGGAAGATGCAACGCTAGTAGATTTCCTGAACCTGTTTCAGCATCGCCTCACCTCGCTGTTTTATCGCGCCTGGGCGAATTCGGATCCGGCCACCTCCATGGATCGCCCGCAGAACGATCGCTTTGCCGGCTATGTTGGTGCTCTCATCGGCTTGGCCCCGGACTCGGCGCGCGCGCGCGATGCGGTCCCGGACCACGCCAAGTTCTATCGGGCGGGTCGCCTGCTCCCGCGGGCCCGCTCGGCGGACGGACTTGAAGCGCTGTTGACGGACTACTTCGGGTTCTCCTTCGCAGTGCGGCAGTTTGTGGGAGCTTGGTTGGCGATCCCGGCGGAGCTGTACTGTCGCCTGGCCGGCTCGCGCGATTTGGCGCTCCTCGGTCAGTCGGCAACGCTAGGCGGTGCCAGTTGGCAGTCGCATCACAAGTTCGAGATCGCCCTCGGCCCGCTCACGCTCACGGACTTTCTCGAATTTCTTCCCGGCGCGCCGGCATTGAGGGCGCTGCATACGCTGCTGCGGCTCTATACCAACGACGAATGGACCTGGCAGCTGCGGCTGCTGCTGCGCGCGGGGGACGTGCCGGGGATCTCGCTGGCGCGCGGCGCGCGCCTCGGCTGGACCAGCTGGCTCGGCGGACGCTCGGGAACCGCGGGAGACGTCATTATCCAGGAGCATGTGGCAGCCGCGGCCGCGGTTGCAGCGCAGCCCATGGCCCGCGCCGCCTGAGTCCCCGCGCAACAGAACTGGCGTAACCGTAAATAACAAGAACCGGAGCACGACCATGGGAGACATCAGTCGAGTCGCCCTGTTCGGGAAACTGAACACTCTCGCCTACAAGGCGATCGAAGGCGCCACCGTCTTTTGCAAGCTGCGTGGCAATCCCTATGTCGAGATCGTGCATTGGATTCATCAGATTCTGCAGCAGCAGAACTCGGACCTACACTGCATTGTGCGTGCGCTCGGCATCGACCCCGCAAGACTCGCCGCCGACTTGACCGACGCTCTGGACCGCTTGCCCCGCGGCGCCGCGTCGATTTCCGACCTCTCGACGCATATCGAAGATGCCACCGAGCGCGCCTGGGTATGGGCTACCTTGAGGTTTGGAGACTCGCAGATTCGCACCGGTTACCTGCTGGTCGCGATGGCGAAGACCTCGGGGCTGCGCAATGCACTCATCTCGATGTCGCGGGAGTTTGAGAAGATCAAGGTCGATCAGCTCGCGGACGACTTTGCGCAAATCGTGCAGGGGTCTCCCGAAGACGCGCTGGTCACGAACGACGGCTCGCAGCTGTCCGCCCAGGCGACGCCCGGTGAATACAGCGGGGCCCTCCCACCGGCCCAGATGGGCAAGCAGGAGGCGCTGAAGCGCTTTACCGTGGACCTGACGGAGCAGGCGCGCCTCGGCAAGATCGATCCCGTCGTGGGCCGCGACGATGAGATCCGGCAGATCGTCGATATTCTGATGCGTCGCCGGCAGAACAACCCGCTCCTCACCGGCGAGGCGGGCGTCGGCAAGACTGCGGTAGCGGAGGGCTTCGCGCGACGGATCGCCGCCGGAGATGTGCCTCCGGCGCTGCGCGATGTGACGCTGCGTGCCCTCGACGTGGGATTGCTGCAGGCCGGTGCCAGCATGAAGGGAGAGTTCGAGCAACGCCTGCGCCAGGTGATCGATGAGGTGCAGGCCTCGCCGAAGCCGATCGTGTTGTTCATCGATGAAGTTCACACCCTGGTGGGCGCCGGTGGGGCCGCCGGCACCGGGGATGCGGCCAATCTGCTCAAACCCGCGCTGGCCCGGGGCACCCTGCGCACCATTGGCGCGACCACCTGGGGGGAATATAAGAAGTATATCGAGAAGGATCCGGCGCTTACGCGGCGCTTCCAGACGGTCAAGGTGGAGGAACCCACTGAGGACAAGGCGTTGTTGATGATGCGTGGGGTCGCCTCTGTCATGGAAAAGCACCACCGCGTGCAGGTGTTGGATGAGGCGCTCGAAGCGTCCGTCAAGCTGGCGCATCGGTACGTTCCCGACCGCCAACTCCCGGATAAGTCCATTAGCCTCCTGGATACCGCGTGTGCACGCGTCGCCGTAAGTCATCACGGGACACCACCGGAGGTGGAGGACTGCCAGCGTCGCATCGAGGCGATACAGACCGAGCTCGATATCATCGGGCGCGAGGCGGCAATCGGCATCGATACTGCGGAGCGGGCGGCCAGCGCCACCGAAGCGCTGAGTGCCGAGGGTGAGCGGCTCAAGGCGCTGCGCTCGGCCTGGGCGCGCGAGAAGTCGCTGGTGGACGAGATGCTTGCGCTGCGCGCCAAGCTGCGCGAGGCGGCCGACAAGACCGACGCGCTTGCGCCAGCCGCCGCCGCAAAGCCCGATCGTGACGCGCGCGCCGCCACGCCCGCGGACCCGGCTCCCCCAGCCGGTGAAGAGCCGCTGACCGAGAGCGGGAAAGAAGTTGCCCGCGAGCGCTTGCGGGAGCTGCAACAGATGCTGGCAGACGCCCAGGGTGAGCGGCCCCTGGTGCTACCCAGTGTCGACGAGCAAGCGGTTGCGACAGTCATCGCGGACTGGACCGGCATCCCGGTCGGCCGCATGGTCAAGGACGAGATCGCCACCGTGCTCACATTGGCCAAGACGCTCGGGCAGCGCGTGGTCGGTCAGGATCACGCCCTCGAGATGATGGCCAAGCGAGTGCAGACTGCGCGCGCTAGCCTCGAGAATCCCAACAAACCCATCGGCGTCTTCATGCTCGCCGGTCCGTCGGGAGTCGGCAAGACGGAAACCGCGCTCGCCCTGGCGGAAGCCCTCTACGGCGGTGAGCACAATCTCATCACGATCAATATGAGTGAATTCCAGGAGGCGCACACGGTGTCGACCTTGAAGGGCGCGCCCCCCGGATATGTCGGCTACGGTGAAGGGGGCGTACTGACCGAGGCGGTGCGTCGCAAGCCCTACAGCGTGGTGTTGCTCGATGAGGTGGAGAAGGCACATCCGGACGTGCACGAAATCTTCTTCCAAGTGTTCGATAAAGGCGAGATGGAAGATGGCGAAGGGCGGCTCATTGATTTCAAGAACACCCTCATCATCCTGACGACCAATGTCGGCACGGATCTCATCATGAGCATGTGCAAGGATCCGGACTTGCTGCCCGATCCAGAGGGGGTCTCCAAGGCCCTGCGCGCGCCGCTGCTGAAGACCTTTCCCGCGGCCCTGCTCGGACGCCTCGTGGCTATCCCATACTATCCGCTGAGCGATCAGGTGCTGGGCAGGATCATTCGCCTGCAACTGAACCGTGTGGTCGAGCGTATCAAGCTGAATCACGAGGCCGAGCTGCGCTATGACGATGCCGTCGTCAAACTCATCGCCTCGCGCTGTACCGAACCCGAAAGCGGCGGACGCATGATCGATGCGATCCTGACCAACACCCTGTTGCCGCAGATCAGTCGCGAGTTTCTCACCCGCATGTCTGAGGGCGCCGCGACGAGCGCGGTGACGATCTCGGTTCACGACAGTGAATTCGGCTGCCACTTCCAATAGCCGGGATGGCAACGCTGGATCCCATGGCCGATGAGTCCCCGCTGCAGCGGGCCATCCAAGCGCACAAGGGCGGTCGCCTGCCGGAGGCGAAAGCGCAGTATTGTCAGATCTTGCAGGGCAACCCCGACGACGGTGACGCGCTCAACTTTCTTGGAATGCTGACCTGCCAGTCGGGCGATGTGCCAGGCGCAGTCGAGCTGTTGCGCAAGTCGGTCCAAGCAGTGCCGGGGAACCCGCATGCCTGGGTGAATCTCGGGGTTGCGCTGCTGGCGGGTGGTGATGCGAACGAGGCACGCTCGGCGTTCACTCGGGCGAGCGAGCTTGCGCCCGACTTGGCCACCGCCTGGTACAACCTGGGCGTTTGCCAGGGACGGTGCCGCCAGCCGCTGGAAGCCGCGGCGTCGTTGCATAAGGCGCTGAAGCTCGAGCCCGGACACATCCCGGCGTACGAATCCCTCGCGCTGCTGCTGTACCGCCTGGGCAACCACGCCGAGGCCGCCGAAGTCTACCGCGAATGGCTGTACTACAGCCCGGACAGCGCGGTCGCGCGCCACATGCTGGCGGCAACCTCCGGTCAGGTAGCGCCGCCGCGTGCGGAGAATCGATACATCAAGGAGCTGTTCGACGCCTTCGCTCCGAGCTTCGATGAGAATCTGCAGGACCTTGGCTATCGCGCGCCGCAACTCATTGCCGAAACGCTCACTAAGATAATCACGCCCAACGGCAGCCTGGACATCCTCGATGCCGGATGCGGAACCGGCCTGTGCGCGCCTCTGGTGCGCCCGATGGCGCGCCGTCTGGTGGGGGTCGATCTCTCGCCACGCATG
>Ga0137370_10000507_pt1 | contig 14758 bp, 14 predicted proteins | sample SagtaG_11_FD_104920 | JGI IMG/M metagenome (GOLD analysis project Ga0137370, IMG submission 104920) | Vadose zone soil microbial communities from Sagehorn Ranch, Mendocino, California, USA - Sage1_R_20_16 metaG | ecosystem: Environmental > Terrestrial > Soil > Vadose zone | place: USA... | reverse complement strand
TCCAGCAGGGTTCGGTAGCCCGTGGAATTGCAGTTTCATCGTCCAATAACCTCATCGACGCCACCACTGCCTCGGCCACTGCGCGAGGGACAGCTTCCCTTGGTTCCCTCAGCGGCTTTGTAATTGCTAGCACGACGGGGCCGAGCACTAATCCAGGGGTTTTTAATGCGGCATATGCGAGCCTTTTTTTAGACACGCATGACACGCTGACGGTCACAGCACCAACGCTAGCCGTTGGAACACCCGTGGATCTTAGCGTAATGATCGACTTAAGTGTGCGCATTCATGGCGCAGATCACTACTTTGGCGGGAATTTTGCCCTATATCAATACCAGCTGAATGATGTATCAGGCATATCAGGCATAGGTAACAGCATCGCTTTCGGCGCAACCACAACTGACTTCGGCTCAACACCTGGTTCTGAGATTTTGTGCAACGGACCTACGGCTTGTTCGGGTTCTAAGAGCGATATCCTTCACGCGGTTGTCGGCGAAACGCTTCAACTAGATACTGCGCTAACTCTTACTGCAGTGGCGACGGGGGTATGCATCGCGTTCAATTGTCCGCCTTTCACTGATGGAAATGCGGTCCAAATTTTTAATCCTTCGCTCTCCTCAATCGATGCTAGTCACACGGCCAACATCTTTGTTAATCCGATTACATCTGGGGTCAGCTATGCCACTGCCAGCGGAGTGATGTACCTGACCCCGGCAAGTGCCGTCCCAGAACCCTCCACCATACTCCTCCTCGCCTCTGGCCTTGCTGGCCTCCTCGGCTATGGCTGGCGACGGAAGGGGGCGGCATAGACTCAACGCATAGCGTAATCCCAGGCGGCGGTTCCAGCCATGGGGCCGCCGTTTTCGTTTTGTTCTAGTGAGTGCGCGGTTTGTAGTCCGATCCACAGTCGGTCCCGCCGTGGGTCTATCGCACAGCAAGGCGGAGGCAGTCACTCGACCTGTCAAACCTGGTGCCGTTGGGCGCTGAGACCCAGGGCGGTGCTTCTACTCGTGGTCCGCTACTCTTGGGAGCGGTAGAACCTGCTCCTCCTACCTAACCTTCGCCCTATCCCATCATCGGCAACCGTCGTAGCCACATCTATACCATCGGCCTGACTGTCCGTACTATTATTTTCTTGATACAGAGTGCCGTGATAGCGTCACACGATCCAGTGGGTCGCAGGCTTGCGGGAGTTGTTCGATCCGTTTGCCAGGTTTTGGGAGTGGGCTCCGATGACCGCGGATGTCATCGCGGCCATCATTTTGTGTATTATTTATTTGAAACGGCACGCTCAAGGAGATTCATCCGAAGGCGCTCTATCATCGCTGGAAGACGGCCTGTCGGAGGGCAGGGGTGCCAACACGCATTCCCCATGACTTCAGGAGAACAGCAGTGAGGAATCTGGAGCGGGCAGGGGTGCCGCGTTCGGTGGCGATGAAGTTGACCGGCCATAAGACGGAAGCCGTGTATCGGCGGTATGCGATTGTCTGTGAAGCCGATCTGACGGAAGGTCTCAAAAAGCTCGCAGTCCTAGAGCATTCGTTGCGCGGTCCTGTCGAGTTAAGCCACAGTTCAGCCACAATTTCAGGAATTTCGAGTCAAAAGCCTCGAATTATGCGGGAAAATATGGCGGAGGGGGCGAGATTTGAACTCGCGGACCCCTTGCGAGGTCTCCAGTTTTCAAGACTGGCACGTTCGGCCACTCCGTCACCCCTCCAAACAGAATTTGTTCGACCAGGAGTTCTGATCCTGCAGGCGCGATGGGATATAGGTCGTAAGCATCTCGCCGGTTATTGTCTCTCCCGCACGCGTAAACCCAATACTGTTGTAGAACTGCCGCGATAGGATACTGCCGTTAGTATCCTACTCTTTGCGAATTTGCTCAAGCCCGCCCATATAGGGACGCAATACCTCCGGTATCGTGACGCTTCCATCCGGTTGCTGAAAGTGCTCGAGGATTGCCACGAGCGTGCGGCCGACGGCCAGCCCGGACCCATTGACTGTATGGACAAACTCTGTTTTCGCATCCTTCTTCCCGACTGGGCCCTTATATCGAATACTGGCCCGCCTGGCCTGAAATCCTTCAAAGTTGCTGCAAGAGGAGATCTCCCGATAGTGGTTCTGAGAAGGGAGCCAGACCTCTATGTCGTAGGTTTTCGCTGCAGAGAATCCCATATCACCGGTGCAGAGTATGACGACTCGGTAATGAAGCCCTAATCCCTGCAAGATCGCTTCGGCATGGCCGGTCAACCGCTCCAGTTCTTCATACGACTGTTCAGGTTTTGCAAACGCGACCAACTCCACTTTGTTGAATTGGTGGAGGCGAATGAGCCCTCTTGTGTCTTTTCCATAGGATCCTGCCTCGCGGCGAAAACAGGGGGTATAGGCTGTATACCTGATCGGCAGCGCACTCTCGTTGAGCATCTCGTCACGATGGAGATTGGTTACCGGCACTTCTGCCGTGGGAATCAAGAAATAGTCTTCGTCTCGCAGGCGAAAGAGATCCTCTTCGAACTTTGGTAACTGACCGGTCGCGGTCATACTCGATCGATTGACGAGGAGCGGCGGCAGGACCTCACGATAGCCATGCTCTGTCGTATGAAGGTCGAGCATATAGTTGATAAGAGCCCGTTCGAGTCGCGCGCCGGCGCCCGTTAGAACCGCGAATCGTGCACCGGAAATTTTCGCCGCCCGGTCGAAATCCAGAATGCCGAGCGCTCCGCCGAGATCCCAATGGCTCTTGGCTGGTGCGGTCAACCTGGGTGGGGATCCCCACCGTCGGGTTTCCTTGTTGCTGCTCGGGTCTTTCCCTGGTGGGACCGAGGCATGTGGAAGATTCGGGATGCGGAGATTCAGATCGGTCAGGGTCTCTTCGACAACCCGTAATGCGTCGTCAAACTTCTTGATCTGTTCGCCGACGGACTTCATAGCAGCCATGGAGCCATCCGCCGGCTGATTCTCTCGCTTCAGCTCGGCAATCTTTTCCGACCCCTTTTTCAGTTCGTGGCGAAGTTGCTCGACCTGGCTAGCCAAGGCCCGACGTTGTTCGATCAGCGTACGGATTCTATCCCAAGGGACATCGGCGCCACGGAGGCCAAGCTGTTCCCTTAGGGCATCAAAATTGTCGCGTAAATAGCGTAGATCGTACATAGCCCTGTGGTTCCAGAAAGCGGCTGGAATTTAACATCGGGGTAGGGGTTAGTCAATTAATCGGTCCGTGCTATTCTGTTTTGGCAGGCGTCGTTCTTCCCGTTGACAGGAGCGGGCGGATCGAGGACCATATCCCGATGCGTACGGCGATGAATCCACCTAATCCGTTTGAATCACAGCACCGAGATCTCTTGGAGCCTGCTCCCCATGTGCATCTGCAGATGTTTGAGGATGCGACCCGTGACATTCTCAGTCGCAACGAGAGTCCCGATTTGCCGTTTCGATGGAGCCTGAATCCGTATCGTGGCTGCTTCCACGCCTGCGCCTATTGCTATGCTAGACCAACGCATGAGTATTGGGGATTCGGCGCCGGAACTGACTTCGAGTCTAAGATCATCGTGAAGCGGCAGGCGTCGACTTTGCTCCGCCGGACATTCGAGAAACCATCATGGAAGGGGGAATTGATCCTGTTTTCGGGGAACACAGATTGTTACCAGCCGCTGGAAGCCTCGCTGGAGTTGACGCGGGCCTGCCTTGAAGTCTGTGCTGAGTATCGGAATCCGGTTGGGATTATCACGAAAGGGGTGTTGGTGTTGCGCGATATGGACCTGCTGCATCGGTTGCATGAGGAGGCGTCGGTTCGTGTGTATTTCAGCATACCGTTTTCAGACGATGAAGTGGCGCGCAAAGTTGAACCTCATGCGCCTTCCAGCCGGAAACGCTTCGAGGCGATGGCGGCCTTGGCGAATGCCGGGATTCCCACCGGCATCTCGCTGTCTCCGATCATTCCCGGTCTCAACGATGAGGACGTGCCTGATCTGTTGGCCCGAGCGAAACAAGCTGGGGCGGTTGAGGCGGTGGCGACGTTGCTGCGTCTGTCTGGCCCTGTGGAGCCAGTGTTCATGGAGCGAATGGCGGCGGCATTTCCAGATCGAATCACTAAGATTACGAATCGGATTCGGGATGTGCGCGGCGGAGCGATCAGCGAGGGGGCCTTCTTTGAACGTCACCGTGGCGCAGGCCCCTATTGGGCGATGATAGAACAGTTATTCGAGGTCTCCAGACGCAAAGCAGGATTGTCGGTGCTGCGTGACGAGACGCTTCCCGCCACGTTTCGCAGGCCGGGGTTCGAACAAACAGCCTTATTTTGAAACAGGAAAGGGAATGGAACGAGGGTGAAACATAATCCGGGTTTTCTCAAGTTGGTCGATGAGGCACGAGCACGGGTCAAGGAATGTACGGTGGCGCAGGCTAAGATCAGGCTCGATCATGGTGAGGTTGTGCATTTTCTCGATGTCCGCGAGGACCACGAATTTGCCAAAGAACATGCGAAAGGAGCCCAGCATCTGGGAAAGGGGATTATCGAGCGGGATGTAGAAACACGTATTCCCAATAAAGAGGAGGCTATTCTGCTGTATTGCGGAGGCGGCTACCGGTCGGTCTTAGCCGCGGATGCGCTTCAGCGAATGGGCTATACGGATGTGGTGTCGATGGTGGGGGGAATCAAAGGCTGGCAGGATGCAGGCTATCCGATGGAGCGTTGATGGGTCCTCAGAGAGGCCGATGTCCCAGCCACCTTGATCATGAATTCAGCTGTATGTGCTCGGGGGGGATTACTTGCCATTGACTCGATCGAATTCCTTGATCACCTGGTCGGTTAAATCGATGGTGTCCTTATTGTAGATGACAATCTTGACCGTTTGTTCGCTGCCCTTATCGACGACGAGGGCGAACCCGCCCTTTTCCGCCACGGTTTTCGTGGCCGAGGAAATCCTCTTCATGTAGTCATCGACCAATTCCTTCTGCTTTCCCTGTAATTCCTGATTAAATTCCTGCGCGCGTTTCTGGTAGTCCTGGACTTTTGCGCGGAACTGAGTCTCTTTTTCTTTTTTTTCGGTGTCGCTTAACTTCAACATCTGCTCCTTGTGTGTCTTCTCCGTGCTGCGCAAATCTTCTTCATCCCCGGACAACAATTTCTGTCTGGTCGATACATATTCCTTGAGCCCGTCTAAGGCTTTTTTGCCCGCTTTTGATTTCTCTAAGACAGCCTGAGGATCGACGACACCCATCTTGAAGGCCTCGGCAGCTTGTGCAAGAGGAAGAGATGCGAGCAAGAACATGCCTATGGCGACCAAGGGGAGAGTCATCCGCCCCAAGAGGATTCCCTTTGTATGCATCTCACGTGCTCCTTGTTGGTAAACAATGCAATAGCGAAACTGATGCGAGAATAGCTGGGGGGCTAGGCCCTGTCAAGGGATTGGGTTGCGGGGAGGCTAGCAGGTGACGGAAAAACTAATGGGACACGCGAGACCGGCGACTGTCCGAGGTTTTCGAAACTTAGAACCCGGAACTTCGAATTTCGGATCCTGCCTGTCACGCTCAGGTTGTCCGTCGCGCGCTTGGGAGCGCTGCTGGACTTTTTCAACATCCTGCTAGACGAAGTATCGGCTGGTGTCGAACTTGTACTCGGTGTTGTCGATCAAGCGGATAATGTTGTGGCGGAAATCCCCGGTCCCATCTTTCTCGGTCAGGTCTACTTCGCGCCCGTGATCAACTGCGTTTCCCTGCGGATCGGTGATGACTCTGACGAATGGTCGTTCGGCGTTCGCCTTGTCTACAGATGGCTTGAGCACGACCGCCAGTTCGCTCGTCTCCAGCATCACCAGGCTGCCGATGGGGATGATGCCGACACAGTTTACGAACAGCTTGAGCAGCGTTGCGTCGAACGCCTTCCCTGACTTTGAGAACATCATGTTCAACACTTTGGAGGGGGACATCGGTTCCCGACGATAGACACGGGAGGAAGTCATAGCGTCGTAACAGTCTGTGATTGTGAGGATGCGGCCGGTCAGTGAGAGTGACCAGGGCACGGTAAGTTTCGGGTATCCCGAGAAGTCCAGGTTCATGTGGTGTTCGAAGGCGGCCGCTGCCATGCGGCCCGGTAGATTCGTGATACCTCTCGTTTTTGAAAGAATCAGTACTCCCTCCGTGGGGTGATTGCGCATGGCAATCCAGTCATCGTCGGTAAACTCGCCCGGTTTGTTTAGGACCTCCGTGGGAATGGTGGACTTGCCGAGGTCATGGAACAGTGCCGCAAGGCCCAGGTCAGCCAGTTCCGCTTTGGGATAGCCGGCGCGGTTGGCCAGCGCCATAGACAGCAACGACACATTGACCGAATGATTATGCGTATACTGATCGTGGCAACGAAGAGTCGTGAGGCCGAGGACCGCTGCTTCATCATCTACCATGCGGTCGATGATGTTTTGGATTGCCCGCTTCGCCTGTTTAAAGCTGACCGTTCCTCCCTCGCGGGCTGATTGCGTCAGGGATCCGATTGATCCTGCCATGCTCGCATAGCCCTTCTTGGCTTCGGTTTTCCATTGCACATTTGGATTGGCGATTTTCGTGCTGTCCGGTTCCCTGTTCATCGCCGTTACAGGTCCCTTTCGGATTTGCAGCTGCCGTTGTTCTTCTAGGTCAATTCCGGCGATCCCCCGTGCTTTGATTTCTCTCTGAAGGTCTTCGAGGGTTTTATTGCCTGGATCAAGACTGACAAAGAGCGCAGCAAACTCGCGCAGATCCTTCGACTCCACGGCCAACGAGAGCTTCATTCCACCGATCTTCCAGGTGTTCAAGACATCGATGATACTGGTGGCCACGGCCATCTGCTGCGCGTTCACTTTCAAGTGACTGTTCCCGAGGAATAAGAAATCGTTTTGCAAGCGGAGGGTGATCGGCTGGTCATGCGCCATCGTCTTAATCAAGGTCAGCATCGCCTCGACGGGTCTATCCAGGGCCGCGTTGGTACGCTCATAGATGCGGGAGGTTTTTAGCAAAACATTCAACTGTGTGACCAGCTGAATGCCCAGCATGACCATCTGTTGGTCAAGGATGTCCCCGGCCTCCGATCCGTGGGCGATTTTCTGAGACAGGGACTTTTCGTGGGTTAGGATCGGCTGGGCCTGTTCATCCTCGACCGGGGCCTCTTTGATCTTGATGTCACTCACGGTAAAGACTCCTCACGATGATGCAGCCTGCTTGAGATGCTGCTGTCGTTGGGCCTGGGCAAGCGCCGCGGTACAGGCTTGCCTTACGGCGGCCGCGCCTTTTTTCTGACCCCGTTCAAGGGTGGCCAGTGCGGCAGGTGTGGGCAATTTCCCCAATGTTTCAGCGGCGAGGGCGGCGATCTCCTCCTTCTTCTTCCGATTGGTCCAGGACCGCTCGGTGATCAAACTTTCAAAGAACGGAATGGCCTCGTCGCTACTAGTGGTGCGCATCGCCTGAAACACCGCACGTTTCTCACCGAGGGCTCGATCCATGAATGCGTCCGCCGATACGAGGGGTGACCAGGCGGAGTAAGGAGCCTTATATTGACCGGTCATGAGCAACTTGAGTGCCGCATACCGAATCGACTCCTCTGTATCATTCAAGAACGCGATGAGTTTCATCCCGTTCCCGTTGGGACGGAATATCCCGATCGCTCGCACGACTTCCTTCCGTACCTGAATATCCGGATAGCGCACCAGCTTTTCAACGGCATCGACAAATCGGGGGTTGTTCCATTTGAGAAGGATCGCGAGAAGGTTCTTAACATAGCGGGGGCGGCGGTCTGACAAACCCCGGAGCACGTGTTCGGGCTGATTCTTCGCGAGTGTCTCGAGGGCCTCAGCCACGACCGCCTGATGGGCTGGCGCCTCCAGATTTGCCAAGAGGGTACACAAGGCAGAAACGGCTGCGGGCGTCATCGACAGCAGAACTGCGGGCAATCCTTCTGTGGTTGCGTCGGGTAGCTTGTTCAAATAGGTCTCGATCATCTTTATCCGTTCAGGTCGGCCAAGGTTGTCGAACAGGGCCGCCAGTTGTTTCTTGTGTTCGTCGCCGAGGTCCGGTCTGACCTCAGCCGTGACGTGTAACAGTCCAAGTACGCTGTCTAACACGATCCATTTGCCCTGGGCGCTCAATGAGTCGAGGACGTTTCCCCAGAGGTCGAACAACTTGGTCAGGATCACAGGAGATTTTTCCGACGCCAGGATCGCGGTGAGCATATCCAATAGGTATGTCGTGCTATCTCTGACGCTCTCAGCCTCGATCTCCTTCGCCAGTTCGGCTAACTCCTTGTCAGAGACCTCGTAGCCCACGTGACCAGACTGGAGTCGACCACCTTGTCTGATGGCTCCCCCTCCGGTTCCCTTTCCGGTTGGTGGTCCGCCCTCACTGGCCTCTGAGCCACCTCCTCCCTCTGAGCCACCACCTCCTTCAAACCCTGTCCCTGCTCCCTGCTGGTAAAGGGCCTGCGCCCGATCCAGCAGGTCCCGCAAGCTCGTTTCTGGTGGTTCCATCACCTCGGCAGCAGGCAATGCGAAGGCTTCCCCGGCGGTCGAGGATTTGGCGACTTCTTCGGCGGTGACTAAGGTGATGGTGGAGAGGTTCTTGGACCATAAACGAGTTACAATGTCTTCATCCTCTTCCTTAGAATCAAGGCTGCCCCAAAGCGAATCAAGCAAAAAGGATAGGTCTTCAGCAGCAAGACTTTCGAGGAATGCGAGTTCCCTTATGCCATCCGCATAGAGCTTGAACGCGACGCTTTCATTACTCGAATCCTGCTCGGACCGGTAGACGATTTCCCCGTTGAAGTACAGCTCGGATCGTTGGATAAGAAAGGCCAGTCTAGAGTAGGTGGCGAGGTGAGCTGTGAGTCCCTCGAACAACTCTTGGAAGAACTTCTGCGCCACGGGGTTCGCTGCCCCGTACGTCCTCCTAGACTTGGCTGTCTTGTCCAAGAGTGTGAGGACTCGCTTGACGGATGCCAACTCCGGATTGGCCGGCTCAATGGCTGGTGCAAGCGGCAGTGCGCCGTCGTCTGTCCCCGGTTCATCCATGATGTTTAGTCGTATCCTGGAGGTGCTGAATCGTCAAGAAAATAGCGGGTCTTAACGAGCCTTTCACCAAGGAGTTGCCGAGGAATTCTCCCTTGTGTCACCCAGGGATAAGTGGGCATTGTGAACTCCCTAGCGAGACCGGTAGAATCCGCTTCATATTGACGATTGCCTCGAGCCACATTATCTCTTTCGGAGATAGCCTCACGGCAGGGTTTCAATCGCCCACTGCTGACAATCCCCAAGGTACCGAGACGCCGTATGGGTGGTTCTTGCAGGAATTGACAGGGCCTGCCGTGCGCGTGTCTGTAAGCGGCATCTGCGGTGAACTGACCGGTGAAATGACGATGCGGTTTCGATCGGCTGTCCTGCAGCACCAACCGACGTATCTGGTGATTCTTGGCGGAACGAACGATCTTGGATGGAACGCAGCGCCGGCAGACATTATGCGCAACATCCTCAAGATGTATAAACTGGCCGCAGCGGCCGGGATCAAGCCGGTGCCGGTGACTGTTCCATCGATCAGAGTGGGCGACGATCTTCGCAGTGAGGAGGGGAGTCGATGGTTTGCAGAACATGTTGAACGACGGCGCCAGCTTAACAGGTTGATTTTCCGCTACGCCGAATTGAAACGGCTGGCAGCCTTCGACCTCTTTGCCGCTACGGCTGACCCCGAGACTCAAGAACTTGCGGCTCGGTACTCCAATGACGGGCTGCACCTGACCACGGCCGGATATCGGCTGCTTGCTGAACGGTTGTACCAGGAGATCTTTGCTGAGGCGCTGGTAAGTGGGTCGTGACGCCGCGAGGAGGCCATGATGCGTGACGTGAGCGATCAGGATTTCGACCACGTCGTGGAACAAACAGGGGTGCCGGTGCTGGTGGAGTTCTGGAAACCAGGATGCGGGAATTGTCGAGCGCTGATGCATGAACTCGAGAAACTGGAGGCCGATGTGACCGGCAAAGTGCTGATCCTGAAAATGAACGTCGAAGAGAACTTTCAGATTCCAGCGGAGCTGGAAATTCGCTCATTGCCGACGCTTGCCCTCTATCGCAAGGGAACGTTCGAGCGGTTTATCGGCGGGATGGGAAGCAGCGAGGAGATTCTCAAGAAGTTGAGGCTGACATGACATGAGTCGCTACAAGGTCCGCCAGGTCCGTCCATCCTTTTCAATGAGGCGATCGGCCTCGACCGGCCCACATGTTCCCGCCGGATATTCAGGCAACCACTGCAACCCTTGCCGGTGCCATCCTTCCAGAATCTTGGTGATCCAGGCCCAGGAGGCTTCAACTGCGTCGCGCCGCATGAATCGGGAGGCATCGCCGGCCATCACGTCCAAGAGCAACCGCTCATAGGCTTCGGGCGACGGGCGGCCGAAGACGTCGCTATATTGAAAGTCCATTTCAACTGGGTGTGTCTGCGCGCGAGTTCCCGGCACGCGCGAGACGATGCGGAGAGAGAGCCCTTCCTCCGGCTGGATGCGCAAAGCCAACACATTCGGTGGTTGGGGCTGCTGCGCATTGGCGTTGAACAGGATTTGTGGAATGTCCTTGAATTGCACCGCGATCTCGCTGGCGCGATGGGGAAGCGCTTTTCCGGTGCGGAGATAGAAGGGCACGCTCGCCCAGCGCCAGTTTTCCACAAAACATTTGAGCGCGACATAGGTTTCCGTCGTGGAATCAGGACGAATCCCGTTCTCGCGACGATAGCCCGGGATGGGAATGCCACGGGCCGTGCCTTCACTGTATTGAGCACGGACGGTGACGTCCTCGACATCCTGATCGGTGATGGGCCTGAGGCAGCGGAGGACTTCCATCTTCGCGTTGCGCACCACATCAGGATCGAGCGAGTAGGGGGGCTCCATCGCGACCAAGCAGAGCAGCTGGAGCATGTGGTTCTGCAACATGTCGCGTAACGCACCGGCTTCTTCGTAATAGCTGGCCCTGCTCCCAACGCCTTCCGCTTCGCTCACCGTGATCTGCACGTGATCGATATACATGTGGTTCCAAATCGGCTCGAAGATGCTGTTGGCGAACCGGACGACCATCAAATTCTGAACCGTTTCCTTCCCCAGATAGTGATCGATGCGGAAGATCTGCGATTCGTCGAATACACGTCCCGTCACGCGGTTGATGGCCTGGGCAGAGGCCAAATCGCGGCCGACCGGTTTCTCGACGATGATGCGGGCGTAGGGCGTATGAGCCTCCGGCTTCGTCGCCAATCCGGCTTGTTCAAGCCCCTCGCACACAGACGCAACCGAACTGGGAGGGATGCTCAGATAAAAAATCCGGTTGCCGGGTAACTGGAGGGTCCGCTCGATGACTTCTGCTCGGGCCTTCAGTCTGGCATAGGTGTTCGGGTCCTCATTGCCCCCCGACAAGTAATAGAGGTGTGGCGCGAAGTCCTTCCACTTGTCCTCCGCCAAGGCTTGCCGGGAATGTGTCGCGACGCCGTCCCGCACCGTCACGCGGAATTCCTCGTCGGTCATCGACTTGCGGCCTAGTCCGATCACCGCATAGTTTGCCGGAAGGAGCCCGTCGAGGAGCAAGTTGTAGAGGGCAGGAATGAGACGCCGACGTGCCAGATCGCCGGAACCTCCGAAGATGACCAGGGTACAGGGCGCGACCGGAGGAATCGTTTCCTGTGAGGGGCTGATATCGATACGTGGGCTATTCGGTGGCATAGGGCTCAGGCCTTACCGGGCTGCGAAAAACCTCGATTGATATACAAAACACCGTTGGAATCTCCCTTTTGCCGCTGATGCCTGAATATTTTCAGGATGCTGTTACCGGCGAACCGCATGGCCGCCAAAGGCATTCCGCAATGCGGCCAGCATCTTTTCTGCAAAGGACTCGCTTTGCCGTGATCGGAATCGAGTGAACAATGCCGTCGCGAGCGTCGGAACCGGTACAGCCTTTTCAATTGCATCGGCGATCATCCAACGGCCCTCACCGGAATCCTGCACGTAGCCTTTCAACTGCTCCAGCCGCGGATCCTCTTTCAAGGCACCGGCCGCCAATTCCAAGAGCCAGGATCGAACGACACTGCCATGCATCCAGAGGTCTGCGATCTTTGCGAGGTTGAGCTGGTAGTCGCTTGTTGCCATCAGCTCGAAGCCTTCCGCATAGCCCTGCATCATGCTGTACTCGATTCCATTATGTACCATCTTCACATAATGCCCGGCACCCACTCCGCCGACGTGAGCCCAGCCCTGCTCCGGCGCCAGCGTGGTGAAGATCGGCGCGAGCTGTTTCACCGGTGCCTCGTCGCCACCGACCATCAGACAGTAGCCGATGGTCAGGCCCCAAATGCCGCCGCTGGTGCCGGCATCGACATAGTGAACCTGTTTCTTCTTGAGGTCCCCGGCCCGTCGAACATCGTCGTGGAATCTGGTGTTACCACCGTCGATCACCGTGTCGCCCGTGTGGAGCAGGGCCGCGACGGCCTGAACAGTCTCCTCTGTGGACGCGCCGGACGGGACCATGATCCAAACCGCGCGAGGGGCCTTGAGCTGGCCAACGAGGTCGGCTAACGACGAGGCGCCGACACAACCGGCCCCTTCGGCTTTCTTGATCAGATCCGCCGAACGATCGTAGACCACCACTCGGTGGTTGTCACGTTGCAGCCGGGTGACCATGTTCATTCCCATTTTTCCGAGCCCGATGAATCCGATTTCCATAGTGACTCCTTCTGGTACGGTCATGGCTGGAGGAGATTGCGCAGATCACGTTCCTCAAGCGGACCCTGTCCTCTGTTCAGACCTACAAATGATGTCCGGCTAGCAAGCCCCGTGCGACAGCAGTCTGGTAATCGATCCCGGAGCCTATCAGTCGATTCTGGCAGGATTCGGTACTTCCTTAAAGAGCGTGTCGGCAAGATCGCGGCCAAAGTTGAGCCGTTCCGGCAAAGTGGCCGCAGTCAGGAAGTGCCCAGCCAGGTCACCAAGCCCCGCATCGCGGGAGGCGATGAACTTTACCACGTCACCCGGCGATGTCAGCCAGAAGCCCCGTAGCCGGAAGAACGCGTTGACGGCGTCATCGAAAAATATCGAGAGCAGATACTGCGCGGTCGCCGGCTTGTCGGCCAGATCTCGCGCTTTTCCCAACGAATGGAAACACTCCGCCTTCATCCGAATCTGTTCATTGATGCTGACAGGAGGCGGCCCCTGTCGGAACCTTTGACTGGCGCGTTCGATGAGGCTGGCGCCGATGCTGTCGTGATCGAAGAGGATGCGGGCTTTCCGCATGAGAGACGGGAGGCGCGGCGAGTATGGCAGGTCCTCCTCAAACTCTTGATGTCCGCGATAGCGGATGTCGGCCAGACGATCGGCAACACGGACAATCTCATGGCCATCGGCCTGTCCTTTCACGAGCGCAATGAGATCGATGTCGCTGTGAGTCGTGATGGCGCGCCGAACGCTGGATCCCACCAGGATCACACTGACGAGGTCGCCCCCGCGGCGGCCACGAACATGGCGCAAGGTCACTGCGACAAGCTCTTCGAATCCCGGTTCGTCGATCGGGTCCGGTTGTTCCGGCGGCTCCGGCATTGCCAGGAGTTCTGCCTTCAATTCTTCTGACGTGGGGATAGGGTGAGTGGCGGGGTTATCCATTTTTAGGCTCCCTGTACGAGCTGAATATGTTTCGGGAGCGATCCCAGCCAGTCCTCGAACGGTTGTTCCGAATCAACGATGATTTCCAACTTACCATTGGTCAACCGTCGGACGACACCTGGATTTTCTGGAGACAACGGGATTTCGACCCACTCGCGGTTCAGACCGAGCGAGTCGGTGACCTCAAGAATCCGGCTGATGTGCTTGAACGACACAACTTCTAGCGGCATTGGTGCTCCATCACGCGGCATTCTAGATTTCAGTGGGAGAGGTGTCAATGAGCGGACGTCCGGCCCGGCCTATGTATGAGCGCTTCGACTGCAGTCGCCCATGTTTGGGCGAGAGCCGTGGGGCCAGAGGCTAGTCCCCCAATACACGGCTAAAGATCTCGCAGGCTTCATCAGTCATGGCACCGGAGACATCTAAGTGGGTGACGGCTCGAAAACTGGTACCGCCGATGGCATTGATCAAGACCCCCTCCTGCTTCAAAGCGGTGACGATCGCCGGTGGACTTAGGCGGTGGCCGATCACATCGAAGATGACGATATTCGTGTCGACATCTTGATGATTGATCCTGACCGTCGGGATTTGTTGCAGCTGTCGCGCCAGGCGCTTGGCGTGGTCATGGTCCTCTTTCACTCGTCCGATATGGTGTTCGAGCGCATAGATGCCGGCCGCGGCGAGGATGCCGGACTGCCGCATCGCGCCGCCATACATACGGCGCAGCCGCTTGGCCTTCTCGAGGAGGCTGAGATCATTCATCATGAGGAGCGACCCGGCCGGCGCTCCCAGTCCTTTCGAGAGACAGACTGACAGGGTATCAAAGTGCTGGGCATAGGAGGCCGGCGGCAAGGTGGTGGCAGCGATCGCGTTGAATAATCGTGCGCCGTCCAAATGCATCGGAATGGCGTGGGTGGCAGTAACGGCGCGAATCCGTTCAATCGTTGCCAGAGGGTAAATCGTTCCGCCACCGCTGTTATGGGTATTCTCCAGACAGATCAGTGCCGTTTGAATCGTATGCGGGTCTTTGGGACGGATTGCCGCCTCCGCCTGTTCGGGTGAGATGAGGCCCCGATTTCCCGTGACCCAATGGAGCTGGACGCCTGCCAGCGCTCCAGCTGC
>Ga0137370_10000493_pt1 | contig 14979 bp, 14 predicted proteins | sample SagtaG_11_FD_104920 | JGI IMG/M metagenome (GOLD analysis project Ga0137370, IMG submission 104920) | Vadose zone soil microbial communities from Sagehorn Ranch, Mendocino, California, USA - Sage1_R_20_16 metaG | ecosystem: Environmental > Terrestrial > Soil > Vadose zone | place: USA... | reverse complement strand
TGGTCGGCCAGAGCGCGCTTCATCGATTGTTTGATCCACCACATCGCATACGTGCTCAGCTTCGCGCCTTTCGTCGGATCGAAGCGTTCGACCGCTTTCGTCAAACCGATATTTCCCTCTGAGATCAGATCGAGCAACGGCAGACCGAGGTTAGCGTAATCGTGCGCGATGGTTACAACCAACCGCAAGTTGGAGTTGATCATCCGCTCGCGTGCTTCGGCATCGCCCTTTTTAATTTTGCGTGCGAGCTCCATCTCTTGTTGCGGCGTCAAAAGGGGAATCCGACCGATTTCTCGCATGTATCTGGTAAGTCCACTGTCGGTTTCATTCATGCCCAGAACGTATTCGCCCGACCCAATCCTCGGCTATTGCGCGCGTGAGGGATTTTTCCGTGCCACTCGCGAGGTGGTCCATAATATCTCTTTCGAGATACAGTACCCGTTGTCGCTACGACGAGCTTCGGCTAAGGCCGGTCGTCCTTCATAATTCTTCCTTCACCCTTTCTTCCCGCTTCTCATCGGAAAAGGTTTCAGTTAGCCTTGCGCACGAATAATGCAGGTCATTACGCGGAAGCGTTTGAACGAGTTCGCGGAAAAACACCCAGACGCTAAATCATCTCTTGCGCGTTGGTACGCGATTACGAGAAAGAGCAGATTCTGAATTTCGCGCAACTACGCGAGACCTTTTCTCACGCCGACCAAGTCCGGAAATTCACCGTCTTCAATATTGGAGGCAACAAAGTTCGACTGATCGCGGCGGTGCACTATAATAGAAACAAGATTTACATCCGCCACGTGTTGACTCATCAGGAATACGACACAGGCATGTGGAAGAAATAATATGTCGCTCGCCGAACTCGAAAACGTGACCAAAGCGTGGCCACCGATCTCTCGGGCAGTGCGCGTGCCTCGCACGGACGAAGATTACCGCGAACTCGTGGAATTGCTCGACCGCGTCACCGACAAAGTCGGCGAAGACGAAAATCATCCGCTCGCTTCGCTCATGGACGTGTTAGGCGTGCTCATTGAGAAATACGAAGACGAGCATGTCCCACAGCTAGCTGAATAACCGTCCCTTGCTCATTCCGTTTGGAACCCCGCCCATTTGCCGCAGAGCTGCAGCGGCGGCCGACCTCCGATCACTGATCACGAACCACCGCGAGTGAAAAAGTTAGAGGGATGAAGGAAGAATTAGGAAGAAACAGACCCAAATAAAAAGGAGAATGCAATCGGAAGAATGGAGCGAATGGGATGAGCGACATAGAAGGCAAAGCTGCGAGGGTAGCAGCGAGCGAGCTCGGGCAACGAGCGAGTTTCAAAACGATCTCAGACAGCGCACAAAGGAATTTGAGTTGGAGATTGTTCGCGTCTCTGTGCGTCGGAAATGCGTTGACTACAATCCCACCGCTTCGCTATGCTCATCGTTATGACTACCAAATTTTTTACCCTCATTTCTTTAATCGCCTTTGGCAGCCTTTGCGTTGTGCAAGGTCAATCCCCCAGCCCGAGCGAGTCGCCTGCTGCATCGCTCTCACCGGCTGAGAAAGCTGCATCGCCTTCAACCGGCGAGTCGCCAGCGGCTTCGCCCAAAGAGAAACCCGCTCGCAAAAAAGCAAAAACTGAGACAAAAGCGCGTCCGGCCGCAAGTCCAGTTCCCGCAGCGCGCACGAGCGAGGTAGCGGCCAACCCACCCGCACCGGGCGGGGGCCACGGTCTCGTGTGGGTTAACACGGAGACGCATGTTTACCACAGGGAAGGCTCGCGTTTTTACGGCACGACGAAGCAGGGCAAATACATGACCGAACAGGACGCAATCCAAGCGGGAAACAAAGCCGCGCCGAAGGGACCATAGCAAGACAAGGGCTAAGTAAACAGGTCCTGCGATCTGGCACATCAGTCGGAGCGAATTACCGGGAAGCGTATCGAGCCCGCAGAGTTGTAGTGGCGACTGTGTCAGCCGCCGAATGTAGCAAACCGCTTCTGCTTCTCCGGCAAGAATGGAGCGACTGGGATAAGCGACATGGCCGGTTAAGCCGCGAGGTAGCGGTCGAGCGCGGCGGGAGCCGCCGAGATACAATGGAGCGAGTGGGGTGAGGGACATGCACGGAAACGCCGCGCGGGTAGCGGAGAGTGAGGCGGGAGCCGAACGAATGAATGCGATGAACTGATCGCCATTTTTGCTGCGATTCTAAAGCGCTCGAAGCAATCTTTGGATTCCTAATTCTTCCTTCTTCGTTTCCAATTTCTGTCCGCTGCCCTCCTTTCCTCCTTCATAATTTTTCCTTCTCAATTGCGCTCTCAGCGCGCTTTTCCCGCTTCTAATCGGAAAAAGTTTCAGTTAATTCTTCCGCTCGATGCCAAAGTCTTCGAACAAGCTAACCACTGATCAGCTTGGTCGACTCATCTAGGAAATTCGCGGTGAACGGGTAATGTTGGACTCCGATCTCGCGTCGATCTACGGCGTTGAAACAAAGGCGCTGAATCGCGCAGTGAGACGCAATCGGGATCGCTTTCCGAAGGATTTCGTCTTTCAAGTCACACAAGATGAGTCTGAACTTTTAAGGCGCCAAATTGGTACCTTAAAGAGCCGTCGCGGCCAGCATCGCAAGTACTTGCCATGGGTTTTCACCGAGCGCGGTGCCATCATGGCAGCGAATGTTGGTCACTCGCGCGGCCCGCGCTCCTGCCAGCTACCCTCACAGCCTCTCCGCCTTCCCGCGCCGCTCCCGCTGGCGCGTCTTCTCAACAGCCGACGAGCTGTGCAGATAAATACGACGTGCGGGGACGCCGTTGGATGGACTGCATTGCCCGTTTGGGAAACGGGCGAGCGATCGGGAGAGCGCGAGTCAACGTGTTTGTCGTCCGAACTGGTCGTGATATCTCGTGCAAAATTGCGTGCTCCGATTAGTTCCGCTATTTTCTTATCTGATGAAAGCGTCCACGAAAGCGAAGGGGAAAACGAAAAAGGTTTCTTTCGACCCGATATTCTTTGCCGCGAGCGTTCCGGCTCGTAAACCCACCGCCAAAGATCTTAAGGACGTTAAGGAACATCAGAATGATCCGATTGAGCCCAGGGATTACCATACGATGGACGACACGGTCGAAGACTTGTGATCTATCGGCGCACGGTTGGATTTAAGAGAGAATTTCGAAATCTTCCTCCCGAGATTAAACGCGCCGCCCGCGCCTTTGTCACGGTTGTTTCCATACCACCGCGCTGTGTAACTCGCAGTTTGAAATCAAAATAGGAGTTCCTTTTCTCAAAGAAGGCGCGTTCGTCGCGCAAAGCATCGCCACTTACCCGACCGCTCGCTCCATTCGCAAAGTCGGCGCACTGAATACAAAGCAACTGGCCGAAGTTGAGGGCGCCGTATTCAAGTGGCTTGGTTGGTCTGCCTGAGCGTATGGGAGTTCTGAACTCTCAACTCTTTCCCCACTGATCACCGATCACTGATCACTGATCAGCGCGCTGCTAAGCGGGTTTCCGCCTTCCTCCTTCTTAATTCGTACTTCTTCCTTTTCTTCACCTTTCTGCTATTCTCCGCGCTTCATGCAGTCACCGCGAGAGCCCGCGCGAGTGAAGAAAGGAAGGAGAGCGCTGTCGACTCTCAGTTTTCGACGACGAACTATTCACTTCCGTGAATCGGCTTCTCATCAGAAAAAGTTTCGGCTAAGTTGTTAGTTCTGGATGTCTGCGTGGTTTTTTACCAATGCCGGCGAGAACACCTTGCTCAACAAATTCGCCGGTGTCTTTGCGCACAATCCAGACCTTGCACGATTTGACGCACTCGTTGGATATCTTCGAGCTTCCGGTTATTTCGCCCTTTAACCCCACCTGCAGAAGGTTCCGCTAATCCGTATTTTGGTCGGCATTGACGTCGATGCGCTTCTCGCAGCGAGCCATCGAAAGGGATTACTTCATCTCGGCGATGCCAACAAAACCCTCGACGAAGTTCGCAAGGAATTGCAAAGAGACATCGCTCGCGCTCCCTACCGGAAAGAAGTCGAAGACGGCATTCGGAAGTTCGTTGTCGATGTTGCTGAAAAGCGTGTCCAAATCAAGGCCCACCCGACAAAGAGGCTTCACGCGAAGATTTATATTTTTCTGCCCCCTGGCTTTTCTGAGCACAAACCCGGAGCCGTGATCACAGGCTCCTCGAATCTAACGGCTGCCGGAATAGGTACCGAGGAAATCGGAAGTAATTATGAATTCAACGTTCTGCTTCACGATTATGTCGACGTCAAATTTGCCGCAGACGAATTCGACGCACTTTGGAAGGAAGGGATCGACGTTCTACCGGAAGCTGTGCGCCGCGTCGTCCGTGATAGTTACCTGCGCGATGACCTCACTCCGTTCGATCTGTATATAAAATTTCTGACCGAATACTTCGGTCCTGCGATCGAATACGACCCGAATGTCGAGAGCGATCTGCCGAAAGGCGTCAAGAGTCTTAGCTACCAAGCGGACGCAGTGAATGATGGCTGGCTAAAGCTGCAAAAGCATGGCGGCTTCTTTCTCGCCGACGTTGTTGGTTTGGGAAAAACGATCGTTGCCGCGCGAATGGCAAAGAAATTCTATTACCACAACGGCTTTCCAAATCACCGATCGCGCACCTTGATAATCGTTTCACCCGCGATGAAAGAGACTTGGCGAACCGAGCTTGAACGCTTTGGAATCGATGACTCAGCTCGCATCCTCAACAACGGCAGCCTTCACAAGATAAAACCAAGCGATGCCGAGAAATTCGACCTCATCATCGTTGATGAAGCGCATAAGTTTCGCAATGACACGGCTGGCGGTTACACGCTCTTGCAAAAGCTCTGCAAAACGCGGACTCGGCATCGGTTGCCGGACGGGACTTTTACCGCCAAGCGTGTCATCCTAATTTCGGCGACACCGCTCAACAATCAGCCCGAAGATATTCGCAATCTCGTCCTGTTGTTCCAAGATGGAAAGAACTCCACCGTCATCGGCAATCTTCAGCACTTCTTCGCCCAGCGAATCAAAGAGTACGATATCGCAAAGCGCATTAAGGATGAACAAAACGTCACGCCGAAATCGTTCGCATTTACGAGCTGATCCGCGAACAGGTCGTCACCCCGCTCACGGTTCGACGGACACGTCGCGACTTGTTGGAAGATAAGCGTTACAAGGCTGATCTCGTCGAGCATGGCGTTACGTTCCCGGACGTTGAGAAGCCCACGCCAATTCTCTATCAGCTTCCACCTGAAATGGACGCTCTGTATGACCGCACAATCACACTATTGGCTGGACCGCAGCCTGACGCCTTAACCTACAACCGCTATCGTGCGATTGCGTTTCTTTCCAATCTAAAGCTCCGCGAAAAATACGAGCGCGCTGATCTCGTTGCTGAACAATTGGCGACGATCATGAAGACATTGCTGGTAAAGCGCCTCAATTCGAGCTTCATCGCCTTTCTCAAAAGCCTTGGTCGCTTTCGCGATGCCACACAGGCGATGGTCCGAATGTTTGAAAGCGGCAAGATTAACATCGCACCGAACCTGAATGTCTCTGAATATATTTTGGAGGATCGGGAAGATGAACTGGAAGCAGTGATTCAGGCGGCCGCCCAGACAGATCCAACAATCACAATCGCAGAACCAAATGATTTTCGATCGGAGTTTCTCCAAGGTCTGAAACATGACTTAGATTTGCTGAACGCGTTGGTCGATGAATGGGAAAAGTTCCGCGATGTCGATCCAAAACTCGATGAGTTCATTCGTCGATTGAAGACCGAGTTGCTCGATCCGAAGCGCAATGAAACAGGCAAGCTCGTCATTTTCTCCGAAGCGCGAGATACGACATCTTATCTGACGGACGAGCTAAACAAGGCCGGCTTCGGGCCCTTACTTACCGTTCATTCACACAATCGCAAGGCAGTCATGCCCGAGGTTCGCGCAAATTTCGATGCCAACGTCCCGGTGGGCGATCCCATCGGACGGAGAGACGATTACAAGATTCTCATCTCAACTGAGGTCCTAGCAGAAGGCGTAAACCTTCATCGCGCCCACGTTGTCGTAAACTATGACACTCCTTGGAATCGCATAGGGACGACAGCAAAGAAAATCTACATCTACAACTTTTACCCAACCGCTCAGGTTAATTCGCAGATCGAATTGGAGAACAAAGCTAAACTAAAGCTTTTCGCCTTCCACTCTGCGTTAGGCGAGGATAGCGGAATCTATTCGCCGGATGAATCGCCAGAAACATTCGGCCTCTTTGATCACGCAATCGAAGAAGAACGTGATGAACGTCTGCAATTCCTTTCCTTGCTCCGGGATTTCAAAGATGCGCAGCCAGATGACTTCCGCCGAATAAAAAATCTTCCGCTGCGCGCGCGCTGTGGACGTTCGTCCGAGAAGAAAGAACTTTCTGATGGCTCGCTTGTTTTCATTCGCAATGAACGCCGTGATGCTTTTTACCAAGTTACGCGCGAACAACTCGACGAAATAGGATTTGTCGAGATGGCGCGTGTGTTTCGCGCCGAACTTTCCGAGAAACCTTCGCCGCTGCATGAAAAACATCACGACGATGTGCGTGGAGCGGTCGCTGATTTCCGCGAAAAACTCGAAGTGGATGCAGCACGCGAGCTCGCCGTCGATCACACGCTTGGACCGAACGAGCAAAAGGCGATTCGACTCCTGGCAGCGGCAATCGGGATGCCGAACGTCTGGGCCGCGGAGAAAGCCTTGCTCACGGCTGCGCAGCACGCCATTAAGCTGGCGAAGTTTCAGGACTTGCCGCGCAAACTCAACAAATTGCAAAAGGAGGCGAGCGCGAAGAGCGGAAAGCGCATTGTTTCCACGGCCGCATATTTGGACAAACTCATGGAAATCGTCCGCGCCTATCCACTGGAAGTTGAAGACACCGACGACCTCAATAAGCCGGAAACGACCGTCGATCTTTCGGCCTTCGAACCGAAGATCATCCTGTCGGAATCCTTCGTCGCGCAAAGCTGAAGGTTGTCGCTCTGAGGTAGTTCGTGTATTTTTGAGCGTATGTCGATCGCGGAGATAAAAGCTGAAATCCAGAAGCTATCGCCCGAGGAAAAAAAAGAACTTCGTGACGCGTTGGAAGCCGCCGTGTCTGCGCAAGAAAGAGCCGCCGATGCATCCCAGTTCGTCGGTTGCCTGAAAGACAGTGTGATCTTTTATCCGGGCTGGGATGAGGATGAGCCACTCGAAGATTGGGAAGCGCTGCGCGACGATGACTCATCTGCTTGACACAAACGCGTGGCTGCGCGTCATCGCGCGTCCGGATGAACTTAGCCGAGCGGCGCGTACGCTGATGAACCAGCGCGGGATTCTGCCATTTGGCCTTTCCGCAATAAGCGTTTGGGAGGTCACGCTCAAAGTGCGGAAGAGAAAGCTCGAACTTCTCCCTACGACCGATCGATGGTTTGAATCGGCGCTCAATCGAAGCCTTGTTCAAGTACTCCCCATTGATGCAGTAATCGCCCGGCTCGCGAACGAATTGCCTGGCGCATTCCACGAAGATCCTGCCGACCGATTCATTGCCGCGACGGCTCTCCAACTGAACTTAGCCGTCATTACAAGCGACCCGAAGATTCTGGCTTACAACGCCGTGCGATCGATTTGGTGATTACTGATGGACGACGCAATTCTTCGAGCGTAGCTTCAGCAACCGTACCGCCGTGATTCGTGGCGAACCATTCTGCCGAGGCTGTTGCCTGGCATCGATTTTTTTGTGCAGCCGCACGATTTCCCCCTAACGACTGAGCGCGAACACGCGATCGCCACTGCACGTCGGCAACTCGGAGTCGCAACGCTCGCCGGTGAAACAGGCGGCTCGAAAAAGATCGCGATTTACGAGATCGATGTTGCTGCCAATGTCGATCTTCCACGCAATCGCGTTTCGCTGCGCGAGCTGATCGCGCGTTGCATCGATCAGGTAAACGCGCACGCCGTTCTCGCGTTCTTCATCCAGAGCGGACGTGATGAATACCGCCTCACGTATGCCGCACGCGAAAGTGAGCTCGATCTAGAGACACTTGAGGTTCAGACGCGCGAGACCGCTCCAAAACGTTTTACTTTTCTTCTCGGACCCGCTGAGCCGTGTCGCACAGCGGCGCAGCGTCTTGCCGAACTCGCGGAAAAAAAGGACGAGGTCACGTTGCGCGATGTCGAACGCACCTTCTCTGTCGAACGGCTAAACAAAGAATTCTTCGCCACATACAAGCATCACTACGAAATATTCGTGAAATATTTGATCAATGACACAGTTGCACCCGAGAAGATTTTCGGCGTCACAGCCACGCGTGACGATGAGGATGAATTTGATGGCGCCTGCAAACCGCTGCGCGATTTCGTGAAGCGGCTGCTTGGTCGCATCGTTTTTCTTCATTTCCTTCAGCGCAAAGGTTGGCTCGGCTGCAACGCTAATAGCAAAGAATGGAAGAACGGCGATCGCGATTTCATGCTGCATTATTTCGAGAAATCGGAGCAATCCGGTCAGGCTGCGCAGTTTCATTCGCTGTGGCTCACGCCGCTCTTCTTCGACGCGCTGAATAATCCAGACCGGCCGCGCGATGTGTTCTCACCAACTGGAACCCGCATCCCGTATCTCAACGGCGGACTTTTCGAAGAAGTTTTCGCCAAAACGCGCGCGATTGATTTTCCGGAAAATTTCTCCCGTGACCTGCTTCAGTTCTTTGCTCAGTACAACTTCACCATCGACGAGAACGATCCCGAGGAGAACGAAGTCGGCATCGACCCCGAAATGCTCGGTCACATTTTTGAAAACCTGCTCGAGGACAACAAAGACAGAGGCGCCTACTACACGCCCAAGGCCATTGTTCAATACATGTGCCAGCAGGCGTTGCTCGAATATTTGCGCACGCACATCGGCGAGCACGTCGAACTAGATCGTTTGGTCGTCGAAAAAGATCCCGGTGATCGCAGCGACGCGAGGAGCTGGGCACGCAAATGCGGAAATCGGATCGAGCAATTGATCGACAACGCGAAAATCTGCGACCCGGCCGTTGGTTCCAGCGCATTCCCGATTGGAATGCTCAATGAGATGCTGCAGATCAAACTCGCGCTCGATCTCACGCTCGACCGCCGGCAAGCGCATGAAGCAAAGAAGGCGCTGATCGAACGCTGTCTCCATGGGGTCGATATCGATCCAGGTGCGATCGAGATCGCCCGGCTTCGTTTCTGGTTAGCGCTCATCGTCGATGCGGAAACGCCCGAGCCACTGCCAAATCTCGATTACAAACTTTACTGTACCGACTCACTCATCGAGCGCGTCCGTGGCGAAGCAGTAAACGTCGGGACGAAGACCCCGAACGACCCGCAGACTCGAACGGCAATTGAAAACCTTGTCGTAGCCAAGCACAAGCTTTACGATGCGCACACCAAACCGCAGAAACGCGAAGCCCGGCACGAACTCTATGCAGCGCTGGGATCGCTAGCGCAGATCGAGCTCACGCATCTTCGCAACGAAGCAAACTTCAGCGACGAAGAGTTCGGCCGAGTCGTCACTTCAATCGAAGAACTCGGAAGCCTCGTGCGCGATCTCCAAGCCACAAAGAAAAGAAAAGTTGCCGATCGCGAACGCGCGCTCGATGCAATTCAGGAATGGTTCGAAGCAGCCGACAAACGCACGTTTCTGTGGCAGCTGCACTTTGGCGAAATTTTCATTGGTGGCGGATTCGATATTGTTATAGCCAATCCGCCTTACGGTGTCCCGTTCGCCATCGAGGCCGCTAACTATCTGCGCGAAACGTACGAGGTCGCCGGGCGATGGCTTGAATCATTCGCGCTCTTCCTTGAACTGGCGATGCGCCTCTTGAAGTCCGAAGGCGTATTTTCATTCATTTTACCAAGTGGTTGGTTTGGAGCATCACAGGCCGGGGCGCTTCGACAGTTTCTCACTTACAAAACACGGCCGATCGACATAGTGATTTTGCCTTGGGATGTTTTCGATGACTGCTGGGTGGACACTGCTTTGCTTGCGGGAGCGAAATGAACCAACGAAATCAGCGATACAAGGAGCGCGACAGACGCAATTCGCATTTGCGTCTTTCCAAAAAACACGGTACTGTCACCGCGCGCGAGATTTCCCAAGGCGGCTGGCGCCTTTCAATAGCGGACTGGACGGCTGCAGCCACGGGCGAGTGGCTAGTTGCGGCATCTACTGAAGACTTAGTCGTACTAAAAAAATCGAGGAGACGGGCCAAAGACTCGGCAACATCGCGGACGTGCAGAGAGGCGTTACTCCATTCCCGACTACGCCTACACCATCGAGCACCACAGACGCTCGTGCCCTCGTAGGAGCGCTCAGGCGGTACAAATGTGAAACAGATCGCCTAGAATACATCGCACTCGACGATAACATCGCCGAACCGAAGCCCGACCGTTATTTTCGCGGACCGCGAGTTCTACTGCGGGAGCTGATCAAGCCGCTTATGTTGAAGACGACTTCGTCACCAACTAATCAATTCAATCGATTCTCGCAAAGAACGGTCAATCGCAATGCTTGACGCTGTTGGCGATCATTAATTCAAAGCTCCTTTCATGGTATTTCCTGCTGCGGTCTAGTATCGCGAACCGTGACGACTTTCCAAAGATTGTCCTCCGCGAAACGCGAGCGCTTCCAATTCCCCCTTCTGCACATGATGAACCACAGCTGAGGAAGCTAGCTGAAACATGTCAGGAGGCAGCGCAAACAGGCGACAAGGCGCGACTGCGAACGCTCGAAGCCCAGGTCGACCAGATCGTTTACCGCCTTTTCGAGCTCACACCCGAAGAAAGCGCTCTCATCGAGAACTCAACATCAGGTAACTAGCCGGATTTCAGCGTGACCTGCGTTTTCATCTGATCCATCATCTTGATCAATGCATAAGACGACGCTCGAGGAGGTCTCGTAGAAATATTGCGCAATGTCCGGATATACAAAACTCAAGATCGTTTCACTCAAAAGCCATCCGAATTACAACGAGGTTTGGTTGCAGAACTTAATCGCCAGTGATCCCGAGATCCTCGGTTTGGGTTCTCTTGTTGTGAAGGATCGCGAACGCACTCATCGCGGACGGGGACGCTTGGACATGCTCTTGCAAGACGAAGATAGCGTCGGCCGCTATGAGATCGAAATACAGCTGGGAGCATCGGACGAATCACACATCATCAGAACGATTGAGTACTGGGACCACGAGCGAAAACTTTACCCACAGTATGAGCATACCGCCGTGCTGATCGCTGAGGACATTACGTCTCGTTTTCTCAACGTGGTGTCGCTGTTTAACGGACACATTCCGATCATGGCGCTCCAGCTTACCGCCGTGGAGACCCCTGAAGGTGTAGGGATCGTGTTCACGCGGGTATTAGACACGGTAAAACTTGGTTTGGTTGATGAGGACGAAACCGTTTTCGATATCACGGATCGAACCTATTGGGAGAAAACGAAGGCTTCGCCTGCTATGCTAGCTTTGGCCGATCAGATCTACGAGATATGCCGTTCCTTCGCACCGAATCTGATTCAGAGTTACAAAAAGAACTACATCGGATTTCGGCTAAACAATCAGCCGTTTAACTTCGCGGTGTGCAAACCGCACACTCACAGCATGTGGCTGGAGATAAGTCTGCCACAGAACGATGAACTCGATTCAGAAATTGCTGCTCAAGGCCTCGAACTTCTCGCGTATAACCGCCACTTTGGTAAGTACAAGATCAGCCTCAAAGCTGCCGACATTCAAGATCATCGCGATTACTTGAAAACATTGCTTAAGCAAGCATACGACAACCGATCATAGGTCCGAGGGTGATTGGGGGCTACGTCTACGCCCCGAAAGTGTTCGCTCGCCGCGGCGAGCAAGCTTTGGGCAGGCTGAGTTAAGGCCGCAGTCATCCACTTTCGCCGAGGCTTCCATCTACGCCAACCAGCCTTCGCGTACAGCTATGGCGAGTCGAGAGGCTACGACGTGACCTGCCTTCGTCAGACTACGGCATGGAAGCGAGTCGGTGCGGCTGATCACGTTCAACTTGGCGAAGGTGGCTTTCACATGCGATTGATTCCCGTGCGCGAAACGATGATTCAAGCTCCACCAGATGTGGAAGAAGCCATTGCCGAAATGGTACGGCGAATCGTCGAACGGTTTCATCCCGAGAAGATCATCCTCTTCGGTTCACACGCGCGAGGCGATGCCGATCCGGACAGCGATGTCGATCTTTTGGTCGTCATGCCAGTGGAAGGATCGAGACGCAAAAAGGCCAGCGAGATCGATCTGGCGCTGTGGGGTCTGCGCATGCCGGTCGATGTGATGATCGTTACGCCGAGTGAGCTAGAGCGTTACCGAAACATCGCGGGCACGATCATCCGGCCAGCGTTGCGTGAGGGCAGAGTGCTGCATGAACGAGCCGCCTGAATTAATTGAAAAACTCCGCCAATGAGTGGAGAAGGCGGAGGAAGACTATACAGTCGCACGCCATCTCTTGGGCGCGCCGAAGTCGCGGCGTTCGGTGTGATTTGTTTTCACGCGCAACAATGCGCCGAGAAATACCTGAAGGCACTGCTGACGCTGCAAGACGTTACGTTTCCGAAAACGCACAGTCTTCGTTTGCTCCTGGAGCTTCTACCGCCAGGCACGAATCCGGGCGGCCAGCCGGAAGAGATTGTGCCTCTGAGCGGCTATGGAGCCGAATTCCGTTATCCTGCCGATGGTGAGCGTGTCACTGAAGAAGAGGCGAAGAATGCGGTCGCTGTGGCAGCAAAGGTTCGAGAAGCTGCACGCGCGCAGCTGCCAGCAGGGGCACTTACGCACGGCTAAGATGGAGAACTCTGCCAAGAATGACGTTCATCTTGGCGAAGATGGCCCCGCAGCCGCCGGATCACCGCACTCCAAGGGCGTTCTTGCGCGCGCGTGCGCGTGGTAGAAGTCTAACAATCATCCTTGGTTGCGCCACGTTGTTTCCTCCCTCGAAAGAGGTGTAGTCCGCTCTCTCTTGTGGAGCACTGAAAAATCCTCCCACCGCTCGGTGGTGAGGCGGCAGGGCCATGTCTAGGCTTTGGGACAAACAAAAACCTCAAAATGAAAACAAAACTACACCAAAGCACACCACGAGGCAGATCGCGTCAGTTGTTTCAAAGACGTGCGCGCAGGCACGACCCAATGCTCCTGCTAAACATGTCGCTCTTTAATTTCACCGACGGATGGGCCCGGGTTTTTTCCAGGGAGCAATATGGACGCTTCTCTGCCTAACAACTCGACACTGACAATGGACTCCGCGGCGATCGAGATGAACGCAGCGCGACAATCGGTCGTCGTAAAGGCGCCCGTTGGCCGGGTCTATGAGCGATGGTCGCAGATTGAAGATCTGCCGAAATTCATTACGCCGCTGCGAAATGTGCGAAGAATTGATGACGCACACTTTTCTTACATCTGGCGTCCCAACGGCAGCGAACAACAAGGTGTCTTTCAGATTGTGCTTCGAATTCCCAGCCGGCGAATTGCGTGGCGCTCAATGTCGGACGGTTTCATGTCGGGCGTTGTTTCCTTCGAGCCGCGCTCCGATCAAGAAACAGAAGTAACGCTGAAAATACGTTCGATCTTCGATCCACCGAGTCTGTCGCGAAGAGTGGAAGAATATCTCGGCAATTTTAAACGGTTGGTTGAGAATCAGAGCGAGGAATCATGAAAGATCTTTTCCTGGGCAAGCCGGTCTCGAACGCGCGAATCTGGGTAGCGCACGCGTCTCGCGTGTTGGTTTCGGCGTCCCGCCGAAACAGTCTTTCTATCAGGTGTCCACCTGTGCCTAGTGGCACGCTTCAAAAAGTTCGCGAAAGCGCGACGCTTTCGCCAACACGCGAGACGCGTGCGCCACCCGGAAATGGGCGCATCCGCGGCTGGGCACATAGCTCGGTTTCAGCGAGGCTGAAGATGCGGCGGCGCACGAATTTGTTAGACAGGGTTGTTTGTCGGAAAACTGAAACCTTCAGCGTATGTGGATTGTTCGTCTAGCTCTTAGGCGTCCGTACACGTTCACGGTGGTGGCCATCCTCGTTGTGCTGCTCGGGATCGTGACGATCGCGCGGATGTCCACGGACATTTTTCCAACTATCAACATTCCGGTGGTTAGCGTGATTTGGAGCTACTCGGGCGTCGCACCTGAAGAAATGGAAAAGCGCTTCGTCACGGTCTGCGAGCGGGCGATGACGACCACGGTCAACGACATTGAGCACATCGAGTCGCAGAGTTACAACGGCGTCGCGGTCATCAAAGTTTTTTTCCATGAAGGCGCAAAAGTGGAAGCGGGGGTCGCGCAGATCACATCGATTTGCCAGACGCTTTTGAGGATCATGCCGCCGGGCACGACGCCTCCGCTGATTATTCAATACAGCGCATCGAACGTGCCGATTCTGCAATTGGGCTTGAGCAGCAAAACGCTTTCCGAGCAGCAGCTCTATGACATCGGTTTGAATTTCATACGCACACAGCTCGCCACCGTGCAAGGCGCACAGGTGCCGTTGCCTTACGGCGGAAAATCGCGCCAGATCATGGTCGATATCGATCCGGCAAAACTCTATGGCAAGGGCCTCTCACCTACCGACGTGAGTAATGCGATTAACGTGCAAAACGTCATCCTGCCGGCCGGCACGCAAAAGATCGGCGACCGCGAATACAATGTGCGGCTCAACTCCAGCCCCGAGGTCTTGCAAGTCCTGAACGATTTGCCGATCAAGCAGGTGAACGGCGCGGTGGTTTACATCCGCGACGTCGCCCAAGTACGCGATGGCTTCGCGGTGCAGACCAACATTGTCGCGCAAAACCGGATTCGCTCAGCGTTACTTACGGTTTTGAAAAGCGCAAGCGCGTCAACCATCGACATCATCAAACGCGTGAAGCAAGCGCTGCCGCGCATTCAGGCGACCCTGCCGAAGGAGCTGGAACTGACGCAGCTCTTCGATCAATCGATTTTCGTCCGCGCGGCCATCAACGGC
>Ga0137370_10000485_pt1 | contig 15063 bp, 17 predicted proteins | sample SagtaG_11_FD_104920 | JGI IMG/M metagenome (GOLD analysis project Ga0137370, IMG submission 104920) | Vadose zone soil microbial communities from Sagehorn Ranch, Mendocino, California, USA - Sage1_R_20_16 metaG | ecosystem: Environmental > Terrestrial > Soil > Vadose zone | place: USA... | reverse complement strand
GTGACTATCCCAAGGCGATCGAGCACTTCAAGAACAGTTTGGCGCTGCGCCCCAGCCAGCCGCAGGTGCTCGTCGAGCTGGGATTCGCAAGCATGCAGCATGGCGACGCGGATGGCGCGCTGGCGGCGTATCGACAGGCCATTGCCGTCAACCCGTGGGAGCCGGCGGCGTACGCCAACCTCGGTGTGGCCGAACTGCGACGTGGTGACATGCAACCTGCTATCGACGCCTTGACGCAGGCTGTCGCCCTCGACCCGAGCCTCGCGGACGCATCCTTCGGGCTCGCCCGGGCCTACGCCACGTTGGGCCAGGTGAAGCCGGCGGCGGTCGCATTGGAGCGAGGGCTGGAGTTCGATCCGCACAACGCAGCGGCCCGGCAGGCGCTCGAGGCGTTGCGCCACCGCCAGAAGAACTGAGAAACTAAAGAGGCCGGGTAACTCGACCCCGGCCTCCGCGCGCTGCTCTACCTGGTCCTATCCGCGACGGCTCACTACGGTAACGGCACCGGCTGCGCGCGGGCCTCGCCGCCCGGGTTGTTCGTCGTGTGCACATTGACGTAAACGTTGCTGGCCTTGAGCGCGGCGACCAGCCCGTCAAATGTCATCCTCGCCGCAGTGGTACCGACGCTATTCAGCAGCGTATCCGCGCCGGTCACGTAGTTCAGAGTCGTGTTGGGTATCGTGCCAGCACCAGCGGGGCAGGCGGGAGCGGTCCCTGCGCCGCACAGATTCACGCGCACCACACCGCCTCCGGTGCCGGCGGGAGTGATTCCGCCCGTGCTCGTCCCGGCGTGAATGTGGGCCGCGGTGATGTTAGATGTGGGAGTGCCCGTGAATGTGAGGCTGTAAATGAGCGTGCCAGCCGCGCTTCCTCCGCCGCTCGGCGCGAGGGTCACCGAGCCCCCAAGAGTCGAGGTTGCTGTTCCTGTTCCTGTGGGAGCGGGAACTTCGTTCGCGATCCGCAGTGGCGCCCCCCACTGCGTCGTCGGAGCAGTTGTCGAATCGCTGCACGCAGCTCCAGCGAGCACCGCCACCACCGCATGCAACATACATGTTCGCATAGCATCCCCCTTGTTCTGTCTGAAGTGTACGCCCCGGTCGGCGGCGGGGCCCGGTCCTGCTTTCGAACGGGAACATACTACCACGAGCTACAGCACTTGTCGAGCGTCCAGCAAGGGCGCCCGCACCCACCCTTTTGGGTGTCCCGCAGGCTCACGGCAAGACAGCCTTGCGGGGGCCCCTGAACGGCGTTTAGTTGTTGTGCTCGTTAAGCGGCTTGTTGCAGGCCCTTAGCGCCCTAGTCCGATCCAACCACGCCTCGTTTGGGGGAATCACGTCTATGGTTCGTTCACGCTCGCTCCACAAGGTGCGGGGGCGTACGCTCGCCGCCGCGCTCGTGGCCTTTGTCACCGCGGTGGCCGCCGCGCCCGCACAGACGCACTGGACCATCGATCCGAAAACCAGCATCGCCTGGTGGCAGATGAGCCCGCACCTCAATCACCTCTGGGCCACGACCTGCCCGGGAGACCCTGACTGGCGACCGGGCGAGGGGCGGAGCAGCGGCTTTTCCATCAACCCGAAGCTCAAGCTGCCCCGCACCGGCTACGCTAACGTGGACGACACGGTGCACGTGCCGATGTATCCGCGCCACACGGTTTCGCCGGTCTGCGTCGAGGCGATCCGCGGTGAGGTCGTGGTGCCCGACAGCATGCACTGGCGCGGCGTACTCGGAACGGTCGCGGTACACGGCGACGCCCTCGTCACCGGTGAGGCGATGCGTGACGTCATGATGCACCAGGTCATGCAGACGATGCTGCACCCGGAAATCGACTTCGTCCTGGACAGCCTGGTGGGCATGACCAAGCAGGCGGACACGCTCGTCGGCCACGCGATGGGGACCCTCACGGTCAGCGGCGTGCCGAAGCGGATCGACGCCGCGCTGAAGGCGTTTCCGGATGCGGGCGGGATGCGCGTGCTCGTCAAGTGGCGCATGCCGGCCACGGCGCTGCTCGAGCTGGCCCCGAAGCTCCACTACCTGGGGCTCGGCGTCACCACCCACATCTGGCATACCTTCTTTATGGGCGCGGACCTCATGTTCCGCCGGGGGCAGGCTAGCGCGAACTAGAGCCTAGCGGCGCGGTCGTCGGCTCCCCGGGAGCGGACGTACCGCGCCGCGCGTCCTACCGTCGTCGCTCGGACTCGTCGGCGGCGGCTCGGCTACTATTATTCGGCGCGCCGCCGCCCGAGGGAGCCGCCCCCGTGGCGTGGGGGAGCAGCACGATGTCCGCGCCCATGAAGAAGTCCTTCCAGATACCGGTCGTCACGCCGAGACCGAGGGCGAATCGCGAAATCCCGAAATCAGTCACCAGATCCTGAGCCGGCACCCGGAGCTTGACCTCCACGCGCGTGCCGCCGGCCTCGGGCCAGGCGCGGAGCGAAGCGCGGATTCGCTTCTCCACGCCATGGAGCGTCACCACGCCCACCGCCGTGCCGCGCAGCGTGTCGCGGCGCCGCGTCATCCCAACCAGGCTGTCGAGCGTAAACTCGGCATACTGATACTTGGTCGTTTCGAGCACGGTTGTGTGCGCGAAGTTATCGCGCATCGACTCGCCCGTCACCATCGCGTCGACTTTCACCTTGATGTGCGCTTTCGCGCCTCGCCACGTCAGCGTGTCGGGCAGCGCGACGTCCCCCTGCACCGCTTCGCCGCAGATGGGCCGGGCCCGGTGCCGCGGATAGACGGGGACATGCACGGTGTCGTAGACCGCTCCTTCCCTCATCTCAGCGAGCCCGGTGTTGCCGCCCCACCCCGCGCTGCGCCCCGCGCCGGGCTGCCAGGAGGGATCCTCAGGGCAAGTCGTAGCCCAGAGGTGGCCCAAGTGTGGGTTCACCTGCCACCAGGCTAGGCTGGATTTCGGATCCACGGTCCAGGTGGTCTGCGCCCGCGCCGTGGCCACCGAGGTAACAAGTCCGACGAGGGCGACTGCGGCAGCGTGCCGCAGCAGCCCGCGGAGCAAACATGGCCCAAGCATCATAGGTGTGGTCCTCCACGAGAAGTGGTGCCTGCAAGGCAAGCGCCTGTGCGCCCATAGAACAAACCGGGCGCAGCCAACCTTAACTGCGCCCGGTCCCGATAAGCTTCGTCCTGAACTGGCCCGAGCCATCACCCGCTCAGCAGCTGACGGTCGCTGGCTCACCACCAACGGCGTGGAAACCCTGGCCCGTGCAGGCGCTATTGCCGATGACCTGGCTGAACGCGTAGATGGCAGCCGCCGTACCAGCGGTGATCCCGGTGATCAGCAGGACGGTCTTCGTCTTGTCGCGCTGCACGGCCTGGACGACCGACACCTCATGCAGCGGCACCGCCACGGTATCGGACCCCGCCCCTGCCACCTTGCCGAACAAGCTGTCTCCGCTCACGCGCGGCTCGTTCACGGGGAGCGACGAGTTGTCGGTGTACGTGATGTACACCATGAGGGGGTGGTTCTGAGTGATGAATTGAGCGGGGTCGTGCACCGGCCGCAGCGTCGCGCATCCGATTGAGCCGAGCAGGACCAACGCTGGCGAAAGGCGGGCGAGTGACATGGCGTCTAACCTCCCGATTGATCTGCTTGAGTGGGAACTGCTTAAGACTGGTCCCAACCGGGCGGCGTGTCAAGGTCAAAGCGCAGAGACAGCCTTGCGGCAGAGACAGCCTTGCGCAAGCTGAAGGGCCGAGGTATTCCTTCTTCAGAGCATACTTTGCCCGGAGGGCCCCAATGTTGCGTCGACTCACAGTTGCGGCAGCGCTGCTGCCGCTCGCTCCCCTTGTCATAGCGTGTCGTACGGTCATCCCGGTGCCCTCGCCTGCCCAGTACGTCTCCACGAAGTCGCCCGGCCTGGTGTGGGTCACCAAGACCGACAACACGGTGCTCGCCTTGGGGTCGCCTCACGTCGTGGGCGACACCCTGACCGGGTTCGTGAAGGGCGGGGACTACATGGAAATGCCACTGTCGAGCGTACAGTCGATGCGCGCTAGCGTAGCCGCGCCGCATCGTACGGCGCTTCTCGTCGGCAGCGTCGCGGTGGTGGGCGCGGTGGCGACCGCTTTCGCCATCCATAAGACGTCGGGCGGCAATACCTTGTTCACGGGCTGCACCAACGCGGACCCGCAACTGTGCTGAGTGAGCAGGGCTAGAGGCTGCGCTGAAACGCTTCCCTCCCGGGGCCACGGCCGCGCATTAGGGGCCGCCCAGCCACATCATGCGTCGTTCAAGTTCGTTCCCCAGGCCGCGGCGGCGGACGCTGGTCGCGGCAGGGGTGGGGCTCCTCGCCGCGGCGGCCGCGTTGCCCGCGCAAACGCACTGGACCATCGACCCGAAAACCAGTCTCGCCTGGTGGCAGGTGAGCCCGCACCTGAATCACCTCTGGGCTACGACCTGCCCGGAGGAGCCTTCCTGGCGGCCCGGTGAGGGCCGGAGCTCCGGCTGGAAGGCGGAGGTCGACGTCCCTGGCGGTACCGGCAATGTCGACGACACGGTGGACGTGCCCATCCATCCGCGGCACAAGGTGCGGTCCGTGTGCCGCGACGCGGTGGCAGGTGCGGTCCAGCTGCCTGATTCCGTGAGGTGGCGGGGCGCACGCGGGCAAGTCACGGTGAGAGCCGACGCGTTGCTCATGGGCGAGGCGATGCGCGACGTCATGATGCACCAGGTCCTGGAAACGGCTCAGTTCCCGGAGATCCAGTTCTCGTTGGACAGCCTGGTGCAGGTCACCAGGCAAGCGGACACACTCGTCGCCAGCGCCGTGGGTACGCTCACCGTCCACGGGAGGTCGATGCCGATCGCCGCCCCGTTGAAAGCGTTCCCTGATGGGGGCGGGATGCGCGTGCTTGCCAAGTGGCGCATGCCGGCGTGGGCCCTGAACGACATCACACCGAGACTCAAGTCCTTGGGGCTCGGCGTGAGCACCAATATCTGGCACTTTTTCTTCATGGGCGCAGACCTCGTGTTCCGCCGCGAGGGCGCGGCCGCGAACTAGCTCGTTTGGGGAACCACATCATGATTCGTTCACGCTCGCTCGCCGCTGCACTTGTGGGTCTGGTCACCGCCGTGGCTGCCCTGGTCGCACAGACGCACTGGACCGTCGATCCTAAGACGAGCCTCGCTTGGTGGCAGATGAGCCCAAATATGAATCACCTCTGGGCTACCACCTGCCCGGCAGATTCCTCCTGGCGGCCCGGCGAGAATCGCAGCAGCGGTTGGGTCATCAACCCCAAGCTCAAACTGCCACACTCCGGCTACGGCAACGTCGACGACACCGTGCACGTGCCCCTGTACCCTCGCCACACCGTTCACGCCGATTGTGTGGAGGCGGTCCGGGGTGATGTCGTGGTACCCGACACCGTGCACTGGCACGGGGTGCACGGAACGGTAGCGGTTCAGGGCGAGGCGCTGGTCACCGGCCAGGCGATGCGCGACGTGATGATGCACCAGGTCATGCAGACCACGAGGTTCCCGGAAATCCAATTCACGCTCGACAGCCTCGTGGACCTCACCAAGCGGGCGGACACGCTGGTCGGCAGGGCGATCGGTACCCTCACCATCCGCGGGGTGCAGAAGGCGGTGACCGCCACGCTCCAAGCGTTCCCAGATGGGGGCGGGTTGCGCGTGCTTGCCAGGTGGCGGTTCCCGGCGCCGCTGCTGTTGCTCGACTTCACACCGAAGCTCAGCTACCTGGGCCTCGGAGCGAACACCATGATCTGGCACGACATCTTCATGGGCGCAGACCTGGTGTTCCGCCCCGAGACCGCCGCTGCGAACTAAGGGGCGCCGACCAGTCATGCTGCGCTGGCGCACCCTGGCCCCGGCGCTCCTGGGTCTCCTCGCCGTAGCGGCGGCGGCCGGGCCCCCACAGACGCACTGGACCATCGATCCGAAGAAGAGCCTGGCCTGGTGGCAGATGAGCCCGCACTTGAATCACCTCTGGGCCACCACCTGCCCGGAGGAACCCTCCTGGCGGCCCGGCGAGGGCCGGAGCAGCGGCTTCACCATCAACCCCAAGCTCAAACTCCCCAGTACCGGCTACGCCAACGTCGATGACACGGTGCACGTCCCCCTGTATCCTCGCGACAGCACTACCCCGGTCTGTGTGGAGGCGGTCCGGGGTGAGGTCGTGGTGCTCGACACGGTGCACTGGCGCGGCGTGCGCGGAACGGTCGAAGTTCAGGGCAACGCGCTGGTCACCGGCGAGAAGATGGTCGACGTGATGATGCACCGGGCCATGCAGACTATGCTGTTCCCAGAGATCCAGTTCACGCTGGACAGCGTCGCGGGGCTGACCAGGCAGGTAGACACGCTGGTCGGTAGGGCGCTCGGCACGCTCACAATCCGAGGGGTGCAGCTGCCGATCACCGCCGCGCTGAAGGCGTTTCCTGATGCGGGCGGGTTGCGCGTGCTTGTGAAGTGGCGCCTGCCGGCGACCGCGCTATTCGACTTGACGCCAACGCTGCACGGCATGGCTCTCGGCTTGGACACTAAGATCTGGCATACCCTCTTCATGGGCGCAGACCTCGTCCTCCGCCCCGAGGCCACGGCCGCGCCCTAAACGAACGAGGGGCGCGGCATCGCGCCCCTCCTTGCATCACCTGCAGCAGCGTAGCTCTCTACTTCTTCTTGTTCTGGGTCTCCTGCGCCAGATAATTGATAAGCGCTTCGATGTCCGTATCGTTCAAGTGCAGATTCGGCATCTTGATCCCCTTGGCGTCAGCCAACAGGCCCTTCGCGACCGAGTCGGACTCGTACATCGCCTCAGGCGCATGGAGCCACCGCTTCAACCACTCCGCGCTGCGACGGTCGGTGACGCCGAGCAAGTCGGGGCCCGCGCCTCTCCCCTTCCCGATGGTGTGGCAACCCGTGCAGCCCTTGCTCGTGAACAGCGACTTCCCCCGCTGGGCCAGCGTGGGGTTCACCGTCATGCTGCTCCCCTGTGCCCGAGCCACTGCGCCGCTCAGGAATAGCGCCGCGGCAGCGAAACCACACACTGCGAACCTGGAGGCACGAACCATGGACGACCCTCACGGTAGAATGTGAAATCCGGAATACAACCACAGCACCTGATGGATACGGGTGTCAATGCTACGTCCAAAACGATACCCGCGTAAGGAGGCGATGTTTCTGTCGGCTCGCGCTCAAAGGTTTCACATTGCGCATCCCACACCACTAGCCAGGGTGTCGAAACAGGCGATTCCAGCGTATCCGGAACGGATCCGTGGCCACACTCATGTAGATGAACAGCGGCCGTCCCACGATGTGCGAGCGCGGCAGAAAGCCCCAGTAACGGCTGTCGTAGGACTCGTCGCGGTTGTCCCCCATGACGAAGAAGCTGTCAGGCGGCACCACGATCGGGCCCCAGTCATGCGTAGTGGGGTGGTACCGGTCCGCGTTCGGCCCCACGTAATGCGGCAGCTGCCGGGCGCGGATCTGCGCGAGGCGGAAGCCATCCTCCGGCATGGCCGCCCCGGCCAAGTGCAGGGCGTACGGCTCTTCCAGGCGCCGGCCGTTGCGCGACACGGTGTCGTGTACCATCTGCAGCGTGTCGCGCGGGGCACCGATGACCCGCTTCACGATGTCGAGGTTCGGCGTGGAGTCCTCGACCGACCGGAAGACGACGATGCCGTCGTGTCGCGGCTCGGTGTACCCCTGAACTCTCAGGAACCGCAGCCCGAGAATCGGGATCTCGAGCTCGCCGCCGTAGGCCGCCTTGTCGACGAACAGGAAGTCGCCGATGAGGAGCGTGTTCTCCATGCTCCCCGACGGGATGCGGAATGCCTCGATCACATACGATCGGAGGAAGATCCAGATGACCAGCGCCGCGGCGATCGACTTGACCCACCCCAGAGCCCACGCGCGGAAGCTCTGCTGCGGAGGCGAGGGGAGATTGGTCAGGGGTGTTCCACCCAATCGGCGACGAAGACGTTGGACTCGTGCGGCGCCTTGCGCCCGCGCCCCGAGATCCACACCAGCTGCTTGCCGTCGGGTGAGAACATCGGGAAGGCATCGAACTCCGGAGACGCGGTGACTTGCTCGAGGCCGGTGCCGTCCAGGTTCACAAGATAGAGATCGAAGTCGAGGCCTTCGGGGTGCTTGAAGTTCGAGGCGAAGAGGATGCGCTTGCCGTCAGGATGGAAGAACGGAGCGAAGCTCGGGCCCGGCACGTGGACCACCATCCGCTGGCCGCTGCCGTCGGCGTTCATGACCCAGATGTCCATGCGGCTGGGCCGGACCAGGTGCTGCTTGAGAAGAGACAGGTACTCGGCGGAGTCCGCCGTTGTCACGGGGTGGAAAGCCCGGTAGGCGATCAGCTTCCCGTCGGGCGAGAAGACCGGCCCACCATCGTAGCCCAGGGTGTGCGTCAGGCGACGCGGATGCGAGCCGTCCACCCCCATGGTGTAGATGTCGAGGTCCCCGTCCTTGAGCGACGTGAACACGATCGTCCGGCCATCCGGGGAGAGCGTGCCTTCGGCGGTGTACGTGTTGTTGCGGGTGAGGCGTCGCGTGTGCGAGCCGTCGGGGTCGGCGGTATAGATGTCGTAGGGGTAGAGAGCCCAGACGTAGCCCTGGGAGTAGTCGGGCCGCGGCGGGCACGTCGAGTCGGCCGCCTCCGTGCTCGCGTAGAAGACGCGGCGGTCGTGGTCGAAGTACCACCCGCAGGTGGTGCGGCCCCGGCCGTCGGAGACGCCGCGCAGGCCGCTCCCGGCGGTCCCCATCACGTACATCTGGTCGCACTGCTCAGTAGGGCCCGTGCGCTGGAAGATCAACAGTCGCCCCGAGGCGGAGAAATACGCCTCGGCGTTCTGCCCGCCAAAGGTCAGCTGCCGGATGTTGCGGAGATGCGCCTCACCCGACTCCGGGGGAGCCGTCACCTGCACCAGCGTCAGGACGAGCCATGCCGTCGCGCTCATAGGCGTCGGAACCTAGATACCGCGAAGAGTTTGGGCAACTCCGTTTCAGTTCAAATCCTGATATAATTGAGGCTCTCATGAACGATCCCAAGGCGCGTCGCTCGCATCCGCCGCTCGAGGATGCGCTCGGCAAGATGTGCACGGAAGGCAAGCAGCTCGCGGAATACCTGTGGCAGGTCCCCAAGGACGCCAAGGCTCGCGAGCAGCTCGTCGCGCTGCTCGGCCAGATCGCCGCCCTAAGCGCGAAGCAGGGCCGCACCGAGATGCCCCGCATCTGCGAGGATCTCGCCACCGCGGCCAAAGCGACCCCCAGTCCGCAGCAGGTGGACCTGTTGGTGAACGGGTTCGACCGGCTGTACCAACTGTGGCAGGCCGCGAAGTCCGGCCTGCTCTGACCCGTTCCCCCGGAGACCCCGAGATGACGCAAGCCGTCGCCGCCCGTCCCACGAGCCTCGACCTGCTGTGTATCAACACCATCCGCACGCTCGCGATGGACGCGGTGCAGAAGGCCAATTCGGGTCATCCGGGCACGCCCATGGCGCTCGCACCGGCGGCGTACGTCCTGTGGCAGCGCCACCTGCGGTACAACCCCGCCAATCCCGCCTGGGCCGGGCGCGATCGCTTCGTGCTGTCGTGCGGGCACGCGTGCATGCTGCAGTACGCGGTGCTCTACCTCACGGGCTACGACCTGTCGCTCGACGATCTCAAGCAGTTCCGGCAGTGGGGCAGTAAAACTCCGGGCCATACCGAATACGGACACACCCCGGGCGTCGAGGTGACCACAGGGCCGCTCGGCCAGGGGGTGGGGAACGCCGTCGGCTTGGCGCTCGCCCAGGCTCACCTCGCCGCGACCTTCAACCGCCCCGGGCACGCGCTCATCGACCATCACACCTACTTCATGTGCTCGGACGGCGACCTGATGGAGGGGGTGTCGCACGAAGCGGCCTCGTTCGCCGGTCACCTGAAGCTGGGGCAGCTGATCGGGATCTACGACGACAATCACATCACGATCGACGGCAAGACGGATCTCACCTTCTCGGACGACACCGGCAAGCGCTTCGAGAGCTACGGGTGGCACGTGCAGCGGGTAGCGGACGGCAACGACCTGGGCGCGCTCGACGCCGCCCTGGCCACCGCGCGTCGCATGACGGACCGCCCGTCGCTCATCATCGTGCGTACGCACATCGGGTACGGCAGCCCGCACAAGCAGGACACGGCCAGCGCCCACGGCGCGCCGCTGGGCGAAGAGGAAGTCAAGCTCACCAAGCAGAACCTCGGTTGGCCCAGCCTCGAGCCGTTCCACGTGCCCCCGGAGGCGCTCGCGCATTGGCGTCGGGCGCAGGAGCGGGGACGCCGCCTCGAAGCCGAATGGCAGCAGAGGTACGCCGCGTACCAGAAGGCGTATCCCGACGTCGCGGCCGAGCTGGAGCGGCGCCTGGCGGGCCGACTCCCCGCCGCGTGGGACGCAGACCTCCCCACGTTCACGCTCAAGGACGCCCAGGCAACGCGGGCAGCGTCCGGCAAGGTCGTGGCCGCCATCGCACCCAAGCTCCCCGAGCTGATCGGGGGCTCGGCCGACCTCGCGGAGTCCACCAACCTGGTATTCCACAACGGGGGCGACCTCGGCCCGGGCAGCCTCGGCGCCCGCAACCTGCACTTCGGCATCCGCGAGCACGGCATGGGAGCGGTCATGAACGGCATGGCGCTGCACGGCGGCGTGCGCCCCGTAGGCTCCACATTCCTCATCTTCTCCGAGTACATGCGGCCGCCGATTCGGCTCGCGGGGTTGTGCGGAATTCCGGCGATCTACGTCTTTACGCACGACTCGATCGGCCTCGGCGAGGACGGGCCCACGCACCAGCCGATCGAGCAGCTCGCCTCGCTGCGCGCGATCCCCAACGTCACCGTGATCCGTCCCGGCGACGCGACCGAGGTGGTGGAGGCGTGGCGTGCCGCGCTCTCCCATCGCGACGGACCGGTCGCACTCGTCCTGACGCGGCAAAAGGTGGCCGTGATCGATCGGACGAAGTACGCTCCCGCTTCAGGTCTCAGGCAGGGCGGCTACGTGCTCGCTGACGCCAAGGACGGCGATCCGCGCGTGATCCTGATGGGTAGCGGCTCGGAGGTGGAGCTGGTGCTCGGAGCCTATGAGAAGCTCGCCGCCGAAGGAGTCGCCGTGCGCGCCGTGAGCATGCCGTGCATGGAGTTCTTCGCGCGCCAGCCACAAGCGTACCGCGACCGGGTCCTCCCCCCAACGGTGCGCGCCCGCGTCGCAGTGGAAGCCGCCGTGGGCCAACCCTGGTACCGATGGATCGGCGACCGCGGTGCGATGGTGGGGATCGAGCGCTTCGGGGCGTCCGCGCCGTACCAACGGATCTACCAGGAGTTTGGGTTGACGGTGGAGCGCGTGGTGGGGCAGGCCAAAGAACTGATGGGCGCGTAGATGACAGGTCCCAGAGGAGGTGCGCCGATGGTGCGATCGTTGTCGTGGACGCCGCTGTTCGCAGTGCTCGCATTGCCGGGATGCGACCGCACGGCGGTCCCAGCCCGACCCGCCACCCTGCGAGTAGGTCTGGAAGCCAATCTGCCCGCCGGGGCGCAGTTCACAGTGCGCGTGGGAGATTCCAGCGTCGCGGTCAGCCCAGGCGAGAGCTCGCGCTGCCTCCGCTGGCCGTCCCTCGCGGGAACGCACGTGGCCGCCTGGACGTTCGTCCTCGGGGACTCGACGTTCCGTGGACAGTACACGTGGAAGGTGCAGCCGCCTCAGGTCGATCTCTACGTGTGGGAGGAACAGGGCTGGATCTCGTTTTCCTGGGTCGATCGTCCGTGTGGCGACAGGTTGCTGGCGACCCCGGTAGCTGACAGAGTCTACGGCGGGAAGCCCGCACGATAGCGCGGGGCCGAGCCCCCTCTAGCCGTGTCGCACCGCCCCCAGCTTCTCGAGCACGACCCGCGCCGCAGCCCGGCCCGATCTCACGCACGCTGAGACCCCGGCCCGGTCCACGCCGGCGCCGGCGATCGCGAGGGGCGGCAAGCGGGAGAGACGTTCCCGGATCGCCGCGACGTGCGCGTCGTGCTGCGGCCGGTACCGCGGCAACCCCCGCACCCAGTGGAACGCTCGGGTCCAGAGCGGCGCGTCCGAGATCGCCAGGACCTTCGCCACCTCGGCGTGAGCGACGACGGCGGGATCGTCCGCCACCGGCGCCAGGAACGCGCGCAGCAGCAGGAATCCCGCCGGGGACCGACCCGGGTACTTGAGCGACGCGTACGTGCAGGCCCGCAGCGGGCCGCCCGCCTCGGGTCGCGTCACGAAGCCCGTGCCCTTCAGAGAAGCCGTCACCTGCTCGCGGCGGTAGGCGAGCGACACCGTGAGGCTTGGGAAGTAGAGGACGTCGTCCAGATCACGCGCCGGCGGCACGCCCAAGCCCGCTACCAAGCGCGCCGTGGCCCAGGCGGGGACCGCACAGACCACCCCCTCCGCCTCCACGGCCGCACCGCCGGTGAGCGCCAGCCGGTAGCCGCGAGACGACCGCGCCACGTTCGCGACGCCGCTCGCCGTAGCCACCGCGGGCCCGAGCCGGGTGACGAGCGCGTCCACGATGTCCTCCATGCCGCCCGCGAAGGTCCGGAACCCCTTGCTCAGATCCTCCTGCACCGGCTCGCTGATTCCGAGCAAGACCGCCGCGCGACCCTCTTCCAGCGGCTCGAGCGCCCGCCCGGTCCACAGCGCCGACCCGTGGGCCAGTTGATCCACGAGCCGCTCGCCGATTCCGAGTTCCCGGGCGAGGTGCTGGATGTCCGGCTCGGCAGCGAGGAAGCCGTCCGGGCCGCCCTCGACCACGAAGCCGTCGCGCCGCTCCGTGACGATCACGCCCCCCGCGCGCCGCTCGTTCTCGAGCACGACCGGCTCGGCACCGCCCTGCGCCACCTCCCACGCAGCGGCGAGCCCCGTGATGCCACCACCTATCACGGCCACGCGCGTCACAGCCAGCCGCGCTCGGCTGCGATCCCGCGCACCAGGTCTGCGAGCGTGGCCACGAGCATCGGGTCGGCGTTCAGCGACGTCGTGCGCTCCAGCCGCACGCCCAGCTCCCCCGCCAGGCGCCGGTATTCGATGTCGATGTCGTAGAGGACCTCCACGTGATCGCACACGAACCCGATGGGAACGATGAGGAATGCGTCGTGACCAGCGGCGGCGAGCTGGCGGATCACGGCCCCCGCCTCGGGGCCGAGCCAGGGCTCCGCCGTCGCGCCGGCGCTCTGGAAGGCGAAGTGCCAGCTCCCGAGCCCGGCCCGCGCCGCGACGGCGGCGGCGCTGGCGCGCAGCTCGTCCGGGTAAGGATCGCCGTTCGCGAGGATGCGCTCGGGCAGGCTGTGGGCAGTGAAGAGCACCTCGACCCGCTCGGGGGAGGGGAAGCGGGCGCGGGCCTCGCGCACGCGGGCCGCGACCGCCTCGACGAACTTGGGATGATCTCCCCAGCGCCGCACCAGCGCCGGCTCGATGCGCCCATCGGCCGCCTGAAGCAGCTTCTGCTCGTAGGCCCCGACGGACATTGTCGAGTAGTGCGGCGCCATGACGATGCCCACCAGCCGGCGGTGCCCTTCTTCCGCGATGCGGCCCACCGTTTCCTTGATATAGGGGTGCCAGTGACGCATGCCGACGTAGGTCGGGAACCGCGGTCCGAGCGCGCGGCCCAGACCGGCCGCTTGGGCCTCCGTCAGCTCGCGCAGGGGAGAGCGCCCGCCGATCTTCGCATAGCGCGTCCGGATCTCCTCCACCAGCTCCGGCTTGGTCGGCCGGCCTCCCCGCACGTCCATCAGGTACGGCTCGACCTCGGCCAGGTTTTCGGGGCCGCCGTACGCCATGAGCAGCACGGGGATGCGATCAGCAGCCATGTACCAGCTCCACGACGGCCTGCAGCGCTTCGACCGGAGTGTCGGGGAGGACGCCGTGCCCGAGATTGAAGATGTGGCCGGCCCGGCCACCGGCGCGGTTGAGGACGTCGCGCACCCGCGCCTCGAGGGTCGCGCGGGGCGCGAGCAAGGTGACGGGATCGAGGTTGCCCTGGATCGCGCGCGCGGGACCGATTCGCTCCCACGCGGCGTCGAGCGGGATGCGCCAATCGACGCCGATGACGTCGCCGCCCGCCGCCGCGAAGTCCTCGAGGAATCCGGCGGTGTCGGTGCCGAAGTGGATAACGGGAACCCCGGACTCGCGGGCGAGCTCCAAGGCGCGCCGGCTGTGCGGCTGCACGTAGGCGCGGTAGTCCTCCGGGGCCAGACAGCCGACCCAGCTGTCGAACAACTGGAGCGCTCGCGCTCCGGCCGCCGCCTGCGCGGCCAGATAGCGCCCCACCAGCTCCGCGAAGCGCTCCATCAGCGCATGCCAGGCGCGTGGCTCGGCGTACATGAAGCGCTTCGTCACGGCGAACGTGCGGGTGGAGCCCCCCTCGATGGCGTAGCTCGCCAGCGTGAACGGCGCGCCCGCGAAGCCGATCAACGGCACGCTCTGCGGCAGCGTCCGGGTTGCCAGGCGGACGGCCTCGAGCACGTAGCCCAGGTCCCGCTCGGGCTCGATCGTCGGCAGCTGGGCGACCTGCGCCGCGTCCCGGATAGGGCGGGCGATGGCCGGCCCCTCGCCGGCCGTGAAGGCCAGGCCCAACCCCAGCGGCTCGAACGGCAGGAGGATGTCGGCGAACAGGATCGCCGCGTCGACGCCGAGGCGCTCCACGGGCTGCAGCGTCACTTGGGCGGCAAGCTCGGGATGGTGGCACAGCTCGAGGATGGAATGCTTCTGCCGCAGGGCCCGGTACTCCGGCATGTAGCGCCCCGCCTGGCGCATGAACCACACGGGCGTCGCGTCGCTGGGCTCGCGACGGCACGCCCTCAGGAAGCGGGGGAGGGACTCAGCCGGCAACCGTCGCTTCGCGCGCCTCGGCGGGAGCGATGAGGACGGTGTCCCCCTCGAGCTTCACCCGATAGGTGGCGACTGGCAACGAGGGTGGGCCGTCGAGCACCTGGCCTGACTCGAGCGAGAACACGCCCGCGTGCCACGGGCAGGTGACCGCGCAGCGTGTCGCATCCACGGCCCCCTCGCTCAAAGAGGCGCGGGCGTGGGTGCAG
>Ga0137370_10000482_pt1 | contig 15115 bp, 14 predicted proteins | sample SagtaG_11_FD_104920 | JGI IMG/M metagenome (GOLD analysis project Ga0137370, IMG submission 104920) | Vadose zone soil microbial communities from Sagehorn Ranch, Mendocino, California, USA - Sage1_R_20_16 metaG | ecosystem: Environmental > Terrestrial > Soil > Vadose zone | place: USA... | reverse complement strand
TCGAATCCTGACATTGGTCCGCAATCGAGTCCCAGCGCACGCGCTGCAAGTATCAGGTATGCGCCCTGAAGCGACGAGTTACGCTTGGCTGTCGCTTCAATGAGTTGGGGATTGTTTGCGAAACGTCGCGCATGGCCGGATTGTTTGGGAAGAGCTTTGGAAGCATGTCATAGAACTTCAGATCGTAGGCAATGATGACGGTAACAGGAGCGCTCATTGTTTTCACTACATTGCCTGGAGACAGTGTTGGCCGGAGTCTCTCCTTAGCTTTCTCCGAACGAATAAAGACGAAACGAGCGGGTCCTGTATTCGCGCTCGTTGGACCCCACTTCGTCAGGTCATACAGCTGGCGGAGAGTATCGTCGCTAATCGTTCGATTGAGCCACGCATTGTGGGTGCGGGCCTCCCGAAACAGAAGATCCAGCGCTTCGTTGCTCAGCTTTTCCATGTATTCACCTCTGCGTGAATAGCTTAAGACGTCGTTTTGCTGCTCGTAGACCTCAGAGGTACCATTTGCAACTCGTCCCAGTGCTCAACAATCCTGCCCCGTTCGTCGACGCGGAAGATTTCGATTCCAGCCAAGTCACGATCGCCGGGCCAATGCTGAAAGCAGTGAAGCACTACAAGATCGCCATCCGCGATGACGCGTTTGAATTGCGCACATTTCCCCGGATATTGGGCAGCCATTCTCGTGAATTGCTCGATGAAGGCTTGCTTGCCATCGGCCGCGCCAGGATTGTGCTGAACATACACGTCACCGACATACTTCTCTGCGGCTTCGGCAGGTTTGCCCTGATTGAACATCAAGTCGTAGAAGGCTACGACATTCCGTTTGTTCTCTTCTAGCTGGTCGGCCATTGCTGCTGCCCACTTGGGCGCTAGTACCCAACCGTAAAGCGCCGCCGACTATGTTTGGGATGCTCGAGCTCATCCACCATGGCGATGGCGAAATCCTCCATGGAAATCCAGCTCTTGCCGTTTGAATCGACGAGGAGCTGGTCTCCACCGATGCGGAACTTTCCAGTGCGCTCGCCGGGCGAAAGCTCCGCAGAGGGTGAGAGATATGTCCAATCAAGTTCCTTCTCATTGCGTAGCGTATCCAGAAACTTAACACCCGCGCGAGCTTCCACCTTGTAGGCCTCGGGGAAGTCTGGCGTGTCGACAAGCGCCTTTCCAGGCGCGACTTCTAGGCTTCCAGCTCCGCCGACGATCAGAAGTCGCTTGACGCCGGCTTTCTTTACAGCAGTGATCAACCCGTTTGCGTCCGATGTCTGGAATCGCGAGGCGCTCAGGACAGCGTCATGGCCCGCGAGTAGAGGCGCGAGCGTCAAGGATTGTGTGGCGTCTCCCTGCTTCAGCGTAACGCCCGGACGAGGATCGATCTTTACCGGGCTACGGCCGATCCCTGTCACGCTATGGCCTCGTAATAGCAGTTCCGTCGCCAATCTCGATCCCACTCGCCCACGGATGCCGATGACGGCCACTTTCATAGCAGCCTTTCACTACCGCTTCTCACGAAGGCGATATTCGCATTCGTCGCCGGACCACTGGCAGTGATCGGACGGTTTAGAGAGTGACTGCCGCTTAAGTACCGCTCGCCGGCCGCTTCCTGGTTATTTCTTTCTCTTGACCTTAAATTCCACCTCACCAACGAGCCCCTATCCGACCTGCGCGCTCAGCATCGATATCGATCCTCCATCGACTCCTTCTATGGGAAATGTGATGAGTTCTCCCTGTTGCCTAGTGGCGATCACGTATAGGAGTGGCAGATAGTGATCCGGCGTCGGGATGGATAGCATTGCCTCCGGCCCAAGCTTCTCGTATTGGATGAGCGGTTTGTACTCACCCGCAACCATCATTTGCTTCGCTTCTGATTCGAAACGAATAGCCCAATCATACGGGTCTGGCATATGGCGTCCCCATGAGTACGCATGAAGGTTGTGGACTAGGTTTCCGCTGCCCACGATCAAGATGCCTTCGTCGCGCAATGGTGCTAGCTTTCTGCCAACCTCAAAATGAAAGGATGGTGGCTGCGCTTCGTCGATGCTCAGTTGCACGACGGGGATGTCCGCATTGGGATACACATGTCGCAATACGGACCACGTCCCATGATCGAGTCCCCACGAGTTGTCGAGATCCACCGTAAGGGGTGCGAGCATCTTTTGGACCCGGCGGGCCAAGTCGGGGGCACCGGGCGCGGGGTATTGCACACGGTACAGGTCTGGCGGAAAACCTCCGAAATCGTGAATGGTCCTTGGTGCTGTGCTAATGGTGACGCCAGTTCCTGGCACGAACCAGTGAGCGGAGATCGACAGGATGGCCTTTGGCTTTGATATCTGTTTCCCGATGAGCCGCCATGCTTCGGTGTAACGGTTGTTCAGCACGGCATTCATCGGATTGCCGTGCCCAAAAAAGATTGCAGGCAGTATTTCAGGCATGCGGTGACACCTCTCTGGTGCTACGAGAAGCCCGATAATCGTTGCAAGCCCTGAGCAGCAGCTGTTTTGTGTTGGACATCCATTTTCCCTCCGTTGAGCTGGGACTTCAATACACAACCCGCTATTGGCAACTGCTGTTGCTGGCATTGGATATCGTCAGGAATGTAATGCTCGCGGGCGCAAAGCTCACGCGGCCCGCGCGCGTTGGTTCACCCGAGACCTGCGGCAAGTCGCCGTCACTGTTTAGTTGGAGCGTGCTTCCATTGAGTTGTACCGATGTGTCCTGAAGCTGCTTGGCCGTCAGCGTGTAGCGGTCTGCGGCAGCCGGTAATGTGATTTCCTGGACTTTCTGTCGGTCGGCATTGATGACTAGGAGCGCTACGCCGCCGGGATGGTTCTGTAGGCAGTGCGCATAAACATAAACATTCGGGGCTGGTGCGGTGCGTGGATCGAGCACTGTCGCACCCATCAGTCGTCGCCATAGCAGCGCCGCCCAGTAGTTCGGTCGTGGGGCGAATGTGTTTTCATCCAACATGCCGTAGTCGCTCGACGCCAGCGTGTTGTGCATAATCACTTTTACGCCATGCTGGGCGAGGCTTGCATGTTGAATAAGATATCGGAACGTGTCGAGAAAAGTGGAGGCCCAGGGGTTTCCTCCACAGGCTGCATCGGCGGTTTCCGTAATCCAAAGTGATTTGCCGGGCTCGAACCTGTCTCGAAGGTCCGCGTAGAATGCGCCAATCTTTTCCGGTCGCGAGAGCCAGTCTTGTGAAAGCGCTGCTGCCGCTGTTGTTTGCGATGATGCACCCATGCTTGCGCACCGCTTCGAAGCAGCTGCATAGAGATGGTAGGAAAAAACGTCGAATACGGGACCGGCTGCGGGGAGCAGGTCTTCGGATTTCAGCACTCCGCTGCCCATAGGCATCGCGAACGGTCCCTCGCCAACTGAACCTGGACCGAGAAATATTGTATCCGGCGCAGTTTTCCGAAGGAACGGACGGAAAACCGCAATGTCGCGGCCATAGCTTGCGGCATCGTATCCTTTCGGTGCGCCGCCCATCGCTGCATATGTCGGCTCATTCATGAATTCGCTTGCAGCGATTCGCCCTCCAGCGGACTTGGTGTAGTCGAACAATTGCCGCACCTGGTCCGAAGCCCATACGCCTTGAGCATCGCGCGGTCCTGGCCCCGTGGCCACGGATGTGACAATCTCGGCGTTCACTGCATGAGAGAAATCAATGACACCTTTCCATTCCTCTCGCGTTAGGACCCCGCTGAACCCTGATGGCGCATTGGCTGGAGCGCCATTTTCCGAGTCCTGGAAGTACACAGAATTTGCCCACGTACCGCTAACGCGCACATATGCGGGGCCCAGCGCCGCCGCCAGTTTCCGCAGTCGAGGGTTGGAAAGGTCGATGGGTTTTCGGTATTGATAGAGGTTCGGGTCAATACCGGCCGGAGTGGAGCCCTCCTGGGTGGCAGGCTCCTGCGCTTTGCTTTTGTTCGTGGTGCTCCCGTATGGTTTCCAAAATCTTCCGCCGATCACTTCCACCATTTCAATGTTGTAGGACTGGAAGCGTTCATCGACCGTGCCAATGCGAGGCATAATCGCAGGGGTGACAGCAGATGGAGATTCGCCATAGGGAGCCGTGGAATAGGCTGCAACTCCTAGCATGGCGAAGGCTAGTCCAGTAACGATGAATCTGCCTCTTCTCATGATGGGCCTCCTACGAGTGTCGCAAATAACATGCTGCTTCTACAGCCACGCCGCCCCTACAACCGACGAGGAACCAGAACACCAAGGGAGAACGATTCTCCTGCATGGAACGAACCGAGGTCCTAGCTCGGAATTTGCCACCTTCAGGGCAACCCCAGAATCACGATGGCATTGTCGCCTTTTACCTTGTAGGTCGGGTTGTTGTCGCCCGCTCCGACGGCGATGAACTGCCTGCCGCTCACTTCGTATGTGATCAGGCCCCCATCCATTGCGCCAGCACCGACCTGTCGTCGCAGCAGCAACGCGCCTGTCTTCGCATCCAGTGCAAAGAGATCGCCCTGCGTGTCGGCCGTCAGCAGGAGCCCCCCGGCGGTTACGACAAGGCCCGCGACCGGCGGTGACGGAACTCGATAACGCCACAGCAAACGGCCATTTGTTGGATCGATGGCATTGACCAGTCCAAAGGCTCGCTCAATGGGATCACGGTTGGCATACCCGCTCGGCGTCGCCCAGCCCAGATATGGTTCGCCTTTGACGTATACGGGCGGGGGGCCCTTGATCGCCCTAGCGCACCAATCGATGCCGTTCATATAGAGCAGATTGGTATCTGGACTGTAGGCCGGACCGTTCCATTGCGTTGCTGCAACCGGGCAGAAGCTCACATTCGCGTCCGTGGTAATCGGCGTTCCGCGATTGGTGTACTGTGAGACGATCGATGTAGTGAAGAGGAGCTTGCCGCTTGCCCGCTCCACTACGTGCAACACACCGTCTTTTCCAGCTCCCGCCGCCAGATGACTGCCATCGGCCGTGTCGAATGCCGCGACGATCGTGGTATCCAGATCGCGGTCATCGGGCCCGAGCAGCTGGTGCCACCATTTCAGGTGTCCCGTCATAGCATCGAGCGCCACGATGGAGTTGGTGAAGAGATTGGTGCCGGGCCGCGCTTCGTTGTCAAAATCGGGGCCCGCATTTCCGACGGGTAACAGGAGCAAGCCGCTTACCGGGTCAAGACTATAGCTGGTCCACGTTGCGCCGCCGCCATGCGCGACGCTAGCGGGGTTCTTCCATGTTTCTGATCCCGTCTCCCCGCTGCCAGGAATGGTGTGAAAGCCCCATATCTTGGTGCCGTCTGCGGCACGGAAGGCCATCATTTCGCCGCGGATTCCCAAGTCTCCGCCAGCTTTACCGATGAAGATCATGTCTTTCCACACCAGCGGCACGGCAGTCGCGTATTCGCCGCCGCTCGCGTCCATGATAGTTCGGTCCCAGAGCAGCGTGCCGGTCGCCGCGTCCAGCGCGATCAGATGACCGTCCGGAGTGCCGCGAATGACGCGGCCGTTCGAGATTGCCGCGCCCTTGTTGTTCCGTTGGCCCATGTGCGCTCCGGGCGTGTGCTGGTAGCTCCAGCGCTTCTTGCAACTCGCCGCATCAATGGCGAACGTACCAAAAACGGAGGTCATGTATAGAACGCCGTTGTAAACGAGTGGAGCACTCTGGAACGATCCCTGTTCGCCCAGCTTGAACGAGCATACCGTCTTCAGTGTGCTGACGTTTTGAATATTGATCTCGGCGAGCTTCGAGAAACGATAACCCAAGTAGCCCTTGTTGGATGTGAGCCACTGATTGGGATCTGTGTCCGCGTTGTCCATTTCAGATTGCGTGGGTGTCCGGGTGGACGGCTGAGCGACAGCAACCCCGGAAGGGGGCGCTATTGCGGACGGGTGCTGAGTCTGAGCATGTGCAGCGGTACAAAGGGCCGCGCATACAAAGGCGGTCATCATGAGCCTTCGGAATCGACTCAGAGTGCTTGACATCTTGGCACTAAATAGTCGCCGCACGCCAAGCGAGAACCACTGCATTTTGTTGTCGTGATGGTTCATCATTGCTCTACCTCCAAATTGAGAAGTTCTGATCAAAACGTCACCTGCGTATACAGGCCGATGACGAAGGCGTTGGGAATTTTGCCCGTGCCTCCGGGATTGACCACGTATTGTAGGTTGGGGCGAATCTTGAGCCACCGCGTAAGTTGCAGGCCATAGTCGATTTCGGCGATGCTTTCGTAGGTCTGGATTCCGACGGAGCCAGGTGTCACGGTGTCGAGATCCCGCTGATATAGAGTCAACCTAGAGTTGGTGCGCGCATAGGCGACCATGAAAGAGACAACATCGTTGTCGCGACCGCGAAGGGTACCCTGGTAGTGGCCGCCCGCCACCCAGAAATACGAGTACTTGGCCGTGTCCGGATCGCCGATGGTGACCATGGCGCCTAGCGTCAGTCCGCGATTGGATCCGGATTTTTCGCGAAAAACCATCTGATCGGCGATGATGTAGCCACCCCAGCGACCGTTGTGCTGCAGGAACGGTTCGCCGGTTAGCCCGGCGGGCTGTCCATTGATATCCTTGAACAGGTCCGGTGTTTCCGATGAATTGTAGTAGCTGCCGATTTTGTAAACGCCGGGCAATCTACCGCTGCCTTGGCCGGGCAACCAACCAAGTTCGACGGGGACAAATGCACCGGTGGTGCGAAAGCTCAAATCGAAACCTTTGTCGGAATCGCCTGCGTTGGGATTCACTTGATAGATGCCGGTCGCTACGTAGAAATTCGGCCTCAGGTTCACGTTGATACGTGCGCCCCATTGAGCCGTGGGAAAGTTGTGCGCACCACTATTGGTCGTCATGGGATTCGCATGACCGCATATCACGCCGTTCTGAAAATTGCAGAAATATGGAAGTCCCGCAAAGTTATCTCCTAGCGGGGACCAGCCCAAGTGGATGGTCACTTTGTGTTTGAGGAAGTTCTGCTGGTAATTCAGTTCCGCAAGTCGGAAATTCTGGCCCGCACCGTAAAGTTCCTGTACGGCAAACTGGTTTCCGAGTGCATCAGCCGATAGACTGTTTCCGACACGATCCGTTAGGGTGACCTGGATCTTTGCATCGTGAATGCTCATCAATCGATCGAGGTCGAAATCGGCGCCTAAGTCAATTTGCTGCGTAGAACGCACCGCCTGAAAGTTGCCGCCGGAAGGGTTCCCCGCACTTTCGGTGGTGAAGTGCGCGCGCAGGTCGATGCCCGCATCGTGCAGCGAGGATCGCGCGCCGCCCCAGTTACCCGTCATTGTGTCTTGGTCAAACCACCGCTGGCCGCCAGTTGTCTGCTGGGCCATTGCGGGACACGCGAAGAACGCGACAGCGGCGAACAAGACTACTTTGAAGAGATTTAAGGGACCCAGGAATCTCTGAATGCTGAAACGGTACGGGCCAGACAGAAAATTAAGAACCGAGTTTAGTGGCGATCCGGCTTGTTGTAAGAGATGCGCCATATAGTTCCGCTGCCATCATCCGTGACGAACAACGACCCGTCCCTAGCCACCGTGACGCCGACTGGCCTGCCCCAGACCTGTTTGTCGGAAAGCACGAAGCCTGTCATGAAATCTTCGTATTCGCCGGTTGGCTTGCCATTGTTGTCAAAGACGAGCCGCACGACCTTGTAGCCCGTTCTTCGCGAACGATCCCAGGAGCCATGCAACGTCACAAACGAGCTGTGTTTGTATTCGACGGGGAAATTGTCGCCCTCGTAGAAAACGATTTGCAGCGGCGCGGAATGTGTCTGCATAAAAACGTCCGGAACTGTAATTTTGCCTTTCAGGTCCGTGTGCTCGCCTTTATGGCGAGGATCCTCGTGATCGCCGAGGAAATACCATGGCCACCCATAAAAAGCTCCGTACTGCACGTGCGTCGCATACTCAAACGGTGTATCGTCTCCGAGACCATCCCGTTCGTTAACTACCGCCCACAACTCGCCAGTCGCCGGCTGGATGGTTATGCCAGAAGGGTTTCTCAAACCTGTCGCAACAATCTGCTGGTCGCCGCCATCAGGATTGAAAGAGAGAATATCGGCTCGTCCTTCTTCGGTGTCCCAACTGGATCCGAGCGAATGAGTTCTGTTCCATCCCTCGATGCCGCCGGGAACTCGCGGCACAGGAAACATATCCAGGGCGGCGTTGGAGCCCGAACCTACCGCCAGTAGCAGTCGCTTCCCGTCTGGCGTAAACAAGATGTCCCGAATCCAATGATGGGTCGGAGGAATGCAGTCGACGACGCGTTCCGGTTTGGCAGTAGCCTTGGTGTCTCCATTTCTGTATGGAAACCGAACCACACCGTTACTGTTCGCGATGTAAATCCATTTCGGATTTGGTCCGATGGGATAGAAGGCGATGCCATAGGGTTGATGCAATCCCTGGGAATAAACTTCGCTGACCGTTGGAGTAGCCGATCCGGAAGGCACGCGGTATACACGCACTTCATCCGCCGAACTGTTTGCTACAAACAAATCGCCGTTTGGCGCCGGGCGTATCACGCGAGGCTGAGCTAAGTGCGAGGCGACGACCTCGACTTTAAAGCCCTCTGGCACCCGTGGGAGTGTACCCTCGGGCCTGGGGGCCAGTTCGACCAGGTTTTGCACCTCAGCGGCAATCTCTGGTAAGTCCGCAAGAGTAATTAAGCGGCGAATGCCAGGCGCGTCTTCCTTCCAGTCTCCGAATGCTGCTTTGCCCCGCAGAACCTTGGCAGTATCTGAGCTGGACTGTGCGAGAGCAATGTCACCTCTCATCATCGCGAACGCCGCCACGGCTAAGGCCACCCTCGACCAGACTCGCAGTCGATCCGCGTTCCCCCTCATTGGGGAGGCGGCGTCGATCTGCCACCCATGTCGGGACCGTTTCCCGTTCATGAAGGATGTCCATGACTGATTCAGAGAGCGAACGAGCCGAGAGTACCACACAAGAAATGGTTGTTTCATCGCTTCTCCTTGCGAAATCCGATGGAAGGCTATGGTCGTGTTTGAGCTGAAACCCCGGCCTGCTCCTTATCGCTTCCGTGTTTTCTTTGCAACTTCGTCGATGACCGCGAGGGCCACCGCCGGTTCTTGGAGTATTGACCCTTGTCTCCTGCGTGAATCTGATAGGCTTCGGTTAGGAAGTCTGTTCAAGGTTGAACACTTGGGTCGGGTTTCATGGCGGCTGGTGCTGGCAAACACTACTCTGTGTGGCTCTGACTTTGAATTCAGTCCCGAAGAATAACATTGAGAAGCGAACTATGGACTCGCAATGAGCCCTTGTAATCGTTCTCGTAGTCGATGAAACCCCGCTTCCTGAACTTGTTCATGAAAAAACTGATCCTTCCGCGGGTGGTTCCAACCATCTCTGCTAACGTCTCCTGATCGATTTTCGGAATGATTTCCTCCGTCTTGCGATCCTTTCCGTAATGCGCTTGCGACAGAAGAAGCCGGGCCAAACGCTTTTCGCTGTGATTGAAGAAGTGGTCCACCAACTCGTCAAGAAGGTGCAGGTTCTGCGACAACAAACAGGAAATGAAGGTCATTGACCACTCCGAATTCTCGCGGAGGCTGCGTAGCATTTCCACTCGTTCGATCCTCGCAAGCGAACAGTCCTCAACCGCCGTAACCGTCATCTCACGAAACATTTGGCCCGCCAGGCATTGTTCGCCGACGAATTCGTTGGCTCCTAAAACGCCGACGATTGCTTCCCTTCCTCGTGTCGATACGACTGTCAGCTTGACCTTGCCTTTCTGGATAAAGAAGATGCGATCACTAGGGTCACCTTGCGAGAAGACTGTATCTTTTGCTTTATATTGCAGAATAGTTATTCCTTCAATAAATCGGTCGAGCAAATCACTGCCCTTGATCGGAATCTTCTCGCGCTGACTTCCTGAGCTGGAGCCGGTCATTTCTCGCCTACTTTTCTCGTCGGCAGACCGTAAACGTTTGGACAGGCGCTGGGATCGGGAGAAGAGATGCGTCGTTTCTTCTTCAGGCGTGGGGGACATGGGGGACACCTTTCAAATAGAATGCCTCGCGGAGTTACTGCTCTGATAGCACAGGATCCAGCTACAACCACCCAGATCAGAAATCGAGAATCGCAGCGCAATCCTACGATTTCACGGGCTATGGGAGACGACCTGAGGCTCTAAAAGACTCTCGATCCTCAACGCGACAATTCGAGATACAGCAAGTTCCTCGGGAAATTCAGATGAGGCCCGATTGCCGCATACTACAGCCCACTCAGCGTGTTGACATGCCGAAGCAAGAGTCGCTGGCATTGTCTCCGCGAGGAAGGATGATTCTCCAATCACAACAGGGACTTCCGGGCGCAAGGACAGACAAACAAGATTCTTCCGGAGCTTCGTTTGTTGGTTGGAACCGAATCTTCCTAGGGTAAGCTCAGGGGACATTGTCGCTCTCCCCCCGTCATACACCACAGTGCCCTACAGCGTAGAAGTTAAGCGTGAATATCCCACAATTACACTCTGGAAGTAAAGCACGACGATTGGAACAAAAGGGCTTAGCGATCGGATTCTCGCAGCTACGAAGATGCCGAGTCTTGCCAAGACTCGAGTATTGCTTCGACGTAGGTTTCTCTCTTGCGGTCGAGCAAATGGAATGCTGTCCAAACGATCTAGCATCAATGCTAAGACGCTCGACCCGAGGCTATCAAAGTGAATGCCCTGTTCTGTCGACCCGTTACATCGAATTGACCTGCACGCGCACACAATTCCCAAGTTCGAATCACACGATGTTCTCGTTTCTGCATCGGAGATGTTTCTACGGGTTTCAGATCAGTTGGCAATCAGGGGCACTGAAAAACCAAGTGGCATTGGCTAGGTGTAGCTACCGTTTCTTCTGTAAGAATTCCTTAACTGCCTGACGCACGGGACACTCTGGCGAGCTTGCGCGCCTGCTTGGTGGCCAGGACGACACTTCCTCGCATGAACCGCAGGGCGCCGCACAGCGCATTCGAAGCCGATACTACGAATACACGGGCGTCGTCCTGGAGGCCACTAGGGATGCCGCCCCCGGAACGAGGTCCAGTCCTTCCAACGCCCTTCGTACGCCGCGGTGGTCGCCAGAAGAATTTTCCACTCGTGTTCAACCTTGAGCAGACTTCTCAACCCGAGCCTGCCAAAAAACACATTGCAGGAACATCCCAGAGGCCCGCATGAGCATGACAGGAAACATTCACCTACTTCCCCCACCGTGGGACTTGAAGCGCCCGCGTCAACGAGACGGCAACCAAACCAGGAAGAGTTTCGTCCAGGACGTTGCAAAAACCACCGGTCGCACGGCGGAAGCAAACCGAGTGTGCGGAGGTGAAGAGTGGGAAGCAGCGCAGCGCGCGCAGGAGCGAGACCCCGAAGTGCTGGCGACAGCGTTTACACAGTACGTCGCGCAGAGAACGCTCGCATTGCCGGAGCCGTCGCGACTTCCCGGGCTACGAGGCGAGAGGAAAGGATAGGCTATGCAAACCGCAGTCGTGATGAAACCCGTTTCGCAATTTGCAGAACCAACGTTTGTACAGACAACCGAGACTCTGGATCGAATGGCCGCGTTCACGGAGTTAATTGCCAGCCGAGCTTATGACATTTTCGAGAATCGCGGGCGGAAGCACGGCAACGACCTCGAGGACTGGCGCCACGCGGAAGAGGAGTTGTTCCACACCGCACACGTTCATCTCGATGAGTCGAACGATGCATTGTCCCTCAACGCCGAAGTCGCAGGGTTCAGTTGCGATGATCTGGAGGTGAGCGTCGAACCCCGTCGCGTGACCATCACTGGAAGGCGCGAGCAACGGCATTACAACCCGCAAGGTAATTTATTGCGATGCGTGCGCCGATCGAATCTTCCGAGCTCTACCCCTTCCGGTTGAGATCGATCCAAAGAAGGCGACCGCCGCCCTCAAGGACGGAATCCTTCAGGTGGCACTGCCCAAGGCAAGCCCAACACTTACCGTCGAAATAAGAACGTTTTCGATTGTTCGGGCCGAGGACGCGCGGCTCTGGACTGAATCACTGGCAAAGTTATTTACACGCAGCGAGTGAGCGGCGCTGCCTCAGAGGTACAAACATCTTGGATGCAAGTGGCCTGGAAACCATATTCAACGCTTCGCATGGATGGAGATTCCTGCTGTACAGGTCGAGGGGGCGTGGTTGTCCGGCGTGATCAGAAATCAAGACCTATAAAGGATGCGTAGCAGCGGACAAAACACCTCACATAACCCCAATCTGTTTTAGCAATCCGACCAAGTCATAAAAGAGTTTTTCTTCGACGATCTCGCCATTCTTCCAGTGTGCGACGGTGCAGAACTCGATATGAAACTTCTTGTTGGTCGGGGCGATCAGCTTGCCGTCGGAACCCTTCATCGGTCCGCGCATCGTACCTGTAAAATCCGCAACGGTGCACGTCCATTCGCCCTGAGCAATCTCCACTTTGTAGGGATGATTGATCAGATGATTGTCGGGGAACGTCTTGAAAAATTCGATGGACTCCGCCTTGTGATTCTCGCGCCCTCTTGTCGGCTCGGCCTGACCCGGCCAAAATACAGCGGTGTCCCTGGAATGCCGCTTTTCAAACGTCTCCCAGTCCTGTGCGTTCCACGAATCGTCGAGTGTCCGCATGAGCTCAAGATTGTTCTGTGCCATGTGATCCTCCACAAATACGCGGCAGCACAGGTTCGCCTAATCCGCGTGGAGCGTCTGTCCAAGGTTGAACATCTCGGAACCTCCCCGAGCAGGCCTCGTGAACGACGACCGAATGCAAATACGGTCAGACATAAACTGCGCAAGGAATCTCAAGCTCCGTAGACGAGGATCCATCAATCCGGCTGTCGCGCGACGGGAAGCTTCCAGCCGCGCCGGATGGCCATGATCCGCAAACCGAAGCAAAGAATCATTCCAGCCGATCCCGCGGCAGGGCCTGGCACGTGAATCGCGTTGCCAGTAACCACTACTGCCGCCCCCGCCAGGGCAGCGACTGCATAAAGCTCTGCTGTGAAAACGACGGGAATTTCCGATAGCAGTACATCCCGCACCACTCCACCGCCCACCGCGGTGAGCATGCCAAGCAACACTGCCGCGAACGGCTCAAGGTGAAAAGCGAGCGCCTTTCCCGCGCCGACGACCGCGAACAACGCCAGCCCAGCACCGTCGAATATCTGTACCGGACTCCGCAGCCGGTCCGTGAGTGGGAACCAATAAAAAGTAACTAGGCCAGCTAGCATTGACACAGTGATATAACGCCAATCGCGAATTGAGGCTGGTGGGACCGCTCCAATGAGCAAATCACGCAGGATTCCACCGGCGGTGGCAGCGGCAAAAGACAGGACGAGAACCCCAAATAGGTCGAGTTTGTGCTTGACCCCGGCCGTTGCTCCGCTGACGGCGAAGACAAACGTGCCTACAAGATCAAGAGCCGCAAGGAAGTTAGACACCAAAATGTGCTCATTTGGCAGCATGGATGTACCGATGACTGCTTGGCTGTCGCAAAGTTTACCTCGCTCGCCGCAGTGTCTGGAGACACTGCCGACTGCAATGTTTACCTACTTCATTCAGTTTGCCTCAAAGCCATAAAATCGCTCCTCAAAATAACGCGGTTTCGATTGAGGCGCCAGCCTTAGTGCATCTGATTGCCATCTCTCCTGTCAGTTTCCTCCGCTCGGCACAAAGAGTCTCCGCCGAACAAACTGGTCACGAAGGAGAGATGCACTCCTCAGTGGTGCGGAAGTGTGAATAACGCGTCCAAGTTGGCGTTCACCTGCAGGCCTATTACGAAACTATTTGGAATATCGGTGGCGTGCGTTGGGGTGTAGCGCGGGTCCGGATAGACGAGGTATTGAAGATTCGGTCGCAACACGACACCCGGGGCCAATTCATATCCGTAATTCAACTCCAAGATCACCTCGTGCGCCGGCACTTGACCTTTGCCGCCGCTCTTGGCTCTCAGCCCGCTAAGAAGGCCTGCCTCCTTGGCAGTGAAGGCTACCGGTGATATTCCGAAACCCACCGTGTCGCGTGAGCGCGTCGCAAACGTGCCCGTCTTCACCACTCCTGCCTTGACTGCATATTGGATGGCCTCTGAGTCGGAAAAATTGTAATAGATGCTTCCAAACACCGCGACGTTTCGCCGCGAACTCTTGTCAGGACGCCAGATTAGCTGGCCGCCGGTGGCGTACACTGCCGTTTCTCCCGTGTGCGTCAGCTTGGTCCCGCCGTACTTATAAAAGGGCAGCCCATCGGTGTTGAGAAGCGCGTCACTTCTCGGCGCGTCCTCATAGGACACACCAATCCGATAGTAGTGGGGAACCTGCTCGTTGGAGAAGTGTGCCTCATGCCCGATTTCTACAAGATAGTTGGTCCCTGTGACTCCGCCCGTGCCCCAGTTGAAGATATTTGTACTGGCGAGAACAGTTTTGTTGTCAACCGCGTAGCCACCGAACTCGACGTACGCCTGCTGCGTGAAATTGAACCTAGCACGCCCTCCCCAGGAAGGAGCCGGCGACACGGAGGAAAGGGTGCTTTGATAAAAGGCATACATCGGACCACAAAAAGCGTGGTTCATGAATAGGCAACTCAGGTCCGACCTCATGAAATAGGGCGTCGCTCCGACACGGCCGGCGATCAGATTCAGGTCATTCGTATGCCAAAGGGAGAAATTCTGCTCGAGAGTAAAATTCAAGGCGCGCACCAGATTTATTGGCGTAGCGTTTTCCTGCGCATCGATACCTCCGCCGATGTAGTGTTCGCTGAGCCCGTCGCTACTCACAGCGATAACGATTGCGTGAAGCGCACCGCCTGACCAGCCATGCAGACGCTGCAAATCGATTCCTATGCCAAACGTAAGATATTGCGAGGCAGTGATACCTTGCCTGATTCCCCCGTAAGGATTGGCAGCAAGCTCTTCATTCAGAAACGTGTGGAAGTAGATTCCTCTATTAGCCGCTTTGTTGAAGAAGTTGGGAAGTCTGATGATCCCCTTACCCGGCTGAGGCTCCGAGTGGATAAGCTGCGGTGTTTCAGGCGCAGGAGGTGTTTGTGAAGAAGGGTTGGATGATACCTGAGGGTCAGCTAGGGCGAAACCCATGGCAACCGTCTCGAGCAGTACTAGCGAGGTC
>Ga0137370_10000471_pt1 | contig 15264 bp, 16 predicted proteins | sample SagtaG_11_FD_104920 | JGI IMG/M metagenome (GOLD analysis project Ga0137370, IMG submission 104920) | Vadose zone soil microbial communities from Sagehorn Ranch, Mendocino, California, USA - Sage1_R_20_16 metaG | ecosystem: Environmental > Terrestrial > Soil > Vadose zone | place: USA... | reverse complement strand
TGACCGACGGGACGACGCCCGATGGAGCCAAGTAGCGGTATGGCGACTGGCGCTTGCGAGAGGTCACGTCATGCGCGACCGCCGATCTCGTCGATGTGCCGCAGCAGATCGGCGGGATCGTCATAGACGCGGATCGCACCCGCACGTTCGAGCTCACCCTGCGCGGGCAACCCCAAACCTCAGAGGCCCGCCGTCATGACCACGCATTACGTCCGCGATGAATCCGGTTTCCGCGAGGCCGGACCCAACGACGTGCTCGAGCGAGACCAAGCGCTTCTGTCACAGCGCTACCGCGTCGGATCGCCCGTTCTGATCTCCCCGGCGCTAACGCGCGCTCAGAGATCGTGTGGTCAAGACGGGCGAGCCCGGAAGGGGGACTTAAAAACGCTCACGCCGACATCCCTTGCGACCTCGCACCTCGGTCGTAAGCGTTTGTTTATGAAGCCTATAGGCCTATAGATCCACTGTGGGCGCATTCCCAGGAGAATTTCGCCGCAGGGGTATCGACCGCCAGAGAACCCGCTCTGCTACAGGAGGCATCTCTCCCCCTTCGAGGAGCCGAGTTGGCGCTGGAAGAAAAGCACGCGCTGGTCGAGGAGCTCGCCGTCAAGCACGGGCCAGCGGCTGCGGCGTTTCCTGCGGTCGCGGGTTCGCAACGCGGCCGATATCCCGGATGTGATTCAAGAGGTATTTCTGCGTCTGCTGCGGGTGCCGAACCACGAAACGATCCGCGTGGCCGAGGCCTACATCTTCACTTGGTCTACGCGCGTCGTCCGGATGACCCTGCGCGCCATCCGCCGGCCGCCCCGTAGCGCTTTTCGACCGTGCCGACCCCGGTAACCCGGGTTTGAACTCTCTCCCCGGAGGTAACTCGGGGTTCCCGCCCTTGGCGGCGAATGACAGCATCCCGTCCTCAGCTCAGCACGAGGGGACGTGCGGTGGGACGCATCACAGCGCCAAGACTCCGATCCGCACGCTGGCCGCCGACGGGTGTTCTCCTCCTCATTCCCGCATCCGCGTTGGCGCAAGCTTCGCCCTTTAACACCGGCGCGAACTCGCTCCTCCAGTTCACGCTCACAATCGCGACGCCGATCGCCGCGCTCATCGTGATCGGCCTCGCCATCGCGGCGGCCGTCGGCAAGATCGCCTGGAGTTGGGTGATCGGGGCCATCGTCGGCATCGCAGCGATATTCGGCGCGCCGCAGATCGTTGCATGGATCCGGTCGATGTTCGGCGTCTAGGTGTACTGTGGACTCGCGCAATGCCGGCGTGATTGCCGATCCACTCTTTGTCGGAGTGACCCGACCCCCGATGCGGTTTGGCGTGACCTACGCGGCGCTCTTGGCGAACCTCGTCGTCACGCTGGAGGCCTTTCTTCTCACCAAGAATCTGCTGATTCTGCTCGTTGCGATTCCGATCCATGGAGTCTGCGCACTGCTCTGCGCCCGGGACTCGCGCTACTTCGAGCTGCTCCTCCTGTGGGGCAAGACGCGACTCGTGGCGTACTTCGAAAGCCTGCGCTTGTGGCGGGGTGCAAGCTACAGCCCGCTGATCCTGGACCTCCCTGATCGGCACGGGCGTCGAAGAGCGCGGGACGCCACGGCTGTCGTTTGGCCACAATTGGCGGCGCGACGATGAGCGCCGCGCTTCGCGAATCAGCGCGCAGCCACGAGCGCCCGGCGGCGCATCGAATTCCCTACACGGCGCACATCACCCCGGAGCTGGTCTGCACCGACGCAGGCGACTATGTGTTCGCCTTCAAGCTTGCGGGGGCGAGCTTTGAAAGCGCCGACGATGAGGTGCTCAACAACTGGCACGAACGCCTCAACGTGCTCTGGCGAAACATCGCCAGCGCGAACGTCGCGCTCTGGGTGCACCTTGTTCGCCGCCGGGAGCCGACCCTCCCGGTCGAGCGTGTGACGAGCGGGTTTGCGGATCGGCTCCTCGCTAAGTATCTCGCGAAGCTCGCGACCCAAACCTTGATGGTCAATAACCTCTATCTGTCGCTCGTGTATCGGCCGGTCGCGGGTGCCGCGCCGAATGCCCTTGGGAGGCTCCTGTCGAGCCGCAGATCAGGTCCCGGGGCAGCATCGATTGCGGACGCACGTGATGCTTGCGAGAAACTGTCGCAGATACTCTCATCTTCACTCGCGCGCTACGAGGCCGAACCGTTGGGTGTCTACCGCCGAGGCGCCCGCCACTACTCCGAGCTGCTCGAATTGTTCGGGGTCCTAGTGAACGCGGAGTGGCAAGCGATGCCTCTGCCGCGAGCACCGCTCAACGAGGCTCTTGCGACCACCCGACCGATCTTCGGAAGCGAGACGATCGAGTATCGAACGCCCTCGCGTACGCGATTCGGCGCGATGCTGGGCATCAAGGAATACGCGACGCCCACCGCGGTCGGCATGTTCAACGCGCTGCTGTCGGCACCGTTCGAGTGTGTGCTCACCCAGTCGTTCGGTTTCCTCACCAAGCGCTCGAGCCAGGGACTGCTCCAGCGCCAGTATCACCAGATGCTCAACGCCGGGGACTTCGCGGTCAGCCAGGCCGAGGAGCTCAAGGACGCGCTCGATGCGCTTACGGCGAACGAGTTCGTGATGGGCGACCACCACTTGACGCTCCAGGTACTTTCGCCCGCGACGGAAGCGGCTGCGGATCCAGCGCTCGCCTTGCGAAGGTTGAACGATGACCTCGCGCTCGCGCGTTCCATCTTAGCGGATACCGGACTGACGACGGCGCGCGAAGATCTGGCGCTCGAGGCGGCTTTCTGGTCGCAGCTACCCGGGTGCTTTCACCTGCGGCCTCGGAAAGCTCCAATCACCTCGCGAAACTTTGCCGCCTATGCCGGGTTTCACAACTTCCCCGCGGGCCGCCCGCAAGGGAATCATTGGGGTGAGGCGCTGGCCCTCCTCATCACGAGCGCCCGCTCGCCGTACTACTTCTCACTCCATGCGAGTGACCCCAAGGACCCCGACGGTGGCAGCCGAAAGGACACCGGCCACACCTTCATCTGCGGTCCCACGGGTTCCGGCAAGTCGGTTTTGATCGGCTTTTTGTTGAGTCTCCTCGCCCGCCGAAATGTCACGCAAGTCGTCTTTGACAAGGACCGGGGACTTGAGATTCTAGTCCGGGCGCTTAAAGGCACGTACCTGCCGCTCAAGAACGGCGTCCCGACGGGCTTCAATCCGCTGCGGCTCCCGGATACACCCCCGAATGTCGAGTTCCTGAAGACCTGGCTGCGAAGCTTGGTGCGCGGGAGTCGCCCGCTCACGATTTCCGAGGAGAACGATCTCGATCACGCGCTCACGGGCACCCTGGCGCTCGAGGTATCGGCGCGACGTCTCTCGCGCCTCATCGAATTCACGGATGCTACGCGCGGTGAGGGCGTCCACGCCCGTCTTGCGCGCTGGTGCGAGAACACGAGCGGCCCCTACGCCTGGGTGTTCGACAACCCCGAGGATGCGCTCGCGGACGAGCTCGCAGGAGCTGCGCTCTTCGGGATCGATGTTACGGAGTTTCTGGACAACGCGCTCACCCGCTCGCCCGTCACGCTCTACCTCTTCCACTTGGTCCGCAGACTCCTCGATGGCCGCAAATTCGTCTGCTGGATGGATGAGTTCTGGCGTCTGCTCGATGATCCGGCGTTCGAAGCGTTTGCCAAGGACGGACCCAAGACCTGGCGAAAATTGAATGCGGTGATGTGCGTGGCGACGCAGAGCGCCAGCGACGTGCTCGAAAGTCCCATCAGTCGCACGATCATCGAGCAGACGCCGACCAAGATTCTGTTCCCGAATCCGGATGCCAGCGCCGCCGAGTACATGGAGGGTTTCGGACTCTCCGAGCGCGAATTCAAGCTCATCAAGGAGCAGTTAGAGCCCGGCTCGCGCATGTTTCTCGTGAAACAGGGCCACTACTCGATTGTCTGCGAGCTCGACCTCAAGGGGTTCGACGCGGAGCTCAAGGTCATTTCGGGGCGCGCGGGCAGCGTCGAGGAATTCTATCGAATCATGAACGAGGTCGGTTCCGACCCCGCGCGCTGGTTGCCGCGCTTTCAGAGCCCCGCGAATCAAGGAGCGAGTTATGACTAAGACACTCTCGGCTGTCGCCGCGCTATCGATCCTCGTCGTCGCTCCCGCCGCCCGCGCGCAGTGGGCGGTGGTGGATGTGGGCGCCATAGCCCAGCTCGTCAAACAAGTGGCAACGCTCGAGCAACAGCTCACCACCGCTCGCAACCAGTTGAATCAAACCCAGTTGGAATTTCAGTCGATGACGGGCGGGCGCGGCATGGACACGCTGCTCGCCGGCACGGTGCGCAACTACCTGCCGCCGGATTGGGCCACGTTGAACGCGTCCCTCACTCGGCCGAGTGGGACCTATAGTGCCTTCGGCCAGGGCATCAATGCGCAGATGGCCTCGAACGCCGTACTCACGCCGCAGCAGGTCGCCGCGCTCTCGCCCGCCGAGCGTGAGAAGCTCCTCGCCGCGCGTCAGTCGGCCGCGCTCCTGGCCGTCACCACCCACGAGGCGCTCGCCGCGAGTAGTAATCGATTTGTCTCGCTCCAGCAGCTCATCGCCGCGATCGGGCGCGCGCAGGACCAGAAGGCGGCGCTCGACCTGCAGGCCCGGATCTCGGCCGAGCAAACCATGCTCCAGAATGAGCAGATTAAGCTCCACTCGCTCTATCAGATTGCGCAAGCGCAAGAGTGGGCCCGCCGCCAGCGCGTTCAAGAACAAGCGGTGGCCGACATTGGCTCGGTTCGCGCTCTCCCGCCCATTGGGCTGTTGCACTAAGGGGATCCGCTGTGCGGTACGACCCTCGAACCGTGTCGATCACTCAAGCGCACAACGCGGCGCTGTGCGTGGTGGGGATGGCGCTTCTCGCCCTCGCGGCGTGTTCGCGCGAACCGCCCGCGGCAACGCACACCGTGGCGGACTATCGCGCGAACGCGGAGCTGCGGCGCGACACCTTTGCGCGCTGTGCCAATGATCCGGGCACACTCGGCCGCACGCCCGACTGCATCAATGCGCGTGAGGCCACACGGCTCGAAGAGACTCGCTCAGTACGGGTGCTCCCCCCTGTCGAGCTGCCTCCCACCAAACCCGCGAGACCGTAGCCGCGATGGGCTTCTTCACGGAATTCAGTCAGTGGTTGGATGCGATTCTCGCGAGCTACATCGCGGGCAACACCGCGCGCGTGGCCGCGCTTCTAGAGCCCGCCATCGTCGGTTTGGGGACCTTGTATGTCGCGATCTGGGGCTACTTGCAGCTCGCCGGCAAGGTCGAGGAACCGTTCGTCGAGGGCGCGCGGCGACTCCTGACGCTCGCGCTGATCTTAGGTCTTTGCCTTCAGCTCTGGCTCTATAACACCGTCATTGTCGACACGTTTTTTACGGCCCCCGCGGCACTCGCCGCCGGCTTGATCGGTGCCTTCAATTCAGCGGGCGTGGTCGATCAGGTGTTCTTTGACGGGAGCGATGTCGCATCGCAGCTCCTCGCCAAGGGCGGGCTCTTCGAGGGCGCCTGGAGCTACTCTCTGGCGGGTTTCGCCGTTTACCTCATCGTGGGGCTCACCGCGATCTACACCATGTTTCTTTTGTCGCTCTCGAAAATTGCTCTTTCGATCTTGATCGCGCTCGGTCCGCTCTTTATCGCGCTCCTCTTTTTCGAATCGACCAAGCGCTTCATGGGTGCCTGGATCGCACAGCTCGCGAACTATGCGTTCATTACCATCCTGACCGTTCTCGCCGCGGCCCTGATGCTGCAGGTGGTTACGGCCGCTGCCAGCCAAGCGATGGCGACTGGTGGGTTGATCACCATCGGCAACGCGGCTCAGGTTTGCGTGGCCGCGGGTCTCACGTTTCTGATCATGAAGCAGGTTCCTTCGATTGCGGCGGGACTGGCGAGCGGCGTGGCGCTCTCCTCTTTTGGCGCGGTGTCCTCGGCGATCGCGTGGGGTTTGGGTCGCGCGCGGGGCACGGGTCGCCAAGTCGGACAGTTCACGCGTGGCCTGGTCTTGGATCGGGAGACCACCCGGTGGGATAGTCTCTCGCGCAAGGCGGGGTTTCAGGTTCAGCGCGGCGTGCGCGCGCTCGTCCGGCGCGATAACACGATCCGGCCAGGAGGGCGGGGATGAGGAGCAAGACAGTTGGCGCTCTCCGCACCTCGTTCGCGATCGGCCTAGTCGCGCTGCTGGTCGCATGCAGCCACCCACCGCGTAAGGTCGACTGCGATGGGCGGCTCGAACCCATCAATGCCGTGAATCCACGCGCGCCCGCGAGCCCCTCGGCGCCGGAGCGCGAGCCGTGAACTCGGATCCCGCGCTTCAAGCGTATCTCACGGAAGCCGCCTCCTGGGACGCCGATCGCAGAGCGCAGCGCGAGCGAAGCCTAAACATCGCGTGGCGCGTGGCGACGGTCTCTACGGTCTTGTTGACCTTGAGCCTCGTCACGCTCGCGCTCCTCATGCCGCTGAAACGCGTCGAGCCCTTCGTCGTGCGGGTCGATAACTCGACCGGGATCGTCGATGTCGTGCCGCTCTATGCCGGTAAGGCGCCGATGCCGGAGGCCGTGACGCGCTACTTCCTCGAGCATTACGTCACCGTATGCGAGCGCTTTAACTTTTCAACCGCGGAGAGTGACTACGAAGAGTGCGGCGCCTTCCACAGCGCCGCGCGCAATCAGACATGGTACGCGGCGTGGGATCGCGCAAATCCCGCCTCTCCTTTGAATCGCTACAAGGACGGAACCTCCGTGCGCGCGGAGGTCGCCGCCGTGAGCTTCTTTAAGCGAGGCAGTGGGGTTGAGGATCTCGCGCAGATTCGCTACGTCAAGTCGACTCGCGCGGGCGGCACTGGCAATGAAGCCCAAACGCACTGGATCGCGACGCTTCAGTACGCGTATGGCGAGCCCTCGAAAGATCCCCGCGTGCGACGCTGGAACCCGTTGGGCTTCAAGGTCGTCGACTTTCACGCCGAGCCGGAAGTCCTGCCGGTGGAGCCCGCACCGAGAGGAACCGCCGGTGAGTCCGCTGGCTCGCGTCCGACGGAGAGCACCGGATGACCGCGCTCGCCTGCCGTCGACCTCACGTTGAGACGCTCGCTCTGGTCCTGAGCGTCAGCCTCTTCGGGTTCTGCTCGGCGGAAACCTTGCCGACCAAGGGGGCGGTCGACAGCCGGCTTCGGACGGCGCTCTATAGCGCCGAGGAGATCTACCGCCTCGTCGGGTTTGTGGGCTACGACATCGAGCTCATCTTCGAGCCAGGCGAGCGCTTCACCGGCAAAGCTGGCGGGGACCTCGAGGGCGTTGCGATCGAGGCCTTTGAGAACCATGTGCACATCAAGCCGCGCGCGGCGGTCGTCGCAACCAATCTCGTGATCTATACCGATCGTCGTGCCTATCGCTTCGATTACTCGGCCTCCGCGCGTCGTCCGAATCGCGTCTCGGATGAAGTCATCTACGCCGTGCGCTTTACGTACCCCGCGAGCGAGAGCACGAGTGGGCAGGCTGGCCGAGTCGATCGGGAACTGTCCTCGGGGAAAAACGCGCGAGCGGTGAATGCCGACTACTGGTTCTGCGGTAATCGCGCCGTCAAGCCCATCGCGGCCTCCGATGATGGGGTGCAAACCCGCTTGACCTTCGGCTCACGCGCGGAAATTCCCGCGATTTTCGTGCGCAATGCGGATGACTCCGAGTCGCTCTTGAACTTCTCGATGGATGCGGGTGACGTGGTCATTCATCGCGTGGCCCCAAAGTTCATCATTCGGCGGGGGTCCCTGACCGGCTGCATCGTCAACAAGGCTTATCAGGGGGCGGGTGAGCGGCTCGAGACCGAAACCGTATCGCCGCTGGTGGATCGCGAGCGCAAGGCCGCGCGCCCATGAGGCTTTTTCGCCGCTTGACTCGCACCACGACGGGGGAGCCTCGCGGAGACGATGGGCAAACTGCCGCAGCGGTTGACGGCGAGCCCGATACGATCGTCGGCGAGCGCACCATCACCTCCGTGAATCGGGCCGCCTCGCTCCAGACGCGCTTGAGCAACCTCCTGGCGCTGGCGCTCGTGAGTTCCCTCGCAGTCGGCTTCTTGGGTTGGTACTACACCCGAATCTTATCCGCCCGAACGCAGCCCGAAAAAACCGCGCGCGCGGCGAGAGAGAGCACCGCGCAGGGCGAGATGAAACTGCCGCCGTTGGGTCGGGTCGAGCCTCGGCCGCCCGCGGCCGCCTCACTCATCGATCGGGCGCTCGGGGAGCCGCCGCCCGCACCGCCACCCCCGCAGGGGCCATCGAGCCTGGTTGCTCGAGGCGACGGTGCGCCCCCTCCCGGGGGGAAATCGAAGGCGGAGCTCGCGCTCGAGCGGCGCCTCTCAGGCCCAGTCTTTTCCGGCCCGACGAATAGCGCACCGGCGCCTGCACCGGCGAGCGATGCACGAGGCGTTCAAGCACCCGTCGGATCGACTCCCGTGGATCACCGCGAGGGGGCGGGTGAGATCGCCGTGTCGCTTGGACCGGCGGTCACGCCAGCCGCGCTCGCGCAGGTACTCCCCACGCAGCGACTGCTGTTGCCGAAGGGCGCTTTTCTCGATTGCACCCTTGAGACCGCCATCGACTCGACACTCCCTGGCATGACGACCTGCGTACTCGCGACCGACACCTTCGGCGTCGACGGCTCGGTGGTGCTCCTCGAGCGCGGCACGAAGTTGGTGGGCGAGACGCGGGGTCAAGTGCGCCAGGGCACCGCACGCATCTTCGTGCTCTGGACCGAGGCGCGCACGCCCACGGGCGTCATCGTGCCGCTTGCCTCCCCGGGGACGGACGAGCTCGGCCGCTCCGGACTCCCGGGCGAAGTGGATCGGCATTTCTGGGACCGATTTGGCGCCGCGATCTTGGTGAGCGTGATCGATGGCGCTGTGCAGGCGGCGGTCGCGTCGCGCTCAACCAACGGGGGCGCGCTGATCGTCAACCCTTCCGGCTCCCGCGATGTGATGACGGAAGTGCTGAGATCGACGATCGATATTCCTCCGACCGTCACCAAGGCGAACGGCGATCGCATCCAGGTGTTCGTTGCCCGGGATCTGGACTTCCGGAGCGTGTATGAACTGCGCGCCGGCGAGCGTTAAGTACGACGCACCGAGCGACGCCCCTGCAGAGGGGGTCGCAACCTTACCCGTGAGCGAGGCGTCGGCGCTTGAACTCACGCTCCGCTCGCTCCGTCCGCTGCTTGACGATCGCTCCGTCACCGAGCTGTGCATCAACCGGCCAGGCGAGGCCTATGTTGAAAGCTGCGCAGGTTGGCGAAAGCTACCGCTCCCCTTCGCCACCTTTCAGTGGGGACTCGCCCTCGCCAAGCTCGTCGCGAACTCGACCCGTCAGCGGATTGACGCCGAGTCGCCGCTTCTTTCGGCCTCCCTCCCAGGCGGGGAGCGCATTCAGATCGTCCTGCCGCCCGCGACGACCCCGGGGACGGTGGCGATCACGATTCGCCGACCGGCCGATGCGCTCTGGTCGATCGGAGAGCTCGCGAGCCGGGGGCTCTTTCGCGAAGCCCATCCAGCGACCACCGATCTCGACGAGACCGAGACCGAGCTGCAGCGCCTCTTGAATGCGGGAGAGCACGAAGCGTTCATGCGCTTCGCGGTGCGAAGTCGCCGCAACATCTTGGTGTCGGGCCCCACCGGCTCCGGCAAGACGACCTTCACCAAGGCGTTGATCCGCGAGATCCCCGAAGACGAGCGCTTGATCACCATCGAGGATGCCAAGGAGCTCATTCTCGATGGGCACCCCAATCACGTGCGGCTCTTCTACTCGAAGGATGACCAGGGACTCTCGCACGTGACGCCGAAGCAGCTTCTCGAGAGCTGTCTTCGGATGAAGCCCGATCGGATACTCCTCGCCGAGCTCCGGGGCGAGGAGGCGTTCGACTACCTGCGCAACGTCAATAGCGGTCACCCAGGCTCGATCACCAGCATCCACGCCGCGAGCGCCGAGCTCGCCTTCGAGCAGCTCGTGCTCCTCGTCAAGCAGAGCCGCGCGGGCCAGGAGCTCGCCCGCGCGGACATCAAGCACCTCTTGTACCTCCTGATCGATGTCATCGTGCAGTTCGGGATCCGTGGACGCACCCGATTCATTCGCGAGCTTTGGTATGACCCTGCCCGCAAGCGCCGCGCCCTGGCCGCAGGCGGCTAAGACATTTCCCGCTGGCCCGACGCTCGTGATCGCGGGCGTCGCCGTGGGCGCGCTCGTCGTCGCGCTCTATCTCGCGGGCTTCGCCTTCCTGGTGCTGATCAAGGCCGATCCGCGTGCCGCGACGCTGCTGACACTCCCTCGCTATGCCCATTACTACGGCGAGCGCGAGGACATCCGGCGACGGCTCTGGGTGAGTGCGGGGGTGGGAGTGGCCTTGACACTCGCGCCCGGGGTCGCGCTCCTCCTCCCGAAGCGCCGCTCGTTGCACGGCGATGCTCGCTTTGCGACGCGACGCGAGATCGCGCGCGCCGGGCTCTTAGGGGATGACGGCATCATCTTAGGACGGTTAGGCAGACGCTGCTTGATGCTCCCGGGTCAGCAGGGCGTCGCGCTCGCCGCGCCCCCTCGAGCCGGCAAGGGCACCGGCGTCGTGATTCCCAATGCGCTCAACTGGCCGGGCTCGCTGGTGTGCGTCGACATCAAGAAAGAGAACTGGACGATCACCGCGGGGTTTCGCGCGGAAGCGGGCCAAGCGGTGTATCTCTTCGACCCCTTCGCCGAAGATCGTCGTACTGCCCGCTGGAATCCCTTGAGTTATGTGTCGGACACCTTAGCGCTTCGGGTCAATGGCCTGCAGCGCATCGCGGACATGTTCTATCCGGAAGCCCCCGGGGTTGATCCCTTTTGGATCGCCTCGGCCCGCACCCTCTTCTTAGGGATCGCGCTCTACGTGTTTGAAACACCCTCGCTGCCGAAGACCATCGGCGAGATCTTGCGCCTGGGCATGGCCTCAGGCGATGAAGGGTTCGCGCAGCATTGGAAGCGTCTGATCGAGGGCCGGCGGGCCGGCAAGTTCCCGCTGTCGCCCGAGTGCGTGCGCGCTCTCTGCGATGTGATCGATCTCGCGCCCGTCACCGCAAGCTCGATCCGCAAGACTTTCACGAGCCGCTTGGACCTGTGGCTGAACCCGATCCTCGATTGGGCGACCGCCGAGAACGACTTTGACCTTCGGGAGCTCCGTGCGAAGCCGATGTCCATCTACGTCGGGGTCAATCCTGATGACCTGCATCGGCTTCGGCCCGTGCTCTCGCTCTTTTTTCAGCAGGCCATCGGCCTTCAAACGCGAACGCTGCCCGAACATGACCCGAAGTTGAAGTTGCAGGTGCTGATGCTGCTCGATGAATGCGCAGCCTTAGGCCGCATCCCGATTCTGGCCGAGTCGTTGAGCTACCTGCCCGGCTACAACGTGCGCGTGGCCTTGGTGATTCACACCGCGGCGCAGCTTCGGGAGATTTACGGCGCGAATGCCGCCGAGACCATGTTGAAAAGCTTGGGCGCCCGGATCGTCTTTGCCGCCAAGGATTACGCCGACGCCAAGGAGATCTCGGACGAGCTCGGTACGACGACCGTGACGGTCCGGTCGATCTCCCAGCCCCTGAGCAGTCCGTTCAATGGCCGTCGGCACAAGGCGCGGAGCGTCACGATCAGCGAGCAACGCCGGCCGCTTCTCTTGCCGCAGGAGGTTCAGGCGTTGGGCGGGAACGATGCGATCGTCTTCTACGAAGGCCTGCCGCCGATACGCTGCAAGAAGCTGCGGTACTTCAAGGACACCCGCTTTCGGGCGCGGCTCCGCCCGGCCCCGCAGTGCGCAGCGCCCAACCGCCCGAGCGTGCCGTCGTGGCGCGCCGCGCGCGCCTCGGTCGACGAGTCCATGCCCTCAGAGTCGGAAACCCGCGACGCCACGGCGGCCGACTTCGAGCGGATCGAAGAGCTGACGCTCGAGGACCTTGGGGTCAAGGTTGCCCCGCTCGCCGTCCCCGGGAACGATGCCCCCATGACGGAAGAGGAATTGGATGCGGCGGTCAACGCGTTTATTGCGTCGTTCAAGGCTTCGCCTGACGTCGGCCGAGGGCCCTCGGAATGACCCCCAACGAGACGAGCCAGGAGCCAAAGGCCACCGCACGACGGGCCCGGAAACCTGGCGCCACCGAGCGAGAGGAGGAAGCAGTCCTCAACAGCATCGAGCGGGTGAGAGGGCTGACCGATGCGACTACGAGGCGCGCGGCGCCGAGCAAAGCCGCCCCAAAGCCATCGCCCTCGCCGACCGAGCCGAACGTTCCAGCGGGCTCTGAAGAGCGAGCGCGAGCCGTCCCGAAGGAGATTCGGGAGCGCTTCATCGGGATTGGCGGGAAGTACTACTTTCCCGACGGGGCGGCGGCCTTCATCGATCATGGAGAGAAGCTCACCACCCGCTCCGAGAACTCCGAAGTCATTCGAAGCCTCATCGCCATTGCGCAGGCGCGCGACTGGGTCCAGGTCAAGGTGACGGGCACCGAACGCTTTCGCAAGGAAGCGTGGTTTGCTGCGGGGCTGGTCGGGATCGAGGTCCGGGGCTACAAACCGACCGCATTCGAGGAGGAACGCATGGCACGGGCGATTTCCCGACGGCAGGCCGGCGCAGCCGGCCGAGGCCCCGATGAGTCCGGAAACGAGAAGTCTTCGCGCAGCCTCGGGGCTGCGCGGGGAGAGCCGACAGCCTCGCCGCGCGACTCGGGCCCCATCACGGGCCGCCTGGTCGATCATGGTCGAGCGAACTATCGGCACGATCCGAAGGAGCCGATGTCCTACTACGTCCGGATCGAGACGACGCAAGGCGATCGGGAGATCTGGGGCGTCGACCTCGAGCGGGCGTTCCGCGAATCCTTGAGCCGACCTACGATCGGCGATGAAGTCACCGTCCGGAGTGATGTGCGAGAGCCCGTGACCGTGACCAGCGCCGAGCGGGATGCTGACGGGCGCGTCGTGGGTCAGAGAGAAATCTCCACGCATCGCAATCGCTGGATCATCGAGCGCAACGATTTTCTCGCCGAGCGGACGCAGGCCGCCCGAACCTTCCGCGACACTGCGATCAGCGCAGCACAAGGCGTCAAGGCGCATCCAGAGCTCGAGGGCTCGTACCTGCAGCTGCAGGCCGCGAAGCTCGGCTCGGAGCGCGACATCCGCAACCCGGCGGATCGGGCGCGATTCGTGGAGCGCGTGCGCTGGGCGATCGCCGCGGCGATCGAGCGGGGCGAGCCGCTCGAGCCTGTGCGGGTGCGGGAGCGGCCGCGAGAGCCTGAGCGGGTACTCGAGCCGGGGCGCACCTCCGGTCGCGAAGACCCGACACGCTGAAGTTCTTGAGCCGATCGGGCAGATCGAAACCTGGACCGAAGGCCTCAAAGATCCGAAGAAGAAGAAGTCAGAGGGCGGCATTGCCCTGTGTCCTCCAATTCTGTCACGCCTTCGGTTTGATCAGGTCTGTTCAGAGCACATCGTGCGAATGTGTGCAGCTCAGTGGCGGACATCGCCGGTGACCGTCTCGCGTGTCACTGCCTGCCGCGGGCAGTTTGGGCAGCCGTCTCCCGAGCGACGCACTCTGGAAACTCGCGCGGCGGCGGCGAGTTGCGCAACTAAGGTTGCGCGGTATGAAGTGATGCGAAGAGGTGCGGGTATGGCCAACCGGGCACCTGTGCAAGAGCCGGGAATTGACGCGACCGGCCATGCCCCGTCATTCGGCGGTTTACCGTGGAGTTCCGGGATAACCGATGTTCGTACGGCCGCTTTCCGACAAGTATCCGCCGTCTGTCAGATCGCTTCAAGGCTTGGCGCTTACGACCCGCCGAATCCACTCCACGCTCGGATCAATTATATCGGCGTTGATGCCGCCCAGCTGGTGATCATAGCCGGGGTAAAGCCGATACGAGTAGTCCTTGTGTCCCGCGGCGATCAGGCCGTCGAGTCGTTCCGTGGACACGTCGACGTCGGCGTTACGATCACGACCGCCGAATAGCCACAGTCCGGGAATTGTCAGCTTTGACAACGCCTCGCGTGGATCGAAATCCGACCACGCTGTGGCGCCAAGACCTGGGACTGCGCTTAAAGGTGGTCGAGCTAGAGTTTTCATTTCCTTATGAGTGTGATGATCCCAGAAGGCGGGATCCGCCAGGGCGAGATACTCAAACCGCACGTCCTCGTGCGTGGTTTCCACGGCACCGCTGAACAGCACCATGAACCGCGACTGAGGAGTCTTTAGGGCCGCAAGCGGAACGATCCAGCCGGCCTGACTGACACCCACGAACCCGATCGGCACGCCGCGTAGTCGCTTTTCCCTGCCGAGCACGCGCAGCGCGGCCGCTGCGTCAAGGGACAGGAGTTCGAGATTGTCTCGCGATACATTGTTGGTTCCGACCTCCTGCCCTGCATATACGCCGCCGGACCGACCCACACCTCGCTTGTCGTAGGTGAGGGCAGCGATACCGCGTTCCGCGAATGCGGTGGCAAATCCCAGATTGCGCTTTTCCTGACCCGCACCATGGACCATTACGATGGCCGCTACGACTGGTACGTCCTTGGGAACCATCACGATGCCTCGTAGCGTGACGCCCTGACTTCTGAAAGCGACGTCGCGCGCGTCAACGGTCGCTGCAGCAGCCGCGGCCGCCAGCGTGCACGACAGGCAGATCCCTAACGGGCTTTTCCGGAGGAGGCCAAGCATTACTGCGTTCATTTCTGTGAGAACAAGCCGAATGGTGCCCGCTTGTTCAATCTGGCGACACTTTTCCAGCATCCCATTCTTGGGAACGTTTGGCTGGATCAATCTGCGCATGTCCGGTTCCTTTGATTGGGCGGCGGGTTAGGGAACATTGTACTTCCGCAACGGGTCGTAAGTGTGAATAGCGGTCAATAACACCACCGTCCATTTCAGACGGCCGGCAGCGTTCGCGAGTCGTTGAGGGACAGGAATGGCGGGCTTGCTGTGGTTCACATCCTAACACGCCTTAGGTTTGATCCCGCATTGTTCAGAGGGAGCGATGCCGGTGCAGCAGCTGCCCGAGCAAACCTAAACTTAAGGTCGGCGTCGAATGGCTACCCGCGCACTATTCAATTTGCATCGGAGTTCAGTGAGCTGTCGCCGCCGCTGAAGGCGTTGATGCCAATATCCGGATCGTTGCGCGTATCGGATTGCGCGAGCGCCGGTGATGCCAGCGCGACAAGGGTTAGGGTCAGAACAACCCATAAACTGAACGAAAAACTCGGATGACGAC
>Ga0137370_10000467_pt1 | contig 15336 bp, 13 predicted proteins | sample SagtaG_11_FD_104920 | JGI IMG/M metagenome (GOLD analysis project Ga0137370, IMG submission 104920) | Vadose zone soil microbial communities from Sagehorn Ranch, Mendocino, California, USA - Sage1_R_20_16 metaG | ecosystem: Environmental > Terrestrial > Soil > Vadose zone | place: USA... | reverse complement strand
GCTGATCCCGAAATTCGATCGGGCAGACGTGATTCTTGCTCTGGACAGCGACTTTCTCGATTGCGGTCAGGGCGATCTGGAATCCGTGCGCACATTCACGTCACGCCGAAGAGTGAAGTCGCCGGCAGACAACATGAATCGACTCTATGTAGTGGAGAATCGCTTCACGCTCACGGGTGCCATGGCAGACCACCGGCTCCGTTGTCCCGCGAGCCAGATTGCGGCGTTCGCACACGCGCTGGCGAAAAAAATCCTCGCAGGAACAAACGATGCAGGACTAGGCGGACTCGTTAATAATCTGCAGGCTCCGGCAGGCGGCGCAGAGTTCGATGAGCAGTGGCTTGGCGAGGCCGCAAATGATCTTCTGATAAAATCGGGCGCGAGCTTGGTAATCATCGGTCCAAATCAGCCGGGCCCAGTGCAATTGCTTGTTCATGCAATTAATGCTGCGCTGAAGAATATCGGCCAAACCCTGGTCGTCCGACAGCTTCCGCAGAACCCGCGCACGATCGATATTTCACGGCTGGCCTCAGACATAAGCGATGGGCGAATCAAGCAACTTTTCATTCTCGGCGGCGATCCTGTTTACAACGCGCAGCGCGGACTTGTAGCGGATCCGCAAACAAAGCTCCCGCTCGACTGGGCTGATCTGCAAAAAAAGGTGCCCGAGATTGTGCGGCTCGGTTATCACGAGGACGCGACGTCAGCGCTCAGTCACTGGCATGTTCCGCTTGCGCATTATCTGGAATCATGGGGCGACGCGCTCACATCGGGTGGCGATTACTTATCGATTCAACCAATGATCCTGCCGCTCTTTGGCGGACTTTCGGAAATCGACCTGCTTAACGCGCTGCTTGGCGGTCCAAAAACAGAAGGTCCGGAACTTGTGCAGGAAACTTTTCGCGGCACCCATCCGCCGGGAGATTTTGAAAGTGCGTGGTCTCGTTTTCTTCACGACGGCTTTGCTTCGCACGTTCGGCCGCGTGATCAGACTTCTGCATTCAATGCAAGCGCACTCGGAGCGACTCAAAGTTCCTGGGCGCTGCCCCCGTCACCGACGGCAGAGTCGCCGGAGATTGTGTTAACAGCCAGTTACGAAATGGACGATGGCCGCTACGCCAACAACGGCTGGCTGCAGGAAATGCCCGACCCCATCACGAAGCTGACGTGGGATAATGCCGCGCTGATGAGTCCCGGGTTCGCAAAGACGCTTGGAGTTGCAACTGGCGACCTTGTTCAAATCACGATCACAGAAAAAAGCGCTGCGCCGGAACCGATCAAACGTGAGTTGGTCATCGCAGCACTGGTCTCGCCCGGGCACGCGGACAATTCGGTGACAGTTCCGTTGGGTTGGGCGCGAAAGATGCCGCAGTTCTACGAATTGCCGTACGCGGGCAGAGATCTGAAAGAAAGGCCGGGCATCGCCGAGCAGGCCGGCTTCAATGGTTATTTTCTGCGCACGGCTGTCAATCCGCACTTCGCTGTCGCAGGAGCGCCGGGCATCGACAGCGTACGCGTGACCAAGGTCGGCCGCACTTACCCGTTCTCGATCATGCAGGAGCATTTCAGCATCGAGGGCCGCGGTCTTATCCGCGAAGCGACACTGGAGGGCTACCGCGCGAACAATGAGTTCGCGCAGAAAATTCCGGGTGAAGAAGAACTGCCACATCCGCCACCGAGCATTTATACACACCCGCCGTTGACCGCCCCGCAACAGTGGGGAATGAGCATCGATCTCAATGTGTGCACCGGATGTCAGGCCTGCGTGATCGCCTGTCAGGCGGAGAACAACATCCCGATCGTAGGCAAGTTACAGGTGTCACATGGCCGCATCATGCACTGGCTGCGGATAGATCGGTATTACGCTAGTCGTAAAGCATTCAATCAAGACCGCGGCGAATGGCCGGAACACCCGGAGATGGTGTTTCAGCCGATGCCGTGTCAGCATTGCGAGAACGCGCCGTGTGAAACGGTTTGCCCTGTCAACGCGACGCTGCACAGCGAGGATGGCCTCAATGTCATGGCTTACAATCGATGCGTCGGCACGCGCTTTTGCTCGAACAACTGCCCATATAAGGTCCGGCGCTTTAATTATTTCGATTACAATCAGCGGCCGGTCGGCAAGAGAAAGATCGTGGGCGCATTCAACATTTACGAAGAGTATTTCGCGCCGCTGACGACGAAAGGCGCGCCGGACACGATCAAGATGCAGAAGAACCCAAACGTCACGGTGCGGATGCGCGGCGTCATGGAGAAGTGCACCTTCTGCGTGCAACGCATCGAAGAAGCAAAGATCGCCGCGCATGCGCGCGCTGGCGCGAGCGGCAAAAATCTTCTCATCCCGCGCGACTCGTTCACAACCGCGTGCGCGCAGGCGTGTCCCACGGAAGCGATCGTTTTTGGCGATATCAAAGATCCGGAGAGTCGCGTTTCAAAAATGAAACAGCAGGACCGCGATTACCGGATCCTCGAATCTTTGAACACTGTCCCGCGAGTCAGTTATCTCGCGCGCATTCGCAATCCAAACCCGAAAATGCCGGACGCGGAGAACATCGGGGTGGCGAGTATGGAGGAGAAAACAGCGTGATGAATTTTCGATTTTCCATTTTCGATTGTCGATCGGGATTCTCGCTGACCTGTCAACCTGAGCGGAGCGAAGGATCTCGCAAAGGCTGCACACCGCACGCGAGCGTTCCTTGCGTAATCAGTCACCGAGTGGGAGATCCCTCGCCGTCTGCGCGCCTCGGGATGACCACAGATTAGAAAATATGGACGGAGCACCCGCGGCAGCACCTGAAAGGGTCAAAGAGGCTGAGCGACAAATTGCGCATGTGCCGCTTGTTCTGAACCGGCGCAATTTCAGTTGGCTGACCGAGCGCATTTCCGAAGTAGTGGAACAACCCGCGCCGCGCTGGTGGTGGGTGGCTTTTACCATTACTGCAAGCACCGCGACCTTCGGACTTTTTTGCATTGGTTATCAGATTTCCACCGGCGTCGGCACCTGGGGAAATCAGGTTCCGGTCGGCTGGGCGTGGGACATTACTAATTTCGTTTTCTGGATCGGTATCGGACACGCCGGCACGCTGATCTCAGCGATCCTGTACTTGCTCCGCCAAAAATGGCGTACCTCGATCAATCGTTCCGCGGAAGCGATGACACTCTTTGCGGTGATTTGCGCCGCAATTTTCCCCGGTATCCACGTCGGCCGCTTCTGGATGGCGTGGTATATGGCACCGATACCTAACAACTGGGGGATCTGGCAAAATTTCCGCAGCGCATTGATGTGGGACGTGTTTGCGGTTTCGACGTATTTCACCGTCTCGGTTTTGTTTTGGTACACCGGGTTGGTTCCGGACCTGGCGACTTTGCGCGACCGCGCGACCACAAAGATCAGGAAATTTCTCTTTGGATTTTTCGCTCTTGGCTGGCGCGGCGCGAATCGGCACTGGCGTCATTACGAAATGGCATATCTACTTTTGGCGGGGATTTCCACGCCGCTGGTTCTCTCAGTTCACAGCGTCGTATCCTTCGACTTCGCCACGACAGTCATTCCGACTTGGCACACGACAATCTTCCCGCCCTACTTCGTTGCGGGCGCGATCTTTGGGGGCTTCGCCATGGTGCTCACTCTGCTGTTGCCGGCACGCGCGATCTTCAAATTGCAGGACGTAATTACGCCGCAGCACATCGACAAAATGGCGAAGATCATTTTGTTGACCGGCTCTTTCGTCGCCTACGCCTACACCATGGAATTTTTCGTCGCCTGGTATAGCGGCAATTCCTACGAGCGGTTCGCGTTTTGGAACCGCATTTTCGGACCATACTGGTGGTACTGGTGGTTGGGCATGCTCTTCTGCAATTGCCTTTCGCCACAACTTTTCTGGTTCAGGTGGTGCCGCCGCAACATCCTTGTCGTGTTTTTCGTCGCCATGTGCGTCAACGCCGGCATGTGGTTTGAGCGCTTCATCATTATTGCCGGCGGTCTGGCCCGCGATTTCCTGCCATCGTCCTGGAGAGTTTATCATCCCACGTGGGTAGATATTTGGACCTACATCGGCACGCTCGGGATTTTCACTTCGCTGTTTCTGCTGTTCATCCGGTTTTTACCGATGATCGCGATGTCCGAAGTGAAGACCGCCATACCGGAGGCGGACCCCCACTACGATCTGCCTCCCGATTCCGTACGTTCTCCTGGAAAGGAGCGCACACGATGATGAAGACCCCGTACGGTCACAGAGTGTACGCAATGGCGGCGGAGTATCAGAGCGCTGCAGCTCTTTACGAAGCAGCGAAGCGCGTTCGCGATGCTGGGTTCCGCCGCTGGGATGTTTATTCGCCGTTCCCGATTCATGGGATGGACGAAGCGATGGGGCTTGGCAAATCGTGGTTGAGCGGCTGGGTCTTGTTTGGCGGAATTTCCGGACTTCTCACCGCTGCGGTAGTCGAGTTTGGCCCGTCATCGATTCTGTACCCCGTCGATGTGAACGGAAAACCGACCAACTTTTTCACGGTTCCAGCGTTTTTCCCGATCATGTTCGAGCTCACAGTGCTTTTTGCCGCGTTCACTGCATTTTTCGCGTGGCAGATCATGAACCGTCTGCCTCGTTGGAATCATCCCATGTTCAACTGGGAACGCTTCAGTCGTGTGACCAACGACGGATTTTTCCTGGCGATAGAAGCGCGCGATCCGCGGTTTAGCGAGGCCGGCGTGCATCAGCTGCTCGAAGAAACTGGCGGACAACACATCACCATCGTTCACGAGGACTGATTATGTTGCGTGGATTTTTCGTGATTTTTCTTCTGTCCGCCATCGCGGTCATCGCGGTGTTTGGGTTTCGCGGCCAAAAAAGCACGCAGCCGCCAACTGAAGTTTTTCCCGACATGGTGCGCCAGCCGAAGGTGCGCGCACAAGCGCCACTCGATTTGTTCGCGGATGGGCGCGGTCCGCGTTTGCCGGTTCCCGGCACAGTTCCGATCGGGTACGAAATGCCGAAGTCAGACACGCCCGAGACGCAGGCAATCGCAACCGGTCCCTGGTCGCATCCAAACGCGAGTTTCAGCGTGGGCACAGATTATTACAACACCGGCAAGATGCGCAATCAGTGGGGAACTGGTATTCCGGTTGAAGTGACGCGCGACTTGATGGAGCGCGGGCAGCAGCGATTCAACATTACGTGCGCGATGTGCCATGGCCCCGCGGCTGCAGGCGACGGGATCACCAAAAAATATGGGCTCGCTACCGTGGTGTCGCTTCAAGACGAACGCATCCGCAAAATGTCTGACGGCGAAATTTTCAACACAATTACTAATGGTAAAAACACGATGATGGCTTACGGACCGAACATCATCGTGCCGGACCGCTGGGCGATCATTGCATATTTGCGCGCTCTGCAGCGCAGTCAAAACGCGGCGATTGCCGATGTGCCGCCGGAGCATCGCGCAGAATTGGACAAGCCGGCAGAGAACAAACCACCCGAGACGAAACCCGCAGCGAAGCAGGAGGCGCCAAAAAAATGAGCGAGCGCTTACACGGTGTCCCGACGCCAGAAGGCGAATACTTCGACAGCGGCCGATTTACCGGGCTCTCGTTTGTCCTTGGAGTCGTTGCGGTCATCGCGCTGGTGCTATGCGCCGTCGGCGCAATCGTGAATCCGCACCAGTTTGGCTATTCCTGGCTGTTTGCTTTTGCATTTTTCTTCACGCTGTGTGCCGGGTGCTTTTTCTGGACAATCGTTCATCATGCAACCGATGCCGAATGGAGCGTGGTAGTGCGCCGGCAATTGGAAAATCTTGGTGCACTATTGACGGTGCTTGCGCTTCTGTTTGTCCCGATTCTTTTGCTCCGTCACCACCTGTTTGTGTGGATGGATATTCCGCCCGGAGTCGATCCCTCGCTCGACACGAAGCGGGCTTACCTCAACTGGCCTTTCTTTCTCGCGCGCGCCGTAATATTCCTGGGTTTCTTTCTGTCGGCGGCGCTCGCATTGCGGAGGCTTTCTGCTGAACAAGACAAGGATGGCAATCCGCGCTTCACAATCAGTATGCGCAAGGTTGCCTTCGTCAGCCTGCCGATGTTTGCGCTGTGTCTGACTTTCGGCGCTTACGATTGGCTGGTCGGCCTCAACTACCGCTGGTTCTCGACCATGTTCGGCGTTTACATCTTTGCGGGCGCAGCCGGCAGTTCGATGTCGCTTCTCGTTCTGGTGATCACGGCCTTACGCCAGGCTGGTTACCTGAAGGACGTCGTCACGGTGGAGCATTATCACATTATGGGGAAATGGATGCTGGCGTTCACCATATTCTGGGCCTACATCGGCTTCGGCCAGTACATGCTCATCTGGTACGCAAACATTCCAGAGGAGACGCAGTATTTTATCACCAGAAACACTGAGTCGTGGTGGGCGCTAAGCATGCTCTTGGTGATCGGGCGTTTCTTCATTGCTTTTCCAATTCTGCTGATGCGCTCGATCAAGAAGCATCCGCACCAGCTCTGTATCATCGCAGGATGGATTCTCTGCATGCAGATGCTCGACATGTACATCGTTGTGCTGCCTTCGTTACACGGCGCCGGCGTCCACGTGAGCATTTGGGATGTGCTTTCGCTCATCGCCATCGGCGCGACGCTCGGTTTTGTTTATCTACGAATGGTGCCGAGGACTTCACTGTTCCCCGTGCGTGATCCGCGCCTGATCGAATCTCTCACCACCGTTAACTGACATGGCTGACACTGAATCTCTTCGCCATATTGCGCATTCGCGTGCCCCGTTCTCCACGTGGTTAGGGGTCGTGCTTCTCTTCGCGCTGTTTGGCGTAATCGTGCTCGCAATCATTGGGCCCATGCCGCGTGGAAGTGACTATGAAGAGACGCGGGCGAAGAAGCGGATGGAAAATCTGAAGACCGCGCAGGGAGACGCGGAGAAAGCGCTGAACACTTACGCCTGGGTGGACAAGAACAAAGGTGTTGTTCGCATTCCGATCAGTCGCGCCATGGAGCTGACCGTTGCAGATCTCGCGCAGAAAAAGCCTGTTGCGGCGGGTCCGATTGCCACGCCTCCTCCGGCGCAAGCGTCGCCCGCGGGCGCAACGAGTCCCGCAGCGTCGCCAGCGTCTGCCGCTTCAAAACCTGGCGGTAGCCAGCCCGCGGGCTCGCCGTCACCACCTGGTCCCAGCGGATCGGCGTCACCGCCGGGCCAAACTGCTGCGTCGCCTTCGGTGGCGGCGCAGTCACCTCCACCCGCAGCCGCTTCCGCGAGCCCAGCCACGAGTCCATGAACGCTACCGCCACTGGAATTCCGTTGAAAGAGCCGGCTGTCTCTGCCGTCGCTGGAGACACAGAGCAGTTGGAGCGCGCGTATATTGATGCGTCGACGCGCGTGCCAGTGCTGATGTTTTACACCTCGGCAATGGCGTGGTTAATCCTTGGCACGCTGTTGGCCGGGTTCGTTTCATTCAAGCTCCACGAGCCTGACTTGCTTTCGAATGTCAGTTTTCTCACGTGGGGACGGGTGCGGCCCGCGCACATGAACGTGATGGTTTACGGCTGGGCCTCCATGGCGGGAATGGGCACAGCAATCTGGCTTATGGCGCGGTTGTGCCGGACGGTTTTGCGATATCCGTTGCTGCTTGTTGCTGGTGCGTGTTTTTGGAACTTGGGCGTGTTCCTGGGCGTTTGCGGAATTCTTCTTGGCGACAGCACCGGCTACCAGTGGCTCGAGTTTCCGCGTTACGCGGCGATCATTTTGTTCGTCGCTTACACGCTCGTTGCCTCGTGGGCAGTGCTCATGTTTCGTTACCGGCGCGGCGAACAAATTTACATTACCCAGTGGTATTTGCTCGGCGCGTTTCTCTGGTTTCCATGGCTGTATGCGGCTGGGCAGTTAATGCTGTTCGCCGTTCCGGTGCAGGGTGTTTTACAAACGGCCGTCGGCTGGTGGTTCGCGAATAACCTGCTCTTTCTCTGGTTCGGCGCCATCGCGCTGGGCACTGCGTACTACATGATTCCGAAAGTGATCGGGCGCCCGGTGTACAGTTATCATCTGGCCACAATCGGCTTTTGGACGTACGCGCTTTTCTCAAGCTGGACTGGAATGCAGCGGCTCATCGACGGCCCTTTTCCGGCGTGGATGATTACCGCGAGTATCGCTGCGACTATCCTGACGATGATCCCCGTCGCCACGGTGGGCCTGAATCATCACATGACAATGCAGGGTTATTTTCCGCTGATGCGCTATAGCCCTACTCTGCGGTTCACCGTGTTCGGCGCGATGTCTTACACAGTCTTTAGCGTTGTAGGCCTGCTGATTTCACTGCGGTCCGTCGCCAGCTATGTGAACTTCACCCAGGCGAGCATCGCTTACTCGCATCTGGGTCTGTACGCGTTTTTCACCATGGTGATCTTCGGTTCGATGTACTACATCGTCCCGAGATTGGTCGGCCGCGAATGGCGTTATGCGTCGCTAATCAAGCTGCATTTTTGGGCGTCGGCTTATGGCATCGGTTTAATGACCCTCATGCTGCTCGCCGGCGGTTTTAGCCAGGGATTAAGTACGGAGAATCCTACGCTGGCCTTTAGCGAGAGCGTGGAAACCGTGCTGCCTTATCTGCGGGGGCGCAGTCTCGCCGGCCTTTTGCTAACGGCCTCGCATTTCATTTTCGCATATCACTTCGGATTGATGCTGTTGGGCTTGGGGCGCACATCGACTGTGCCCACCTTCCTTAACCCGGTTGAAGCGGAGACCTCGGGGGGACATTGATGAAAGGCCTCGCTCCACTTTTTCTCGGAATCTTCGGCACGTTCGCCTTTTCATGGGTGGGATTGACCTTGGTTCCAAATTGGCAGATCGGGCATCTCAATCCGCAATCCGACGAAGAGGGCACCGACTTTTATCCGCAGCCGCAATCCGGAATGTTTGAACGCGGCGCGCGCGTTTACGTTGCAAACGGCTGCGTTTATTGCCACAGCGAACAGGTACGCCCCGATTATGCCGGTGCCGATATCGAGCGGGGATGGGGTAATCGCCGGAGTGCGCCGCGCGATTACATTTTTGAGCGGCAAGTGCTTCTCGGGAAAATGCGGATGGGCCAGGACTTGGCGAATATCGGCGCGCGCGTGCCCGCAGAACAGGCGAGTCCTTCGCCAGTTGGAGCTGCTGCTCCTGCAGGATCACCTGCGGGCGGAACAAGTCCAGCGGCCCCGCCGGCGCCACAAGGAGCAGCACCACCTGCTTCGCCTGCTGCGAAGCAAAGGCCAAGTTCTTCTCCTCCAGCACAGGCTGGCTCGCCTGCACCGGGAGGTTCGCCTTCAGGTGCGACTTCGCCTGCAGCAGTTGCCGCGTCGCCGGCGACATCGCCAGGGTCATCTCCGCCGACCGCAGCGGCACCCGCCGGTTCCCAGACAGGTGTTGGCCCGCCGTGGCCAATTCAAACCGTTGGCGAGCCACCGATGTATTCCGCAGCCTGGCAGCATGTACATCTTTATTCCCCGCGCAGCATCAACGTTGATTCGAACATGCCATCCTACCGTTTCCTTTATGAAAAGCGCCGCATCCGTGATCAACGCTCGGCAGACGCTTTGAAACTCACCGGTCGGGACGCGCCACCAGAAGGCTGGGAGATCGTTCCCACTTACGACGCGAAATGTCTCGTTGCGTACATGATGGCGCTCAACCAATCGCATCCGCTCAAGGATGTCAGATCGGTCGGCGTCACACCGACCGCACCCGCGGGCGCAGCATCGCCGACGCCATCGCCCGCTCCTGCAAAATGAGAACCTAATGAACGACGAACCGAAAGAGCCGGCGCGCATAGGCCAGGGAATGGATTACGGCGAACAGGCCGATGTCCAACAGGTGCATGCCGCTGTGCAGCGCGAAAAACGCGAACCGCGCGTCGGCGCCGAGCCGCTCTCGATTTGGCTGATCGCGATCTACGGACTGGCGATATTTTTTGCTGGCGCGTATCTCGGGCGTTATTCCGGGAATTTCAGCAGCGGCGGGCTCGATCCTATGGGGGCGCCTCCTACTGCAAAGAAAGCAGCGGGAGGTCCTACTGGCGGTGAGCAAGCCGCCGAACTGTCGCCGCGCGATCGCGGCAAAAAGATTTTCGCTGCGAATTGTCAGACATGTCATCAAGCGAACGGACAGGGTGTGCCCGGTCAATATCCGCCTCTCGCGGGTTCTGAATTTACAAACGGCGGGTCCCGGCGCATGGGCATGATCGTGCTCAAAGGCTTGCAAGGGCCGGTGAAAGTGAAAGGACAACAGTATGGTACCGCAGTCATGCAACCGTGGGACAAAACCTTGACCGACCAAAAAATTGCCGACGTCATGACCTACGAGCGGAGTGACTGGGGCAACAGCGCCAGCCCAGTCACTGCTGAACAAGTCGCAGCGTTACGGAAAGAACTCGCCAGTCATCCGGAATCCTTCACAGAGCATGACATTCTCGCGGCTCCTGATGAAGACATTTCGGGAGGCGGCGCTCCAGTCGGCGGTGCGCCACCGAAACCGGGCGAAGCCGCAAAACCAGGTCAGCCGCCGAAACCGTAACGATGGCGCACAGTTTGCCGCCAGTGCGGGAGTGTACGTTTCTTCATTTATTACCCGCGCAACTTTGCCTGCTGCAGACGATTTAATTAGTATGAGAAACTATGCTAAAATTCTCTTCTCGATTCTCGCGTCTGTGATTTGCCTGACCGCGTTTGCAGCGGACCAGCCCGAGTGCAAGAAGACCGGCAAGAATTGCCCGATGAATGACGGTAAGGCATGCAATTGCGGCAAGAGCTGCAGTTGCTAGTCAAACGTAGCAGCCGCGGAGCCATTTCTGACAAACGCTGTCGTGTATGTGAGGGCGGTCTGTGACCGCCGACGTTTCCGTGATCGAATCACGATGCCGTTGCGCTCGCGGGAATGAAATTTTCGGGTTCTTCGAATCGAAGTCGCTTCCGCAGCTCATGCCGGAGCAACAAGAGATTTGCGCACATCTGAAGAACGGTCGAAGCAACAGAGAGATACCAGACCTCCCTGATCTCGAATCCAGGCATACGTGAAATCAGCAGCGCCGGCAGAGCGAAAAACACCATGCGCGTCATCGAGCTAAACAGCGGCGGGAGCGTATTACCGATTCCCTGAAAGATGCTCGAAGTTGTAAAGACAATTCCCGCCGAAATGAAATTCAACGAAACGATCCGAAGGTATTCGCTGCCGAAGGCAACCACTCGCGGGTCGCGCGAGAAAATACGAATCAGCGTGGCCGGTGCGAGATACGCAATCAGCGTGAGCCCGAGCATCATCAGCGACGCAATCCCGATCGCCGAATAAACAGAGTGCCGGACTCGATCCGCGCGGCGTCCGCCGAAGTTCTGTCCTACAACCGGCGAAACAGCAAAGCTGAGCGCGACTACCGGTAAGAAGAGCGCCTGCATTACGCGCGCGCCGACTCCGAAACCGGCCTGGGCTGCTGGTCCAAAGCCGCGGATGATCGCGTAGACGACCATGATGTAAACAAACATCAGCAAAAACTCGGCACCGGCTGGCACGCCGATCTTGAGCATCGCCCCGCAAATTTTTGTTTGCGGGCGGAACAGCGGAAAACGAAACCGCAGGTAATGGTATTTTTTTTCGAAATAAAGTACCATCAGCACATCGGCGACCAGGATCGAAATGAACGTAGCCAGCGCTGCGCCGGTCACACCCAGCTTGGGCCATGGGCCGATTCCAAAAATCAGCAACGGCGCAAGGACGATGTTGAGCAGCACACTGAGCACCTGAAATCCCACTGCCGGCTTTATGATGCCGGTGGCTCGCAAGGCCGAACCCAGCGCCACAAGCGGAAACTGAAGTAACATTCCCGGAAGAAACCAGAGCAAATAAGCTTTTGCCAATGTCGCTGTTGCTGCGTCTGCGCTCAGCCAGTCACAATACGCCGGGCGCAGAATAAATCCGACCACGCCGAGCGCGAATGCGATCACGATCGACATGACGAAAGACTGGTTGAACACCAGCTCCGCGTGCGGCTGGTCCTTTCGTCCGGCTGCTTGCGAGATCAACGTGGTTGTTCCCACGCCGAGCATTTGAGTGAGCGCCAGCACAATCATCGTGAGGTTGCCGGCAACACCGACTGCAGCAATCGCTTCTTTCCCGAGGTGTCCCACCCAGTAGAGATCGGCCAACAAATAAAGCGTCTGTACAAGCATGCTCGCTGCCAAAAAAGCTGACATATGCAGCAAATGTTTGGTCACTGAGCCTTGAGTAAGATCCTTCATCCGTTCGCGAAGCTTCGCTGAATCATTCAGTTGCTCAAGATCTGAATACTACCAGTTGATGCGCGCCGCGTTCCACGGCTTTCGACCATCTAACGCTCTATTTCACAGTTATTGTGACTTCGAAGATGAAGTTTTCGCGTCGCCGGAACGACTTTCCGTCCGCGGCAGATCGCGCAGTGAAGCTGGCGATGGAATATTGTTCCAGTCCATCAGCATCTTTTCCATTTTCGGACCATTGTCATTGAGCCACGCACTCATTGGATCGCCGACTTTTTCGCCGTAAACGCGATGCGAATAAACAATCGAGCAGCCGACGCCGTTTACCAATTTGAACCGGGCAAACGCCGCCTCGATAAAGTTCGGACGTCCGAATACGACCGCGATGAAATGCTCCGCGGGCCGATCTGCTGTCCGAGGGACTGAATCAGTCCTGAGCACTCTACCGTTGTGGGTCTTGTAATTTTCCAGGACCGCGTTCGCCTTCGCTGCCAATGCATCGCCATCATGAGCGCTCTGATAAACGTTGATCGTGATCATGTCCGCCCACTTGTCGAGGTTCTCCTGACCTTCCGGCGTAAATTCATGTTGATCATTCTGCGACCAGCGATGGAAATAATCGATTCTTCCGAAAACAAATGCCGGATTCGTTGCTGTAGCGGCGGTCTGTGACCGCCGATCATCCGCAGGCGCGGCGGCGCGCGTCTGTTGCGCATGGAGTGACATGCACGCCAGAGCTATTGTCACAAGAAACTGAACAACGTGGATTCTCACAGGCGATGCGTCATGCTGTCGCCGCCGGCGGCGGAATCGGAGTAGGAGCTCCGGCAGCGAATCGTTTTTGCCAGCTGGCACGATGAAGAATCAGAAAGACGAGCCAGCCGACGAATGCAAACAGGCCCGCGGGAAGCGTAACGAGCATGAACCAACCGATCACACCGAGCGAATAAAGAAGCTCGCCATAATTGTGTCCGTTGATGATGCACGGATGCACCGAACCTTCGTCCACTTTGCATCCGTACGCATTGGCGATCGCTGCGCACAAGACCACTGATCCAATCGGCGCAAACGCGAACAAAACAATGAGGACGAGGGCAACCCCATAAAGAATCCAAGGGAACCGTTTCCTCACCGGTAGAGGTGGCGGGTTCATTGCGCGGCTCACTGCCGGTGCGCCCTCTTGAACCCCTCCTCGTAATCGTTTTCAAAAGCCACGTCCCAATTCCCCTTATCGCCGGATCCCTGCTGCTCGAAATATTTCTGAGCCATCATGTTCAACTCAGCGAGCGTCGGCAATTTTGCGTCGTGCGGCGCTTGCTCTCCGGCTTTCTCTCCGATCCAATAAGCCGCCCGCTCTTCCGCAGTTCTGCCGTGGGCTGCGCGATGAGTATAGAATGCGGTCACACCACAGACCATGAACGCCGCGACCGCCATCATCACAAAGAAACGCAACGGCTTAAATTCTCGCGCCACGACTCGGCTAGACAATCATGCACAGTTTTCGGTGGTAAGGTTTAATCGTGAATCTCGTTTGGTCTCTGCGATGATGCGTTCGTGTCCGAAGTTTGCCTCGCTCTTTTGATCTCTGGACCTACTGAGCTTGTTGGACGATCCCGTGTTTCTCAGCCCAGTCCCAAAGCGCGGTGAACTCTGCCGGCGGCGGTTTGTGCGTTCCCTGGAAATGCGCCCGGTGGTCCATTAGCATCTTTCCAAACGTCATTCCGTCAGCCGCGGCGCGATTCGGATCGGCGCCGCGTTCGAGCAGATACAGCGCATCCGCGTAGCCGAGTCTATCTTTAAGCCCTGAACTTGTGCGGCAGAGCAGCAAGGTAAGGCCGGCGCAGTTCCATGAGTCCTTGGGCATCATGGAATTGATGTCGGCCCCGTGGTCCAGGAGCAGGTCGAGCCGTGCACGCTCATTGCTTTTGTAGTAACCCAGATCCCAGATCGTGAGGATGATCGGCCGACCGTGGTCGTCGCGGGTGGTCGGATTTCCACCGGCTTCCAGCATCGCGCGGAGAACGGAAGCCGATGCATGCACCGCCTTGGCCATCGCGAAGGATTCCCACTTACCGTTGGTGTAGTTCGGGTCCGCGCCGAGCGAAAGTAAGGTTCTCACCGCATCGACCGATTCCGGACGTTGCCACGATTGCATGACAGCGAAGTTGAGCAGTGTCTCGCCGTCCCGTCCGGGTGCCTGTAAATCCGGGACGCCCTTTGCTGCCGCGCGGATCGCGTCAGGATCATTCTTCACGATAGCTTGGGCGACAGCGAATAGCGCCGGCTGATCGCCAAAGTCATATCTTCCCGACTCCTGCTCCGCCTGCAATTGGCGGCGATGTACGTCACCTTTTTCCATTTCAATGAAAAACGCTCCGAAGAACGCAACAGGCAGCCCAAGACAAAGAATCAGAGGCGCGACGATCAACCAACCTCGCCATTTGTTAGCTAAGAAGGTCACCAGGGCGGACGTAACGCCGATGATCAGGATCATGGAGCCGAACACAGCGTAGAAAATGCGCAACGAATTCGCTTCGCGGGCGCTGGGCAGCATGCCCGTGATGGCGAGAACACCGACAACCACGTACGCGGTGGCAGCGAGCCACAGAAGGATTCGGAAGATTTTCAAGATCACGGTCGCCGTTTTATCACTCCCGCGACGATTTACACAAGGAAGATGCGGCTACCCGACACGTCGTGTTGCCTGTCACGGCACCCGCTCGCGAAACATTGTGGTGAAAAGAAGGTGGCTTGGCAGATAAACAATAAGCGGGAATAGCAGCATTAAAAGAATCATAAACAGCGGCGCGGGCAGCATCTTCTGCGGATTTTGGCCGAACCCATAGACCCAATTCACGTTCTCCTGTGGGTTGCTCAGCAGATAAGAGAGCGGCACCACCACCAGCGCGACAATCGTCTGCCACACAAAAGCACGCTGATCGTACCCGAGCCGGTGAAGCGTCCAGAGAAGTAGCAGCGGCAGGATGATGTGGAAACACGACAGGCTGCGGATGAACAACGGGATCTTGGGATCGAACATGTAAGCGCTCAAACCGATTAATGACTTGCCTGTCGCG
>Ga0137370_10000457_pt1 | contig 15415 bp, 10 predicted proteins | sample SagtaG_11_FD_104920 | JGI IMG/M metagenome (GOLD analysis project Ga0137370, IMG submission 104920) | Vadose zone soil microbial communities from Sagehorn Ranch, Mendocino, California, USA - Sage1_R_20_16 metaG | ecosystem: Environmental > Terrestrial > Soil > Vadose zone | place: USA... | reverse complement strand
CTCAGCGGCAGGATGCGGTGGTCGAGGTCGTTGCCGTCAACGACGAGGGTGCGGCGGGCGATCGTCTCCGTCGCGGTGGGAATGGATGTGTCGGCGATATACGGCGAGCCGAGCATCGCTGGCACCGCGACCACGACGTTCGCCACCATTACGAGAGCCGCGAGACCGACGAAGATGCGGCCGCCCCGGACGAGAGGGGGAGCGAGGTATGCAAAGACCAGGGCGCCGACGATGGCGAGGAAATACGGCACCGTGTTGGGGTCGATGCCGTTGACATAGTAGTAGCGCGTCGGGATACCGAAGTTCGGCGCGAAGATGTACGCGAGAACGAGCAGTAAAGCGGCCGCGCCGGCGATCGCCGCTCCGGGCCGGCGGCGCAGTGCGACGAGGACCGTGAGCACCGGGATCGTGAGCGCAGCGAAGCCGAGGAAGCGCGGGTCCACGATCATCGTCGGTACGGTGATGCTGAGCTCAGGCCGGTCGACGCCGAGGATGCGTCCACCGATCCCAATGGTGAGGGGAGACGTCACCGGTTGTGCCGCGAGGCAGAAGGAGATCGCGGCGATAGCCATCACGGCGCGCACGCCAGACCACCCTTGCGCCGCGAGCTGAACGAGGACGACGTAGCCCGCCGCGAACGCGCCGGTCACCGGATGCGCCGCGACGGTCAGCGCGAGCAGGAGCGCCGTAAGCGCGTAGAGCCGACCGCTCGCATTGCGGATCGCGCCGGCATGGGCCCACCACGCGAGCGCGCCGAAACCCATCGCGACGACGCGCGCGTAAACGCCCGCTGACACGATGAACTGCCACACCGACATGGATGTGAGCGCGAGCAGCGTGGCGATCACGCACACGAGCAGCGGAACGCCGCGGAGGCGCAGATGGCCGTACAGGCCGAGCGCGAACGCCACCATCGCGACGAACGCCAACCCCTTCAGAGTTGGCTCAGCACCGAAGGCGCGCACGGCCGGCAGCGCCATGACGTAGGCGAGTCCCGGATAGTTGTCGAACGTCGGCATCCCCGCCGCCCACACGTAGAACCAGTCGTGGTTCGGAAACCAGTCGGAGACGAATTTCAGCCGCGTGAGGTGGTTCGCGGCGTCGACACCCTTCGGGAAGCCATCCCACGCCCGAAGGAGCGCTCCCACGGCGACGACCACGGCGACGATCCCGGTCCGCGCGATCGCGTCGCCACCCGGTCTGGTGATCACGTGGATCGGCCTCGGCGCAGCGCGCGGAGCAGAAGAAAGAGCGCTGTGAGCGCGGCTATGGCTAGCCCCGCGAGGAAGTCGAGATGGACCCGACGATCGAGCTCGACGATGTGCGAGCCCGCGGGAAGCGTGAGGCGCAGCATCCCGAGCGCGTCGGGACCTGCGGTCACGCTCTTTCCATCGACAGACGCTTGCCAGCCGCTGTCGTATGCCTCGCGCACGATGAGGTCGCCGGCTGCTTGAGTCTCGACGCGCCAGTGCCCGAGACCACTCGCTGCGCTGACCGGGGCGCTGCCTCGCGCGACCGCAGACAGGTAACTCTCGAGCGCCGGCCGATCAATGCCGTTCGTCGGCGACGGCAGGTCGGCGGCCGACGATACGACGACCGCCCGTGGATCGCCCGCGGGTGGCACCTCGTAGATCCGGACACCGCGCTCGTCGAAGACCACAGGGAACATTCCGTCGAACTTCGCCGGGTTGGTGAAGTCGTGGAAGATCTCGGACGAGGACGGCGTGGTCACGACCAGATAGCGCACCGAGAGCGCCTGCAGCCAAATTTTCGAGATCGCGGCATCGGGACCGCTGCTGATCTGGAAGGCGGCGTGCGCCGGCCAGGGATCGACCGCCGCGAAATCCTGTCCCCCGCGTACCTGTGGCACATCGGCGAAGACGTTGAGCCAGAACGCGTGGTCGCCGCTCAGGAACGCGCGCTCGCCGGCTCGCATGTTTTCGGCGAGCCAGAGGGCGACGCGGCGCTCGCTCCAGTCCCGCCAGTTCGCATCCGGCGCGAGGCGCGCCTGGACCCCGAGCCACGCCGGCGCGCCCACCACAACGAAAGCCAGCGCGGCGACTGCGACGAGCACGCCTCGCGCGACACTCCGCGAAGTCACGCGCTCGATGAGCGCCGCGAGGACGATTCCGACGCCGATCGCGAAAGCAGCGTCGAGCTCGAGCGAGTAGCGGATCGGCTGCGGCGCGATGCCGATGCCGAAGAGCTGCTTTGGGACCAGGATCGCGCCGAGAACCAGGAGCCACAGCACCACGACGTCCATGCCGGGAGGCAATCGTTTGAGCGGCAAGGCTGCGACCGCGATGACCGCGGCGAGCGCCACGAGCGGGAGCGCGAGATAGAAGGAGGCGGTGTCACCGCCTCCCGGTTGAGAGAACGCGCGCATGAAACTGAGGCTGTACCAGCCCAAGGAGAAGAGGACTGTGAGTAGTCCGACCTTCGAGAGACCGCTCCACTTGCCCGTGAAGCTCGCCGCCGGCCCGTTGGCGATGGCGATGCCGAAGATGAAGACGGCGACGCCCAATGCTCCGATGAGATTCGTCAGAGCCACGGCCACCAGCGCGACGACCGCGACCGCGAGTCGAAATGCTGAGGGTGCGCGAAGGTAGCGCAGGGTCGCGGCCACTCCGAGCAGCGCAAGCGAGAGCGAGAGTACGTGCGGGCCCTCGCCGTATTCGACGAGCGCGACGAGGCGCCAGGGTGGCGGGAGGAACGTGCCGGAGATCGCCGCTCCGTCGGTCCGGATCGGCGCAAAGACATACGTGAGCGAAGGAAGCAGAAGAAACGCTCCGGCAGAAAGCAGCGCCGCGCGGCGCGAGCCGGTCAGCTCACGTGCCGCGAGGTACAACGCGGGCAGCCCCAGGGCATAGCCGGTCGCTGCGACGATCCGATAAGCCTGCGGGATGTCGCCGCCGATCTTTCCGAGCGCCGCCACGACCGCGGGCAGGAGTGGTGTGTAGAAGAGCTCGAACGGGAACCCGAGATACCAGTACGGGTACCAGGAGAGATCGGGGAAGCGGTCCGCGATGAAGCGTGCATTCGCGATGAATGTCGCCTCGATGCTGCCGCGGAACTGCGTGAACTCGCCCGTAAAGAGTGGGGCGATGACCCACGCTTGCAGGGCGAAGAGTCCGACGGCAACGAGGAGATCGATCGGAAACCGACGCGCGAAGGAGCCTCTCTCGATGCGCGGCAGTATGGGTGGCGCGCTTAGATCGCGACCGCCACCAGCTCCACAGCGTTGCGAAGTGCGACCGCTCCGAGACGCTCGGCGATCGCTTTCGCCTCGTCGCACTCCTGCCGATGGTCGGCGCGCCCGAGCGCGGCGAGAATGCGGGCGTGGTCGGCGAGCGCGACCGCGCGCTCGTAGTCGAGGCGTAGCGTGCCGAACGCCTGGATCGCGTCGAAGACGAGCTTCTCGGCCTTGGCGAGCTCGCCGCGCTGCATCGCGCGAACGCCCGCCGCCTGGGTCAGCAGCGCGCGTCCTCGGGCGTGGCCGGTTCGCTCGACGACCGCTTCGATGCGCTCGACGAACGGCTGATCGTCGATCCGCCAGCGCGCCGCGGCGAGCACGGCGAGCGGTCCGAAGAGGGCCTGATCCACGAGGCCCTTCGGGTAACCGGCGCTCCGAATCGCGTGATAGCTCGACTCGCTTTCCCTCATGCCGTAGTACGCGGACACGAAATCGCACGCCGCGATGTCGGTGGGGTTCGCTTCGCCGTCGATCAGCTGCTCGCGGAAGCTCTTCTCTTCGGGCATGCCCATTGCCGCCGCGGCGGCCGCGGCGATCGCGAGCGTCGCGTGCACTTTTCCCGTCGGCAGGAACTGCTCGCGTCGCGCGGCGCTCGCGAGCACTCCCGCGAAGTCCCCCGAGAGGAGGCGTCCCAGTGTCTCCATCTGCAGCGAGACCGCGCCCAGACGGGGCTTCTCGGTCTCGAGCGCGAGATCGCGCCCCGCGGTCGCGTGCTCGATCGCTTCGTTGAAGTCGCCGAGCACGACTGCTGAGATCGCGATCATGTTGTGCGTGTCGATGAGCTCGTCGCTGTCCTGGAGGGATTTCGCGATCGGCAGCCGCCGCTGGTTATGGGCATACGACTCGCGGAAGTTCCCGAGCTCGCCGTAGGCGTAGCCCACCGCGTCGAGGCAAAGCGACACCTCGCGCAGAAGCCCGAGCTCCTCGGCGATCGAGAGCGCCTCCTTCGCGGTCGCGAGCGCGTCCTCCCAGTCGGCATCGGTCGGCTTCGGCCGCTTCCGCGCGAGGAACGACTTTGCCGCCAAGAGGAGGACCTTCTGCCGGCTGCGCTGTCCATTCACGATCGCAAGCCCACGCGCCACGAGTCCCTCGAGATCGGGATGCTTCGCGTCCCATCGCGTGCAGAGCTCCGCCATGTGGGCGATGACGTTCCCGACCTCGGGGTTCTTCGGGTCGCGCTCCTCGAGCATCGCGAGCGCGCGCTCGTAGGCCGAGAGCGCTGCGTCGTTCTCGCCGCGATATCGGCGCACGCGCGCGATCAGAAACAGCGCTTTGATCGCGTCGTTGAAGCGGTCCAGCTTTTCGTAGAGCTCGAGCGACTGTTCGGCGAGCTGGAGGGCCTCGACGTGGGCGTGGATCGCCGTGGCGCGCTCAGCCGCCTTCCACGAGTACTCGGCGGCCTTCTCGGGCACTTCTCCGAGCAGATAGTGGTGCGCGAGCGCCGGCAGGAAGTCCCTGACGCCCTCGCCGAGCACGGTTTCATACGCGACCGCGACGCGCCGGTGCAACTCGATCCGGCGGCGCATGAGGAGCGTGTTGTACGCGACCTCTTGCACGACAGCGTGCTTGAAGCGGTACCGGCCTTCGCGCCGCTCACCCGGTGCGGCCTCGAGGACAAGATCGGCCGCGATGAGCTCGTCGACCGAGTCGGCGACCCTCGGGCCGCCGGCCTCGCGAAGGACACGGTCGCCGAAGCGCTGCCCGATCACCGATGCAAGCTGGATCGTCTCCCTCGCGCTCGGCGGGAGCCGGTCGATGCGTGCCGCGACGACTCCATGCAGCGTCGCGGGCACCTCGAGCGCGGCCGGCCGCTCGCGCAGCTGCCACTCGCCCTTTTCGTCCTTCGCGACAGCCCCCGACTCCACGAGCGAGCGGATCGATTCTTCGACGAAGAACGGGTTTCCTCCCGCGCGCGCGACGATCTTGTTGCGGAGCTCGTCCGGTATCCAGTCGAACGTCGCATCGATGATCCGTGCGGCCTCCTCGTCCGAGAGCGGCTCCAGGACGAGCTGGCTGAAGTTCGTCCGGACCGGCCGCGGCTCGGGCGACCCGGGTCCGGCGCGCTGTGCAAGGAGCAGGAGGATCGGTACGTGCGACGCTCTCGACGCGACGAACCAGAGGAGCTCGAGCGACGCGGAGTCGGCGAAGTGGAGATCCTCGAGGACGTACAGGAGCGGGCGCTCTCGCGCGAGCGATGCGATGACGTCGTAGACGATGATGAACATCGAGCGCTTCCACTCTTCGGACTCGCTCGGCGGCTCGGTCGATCCTGCGAGATGAAAGAATTGCGCCAGGGTCGGCGCGACCAGCTCGGGATTGGCGAAGCTCAGCTCGCGGAGCTTGTCCGGAAGCTTCGCGGAGGATTCCAGGTCGTTCGGATCGATCCGCAGCTCGACGAGGAGCGGCTCGATGAAGCCCGCGTAGCTGCGCTGGTTCACGCGTGAGAAGGTCCAGCGCAGGACTCGTGGCGCATCGCTGCGCACGCCGTCCTCCGCCGATGTCGCGAGGCCGATGAATTCGGTGAGGAGACGGCTCTTTCCGATGCCCGGCTCGCCCGCGATGAGCACGACTTCTGTCCGGCCGACCCGCGCGGACTGGAACGCGAGATCGAGGCGAGAGAGCTCCATCCATCGACCGACGAGTGGAGCCTGGATATCGATCGAGGTCCTCGGCGTCGTGCGTTCTCCCGTGAGCGCGTACGCCAGGATCGGCCGGTCCTTTCCTTTCATCTCGATCGGGCCGACCTCGCGGAAGCTGAATTCCCGGTTCGTGAGCCGGAACGTCGCCTGGGTCACGTAGATCTCGCCGGGTGCGGCGGCCTGCTGGAGCCGCGAGGCGGTGTTCACCGTGTCGCCCATGACCCCGTACTCGGCGGGAGCGCGGACCGCACCCGCGACCACCATGCCGCTGTGGATGCCGATCCGCAGGCCCAGCTCGATTCCGAGCTGCGCCTTGACGCGCGCGGAGTGCTCGGCGAAGAGCTTCTGCATCCCGATCGCACAGCGCAGCGCGCGCTGGGGGTCGTCCTCGTGGGCGATCGGTGCGCCGAAGATCACAAAGATCGCATCGCCGATGAACTTCTCGATCGTCCCGTCGTACCTGAGCGCTTCCTCGGCGAGATCTTCGAAGATGCCGGAGACGAGCATCTGGAGCTCTTCGGGATCGAGGCCCTCGGCGAGCGAGGTGAATCCGACGAAGTCGGCAAAGAGCACCGTCACGAGGCGGCGCTCCTGATGCTGCGTCGGGTTCTGTGTTTCTAAGACCAGAGGTGGCCCCCTCTCAGCGACAAGTATCGACGGCGGTACCTCCGTGACGTGAGCGAAGGTCACAAAGTCGACAAAAGAAGGGAGGGAGCCCCTCTCAGGACTCCCTCCGTCGGATGAACGTCGTCGGATTCGCCCTTACGCGGCCGGCTGCTCCTTCGGACGGCGAAGGAAAGCTCCGCCGACGGCCAGGAGCGTGGCGCCGAGAAGCACGAGAGGAAGCGGGTCGTTCGAAGTGCTCGTAGATGGCAGGTTCTGTATGCCCGCGACAGTCTGGCTCTGGCCCCGTGTTTGGGTCGCGGCACCCTGCGAACCCGCCGAGATCTCGGGACTCGTCTGGAATCCGGCAACCACGGAGCTACCGGTCATTCCCGCCGTGGTGACGGTTTCGGTGTTCGTCGAACCGCCGGTCGTCGTCGTGGTGGTCGTGGTGCCGCTCGGTGTCGTCGGCGTCGGGCTGCTGGCGCTGATCCCAGCGCTCAGGTTCCCGTTCGCCGTCACGGCGGCGCCGACGGCCGCGCCCAAGTTCGCTTGGGCCTGCGCGGCCGCGGCGACGGCTGCAGGCACGCCCACGTTCGAGTTGATGGCCGTGGTGAGCTGCGCGAGAGCGTTCTGAGCAGCGGTCAGCATGTTCGCGAGGTTAGCCTGAGCGACGAGCGCAGCCGCCAAAGCCGCCTGTCCCGCCGCGTTCAGCTGACCGGACGCATTCAGCCCTTGAGCGGTTGCGATCGTCCCCGCCAGCGTGGTGGCAGCGGAATTCGCCGTGGCGATGGCGTTGGCGAGCTCTGCTTGTGCCTGTGCCGCCGCAGACGTGTTGGCGGTGATCGCGGCCGCGAGGCTGGTGTTCGCCGAGGCCGCGGCCCCGGCTGTCGCATTCAGATTCGCGATCGCCTGGATCGCGGCGTTGATTGCCGCGGTGATCTGGCTTTGGTTTCCAGAGCCGATCGCCGTGACCAGCTGCGCGATTGTGCTGTTCGCGGCGGTGATCGCCGCGGTGAGAGCGTTCTGCGCCACCGTCGCAGCGTTCAGCGCAGCCTGGATGGCTGTCCTTTGCAGAGCGGTGAGGTTCGCAGTCGCGAGGATCTGTGTCGCGACGCCGATCTCAGCGGCCAGCTGACCGCTCACAGTGGTGGCGTTGTTGATCGCGGTCTGCAGCTCGCCCCGGACCTTCTGAGCTTGGCCGGAATTACCCCCGCCACCGGCCTGAGCGCCGCAGTCCACCCAGAACACCTTTTGCTTCGGCCCGCCTGGCGGGTCATTCGGCAGCTTCTGCCAGACGGAGAGCTTGTAGTGGCCCGCGGGAAGCGACATCGCTCCCGCCTTCGGCTCGCGCCAGTTGCCGCCCGCGTCGGCAGGGCCCCACGTACCGTTGTAGGTGCCTCCGCCGGTCGGCGGCCAGCCTTCGATTTGCCAGGTGCCGCTCGCACGGCCATCGAAGTTGAAGCCGTGGATGTGGAACGTGCAGACGTGGGGGTCGTTGGCCTCGACGGGGCTGCTCTCGCCAGCGCCCTCGTGGATCTTTACATCGCCGTTGTTCCCGGGTGGGTCGGCATATGCCGGACTCACCGCGAGGAATAGGAGCGCCAGCGCCGCGATGAGTGCCAGCACGCCGGTTGATCTCCGCATCGAAAGGCCTCCTCGATTTAGATAGCGGGACTAAGGCCCCGCTCAACGGCATGGCAACCGAGCACGCGGTTTTCCAACCACGCAGCCGATGGGCAACGAGTGGCCTACGAGCAGGCGACGTTCCACTAACGGAGGCGTATGAATACGGTGACAGCGCTTTTGTTAGGGCCCGTGCTTCACACTTTCGTGAACACCACGCATAGGAATCGTTACCTGCGGACTTTGAGCCCTTTCGGCCAGGCGTAGAGCTCTTCGGTGCCGAGAGACTCCAGAACCGTTTGGAGAGCCACCGCAGTTTCGAGCGCCGACGCGGGCCGCCTGGCCGGATCGCGCGCGAGGCAGGACATCACCACCCGTTCAAGCAGCGGCGGGAGGTCGATGATCTCGTGTAGCGGCTGAGGGTCCTCCACGAGTTGGGGAAACGCAGCCGCTTTGTCGATCGCGGTCTCATCGCCCTCGGAGAACGGTCGCATACCGCTCAAGGCCTCATAGAGCGTCGCGCCCATACCGAAGAGGTCGCTCTGGGGCGTCACCTCTCCATGCATGAACTGCTCGGGTGGCATGTAGGCGGCCGTTCCCATCGTGTGCCGCAGCTTCACCGGGCCTGAAAATGCCTGCGCCAAAGAAAAATCGAGGAGTCGGGGCGGATCTCCCATCGTGACGTTGTCGGGTTTCACGTCGAGATGCAGGACGTGCTTTGAATGCATGTAGTGGAGCGCCGACAGCATGCGGATGCCGAGGAGACACGCCTCGGGAATGCTGACTTCGCCGATGTTCTCGAGGTGAGCGGCGACCGTCTGCGCCGTGACGTACTCGAGGACCATGTAAGGTCGAGGGGGCGCGGCGCTCCATCTGAGAAGCCGCACCAGGTTGGGATGCTGCAGTCGCGACGCAACCGCGATTTCGCGTTCGAATCCATCCATGACGCGGTCCTCTTGGACCCGGTGCGGCCGCATGACTTTGACGGCGACCTGACAGAAGAGCTCCCGATCCCACGCGCGGAAAACTTCATACCGGGAACCACCGCCAAGACCGCCGATCACCACCAGGGATCGGTCGACCTCCTGCCCGACGCCAAGATCCCAGCTCTGCCTGGGTGGGGCTGCTACTTGTGCCACTCGCTCACTCTCCGACCGACCGACGGGTGCACACGCTGTGCCCGGCACGAAAAGAGGGCTCCCGGTCCGGGAGCCCTCTTGCTGTGGCGCGTGGTTTCGCTACTTGCGCTTGGTCGGCAGGCGAAGGAGGAACGAGGCTCCGAGAGCCATCAGCGCCGATCCAAGCCCGAGAAGGCCGCTCGTGTCGCCGGTGTTCGTGGACGGAAGGTTCGAGACGCCCGCGACGGTAGAGCCGCCTTGCGCTCCTGTTTGCGGGGTGGTCTGAACTCCCGCGACTGCAGTGTTAACGCCGGATCCGCCCACTGCGCCGGCTGCGCCCGCTGCGCCCGCCGAGCCGGACGTGCCCGTGCTTGCGCCGGCCGTCGGCGCGGTCTGCACCGAGGCGACGACGCCGTTCGGTCCGAACCCTGGGGCCCACGTGATCGCCCCCGCTGGGGTAACGGTTGCTGTGGTTCCGGTCGACGATGTCTCGGTCGTACCGGTCGTCGTGCCAGTCGTCGGTGCCGCCGTGCAGACGACGATTGAGTTCGTGACCTGTGTGTTCGCCTGCGCTTCCGCCGCGACGCTCGCGTTCAGGTTGAGCGTCGCTTGGTGCGCCGCGACTTCTGCCGCGACGATGTTTGCGGCATTTCCGGAGGCGATCGCGGCGTTGAGGTTCGTCATTGCGGTCTGAGCCGCTGCGAGTGACGTTGCGAGGTTGCCCTTGGCGGTCATCGCCGCGTTGATGGCAGCCGCCAGGTTGTCTTTCTGCGTCTGCGTCAGGGTGGCGCAGGTCGTCTGGAGGGTCTGAGCTGATGTGAGCGAGGCCGCGATCTCGGTCGTCGCGGTCAGGCCACCGGTGATCGCCGCGGTAAGAGCGGTCGTGATCGCGCCGGTGTCGCCTTCGTGAATAGATCCGCCCGTAGAAACGGTCTGCGAACCGGTGCCCGACGCTCCGGTGTTCGAGCCGGCGGCGCCGGTGTTCGATCCCGCTCCCTGGCTATTGGTGTTGCTCGCGGCGTTCTTGCTCGCGGAGTTCGTACCGGTGGCCGAGCCGTTCGCCGCGCTCTGAGAACCGGTGCCCTTGGTGTTCTGGGTGTTGCTCGCGGCGTTCTTGCTCGCGGAGTTCGTACCGGTGGCCGAGCCGTTCGCCGCGCTCTGAGAACCGGTGCCCTTCGTTCCCTTTGTGTTGCTCGCGTTCTTGCTCGCGGAGTTCGTACCCGTGGCCGAGCCGTTCGCCGCGCTCTTTGAGCCCGTGCCCTTCGTTCCCTTTGTGTTGCTCGCGTTCTTGCTCGCGGAGTTTGTCCCAGTCGCTGAGCCCTTGCCCTTGCTCTTGGAACCGGTGCCCGTCTTCGAGCCACCGTTCTTCGTCTTTGATCCTGTCTGGTTCGAGTTCATGTCGGGGCCCTGCTGCCCGCTGTTGCCGCCGCCGTGTGAAACGTGCGCGCCGTTCGAGACTTCGACGCTCGCGTCTTCGTTGGCGCGAGCTTCGATCTTGGCCTTGGCTTTCAGCTGGGCGTCAGCCTTCGCCTTGGCGTCCGCGTCACCCTTCGCCTTCGCGTCCGCGTCAGCCTTCGCTTTCGCGGCGGCGTCAGCTTTGGCCTGCGCCTTCGCGTCGGCGTCTGCCTTTGCCTGCGCCTTCGCGTCTGCGTCAGCTTTCGCTTGCGCCTTAGCGTCGGCGTCTGCCTTTGCCTGCGCCTTGGCGTCGGCGTCGGCTTTCGCCTTCGCTGAAGCGTCGGCCTTTGTCTTGGCATCCGCGTCGGCCTTGGCCTTCGCGGCCGCATCCGCCTTCGCCTTTGCGTCGGCGTCAGCCTTCGCCTTCGCGGCAGCGTCGGCTTTTGCCTTTGCGTCGGCATCAGCCTTCGCCTTCGCGGCTGCGTCGGCTTTTGCCTTCGCGTCCGCGTCAGCCTTGGCCTTGGCGGCGGCATCGGCCTTCGCCTTGTCGTCGCCCTTGTCCTTCGGAGCGTTCTTTCCACCCGACTCGACCTGTTGTGCGTCGAGCTGCTGGTAGTACGCGTTCGCCATCTCTACGCGCGCGAAGACAACCATGATCGCGAACGCTGAGATGAGAACGAGCTTGATTGGTCGCATATTCAGCCTCCCGTTTCTATCGGCCCGGTTGTCCGGGCGCCTCGCAAACGAGGCGATGCGGGAGCACGGCTCAAACCACCGGTGTCATCTCGCGGTAACGGAACGACCACGATTGACTGATGACTGGGTAACGCGAGAGGTGAAAGCTAGCGAGCGGTAGGCAGCGGAGCGAGGCGCGAGGACCACTCCGCGATCCGTGAAACAGCTTTGTCGAGATTGGCCAGCGAATTCGCGTACGACAACCGCAGGTACCCCTCACCGGCCGCGCCGAAGCAGGTGCCCGTCAGTGTCGCCACGCCGGCCTCGGTGAGGAGCCGATCGGCCACCTCGGTGCTCGATCGGAGGCCGAGGCCGCGCACGTTCGGGAATACATAGAACGCACCGTGTGGGATGCGGCACGTGATGCCAGGGATGGCGTTGAGTCCCTTCACAACCGCATTTCGCCGGCGACGAAACTCAGCGATCATCCGATCGACCTCTGGCGGCCGCGAAGAGAGCGCGGCCGTTCCGGCTCTTTGGACGAACGTCGCCGTGCAGGAGACCGAGTTCGTGACGAGCTTCGCGACCGGCTCGACGAGCGCGCGCGGGAAGACGCCGTAGCCGAGTCGCCAGCCGGTCATCGCGAACGTCTTGCTGAATCCATCGAGCAGGATCGTCCGCTCCGCCATGCCCTCCTCCACCGCGATCGAACGGTGCTCTCCCTCGTACACGAGCTCGCCATAGATCTCATCGGCGAGGACCCAGAGATCGCGCTCGCGGGCGATGGCCGCGATCTCGCGGATCGCCGCGCGTGAAAGCACGCCACCCGTCGGGTTGTTGGGGCTGTTCAGGACGAGCACTTTCGTTCGCGGGTTCACCAGCGCGCGAAGCTCGTCGAGATCGGGCTGAAAGTCGTTCTCTTCACGAAGCGCGAGCGGCACGCCGCGCGCTCCGGCGAAGTTGATCATCGACGAGTAGATCGGAAAACCGGGATCCGGGTAGATCGCTTCGTCCCCCTCGTCGAGAAGTGCCAGCAGGGCGTAAAACATGATCGGTTTCGCGCCCGGGGTGACGATCACCTGGCCCGGATCGGCGCGGACTCCGCGACGCTCGCTCAGGTATCGAGCGATCGCCTCGCGCAGCTCGACGACACCGGCGGACGGCGTGTAATGGGTCTCTCCTCGTTCGAGCGCGGCGACGCCGGCCGCGACGATCGCGGGGGGCGTATCGAAATCGGGCTCGCCGATCTCCAGATGAACGATGTCGCGGCCTTTCGCCTCGAGCGCCCGAGCCTTGGCGAGGACTTCGAACGCCGTCTCGGTCCCCAGGCGCGACATACGTGATGCCAGCGGTCGCATGGAAGCGTGAAGAGTCTAGGGCGGAAGCTTTCCCTCGACGCAGGCGCAGCCGTCCGGACCGACGACGGCGGAGTGTCGCGTTCGTGGAGGCAGGATGAGTCGGTCGCCGGGCCGCATCGTGACGCGGCGGCCGCTCGCGAGCACGAAATCGATCGAGCCGCGAACGCAGTACAGAAGCTTTGTATAGAGATGCTCGTGCTCCGCGTAGGTGTCGCCGGGCGCGTTCGACCACCCGTAGACATCGCGCGCCTCGCGCCGCAGCGCCGCCTCGATCGTGCCTGCATCGGGCGCGGCAGCTCCGGCCCGAGGACGGTACTCGACGTCCGTGCGCTCTACGCCGGGCACTTCAGTCACACCAACTCGCGGAATCGTCGCAGCGCGTCGAGGTGCTCGTCGATCGCGCGGTATCCGGCGCCCATCGTGTTCAGCTCGACGCCTGTCATTCCGATCTCCCGGAAAATCTCCAGACCCTTTTTCCACTCCTCGGGACCGCTCTTTGCCGCAGGGATGCGCCCTTCGACCGGAAACGTGGCGGGATCACGCCTTTCCTCCTGCACCAGGCGACGGAATGCCGTCATCCCGGCGCGACCATCTTCATTCGGCGGCATATGCGTGAACCAGCCATCCGCGATTCGCGCGATCCGTCGCAGGGCCGGCTCGACGACGGTCCGCGTCTGCCTGTCCCAGCCACCGCCCATCCAGATCGGGATCGGGCGCTGCACCGGCAACGGGTTGATGCCCGCTCGATCGATGTGATGCCATCGACCGTTGAAGTCCACGACCTCTTGCGTCCACAGGAGGCGCAGGACGGCGATCTGCTCCTCGATCCGCTTGCCGCGATTCGTGAACGCCATCCCGAGCGCTTCGTACTCGACCTCATTCCAGCCGATGCCGACCCCAAGAACCAGTCGACCGCGAGAGAGGACATCGACCTCCGCCGCCTGTTTGGCGACCAAAGCGGTCTGCCGTTGCGGTAGGACGATGATCGCGGTCGCGAGCTTCAATCTGGTGGTGATCGACGCGAGGTAGCCGTAGAGGACGAGGGGCTCGTGGAACATCGAGCGATGGTCGTACACACCGGTCCAGCCCCCCGGCATCTGGGAGTCTGCGCCGAGGACGTGATCAAAGATCACAAGGTGGTCGTAGCCAAGCTCCTCGACGGTCCGCACGTACGTAGCGATCACGTCGGGGTCAGTACCGATCTCGAGCTGAGGAAAGACCGCACCAACTCGCACGAAGTCAGTATCGCCGGGACTGCTGTTTAGGGGGCAAGGCTCCGGCGGATCCAGGCATCCGGGCTGAACACGCCATCGAGCAGTACGACGAAGGCGCTCTCGGCGGGGCTGTAGCCGCGCGTGAGATCGATCCGGACGACGCGCGATCCGCCGAAACCGATCGCGAAGCGCCGATCCGCGCTGACCACGGCGCGCCGCAGGAGGCTCGAGGGCGCCAGGCTTGTCGAACGCGGGCCGATGAGGAATTGGGTCTGATCGACACCGACGTGCATGAGGTAACGCGTGTCGGGCCAGATGCCGTCGAGCCGAAGGCTTCCGAGGACCTCGAGCCGTCCTTCGCTACGGAGATCTTGCCCGTCGGCGCGCACGCTCATGACGCTCGGGTTCGTCACGAAAATACCGCTTGCCGTGATGGTCGGACCGACCGAGCCCGCGAGAAAGAACACGCGTCTCCCGTCGAAGAACGGTGACGCGGCCGCCGTGTCGACGAGCTTGCGGATCGGCTGTCCGGGCTGCTGCAATGCACCGAGCACGCCCGTGTCCGACTCGACGAGCACTTCGTCGTCGCTCAGCCAGTCCCCGAAGAACGCATTCCCGAATACGCCCGCGGCCACGAGCTCGCGACGGTCGAGCGACCCGATCCAGAGGTCGGTCTTCCCGTCCGTGGATCGTTGGAGCGTCGCGGCGACTCGCTTGCCCGAAGGCGACCAACGCTGATCGATAAGGCGGAATCCCGCAGCGCGCATTTGCCCGAGCCCCCGGATGTCGATGTGTGTTCCGTCGAGATTGATGACGGTGATGCTGTCATCGGTCGCGTACGCGACAGCTTGGGCATCGCCCGTCCAGCGCGTCGCGAATGGGCGTGACGTGTTCGCAGCGACGGTCGCGATCGATCGGGCGGACGAGCCGTCGGCATTGGATACCCAGAGCACGAACCCGCCCGACGGGCTCTGTCGCCAATACGCGAGGCGCCCGGTCGACGAGAGCGGAAGCGCCGGACCGCTGCCCGCGGCCGATCCGGAGGACGCGCTCCCGCCGGCATCGACCGTCGTGAAAACCAGCGCGACAGAGCCCGCCGCGATGAACGCGGCGGCCACGACGTACGGCAGGAGCGACCCGACGTGCCGCATCTCCTCAATAATCGCTTGGTGGCAGATCCCCTCTCGGCCGCGAAGACCTTCATGGCGGCGCTCGAGTCCAACGACGCTGAGAAGGCCGCCGCGGTATGCGCCGAGGATGTCGCCATCGAACTGCCCGGTGGGGATCGCCAGCTCGAAGGTCGCGAAGGGGCGAAACAGCTCATTCGGATGGCACCGCCGTTCGTGCGAGTGGTCCGCGAGGAGGCCGTCATGGGGACGACCGTCATCCTCCGGGGACTAACGCGGTCGCCCGGCCACTTCGCGAACTACACGACCTGGACCTTCGAGACCGAGGGCGACCTCATCACGCACGTCACCTTCCAGTGGCGACCGGCGAACTGAATCTCGTTGCGTCGAGCGTCGAGCGTCTAGCG
>Ga0137370_10000456_pt1 | contig 15426 bp, 19 predicted proteins | sample SagtaG_11_FD_104920 | JGI IMG/M metagenome (GOLD analysis project Ga0137370, IMG submission 104920) | Vadose zone soil microbial communities from Sagehorn Ranch, Mendocino, California, USA - Sage1_R_20_16 metaG | ecosystem: Environmental > Terrestrial > Soil > Vadose zone | place: USA... | reverse complement strand
GCACCGCCTCAATTTGCCCGTAGGAATCCAGGCCATAGGTCTTGGCAAGCTTCTCGACTTCGGGTGGGCGTGTCTGTGCCCAGGAGGGTGCCGCAAGGACCAGCACCCCAAAAAATAACCGAAGGATCGTCGTGGAATGGCGCAACTTGATCATGGAAGGTCCTCCTCAGTGAATGAAATGAACAAAGTCTTGGATGACGTAAAAAGATCCCCGGATACGTGAATTTCATGTGGTGAAGTTGCCTTCACTGTGCCTGGTCCGCTGAGCATTGTAGTGCGGCCGATCGTGTGATCCTACGTAAAGCGATAATAGCAGCAGCCGCTGCTACGGATCCGTATTCCAGCATCATAATCCAGCCAGGAACTAACCACGGACGTCCAAGTGTGCGCAGATGCCATACATAATAGGTAGGAATAATGCTCAAAGTCCAGATCATGATCGGCACCGTTGAGGTCGACCTTATAAACGGCAGCAGCCACAGCATGTACCACGGATATACAACCGGCGCACATAAGAGCGATGCTGCCACTGGCCAAGCAAACGCGTCCAAAGACCCTTGCGCGGACTTTCTTCTCATCCAGATCGCAGTAAGAGAGCCGACGAGCACCGCCAGCCCAGCCACAACCTGTGGAGCCGTCACTCGCTCGACCGTTGAAAAAACGGGATCATTAAAGCGAAACCTCTGCACGTAGGTGCCGAGCGAGCCTATCGGAATCCGCCCGTGGTTGAGAAATGGTACGTATAGAAGTCCGACCACGATTGCCGCCAGCGCGGCGTCGCGCATGCGAACCCGCTTCCAGTAGAGTGGCAGCAGTACAATCGGGAGGAGTTTCACTGAAACAGACAGCCCAAACGCCAGGGCAGCAACTGCACGCCAGCGGCGCACCAGCGCGGCGACGGATATCAAAAGGAGCAGCGCGCCGACAATATCGACGTGACCACTGCCCGCCACCTCAATCGCCAGCAGTGGGTGCCATGCATAAGCCAGAACCCAGTGCGCTCCCTGCCGCGTACGACGCAAGACATCGAGCAACACAAACACAATCGCCAAATCGCAAAGTACAAATGCTACTCTCAGCGCGAATGTAGACTCGTGAATCGATGTTACGGAACGGAAGAATAGCTGCGCCCCCGCTGGATATAGGCTCGGCACCTCTGGATTATTCAGCGTCCGCGTCTCAGCGGTGTGCAAGCTGGCAAGTGCCGGGTCGCTCGGAACCACGATATAAGGGTTATAGCCTAGGTGCTGCACGCGGCCGTCCCAAACATATCGATGAATGTCGTCGTCTAGCCCCGGCGACATTCGCAGGAATTGAAAATGCCACAGGGCAGACAGGGCGAGACCGAAGACGATGACGCGCCTCGGAAATTCTGGAGTGGAGAAGATCTCGCGGATGGCCAGGAGGTACGCGACGCCGGCAACAGCCAGGGGAATGAAAAATGATAGTTCACCTATGCGGCTGAAGTTGCGTGAGCAGATCGTCAGCGCCACAAGCAAAATGGCGCCAAGTCCGTACAGCCTGAGCGAGGGCGTGGGTTTCACAGGCCTCCCGGTCGATGACGAAGTTGCGCGACTGCTTGCTGCCATTCGCTGAACCAGCCCGCAGTCTTTGGGGCCTTCGCGGGAGCGAGCCGCAATTCCTGAGCCAACAGAATCAAGTCGTTTGCGACGTCTATGTCATAGAAGGGTTGCGTGAAGCCGGTTGAGAGTTCAAGGACCTTCGCGCGCGTCAGCAGTCTGTCGAGCGCACTCCTTGTTCCCATACGATCGCTTTCGAAGAGCGCCGGGTGAGCGGCCTTGGCGCCAACCAGATAGTAGCCTCCATCATGGGTTGGCCCGATAACCACGTCATGCGTGGTGAGTATTTCGAACGCGCTTTCCAGAACCGACGGCGCAAGGTGTGGACTGTCGCTATTGAATGCGATGACGTGCTGCTGGCCGGTGGCAGTGAACTGCCGAAAAACAGAGGTGAGTCCTGCCGCCAGACCTTCGCCTTTCTGCGCTACGACCCGCACCGTACTACCTAATAGTTGCACCAACTCGTCCTGATCCGACTCAGGGCACATCACCGCGACCTCCACGTTCGTCAATGACGTTGCCAGCGCGAGGGTGTCCTCTAAGAGGCAGCGATATAGCGCCGTCACTGCTGGAAAAGGAAGACTCTCCGTGAGACGGGTCTTGACCATGCCGGGCTTTGGGGCTTTCGCCATGATGACTAACGTGCGGTTTGGGTGAGAAAAACACGCAGTGTTCTGGCTAGAGGATTCCATGCGAGGTTGGTCCATAGGGACTTACGCCGGTCGCGGAGTCCCCGCGCTTCGACGTCGAAGAGAATAGCGCACGATCCGGCTCAAGATGAACCACGCTGCTCCTGCCGTGCCCTTCAGCGTACCGCTAATCTTGGACTTTCCAATGCGCGGGTAGTAGCTCACAGGGACTTCCACGATGCGAAATCCCGCGATGGCCGCTTTCAGGATCATTTCCACCGCCCAGCCGTAGGTAGCCTCTTCAAGGGCGAGGGCGCGTAGCACATCTGCGCGGGCGGCGCGAAACGGTCCGAGATCACTAATCTTCACGCCGTACAAAAGCCTGATCAGGCCTGCGGCGAGGCGATTGCCGAATGCTTGGTGCCACGGTAGCGCACCGGGGTTGCTTTTGCCCCCGAAGCGCGAACCGAGCGTAATGTCAGCGCGCCCCTCGATGATCGGCGCCAAGATAATCGGCAACTCCGAAGGCCGGTCGCTGTAGTCACCGTCGAGGAAAACGACCACATCAGGATTTTGCGTATTGGCAAGCCCTGTCAAACAAGCGCGCCCATATCCTCGGCGAGGCTCCTGGATGACTTGTGCCCCCATCGTTCTGGCGAGATCGGGCGTTCCGTCAGTCGAATTGCTGTCGACAACGATGACCTCCGTGACGAGATTGGAAGGCAGATCGGCAAGCACACGGCCAATGGCCTGCGCTTCGTTATGTGTAGGAATGATGACCGATACTCGCACGCAGATTGCCTCATCACCACCAAGGGGACGCAGGGCGCCGCCGTGCCAGCAACGCGTCAACGCCCCAGGCACGACCTGCACGGCCCACCGCGAGTCCGAGCGCTGCGAGCACCGGAACCAGTAGTTCCCAAATCCATGACGTGCCCCACTCCGAGACCCAAAGGCTGGCGAGGAAGAGGAATGCGACAAAGGAGGCTGGCCGCGTAAGTAGCCCAATGACCAGCAGGATTCCCAGCGAGATCTCCGTCGCGGCCTGCATGGGAGCCGCCATGGCCGCATGGCTTGCCATCAATCCCATAACCCACTTCCATGCCGCCGGGGCGTGGCTCGACTTGATGTAGGAATTGATTACCCCTGCGTAGCCTGACGGAGTGTAGCCGCCCTTCCCCAGATTCTCAAAGAAGACCCACACGAACATCGCGCCAATTGTCATGCGAACCAACGCCAAGCCCTTTGCCGCATCGGGTTGGCCAGCGATCTGCGATGTGTTGTCTCGCGGTTGCGTCGTGGTTGTTGTCATCATGATCCTCCCGGTCTTCGATCCTAAACTTTCTCAAAGGTTGCAGCCTCATCAGGACATACTCATGCCACCTTAATCGCGCGCAATGACGATAGTCGTACATGCGCTTTCACCTTTGGGTAGCTCGCGAGCCGGAGCCATTCGGATTTCCAGCTTTTGGGCTTCTCCGCGCACAACTGGGCAATAGAAGTCCGGCTGATCCAAAGCATTCTGGATGCGGCGCCGTCCCGCACAACCGCCATAGCAAGACTCCAGATAAACGCAGCAGCGGCACGCCTCAGGCGTCTTGCGCGCTTCCACAAAGGACGGAGTTTCTACAACTCCTGAGCGGAGCGACAAGAGGATCGCAAGGGGTTCCCCAGCCCCCGGCCAGTAGACGCAAGGCTGAGTAGTAGCCTGCGGCGTAACCCGCACCGTGCTTACCCCGCAACCTCCGACCCTTGGGGGTAAACCCGCCATTGCTCGAACCAACGGCTCGCCTATAGCAATCACGTCGGTTTGCCCAAATAGGGCGCGAAAGCCTTGCCAATATTCCTCGTAGCTCAGGGCAAATAGGTCAGAACGCACGGCTTGGTAAACGTTGACGCGCAGCGGCGCCTGGTAGCGCTTGACCACGCGCGCCACTTCGGCAAGGCGGAGATAGTTTGACTTCATCATTACAGCGATGCAGGTGACAGGGATCCCCAACCGGACGCAGCGTGCTGCCTGATCATGGATCAGCGCCCAATTGCCGGAACCGCGATGGGCATCCTGCTCACGTTCGGTGGGATAATCCAGGGAGAACTCGACATCGTGAAAGGCTTGAAGCTCGTCCTCTGTGAGCATTGCCGCGCTGTGACCGTTAGAGGTGATGGTGAGCTTCACTGGCCAAGTGCGGAGGTAGGCCAAAATCTCTCTAAACTGCGGGTGCATTCCGTTCTCACCGGTGCCCAGATTGACGGAGCGGATAGGCAGGCTTTCCATCACAGCTCGCACCTGCTCGAGGTTAAGCCGGTCAGTCCTCGCCGGATCGCGATAGCAAAAGGAACAAGCCAGATTGCACTCGTTGGTGAGCCCGAGGCCGAGCGCAACTCCACCAGTCGCAGCAGGCCGGACCAACGCAGAGTATGAAGCGGACTGGGCGTTGGCCTGAGTCATAGTCCCGTTTCCTCGTTCAATGACGCGCAGGAATGATGGGCGATTATCTGTATGTAGCGAGCAACCGCAGCAAACTCTGGTCGAGTTCCCAGCTTGCGCTCCAGATCAAAAATCCGCTCGAACTCGTCGAGGCGGGAGACCCGCGGCGGCAAGTAATCCGAAATAACGCGCACACCACGCTCGGCAACCACTGCGAGCGACGCCTCTCTCGCCGTGATTTTCAGGCCGTCCAACGTAAATAGCCGCACACGACCGTCGTAGAGAGATTCGTATCCCCACACAGATGTAAGATTGCATTCCGCCGCCTTCAGATCGCCTGCCTGGATGCCAGCCTTGAGCACCTCCCCGGTCCGGCTGCGCACCAGAACAGACAGAATCCCAATCCCGGGCGAATCACTTCGCAACACCTGGGCAGCGGCGGAGAGGACGGCATTTGGATCGTCGACGTGTTCCAGTAGGTTATGGCAAAGAATTATGTCGAACGATCCCACAGGAAACAGGTTCGCCACCTCGGCCGCATCGCCCTGTCTTAGTTCGATCTTCTCGTCAACGCCAGCTTCTCGTGCTGCGCGCTCCGCGATATCCAGCATCGCTGGAGAGGAATCCAGCAGCGTCACATTAACGCCGAGACGCGCCAGGCGCACGGCGGCCGCTCCCGTGCCGCACCCGAGATCCAAAGCGCGCAATGACAGCTTGGTCCGCGGCAGGGGCAGAAATTCCTGCAGATTGGCGAAAGCCAAGTCGCTGCGCAGGCGTCCCTCGGGTGTCTCGAGGTAGGCGGCGTACTTGTCCGCGCCGCTCTGGAAGCGCCCGCTGTCAGCCTTGGCGGTCATCTGCATGCAATACTCAGGCGAAGTCGATCCCCGATTCGCGTATTGTACACGGACTGAGTCGGGTGTACGGTATCAGTCGGCAGAGAAGTCAGAAAAACTCCCGTCCAGAGGTATTTATTATGAACCGTCGCGATTTTCTGGAATCAGGGGGCTTTGTGTCAGTCAGCCTCGCGTTCGCGAAGGCTGAGCGGTTGTTTTCACAGGTCACAACGGCCGATCGTTGGCGCACGTTTCAAGTAACGACCCGCGTCGAAGTTCTGAAGACTTCCGAGACGACGCGCGTATGGGTGCCCGCGGCGCTCATTAGTGAAACTCCCTTTCAAAAGACGCTCACGAATACCTTCGCCTGCGACGGCGGCACCGCTAAGATGGTCGAGAGCAAGAGCGACGCGCTCGGAATCATCGCCGCGGAATTTCCCGCCGGGGTAAGGCCGATTCTGACTGTGACTAGCCGGATCGCCACGAAAGATTGCGCGGTCGACCTCACCGCGCGGGGCACGGCGCCCAAAGCGGGCCGCGCAGAATTGGAGCATTTCTTGCGGCCAACCAAGCTCCTGCCGACGGATGGTATTGTGAAAGCGACAGCGAGCGAAATCACGAAGGGCGCGAAGACGGATGTGGAGAAGGCGCGTGCGATCTACGAGTGGATCGTTGACAACACTTTTCGGAATCCAAAAACTCACGGCTGCGGCGTCGGCGACATTCGCTTCATGTTGGAGTCCGGGGATTTGGGCGGTAAGTGCGCCGATCTAAACGCGCTGTACGTTGGGCTGGCGCGCGCGGCGGGCCTTCCCGCGCGCGACGTTTATGGCATCCGCGTTGCCAAGTCCGAAATGGGATACAAGAGCCTTGGTGCTTCGTCAGAAAACGTGACGAAAGCGCAGCACTGCCGCGCTGAGGTTTACCTTGGTGATTACGGCTGGGTACCCGTCGATCCCGCAGACGTGCGGAAGGTCGTACTCGAGGAACCGCCAGGAAATCGACGGCTGGAGGACGACATGGTCAAGAAGGCCCGCGCGCGGCTATTCGGGTCATGGGAGATGAACTGGATGGCATACAACTTCGCTCATGATGTCGCTCTGCCCGGGTCGAACGGTGCGCCAGTCAGCTTCTTTATGTATCCGCAGGCGGAAACGAGCGAAGGCCGCCTCAACAGCCTCGATCCCGATAACTTCAAGTATGAGATTACGTCGAGGGAGACCACGTCTACGAACGGCTGACGGAAAAGGACGTAGAAGTGCCGCTCGCACCCACGCATTCTGGAACATGTCCGGCTAACTGGAAGCTATCCCGAAGCGCAAGTTCAACGAACTCCTCTTTCCCGTGAACGCAACGCGACGCGACGCAGCTATCAGGCTCATGAGCCAGTCCACCAATGATGAGATCAGGCCGATGTCCGTCCCGACCCAGGTATGCACCTCCAACGGAGCACCCCTGAAACAAGGTCTGTGCAACGCAGATTGCAGAGATTTGAAACTGCCAACCCACACCATTAGCAACCTCCTTTCAGAGCTGACTCTTTCGCCTCAGTGCGCACCTCCAGGTCCGGCCGACCTGACTTTTCGGGCGAAAAAAATCAACGGCGCCCCAATAAGGCAAGCGCACCCCAAAACCCAGAAACAATCTAGAAAGCCGAGGAAGGCCGCCTGTTGCTGAACGATTCGCGCCAATTGCGCTTTTGCATGCAAAGCCGCGTCCGGGGCACTGAAACCGTGTGTCACAAAATATCGAGACAATGCGCCGAGCGTCTCTTGATAGCGCTGATGCAAGGGAGTGGCGTGGGCCACCAGAACTGATTGGTGGTACTGGCTTCGCCGCGCGAGAAGCGTTGTCACAAAAGCGATGCCGACGCTTCCGCCCTGATTTCGAAAGAGGTTGGTAATACTCGAAGCTTTGTTGTTCTTATTCTTGGGCAGGAAGGAATACGCCAACTGGCTCACCGGTACGAAGAGGGGAGCGATGCCGAGTCCTTGGAGTGCTCTGACGAGAGCAACGTGTTTGTAGTCTGTGCCGAGATCAATGCTGGCATATCGCCACATGGCAACGGCAAAAATGAGGTATCCGACGAAAATGAGCGGCTTGATACCGACTTTCGGGAGAATCCGCACAATTACCGGGGCCAAGGCAACGATGACGAATGCACCGGGACCGAGAACCAGTCCGGCGTCGGTCGCGGTGTAGCCGTAGAGGCTTTGCAGCATCTGAGGAATTAATACGGTTGATCCAAATAACGCAAATCCAAAGAGGAAATAATAAGCATTGGCGATGGCGAAGTTACGATCCGAGAGGAGCCGGATTTCCACGACCGGATCGGGATGGTGCCATTCCCAGACCCCTGCGGCAATCAACGCCAAAACGGCTACCGAGAGAAAAATGACGATAAAGCGGCTCTCGAGCCAGTCTAGGGTCTGCCCGCGATCGAGCACCACCTCAAGGGACGCGAATCCGAGGGCAATGAGAAAAATCCCTAGGCCATCAATTCGAAGCCTGCCGTCTTTCCGGGCAGCCTCGACTTCCCGAGTGAATTCCGAAGGGTCCGACACCACCCTTTTGGTCAAAATTAGAGAGACGATCCCAATCGGTATGTTAATGAAGAAGATCCACCGCCAGCTCCAGCTATCGGTGATCCATCCGCCGAGGGGCGGGCCGATGACGGGGGCGGTAACGATGGCCATGCTGTAGAGAGCGAAGGCTGCCGGGCGCTTCGCCGGAGGGAAGGTATCCACGAGAATGGCCTGCTCGACGGGGGCGAGGCCTCCGCCTCCGACGCCCTGCAGAACGCGAAAGAAGATGAGCAAGCCCAGTGAAGGCGCAAGTCCGCAGAGCAGCGAGCTCAAAGTAAACAGCACGACACAAAGCATGTAGTAGCGTTTGCGCCCGAAAACCCGGCTTAGCCATGCGGAAAGCGGCAGGACGACAGCATTCGATACAAGATAGCTCGTCAGGACCCAGGTGCTCTCGTCGTAACTGACGGCTAGCCCTCCGGCGATATGCGGCAAAGAAACATTCGCAATAGCCGTGTCGAGCAACTCCATAAACGTTGCCAGCGTGACCGTGATGGCGATGATCCAAGGATTTACCGCTGACCGTTCGGCGGCCGCGCGAGGGATAGGAATGGAGGCCGTTATAGAACTCATATCGCAGCCAACGCCCCTTCGATGCAACAAGAGACCGGTCGGTCTCATCCAAACACATGGTATGATGCAGCAAGCGACCAATCGGTCGCAGAGCATTTGTTGGCGGGAGCAGGGAAATGCGGAAAGGTGACCAAACGCGACAGGAAATCATTCGTGAGGCGGCCCCTATCTTCAATCAGCACGGCTACGAAGGAGCTGCGCTATCCGACCTGATGAAGGCCACCGGGTTGGAAAAGGGCGGAATCTACCGGCATTTCGAAAGCAAGCAGCAGCTTGCGGCCGAGGCTTTCGACTACGCTTGGAACCTGGCGATCGACACGCGTTTTGAAGGCACGCAGGAGATCTCGAACACCGTAGACCGTTTGAAGCAGATCGTGCGGAACTTTCGGGATCGGCGAGCCGGGCTTGTGCCGGGCGGATGTCCTCTGCTGAACACGGCAATGGATTCAGACGATGGAAATCCCCAATTGAGGATAAAGGCACAGCGAGCTCTTAACTCCTGGCTTGAGCGTCTCCGAGGGATTATTGACGAGGGGAAGCGCGAAGGGGAGATTCGCAGGAGTGTCAATTCCTTCGAATTGGCGACACTCATTGTTGGGACACTCGAAGGGAGCTTGTTGGTGAGCCGATTGCATCGACAAGACACCGCTCGGAATCTGGCCTGCCGCCATCTGGAGGAGTATTTCGAAACCAGTGTTCGTGCGAAGGAATTCAAAGGGAGGGCGAAAAAGTCATGAGCACGCCGGGCATACCTGTCGAATCGGATTTCAGGACGAGGGCGAAGACCAACGATGTGCCGGTTGCACGTCTCATAGGATTTGAGGCTAAAGAGATTGCTGAAGGAAGAGCTACGGTCACGCTGTCAGCTGGCCCACAACACGCAAACCCCATGGGTACGCTCCACGGCGGAATTCTCTGCGACATTGCGGATGCCGCGATGGGAATGGCCTTCGCGAGCACACTCGCGCCGAAAGAATCCTTCACAACCGTGGAACTGAAGATCAATTTCTTCCGTCCCGTCTGGGAGGCTCACCTCAAGGCCGAAGGAAAAGTTGTGCGCCGCGGGCAGAGCTTGGGCTACGTCGAGTGCGAAATCACGGACGAACGCGACCGGCTCGTTGCCAAGGCAGCGTCGACGTGCCTCGTGCTGAGAGGAGAGGGTGCCAAAAGCCGCTAACCCGAAGAGTTAGTCGAACACGCGAGTCGAAACCGCGCGAGCATACCGGGACCGAGGCCTGTGGTTGTAGACCCAGTCAGGCGGGCTGCTGTATTGGTGCAATCCGGGCACATGGGCGCATATCCAGATACCGACGTCAGCAAGGGGGTCGAAATTCCCAGTTGCTGGGTCTGGCTTGTGCTGAAGATGCCCAGTAAATGGACACGCCGCTCAGGATGAGGCCCAGAAGGATTGGCACGTTCAGCCAGTGGCTGCACCGCACCAGCAGGTGGTGCCTGCGAGCTACAAGCACGCCAGCTTGACGCTCCGGCGTGCTTGTAGCGATCTGCTCCTTATCGAGTTGAGTGGAACATGGCACAGGCATTCTCCGAGCTAGTTTCGAGAGGTCATGCTGTTAGCTGGCGCGGGTGCGAAATGCGCGCGCCCATCCGCGATCAGCCATCGACCGTTGTGATGGACGGCCACGTAGTAAAAGTTAACCGGTATCACAGGGATGATCGTCCCATCCGGACCGTTGACATTGTGCAGAGTAAGTAGTGCGTCGACGAACGCGACATCGGGTTTGACGAAGTCGACCTTGTAGTTGGAGAACGCAGCTTGTGTGCTACCGTTAACAGCTTGCGCCTCGGAACCGAAGTCCTTCACCATGGCGACGTGCCCTTGCAAAAAGTCACCCACCGGGGTCACGAAGGTTCCATTTTCGACGAATAGGGATGCTCGGAGTTCGGGATTCTTCGCAATGAAAGCCTTAGCAAAGGTATCTCCGAGCGCGCGAACGGCGGCTTCGTCTTGAGTCCCGCCGGCGCTCGCAGTGCCAATTGCACCGATGACGAGCGCGCATGCGAGAAACGCCAAGCCGAGACGCTGCATCAGGCCCCTGAACGCTGACTTGGGCTTCTGGGGCGCTGAATGGATCGTGTGAGCTGCGATCAAAGCAGCTCGGTACGATTGTGAGACTTTCATTTCCTTCTCCTTAATTTTCATTCTTCCTCCTCCAGTTGTCTCAGAACTGAATCCAGAGTTGGTCACGCTCGAGCGGCAATCACTGGCCAACGAACGACGCGTTGCCAACATCGAATCCTATTCCACGGCAGATTAGATGATGCATAACATCTATATGTTACACCCGATGAGGGGACCCGACCTTCGATAACCCTTCGTGTCTCTTGTTCCTGCATCGCATAAATCCGCGTACCATACTTAGATGATGAGCATCATATATAGTGGTCTGGGTGAGTGACAGTAGAGAAGACGGTTTTGGTCGCGAGGATACCGTTCGAGAGCGGTTGAGCGCAAAGCAGTGCAGGCAACGAAGACTTTCGAGTCTTTTAGAGGTACGCAATGATCCGACTTCTATGCATCTTCGGTATTCACTGGGAAGGCATAGTCGTGTCTGGGAATTTAGGTTGCTGCACTCTCTGTGGTGAAGACACTTACAGCTTCTTTATCGTCCATAAGCTGGAGCGGAATGCCCACGGGCGGATTTTGCCAAGGAATTAGATGGTGAGGGAATTTGGACAGGCGATAGCTACATCCGCGACGTGAGCACGTTGGGGGATTTGGCTGGACCGGGCCGGTGTCGCGGCGGGAGTAGCGATTGAGCCCCCGGTTGAATAGCAACTCTGGTTGTACTGGCGCCTGTCGCTTTGAACTTGATGTCGCAGAGGAAGCCTTGTGATTCCGAAAGAATTTGAGAGATCCAATCTCGCGTTGGAGCTGAAGGCCGGGAAAGAGCGGTTGGAACTCGTACTTCACGGGCTCACCGACGAACAGTGTGGGATGGCCGGGGCCGTGCGGTCAGATTCGATCAGCATGCTTGTTTCGCACCTGATCAGAAATGAGTTTCTGGCGCTAAACAAGGCGCGCGAGCGACTCGCTGGTTCGGAGGAGCAATCCAGCGGCCTCGAGCAGCGAAACCTGTTTGTGGAGAGAAGACGGCTGGCCGACCTCCGTTCGATCGAAAGCCTGCTGGCCGAGTTCGAGGTCGTGCGGTCCGCCATCATCCGTTTAGTTGAACAGGGCGCAGGAAACAACGCCCACTACGGCACTCTTGCGGAAATCTGCGTAGCTCGATTTAACCAACATATCGAACAGATCGAACGATGGAGAGGATCCCAACTCGTCGGCTTCAGCGCGACACGGCTACGCGCGGAGGCGCTTGAGCCTGAGCTGAACGCGGCCATTCTCGAAATCGGCAAGGAAGACTTCCTTCTAGACAATTTCGATTTGCAGTCACTTTTTTCCGAGTCTTTGAACCGTTATTACAGCGATGAGGTTGTGCTGTGGCTTGGAACCGAATTGGCCACCGGAAAGCAGGCCGCGTTTCAACGCCTTGCGGATGTGCTAGAGCCGGTGCATACGGTTCTTGAGATGGGAGTGGGCTGCGTCGATGTCTTTCGGGTGGTTTCTAGTTCCCAGGATTCTCAAGGCGACTTAATCAGCGAATGGGAAGCGGTCCTGGGGGGACCTTACTCGACCGGGGCTGCCATTCGTTGGCGCACGGTCCGTGTCTGGAAACAACGGGTCGTCATCGCGGAACGAATAGAAGGCCTGGCGTCGGTGGGCGATCATTTCGCTGCGAAGGGAGCAGAGCGGCCCAGAAGCTGCTAACGCTTCCGTCGCACGGATTTAAGTATATGGTCCCGGGTGCCCACTAGGATGGAATTGGAAATTCGAGAATCCGGGACGATGCGGGCGAGCGTGAGAGCACCGATCAGGGCTGCGGCGATCGCCATCGACTGCACTTCGGCCTTTTTGGCGGGCACGTTCTTGAGCTGTCCGGCAATCAACCGGGAGAGGCCTAGGAAACCTTCCGTGGCGGCCTCCCGTGTCTTGCCATCCGCACGCGCCAGTTCACTACCGAGTGCGGCAAGGACACAACCATTCGCCGGCTTGTCCTTGTGACTGCGGGATAGGTATTTGCCGACGAGCAGCGGCAGCGCTTGATCGGGAGGCTTCCCCTCGATTTGGGATTTGAGGCCGGAGGTGAGCGACAGAACTGCCTGACTGCAGGCTTCGGCAACGAGTTGATCCTTGGAGGCGAAATGGCGGTAGAAGCCGCCGTGGGTGAGCCCGGCAGTCCTCATCAGCCGGGCGAGACCAGCCTCCGTAATTCCGTGGCTCAGAAACTGGGCGCTCGCCGCCTCGAGTATGCGCTCGCGTGTTTTGGCGGTTTCTGCTTTTGACTTTCGCATGGATCGATTCTCCGGACTTGAAAACCTCTTGGCTTGAATATTGTAACGTTTAGATGATACCAGACATCTATTTAGATGACGACAGACAGGTAAAGGTGGCGGGTGGTTATCGAAATGGAGACAAAAATGGGAAGACTGAAAAATAAGAACATCCTAATTACCGGGGGGACGCGAGGAATTGGTCTGGCTTCTGCCCAGGAATTCGAACGTGAAGGTGCGCGTGTCGTAATTTGCGGCACAGATGAGAAGACCTTGAAAGAGGCCAGAAGTACCCTCGGGCCTAAGGCTCTGGCATTCCGTGCTGACGTGAGCAAGCTATCAGATCTCGATAGTCTTTACGCAAAAATCAAAACTGAATTGGGCCATCTCGATGTGGTCTTTGCCAACGCTGGCTATAGTCAATTTGGGCCCTTCGAAGCCGTCGAGGAAGATACGTTCGACAACCTAGTCGCCGTAAACCTGAAGGGAGTATTTTTTACAATTCAAAAGGCAATTCCCCTTTTGAAAAAAGGATCTTCGGTGATCATCACTTCGTCCGTGACCGTTAAAACAGCCTGGCCCACGACGAGCATGATGTCGGCGATCAAGGCGGGACTCTCCAGTTTCGCTAGAACCATGAGTGCAGAGCTCGCGGATAGAAAGATTCGAGTGAATGCTATGAGTCCTGGGCCCACCGACACTGAAATGTTCGGCCGTGTTCCCGGTGAGAAAGAGGGCGAAGCCATTAAAGATGTTCTTCGCACTTACAATCCCAGCAAAAGAATGGCGGAGCCGCTGGAGATCGCGAAGCTGGCCGTGTACCTAGCAACAGATGACTCGGCCTACGTCGTTGGGGCAGACTTCGCTATCGACGGCGGAGCTGGGGCCTTTTCTCAACTCGGCGGCTGATAACCCTCAGTCCAGGGCGGACGCGGTCTTGTCGACTGCACCCCCTTGCCAATATCACGACTCAAGCTCTGGCTGGAGATTCGAACTTCCAAAAACTTTTTGAATCACGCACGTAGAAGGAACTTAGAAATGGCAAACATACAAAAAACAGCAATTGTCACCGGCGGTTCGCAAGGCATTGGAGCAGGTCTTGTGAAAGCTTTTCTGGATCGGGGTTACAACGTGGTTGCGAACTCGCGAAACATTACCAAAGCAAACCCGTTCCCGGCGTCAGCAAATCTGGCACTGGTCGATGGAGACATCGGTGACCCGAAGACGGCCACAAGAATTGTGGATACTGCCGTATCCCGATTCGGCCGCGTCGATGTGCTGATAAACAATGCGGGAGTGTTCATCCCGAAGCCCTTCACGGAATACACGACCGAAGACTTCAACGCTTTGGTTTCCACGACGCTCGCGGGGTTTCTCTACGTTTCCCAGTTAGCTGTGAAGCAGATGTTGCGGCAGAAAAGCGGCATCATCGTCAATGTTTCGACTACTCTTGTCGGGCATGCGGTCGTGGGCGTGCCGGCGGCGCTGCAAATCATGATTAAGGGCGGTTTGGATGCGGTGACAAGTGCACTGGCGATGGAATATGCCAAGGACGGCATCCGAGTAAACACCGTTGCGTTGGGCGTCACTAAAACTCCGATGCACAAGCCCGAAACGTATGAGTTCCTCAAAGAATTGCACCCAGTCGGTAGGATGGGTGAAATCCACGAAGTCGTAGATGCCATTCTGTTTCTGACGGACGCCACCTTCACTACCGGTGAAATATTGCACGTGGATGGCGGGGCACACGCAGGCAAATGGTAACGCGCGAAAGCGCTCGGCCTGCCAGCGCCGAGCAGCGGCTAGAAGAACTTGGCATCAAGCTTCCCGCGCCGCCGGAGCCATTCGGCACGTATGCCGAAGCAGTGCAGACGGGCAATCTGCTTTTTCTGACCGGGATGCTTCCCACGGAAGGGCGCGCGGCGAAATTCATCGGGCGCGTCGGTGCGGAGCTCGACGTTGAAACGGGCCGCAAGGCGGCGTATCTGGCGGCGCTTAACGGCCTCGCGGTGGCCCGTGAGTATTTGGGATCACTCGACAAGGTGACCAGAATAATCCGGCTCGGCGTGTTAGTAGCCACTTCGGGAGATTTCCGCGATCAACCGAAAGTCGCTGACGGCGCTTCGGAGTTGTTACAAGACATCTTCGGAAAAGGCAAGAATCCTTCCCGCCTGGTGTATGGTGTCGCAAGCCTTCCGCTGGGCACTCCGGTCGAGCTGGAATTGATCTTTGAGGTCTCCGTCTGATGCGTGCTTTCTGAAACGGGACTTAAAGATGGTTGCGAGGGTTTGACTCACAATGAGATGACGAATATCATCCTATAGGGGTCTGCGATGCGCTACCCGTCGGAACACAAGCAGCAAACCCGAGAGAAAATCGTGAAGGCCGCGGCTCGCCGGTTCTGCAGCCGTGGCAGCGAACGAGCTGGGATCGGCGATTTGATGCGAG
>Ga0137370_10000452_pt1 | contig 15452 bp, 22 predicted proteins | sample SagtaG_11_FD_104920 | JGI IMG/M metagenome (GOLD analysis project Ga0137370, IMG submission 104920) | Vadose zone soil microbial communities from Sagehorn Ranch, Mendocino, California, USA - Sage1_R_20_16 metaG | ecosystem: Environmental > Terrestrial > Soil > Vadose zone | place: USA... | reverse complement strand
GTCCGGCGCGTCGTTTGGGGTCTGGTTCATAAGTCCGCATCGACGCTTGAGTGCGGTCACCTATGCGCTCGCGTTCCGACAGCCGCCCGCACTCAGTAGCGGATGAGATGAGGTTAAAATCTTCCGGGATTGTACGCCGTTGCGATCCGCCCAGCCCTGCTTGCGGCGTCCAGGGATCTCAGCGGTGGGATACGTCATCCACTCCTTACCGCGCACCGCGTGTTGGTTCCGAACGGGAGGTCCGCACACGCGACGCGGGTATGTTTGCGGGTATTCAGAAGCGATGACAGTGAAGAAAGCCATTAAAATCCGGGCCTTAGAAAACGATTTCAAATTCCGGCCGGGGGGGCCACCCCACCGCCTTTGCCCCTCGCCCGATTGGATAGAAGAAGAACACCGTGCACGTCATGTGGGTGTTGATTAGCGCATCGCTAAATAGATCGGGGTTACAAGCGGGCGCCCCCAGCTCACCGCCGTGGCCGGCATCAAGACAATCGAGTACCGTGAGTCCCGATTTTGAGGTCAGTTTAGAGCTGGACTAAAGTCGCAGTCGAAGTCCTCCAGAAGCCGGCCCAAGGGCCGAAGGAGAGGACCGATGAAGCGATCGAAGTTCACCGACGAGCAGATCTCATACGTACTGCGGGAGGTCGAGGGCGGCACGGCCGTGGCGGATGTGTGCCGCCAGGTCGGGATCAGTGAGGCGACGTTTTACATCTGGAAGAAGAAGTACGCGAGCCTGGGTGGAACGGAGATCCGCGAGCTCCGGCAGCTGCGGGAAGAGAACGCGAAGCTCAAGCGGTTGGTCGCCGATCTGTCGCTCGATAAGCACATCCTGTCGGAGATCATCCGAAAAAAAGTCTAAGGCCGGCACGCAAGCGCGAGCTCGTCGAGTGGACGCAAAGCGCCTACGCAGCAAGTCTCTCACGCGCGTGCCGGCTGGTGCAGATCTCACGCTCGCTGTTCGCCTATTGCAGCCGTCGTCCGAGCCAGGAGGCGTTACGGCATCGGATGCGCGAAGTGGCGCAGGCCCGTCCGCGCTACGGCTACCGGCGTGTGCACGTGCTGCTGCGACGTGAAGGCTGGCACGTGAACATGAAGCGGGTGCGGCGGCTTTATCGGCTGGAAGGGCTGCAACTGCGACATCGGGTACGTCGTCGTAAGCATGCGAGTCTGCACCGCGGCATTCCGCCCGCTGCGAGCCGTGCGCATGAGCGCTGGAGCATGGATTTTGTGCACGATGCGCTGTCCGATGGCAGAGCGTTTCGGGTGTTGACGGTGGTCGATCAGTGGAGTCGCTGGAGTCCGATCCTGGAGGTGGGTCAAAGTATGTCAGGACGGGCGGTCGCAGACGCGCTCGATCGGGCGATCGCCGAGCACGGCAAGCCACGCTCGATCACTGTCGATCATGGCACGGAGTTCACTTCGCGCGTGCTCGATGAGTGGGCGTACCAACGGGGGGTTCTCCTCGACTTCATACGCCCCGGAAAGCCTGTCGAAAACGGCTTTATCGAATCGTTCAACGGCAAGTTGCGCGATGAATGTCTGAACGCGAATCAGTTCTTGTCGATCGCAGACGCCAGGAGCAAGATCGAAGCGTGGCGGACGGATTACAATCATCACCGACCGCATAGCGCGCTGGGCAACAGGAGCCCGGCGGAGTACTTGGATGGGGCAACGACGGGGACGACTGCGCTGCATTTTTTCCAGCGATGATCGGACCTAAATCGGGACCAATCTCACATGTGACGGGCGGACTCTACTCCTGGGCCGTACTATTCGCGGGGATCACCTCACTCTTACGCTTGCCTCCCTTACGGTAGATATTCCTTAGGCAGCGGCGCAGTGGCCGACTCGGCCTGCACCATGATGCCCGTCACTCGCCAGCCGCCGGCTTCTTTGATCGCTTGAATGCTGTTGATGCCGCGCGCAACTGGCTTGCCGTCGGTGTGCACCGCGTAGCTGCTCCATAAGTGCGCGATCTGGCCGTAGCGTTCAATGTGAAATTTCAGCTGCTTTTCTTCCAGCAGGGCGTGGCCACGGGCTTTGACGCGGGCGATCCAATCGTCCAAGGTCTCGAGCCTATAGGTTGTCGCTCCGTCCGTGCCGAGCGAAACGAACATCATGCGCGCTTCGGGTATTAACAGGGCCTTCATGCAGGCTCGATCCTTGTCCATGGGCCCGGTGATGGCCGCATCGATCGCGCCGGGAATGCCCTCGGGTTCCGAAGGCAACGCACAGCCCGCATCTGGCGCCTGCGCCATCGCACTTCCGGCGAGCGTGCCGGCCAGAATCGTCGCTGCGAGGAGTCTGCTAGCGGATGATAACGAGATACCCCATGCGAGCTCTGGCGCGCGTTCCTCGAACACGTATAGCAATTTCATTTTAAAATTATTTCACGAATCAATTCAATGCCCAGAACTTTTCTGTATTCACTCCGTTGCACTCTTTTCTTGTTCTGAAACTCGGTGCTACCGATTACCTTCCTGGCCACATATTCTCCCTCGATGCCTTTATCGCCGATGTTCCCGCCATAAGCCGCCATGTTTTTAAAAGTGAGATATAAAAATATATTGGGCTGATCCGGTGATTTTGGACTGGCCTGGAAGACCTTGTAATCGATGATTAGCCCAGCCTTCTTCATGGCTTCCATGGTCGGTTTCCATGTCGAATTTAGCCAATCGATGTACTCTGGAAAATGTCCGTACTCAACTTGTATGTAGTTCACCTCAGTGACCGGGCCGTCAGTATACTGGCGGTCATTCTGGGCAAGTGCATCCCGGGTAAGTGTATCCTGGGCACGTGCATTAAGCGAAAGTAGGGAAGCTGCGAGACACATGGATAAGATAATAGTCTTAATCATTTTCTCTTCACCTGTTGTGATATATCCAAATTTCCGAAAACACATGAATTCCCAATATTCTGATGCACGACAGAAACTTACGCCATTTCATTATTATCACGATGATAGTACCGTCTAAGCACGATTCTGTTACTCGTCGGGAGAACGCTTTAGGAGAATCAGTATTCATCCCTTACCGCTATCGAACTTCGCCACCAGCAATTTTGGCGGGCGCTTCACGCCTTCATCGGCAAATGTCAAGACGGCCCCCAGGCTGTCAACCACCCGCAAAAAGGCCTCGCCCGTCGACCGTGAAGGCAAAGGCGACTGTCACAAATGCCCGTCGCGTAACCGGCAAACATACTGCGCCAACGCGTTTGCGTTGGGCGGTTGATGCTCAAGCGCCTTATGTGAGCGGCTCGCTTAGCTCATGGCCGCGCGGTTGAGTCGGTGAATGCGTCGAGGTCGCGCTTCATTTTCGCGATCGACGGCCGATGCACGTACATCATGTGACAGGCCTCGTAGTACTTCATCTCGATTCGCGCGCCCAGCCCTGGTGGCAGACCCAGATGTGCCATGACGTACTCGGTCGCAGAAAACGGCGTGGCGAGATCGTAGTAGCCGTTCAGCACCAACACGCGCAGATTCGCATCCTTCACCAGTGCCTCGGCGAGGTCGACGCCTGAATTGACTATCGGCTGTTCACCGTTTGCGGTCTTGTGGGTCGACTTCCACTGGTCCCCGATGCTGAGGTTGCCACTGTCGCACTCGGACGGGCCGCTACATAGTAATTACGGTGACCAATACTTACTCAAAGCCAGTCACCGCGGGCCGGGATAACCATCGCCGCTCTGCATATTAACGCCACCGTCTGTTCAGTGCGGCTAGCAGATGGCGAGGCGTATAAGTTCTTTCCTTCACACAGCTTCGACACGTGACCCGCTGTTATAAGTTGCCTAGCGAACTGCGCGGGTAGCCATTCAAAGGACTTCTCCGACACATCTGCTCCCAGAACATTTGTGGTGACCGCAATTATATTCCCATCCACCTTATCATCAGCCCAGCAAATGCACCTTCCGCAGCAAAGCACAGCGCACACTGCCATGATACGTAGATTCATTGCGTTCAATCCTCGTTTCAATTCATTTCCCGAGGCGTGGCGATCCCAAGGCTCAGCCGCTCCGCATTCCTTGGAGCCATATTCCTGAAGCACCCCTTTTAAATGCTCGCCCCTTATCGTAAGACTTGTTAGCAGGAGCCTGCGGCCGCTCTCCTGCGAGAGTCCCCGGGAGGTAGCCAACTTCATTACTTAGGTTTGCGGAACTTCAGGATGAACTGATCGGTGTGTCCGCGAATCGTCTGGTCGAACACTTTGGCCGTGCGGGGGTCCACCGGATTGGCGAGAATCGAACTCTCAGAGTCGAACTTGAATCCCGCGGCTTCGACCTCTCGGCGCACGGTCGAGGACTCGATGCGATGCAAGGTCTCGGTTACATCGGCGGCAGCGCCCGGAGCGGCGGAATGATCGAGAACTACGTAAAAGCCACCGGGCTTCAGCGCACTGTAGACGGCCTTATTAAACGCGGCGGTGTCAACCGGGCCCATGAACTTGTCATGCAGGTCGTGATAGTTTCGGGAAATCCACAACAGGTCGAGCTTCTCGGGGAACTTTAGTCCCTCGAGCGCCGCGGCAGTCGTCACCGTTACATTCGGATGGGCGACGGCATAGCCCTGCAGCTCCGCGACTGCCTTAACGAAATGCTCGAACTTGAAGAAGGCGGTGGGCTCGACCGCGTAAACGTGACCCGTGGGGCCGACGACGTCAGCGAAGAGACGCGTGAAATAGCCTGCGTCGGCGACATAGTCGGCAACCTTGTCCCCCGATTTAATGCCTACGAACACTAAAGTCTCCGCCGGCTTTCGGTCAGCATCCCGTGTGGTGTCAGAGTCCGGGCGCGACGGATCGGCGACCGCCATTGTGGCGGCGGTTGAATTGCTTGCGTTGTCCAAGGCATAGGCCCCGGAAACAAACGCGGCGACTGCGATCAAGATAGCCATACTCTTCATATCGACTCCTATCGTGAATATTCTGATTAAGCCCCGCATCTCAGAAAAGTGATGAATCGCCGGACCGGTAACACAATCTGGCAAAACTCTCCTCCGCAATGACTAGCTATTGGCTGATTTTTCAACATGACCATTCTAGAATTCCTTGCAGTTAATTAGGGTTGTGGAATGGGTCGGTTTCATCGCCCCTCGACGGCCTAAGACACCAGCGCAAACGGCGGCACCTCAATCTCGCCGCTGGCGATGTAGGTTGTTGCGCCGCCAACGCTGACAGAGGTCACCACGCCGTCGCGCATGCGAGCTTCCGCTTCGATTTCGCTTGGGCGCCCCATCGAGACGCCTTGCAAGATCGAAAGGCGATAGGTCGTGCCGACAAAGTCAGGCGTCGATGCCATCGCTCCAACGAGGGCGGCACAAGCGCTCCCCGTCGCGGGATCTTCTTCGACGCCCAGCGCGGGTGCCCACATGCGAGCATAGAGCGTGCCGCCGTCGCGTAGATTTCCTGCGAAGAAGAAGACGTGGGGAGACCAGGCTCGTGAGAGCGTTGCGGTCCAGGCGGTCCGATCGATCACCGCCCGATCGACGATATCGTTCGAGCTCAGTTGCGCAAAACAGAGCGGAACACCGACGCCCGCGAAAAAGACTTGACTCACCTCGGCGGGCTCGATGGATAGGACGGCGGCGAGATCAGTCAGAGAAGGTGCGCCGGTCGGTGCCTCGATCTTCCCCGATAACGTCAGCGTACCGTGGAACCCCCCATTTCGCTGAGCGACGTCAACCGTCACGGGACCGACATTCTCCTCCAGAATGAGCCGGATTGGATCACTAGGTGGTACGTGCTGTTTCATCACCAGCGCACAGGCTGTGCCGACCGAGGGATGCCCAGCAAAGTCGAGCTCCGTCCGAGGTGAGAAGATGCGCACCCGACACGTGTTCGTAGGATCCTGCTTCGGCAGGACGAAGGCCGTTTCACCGAAATTGAATTCGCGAGCAATCTTCTGCATGCCCTCGGTCGATATGCCGGACGCGTCAGGCAGAACCGCGAGTTGATTACCGCCGAACGGTGTCGAACTGAAAACATCGACGATGTGAAATGTGTACTTCATAAGATTAACCTCCGTGCGTCGCCTCAAGCCTTGACCACGAGGTCGATCTCAACGCAGGCCCCAAGGGGCAGCGCGGCCACCGCGATCGTTGTGCGGGCGGGAAAGGGCTGACTGAAATGCTTTGCGTAGATGCCATTCATCGCGACGAAGTCACTCATGTTCGTGAGATACACGCCGGCGCGCGCCACGTGATCGAAACTCTTGCCGGCCGCCTTGAGAACCGCTGCGAGATTCCGAAAGACGCGCTCTGTCTCGGCCACGATACCCCCCTCGACCACCTTGCCAGTGGCCGGGTCTTGGCCGACCTGACCGCTGAAGTAGAGGAAACCACCGACTTCGATCGCCTGGGAAAACGGGCCGACCGGCGGCGCAAGTTCGGGCGAGGTAATTGGGGTCTTGTTCATGAAAAACTCCTGTGAATACTGGGTTAGATGGTCAGGATCGTGGAGCCCGAGGTTGCGCGCGCTTCCAATGCCTTGTGGGCGTCCGCAGCATCCTTGAGCGCAAAGCGCTGATTGACGTTGATGCGCACCTTTCCCGAAGTCACCACCTCGAACAGCTCGTTCGCGCAAGCTTCGAGCGCATCGCGTCGCTCGATGTAGTGGAAGAGAAATGAGCGCGTCAGAAACAACGAACCCTTCTGCGACAGCAGCACGGGCGCAATGGGATCGATGGGACCCCTTGCCCAAAGGTGACCATCAATCCGCGCGGTCTTAGACAATCGAGCGAGCGCAGGAATGTATCGTTGCCGACAGAATCGAAGAGCACCGGCAGTTTCTCGCCACCGGAGATACGGGACACTTCCGCGACGAAATTCTGTTTCGTATACAGGATCGTGTGGCTGCAGCCGTGGGCGCGGGCTATTTCGGCCTTAGCCTCCGTGGAAACGGTGCCGATGACCGTTGCGCCGAGGGCCGCCGCCCACTGACAGAGGATGAGGCCCGTTCCGCCGGCCACGGCATGCACGAGGATCAAGTCACCAGCCTTGACGGGATACACCTGCCGGATCAGCACCTGCGCCGTCATACCCTGCAGCATCATCGCGGCTGCTTGATCGAAGGAGATCGCCTCCGGCAATCTCACCAGCCGATCAGCCTCGATGCGCCGCACCTCGGAATAGCCGCCGGCAGGACCGGCATAGGCCACCCGATCGCCGACTTTCAGACCACGCACATCCGGGGCGACTGCCTCTACGGTCCCGGCACCGTCGAGGCCCGGGATAAAGGGAAGCGGCTGCGGGTAGTATCCGGTGCGGTGATACACGTCAATGTAGTTGAGGCCTGCCGCCGCCTGGCGCAGGCGCACCTGACCCGACCCGGGCTCACCGACATCGACCGCCGTCCAGTTCAGGACCTCGGGACCGCCCGTCTGATGCATTTGGATCGCATGAGGCACATAGATTTCCGCAAAAAGATGTACTCCTTGATATTTTGATGCAAAATAGACAATTCCACCACTTCATTATTATCACGGTTATAGTGCCATTGGCGCACGATTCTGGTATTCGTCGGGAGCACGTTTTAGGAGACCCCCTTGCTCGATGATTTACGCGCCCTCGTAGAGTTTGCCCGTGCCGGGTCCATCGCCGGTGCAGCCGATCGTTTATTCCGGACGCCCTCTGCGATTACCCGGCAAGTGCAAAGGCTGGAGGCTGAATTGGGTGCCGAGTTGCTCGACCGCTCGGTAAAGCCTCCGCGTCTGAACTCGCTTGGCTCCAGGGTGCTCGAACAAGCGCGAGATCTGCTGCAGCGAACGGAGGCGCTGAAATCTCTGACCTCGAGCGACGCCGAACCTCACGGCCTCTTGCGCGTCGGGCTCGCGCATGCCCTGGCCGAGGGGACGCTGATCGAACCGATTCAGGCGCTGGCTGAGAAATTCCCCAAGGTCCGACTGCGGCTGTCGAGCGAACTGACCGGTGAATTAATCAACCGGGTGCTCGCCGGTGAACTCGACGTTGCTGCTGTGCTGTTGCCCGAAGGTAAAACCGCGCCTCCCCCTCTTTTGACGACTATCATCGCTAGCGACCGCATGGAGATCGTTCAAGGCGCCGCAGGCAACGTTGACGGTAATTGGAAAAGTTTGGGCCGAGCACCCTGGGTGCTCAATCCGCCCGGGTGCTTTCTTCGGGCGAACCTCATCGATCGGATGGAGCGTGCCGGCTTCACCCCCATGATTGCGGCTGAAGTCCACAACATGCATATGCAGCTGGCGTTCGTTCAGTCCGGTTATGGTGTCGGGCTGCTACCCGCTCGCTTTATTGCCAGGACTCGTTCTATCGATTCCGTGAAAGTATTGCATCCCCCGTCGTTTGACATGCACCGATCCGTCGCGATAGTCCGGGTGGGGCCACTCGGCGCCTTGGGGAAGGCCGTCGAACTGTTGGAACACGGGTTTCGGCAATTGTTTGAGGCTGCCGACACCACCAAGCCCGTGACGAGGCACCGAAGAGCTGTACCCGCGAATCGGCGGGTAGCGCGATCGCCCAAGTAGTCCCCGGGCATCGCTTGTTGCAGGTGAGCGGTCTTGAGGACAATTTGTTCTCGGTTCTTGACCGCCCGGAGGATCGAGACGGGCGACCCGTGCCCTCGAACTTATTCGACACAACCACGCCGGTCGGCGGGGCCAGCCCACTATCCCAGATGCCCCCCGCTCACGTCACCACCACGGGCGTCCAATGCAGCGACCGACGATCAGCCCGCTGTGGCGGGCTTTCGTCATCAAAGTGCACATCGGCCACTGAGGCCCAATCCAACGAGACGCCATCAAGTACGCGTGCATTGATGACTGCGCGCTTTCCTTGGGCCGTGTCGGTGATAGCCGCGACGAACACACCGCATTCACCACAAATCAAGAAATCCGCGGTCCGATGTGCGAACCGATAGTACCGAACCTTGGAGGGATCCTCGGTGTTGACGGAAAGTTTGCCCGCCGGGTCCGATGTGCCCACCACGCCATGGCGCCGACAAAACGAACAGCCGTCGTGCCGCAGGCGCCAGTACATCGGATCGATATCGGTGCGATAGATGATTCCGAGAGCGCCACAATGACATTCGCCGTGATATTTCTGCATCGTGCATTCCTCGCGATCGACCGCACACTCGCCCATTGGGGTTCCCCGGATGCCACTGCCGTGGAGACGCTCTGCGTGGCTTGTCGGAGTCCCCTGTCAGTGGGCTATCTACTTCCACCAATCCGTGTTGCACTAAGTTCCGCGATCAGGTCGATTTCGACGCACGCGCCGAATGGCACCTGCGCACACACTAACGGCACTGCGCGCATGGATGCCCCGCTCGCCGAACACTTGGACCAGTAGCTCAGATGCCCCATCCGCAACGCGGTGAGGTTCTGTGAAGTTCGGCGCGCCATTGACCATGACCAAAAGCCTTACGATTCGTCGAACGTTATCAAGATCGCCCGCAGCGGCTTTGAGCACAGCCAGCAATTCAATTGCCACCCCTCGTGCGGCGAGCTTGCCTTGCTCCAGGCTCATCTCCTCGCCCACCTTCCCGCAGAGGGGCTTACCATCCTCCTTGCCAGGCGGCCCGACAGATGAATTTGGTCACCGGAACGAGCAAGCGGCGCAAACACCGCCACATATCCGTCCACAACCGGAGGCACGACGTCCGGTAGAACGATGCCGAGGCTCTTCAATCGCTCATCCATGGCGGCCATGTCTTGCCTCCTTCTGGACCTTCTCCATGACGACAAGAAGTCGATCGATATCTTGGGTCGAATTGAGCAAATGTGGTGCGACTCGGATTTTCCCCTCACGCAGCGCGACCACGAACTGCTCGTCTCGCAGCGTTTCATACAGTGATTCTGTATTACTGCGGCTGCCGACTTCGATGCAACCAAATACACCGCGCTGCGAGGCCTGTCGCGGACTCGCCAACCGATATCCGTCCGGAAGTCGCTCGAAAAAATAGCTAATCAGGGCTTGACTGTGATCGTGGACCAACGTCGGCGTCGCATTCAGCACGAACTTCAAAGACGCTTCCATGACGGTGAGGTTGAAGTTGTATATCGAGGACGCCTCGGCCGCATCCCAGCGGCTCAGCGTTCGAGCAGGTCGAGGATCCACGTAATTGAGGCACGCGAGGCTCTCCACGTCCTGAGACAACCAATTATACGGCCCCGGACGTAACAACTCCGCGTTTTGCGGTTTCATCCACAGAAAGCCCGTACCGAAGGGGCTGAGCAAATACTTGTAGCCGGCGCAGACGATAAAATCGGCGCCCAGACTGCGCACGTCCATCGGTATGGCACCGCAAGATTGACTTACGTCCAGAACCAACAAGGTTCCGTTTTTCTTGCACGCTGCGGCAAGCGATGACGCGTCGAGTATCGATCCATCATCGAATCGCACGTGACTCACCGAAATCACTCGGGTCCGCGGCGTCATGGCTGCGATCAGGTCACCGGACTGTATAAACTGACCCTCTGGATGTGTGATCCGCACCGTAATGCCCTCGCGCGCCTCCATGGGCTTCCATGTCGCGTAGTGCGCGGGAAATTCGCCACCTGCAATAATCACCTCATCACCGACAGACCACTTAAGCGCGTAGGCGATAGTCGCGAGACCCGCTCCCGCTCCCGTCGTCAGCGCGATGTCATCCGGGCTGGCGCCTATCAGGGTCGCCAACGATTGGCGCAAACTCCGAGCAACGGAAAAAAAGGACTGGTCATCGACGATGTGTGGCCGGCTCTTGGCCGCAACGGACACCTGTACGGCATTGAGCGCTACGCAGGGAATCGCCGCATGCGCTGCAAAATTCAAGTATGTGGCATCCTCGATCGGAAACCATTCATTTTTCCAGTCAATCGACTGCTTTAACGTCATATTCAGCTCATTGTGCTCGAGGTCAAAAGGGCAATGTCCGAGTACCACAATCGATGGTTTGCGAGGATGGCACTGGTGGCGCTCGGGAAAAACACTGTGTCTGTACCGACACTTTTGGCACCGAAATCATGCCCGTCCCAGGATCGAGTCCCCAGCCGAGGGCGCGCATTGCGCTTATGGAGGCTGGGGATGGCGTGCCGGGGGTTGAATCATGAGGTCGGTTAGGAGGGTGCGAATCTGCCTCACCGCGTAATCGACCCTCATGTCGAATACGCGCTTCCCCAGCTCCGCCGTTGAGCGGCGCGCGTCACCCAGGATTCCGTTATGTGGACTCTGCGGCCCGATCTGCGCCTTGCCATCGACGACTGGATCTCCCACTGCAGAGGAGACCAGTTCTCTGCGCACCCATGTGTTGTCCTTGTCGAGATAGATCATTTCCGAGGTGTCAGGAATGCCACCGTGGAGGCTGAGTGGATAGCCGTGCTGCGCCAGGTACTGATCGAACGCATCACTGGCGGGCCTATAGACCTGGTCACAGTAGAACACACGGAGAGCTCCGTAGCGTGCGTTGAGCTTGTTGGCGACCTCCTCGTAGACCTGCGGCTGACCGCCAGCGTGATCGCCCATCAGAATCACGTTGCGGAAACCGTTGAGGATCGCTTGCTCCGTGAGGCGCTCAAGCATGGCGGCGAGCAGCTCGTTCGTGATCCCGATGGTACCGGGAATCGATTCTGCATCGTTCGGAGTGTAGGGCAACACGGGCAGGAAGATAGCATTGCCGAGTTCTCTCGCGATCGCCTCGACCGTCGCATGCGCCATGAGGTTATGGCCGCCGTTCGCGTCCTGGGGGCCTCGTTCCTCGACACCGCCGGTGTAGATGAGCGCCGTCGTCTTGCCCGCCGCGAGCGCGGCCTTCACTTCCACCCAGGTCATCTTCTCGAACTCCACCAGATCGGCCTGCGCGCGCGGCGCAGCGCGCGCAGATCCCGCAGCCAGTATCAGGGTGGCCGCGCCGCCAGCGATCAACATCAGCAAGGAATGCGAAACCGAACCAATGCGCACGTCATTCTCCGTTTTCCGCAAAAACATGAATTCCGCAATATTCTGATGCAAGATAAAAGATTACACAATTTCATTATTATCACGATTATAGTGCTATTGGAGCACGATACTGGTATTCGTCGGGAGAACGTTTTAGGAGCCCCCCTTGCTCGATGATTTACGCGCCCTCGTAGAGTTCGCCCGTGCCGGGTCCATCGCCGGTGTGGACGCCGCCGCATTTCTGGGCACTGGCGCTCGAGCGCTCGGCTGACTACGCCCGAGCCGGTGTTCCGGCGCTTCCGGTCGTGGCAGGCCGTGAGGAAACCAAGCGACGGATCCTGCGCTACAGCCTGTTGCTGGTCATGTCCTCGGCGCTGCCCTGGGCGCTGGGATACGCCGGCGCCGTCTATGCGGCAGCGGCGGCCCTGCTGGGGATCGCGTTCTTGGGACTTGCCATCAAGGTTCGTACCACTGTCGAGGGACCCCGAGCGCGCCAGCTGTTCGCCTTCTCGATCTTTTATCTATTCGCACTGTTTGCGTCCCTCCCTGTGGACCAGGCAGTGCGCTCCGAACGGGTGGCAAGCGCTGAAGTCGAGACGGCCGCCGCCCTGAACACGGTCTCGCGGTGAGCTCAGTCATGAACGAAGCGACCCCTGCGACCCGAGCTCGCGCGATGTTGGCGCGGCTGCTCGACTGCGGAAGCGGAGCGGGAGGGGATGTCATGAGAGATCTTCCGTCGGCCCTCTGGCAGGTGAGCCTCACAGCGCCGCTGCAGTCAAGGGGTCTTCACCTCGCAGCGAGGGCGGTGCACCGAAATCCCGATAACGCTGATGTCCACGATGAAAGGCATACAACGGATGCCCGTGGGGGCGGACGACTCGTGGAAGGATTCTGCAAGAAGGGAGGGTCCACGCCAATACGGAGCTGGCGCCCCACCGAATCTGTAGACACGCACCGTGCCGTTGATACGCGTTCCTCAGGGCGAGAGCCTCAAGGCTCGGGCGTGTGTAAGGGTTCGAGTGGCCCAACCGTCGCGAACGGTAAGCTGTACATGATGGCGCTGCAAGCCACGGCACCGCACTACTTCGATGCGGCCCTGCCCGAGTTCGAGACCATGACCGCCTCGGCCACGATTCGCTGAGGGCACGGCCCCGCGGCGCAGCGGTTCCGAAGTCAGTGCAGGTCCGGCTCCGGTGCATCGCGCATGTGCTCGAGCAGGTCCCCCCGTACACCGATCACCCGCAAATCGGAGAACTCGTACAGCCGGGAGTTTTCTGCCGCTGCACTGAACCATGTTGGATCAGCTCGGTCGGTCCGACCTAGTGCATCAGCAACTTAGCCGCGCGACTAACGCATGCTCCATCCGATGGTGAAGCTGCCTGGCCTCTCGGAACTCGGCCGGTCTTTGAACAACTGCCCAGGAAGACTTCCCCGGGCTGCACGAGCGCGCGTGAATTTCGCGTGATTCTCCCGTGCCCACCCGTGCTCTTTGGTGCCCAAATGGCTACTACGCCGTCCCGCCCAGCAGATCCGTAGTAAAAAGATGTGCCTACAATCAGGCACCTAACACTAAGCGGCGAGAGCCCGATTCTTCGGCCCGGCACTCATAATGCCGGGGTCGAGGGTTCGAGTCCCTCCCTTTCCACCAACACTTTCAAGCACTTCCGCCGCGCCTCCCGGCCGCACGATCGAGAGTGCGGGAGATTTGCGGGAGGCCAAGTCGCAGACCTTCTCCGCGCACGAAATCAGATTGCTGATGTCGGCGGCGGAGTAGTGCGTCGTGACGTGAGCCGCCTTGTGCCCGAGAAGACTCTGGCGGTCCTCGAACGGAACGCCGACAGCGCGCAGGCGATATCCGAGCGTGTGCTTGAGATCATGAACCCGAATGGACCGAAATCCAGCCGGGCACGGACGACCAAGCTCTCGCTCGTATCTCGCCGCCGCGCGCCTGCGCGCCGCCTTCCAGCCTGAGTTGTTCATCCTCGATTGAGGATGTCGCTGGCCGTCGCGCATCTCTTCCGTGAACACAAATTCCTCGTGCTCTCCGCGACAGCCCTCGATCACAGACTTGGCGATCCGGTTCAAGACCACGTACCGCTCGATTCCGTTCTTCACGTGAGTGCGAGGGATGATGAAGACGGAAGTCTCGAGCTCAGGAACTCGAACCTCCCAACTCCACCGCAGACTACACACCTCATGCTCTCGTGTTCCGGTGTTGACATTGAACAGCGCCATCCTCGCGAGATGTCCCGCCAGCTCCGAAAACAACAGCCGCTGCTCCTCCATGGAAAGAGGATAGGGAGCACGCTTGTTGGGATGGCGCTGCATCTGAATCAAGGGTGCCGTGTCCAACCAGGGCCGATCAGTCTCGTCTCGCCAAAGCCGCGCACACAGGTTCAGGACTCGCCTCACGACCGCCAAGTCGCGGTTGACCGTCCCCGGACTTTCCCCAGCCTTCAGCCGGTCTCGAATGAATGACTGCAAGGTGCCGTAGTGGACTTGCTGCAGGGTGAGCTCCCCGATGTACGGATCTAACCCAGCCAGCCCCCTTTAGACGACGTGCGACCTTGTCCAATTGCGATTGCGTGAAACCCGATAGATCCGCTCTTTTGGGGAAGTACTGGCGCAGCAACCCGTTGGTGTTCTCGTTGGTACCTCGCTGCCAGGGACTACTGGGGTCACAGAAGTACACCTTCACGTCCGTGGCCACCGAGAAGCTCGCGTGCTGGGACATCTCCTTGCCGTGATCCCAGGTCAAGGATCCGCGCAATGACTTGGGCAGCTTACGTACATGGCGCGTGAGAGCGGCCACAACGTTCTCGGTCTTGTGGTCGGCAACCTTGATCAAGGAGGTATAGCGCGAGTGACGCTCTACCAACGTGATGATCTGGCTGCTCTTCGTACCGCACAACAAATCCCCCTCCCAGTGACCAGGAATGGCCCTGTCTTCAACTTCGGCGGGACGCTCTCGAATCGAAATCGTCTCGGGAATCTTGCCGCGCAACTCCTTGCTGGCGCTCCTGCGCGCATAGCGGAAGCGGCGCCCGCTACGCAGATGCTTGATGAGCTCTTTTTTAAGCACTCCGCGAGCCTGGATGAACAGGCTCTTGTAGATCGTCTCATGCGATATCTGCATGCTCTCATCGTCGGGGTATCGGATCTTCAGCCATCCCGAGACCTGCTCGGGAGACCACTCGAGGGCCAGTTTACTCGCCACTACCTTGCGCAGCCTACCGTTCAGAGCGAGCCGGCATTGCTTGGGCCGAAGGGCCGACAATGAGGCCTCATAGTCAGCATGATTGGCCCGATAGCTTGCGCGGCCGCCGTGCCGGACGATTTCCCGGCTTACCGTCGAGGGCGCGCGAGCTAAGCGTCTGGCAATCGAGCGAACCGACTCGCCTGCGCCCAAACCGCGGGAGATCTCCTCTCGCTCTGGCAATTTGAGCACAACTGCCCGGATGCGCCCAGGCGGAGCGATGCCTCCGCGTATCGCCAGCTGCGCATGCACCGGCGAGGAGTTACGCTTCAACGCCTGGCAAATCTCGCGAATGGAGTATCC
>Ga0137370_10000450_pt1 | contig 15466 bp, 17 predicted proteins | sample SagtaG_11_FD_104920 | JGI IMG/M metagenome (GOLD analysis project Ga0137370, IMG submission 104920) | Vadose zone soil microbial communities from Sagehorn Ranch, Mendocino, California, USA - Sage1_R_20_16 metaG | ecosystem: Environmental > Terrestrial > Soil > Vadose zone | place: USA... | reverse complement strand
TACTTCTTGAAGTCCGTGATGAGCGAGAGCTCGAGCTCGCTCTTTCGCTCAATGCGCGAGTGATCGGGATCAACAATCGGAATCTCGAGACGCTCGAGATCGAGCCGGATACAGCCTTCAGACTTCTGCCGCTCATCCCGCGCGATGTCATAGCCGTCGCAGAGAGCGGGGTGCGGCCGCGAAGCGACGTTGAAAGACTGGCGGACGCGGGCGCGGATGCGGTACTCGTCGGCTCCGAGGTTTCACGCTCGCGCGACCCCGAGAGTTCGGTCCGAGCACTCACCGGAATCACGCGGACCAGTCGTGCTCGCAAAAGTTAAGTTCTGCGGCATGACGCGCCCCCAGGACGCCGCGCTTGGTTCCGAGATTGGTGCGAGCTACATCGGTGTGATCTTCGCCGACGGCCCTCGTCAAATCTCGCCGAGCCAGGCCCGCACGATTTTCGAGGTGGTGAGTAAGGGTGTGAAGCGCGTGGGAGTGTTCGGTACGAACGAGCCCGACGAGATCGCGCGGATTTCGGCAGAGGCGAATCTGGATGTAGTGCAGCTCCACGCTGATCCCTTGCCCTCCGACGTCAAAGCCATCCGCGCCAGATTTCGTGGTGAGATCTGGGCGGCAATCCGAATCGCGGGCACGCACATCCCGCGCGAGGCAGAGATGCTTTTCGACACGGCGGACGCGGTCGTACTCGACGCGCGGAGCGAAAAGCGACTTGGAGGAACAGGCAAAGCGCTGCCATGGAACGACCTCGCGGTCGATCTCGCGCGCGATCGGGGCAGCTCGGCGGTCGTACTCGCCGGCGGGCTCAAGCCGACAAACGTCGTGAGCGCGATCCGCACGTTGGCCCCCGACGTCGTCGATGTATCGTCCGGCATCGAGAGCTCGGCCGGTATAAAGGATCCGTGGCTGATGCGGGAATTCTACGCCGCGGCCACCGGCTTGGGGCAGCATTAGCTTGGCAACCAACACTCTTCACCGTTTCGGAGCCTTCGGGGGCCGCTACGTTCCGGAGACGCTCATTCCAGCTCTGGACGAATTGGATGCGGCGTTCGGTGAAGCGATGCGCGATCCGGAATTTCAGGCGGATCTCGATCGGCTTCTCAAGGAATACGTGGGGCGACCGTCGCCACTGAGCAGCGCCCCCCGGCTCTCCGACACTGACGGCTGCGAGGTCTATCTCAAGCGCGAGGACCTGAATCACACCGGCGCGCACAAGATCAACAGTGCGCTCGGCCAGGCTCTTCTCGCGCAACGGATGGGAAAGCGGCGCATCATTGCCGAGACTGGCGCTGGCCAGCATGGAGTGGCGACGGCAACGGTCTGCGCCCGCTTCGGCCTCGACTGCACTGTCTACATGGGCGAAGAGGATATGCGTCGGCAGGAGCTCAATGTCTACCGCATGCGCCTCATGGGAGCGAAAGTGGTTCCGGTGCTTTCGGGGACGCGCACCCTCAAGGACGCGACGAGCGAAGCGATCCGTGACTGGGTTACCAACGTCAACGACAGCTATTACATCATCGGCTCGGTCGTCGGTCCAGCGCCGTACCCTCGAATGGTTCGCGACTTTCAATCCGTCATCGGCCGCGAAGCCAAGGCCCAGATGCTCGAGATGGCCGGTCGATCCCCGACCAGCGTTGTCGCCTGCGTCGGCGGCGGATCGAATGCGATGGGCATTTTCCATCCCTTCGTGCCGGATCTGTCCGTCGAGCTCGTTGGGGTGGAAGCCGCGGGTCGGGGACTCGATTCGGGAGAGCACTCTGCCTCGCTGCAGCGGGGCGTCCCCGGAGTCCTTCATGGGTCGCTCAGCTACCTGCTCCAGGACGAAAGCGGTCAGGTACATCCCGCCCATTCCATTTCCGCGGGACTCGATTATCCCGGGGTCGGCCCTGAGCACTCTTACCTGAAGGAAACCGGCCGCGCGATCTACGTGTCGGTTACCGACGACGAGGCCGTCGGAGGCCTGGGATTACTCAGCAGGTTGGAAGGGATAATTCCAGCCTTGGAAACGTCACACGCGGTGGCCTGGGTCGTCAAAGACAAGGGGCGGTGGAAAACGAGCGACGCGGTGCTGATTTGCATCAGCGGTCGGGGCGATAAGGATCTCGCGCAGATAACGGAAATGGGGCTTCTTCCGACATGACAACATCGGTTCCGGCAAAGACCGGGGAGAGCGAGCTCGACGAGCCGTCTTTCCCGATCGTCTACGTTACCGACCTGCTCAAAGCCTTCGTGAAGGCCGTTCGCGCGCATCAACTCTACCTCCCGAACAACCCGATGCACGCACGATCGCTCGAGGCCGTAAAGGAAGGTTTTGCGGCGATCTGGCGGCACACCGACGAGCTCGAGCTGCACGTGATCGAGACGCGCCTGGAGTGGGAAGGCCGAGTCGTGCTCGACGAGCATGAGCGCACGAGTGACAACGTCGCGTGGCTCCTTTACAAGGATGGGATTCGCGAGCTCAAGATGCTCAAGGGATTCGAGCAGGAAGAGCTCGGCGTTCTCTTCAATCTTCTTCAGCGCGTGCGAAAGGCGACCGATGACGACGATGACCTGCTCACGCTCATGTGGGAGCGGGAATTCGTAACGCTGCAATACCGGTACGTGGACTTGACGCAGGACACGGGTCCGGGTGTCGAATCGATGGAGCGCGCCGAGCAGAAAGAAAAAATTCTTTCGCCGGCCCAGGCAGAAGCGGGACTTGAATCGACGCAATCCTCCATCGCCAAGCTCGACGATTTCGACTCCACACTCTATTTCCTGGACGACCGGGAAGTCGAATATCTCCAGCAGGAGATCAAGCGGGAGTTCTCGACGGATTTGCGGCCGGCGGTAATCGCGTCGCTGCTCGACGTATTCGAGAACCAGAAAGATCCAACGGTTAGAGAGGAGATCTGCGGGCTTCTCGATTATTTCCTGCTGATTCTCCTTTCGACAGCGCAGTACAGAAACGCCGCCTATCTCCTGCGCGAAGCGGGTACGACGGCGAATCGTGCGGCCGAGATTCTCGAGCCGCAGAAGCAGCGTCTCACTCAGCTCAACGAGCTGATGAGCGATCCAAAGCCCCTTGGACAGTTGCTACAGGCGCTCGAAGACTCACCGCTGCGCGCCCCGCAGCACGAGCTCGACGACCTCTTTGGCATACTTCAGCCTCGCGCACTGGAGACGATCCTCAGCTGGATCGGCCGCAGCAACAACCCGCAGCTGAAGATGCTCCTGGAAGGCGCCGCCACACGTCTCGCCGCCAACAGCAGCGCGGAACTGATTCGGCTCATCGGATCCGACGACGAGGCGGTCGTTCTGGAAGCGATCAGGCGAGCCGCGGCTCTCAAATCCCCGGCCGCGGTGCCAGCCCTCGGCAAAATGCTCACGGTCGGAGAGGTGGACATGCGCGTCGCCGCCGTCACCGCACTGACGGTGATCGGGTCAGCCGGCGCGATGCAGATGCTGGAGCGAGCGATCGTCGACGAAGATCGCGAAGTGCGGATCGTTGCTGTCCGCGCGCTTGGCGCGCGCAACGCCCGCGCGGCACTTCCGAGAATCGAGGTCGCGATCAAGGGCAAGGAGCTTCGCGAGAGCAACCTCACAGAAAAAATGGCGTTCTTCGAGGCATACGGTCTTCTCAGCGGCGACGCGGGCGTGCCTCTGCTCGACGGGCTACTCAACGCCAAAGGATTCATGGGCAAGAAGGACGACTCCGAGATCCGGGCTTGTGCAGCTATGGCGCTGGGCAAAATCAATAGCCCGAAGGCCACCGATTCGTTGAACCGCGCGGCCGGAGAGAAGGACATCATCGTGCGCAACGCGGTGAGCAGAGCCATTCGCGGAGCGGTCGCGTGACCGCCCCCGCTACCAAGACCGTTCGCAGCGAGGGCGACAAGCAGTCTGGAGCAAATGTTCGGCGTAGTGGACGGAACTTCATGATCGCGTTCTATGGCGCGCTTCGGGCGATCAAGCTGTATCCTCTCGAGCACAGCGCCGTGCAGAAGACGTTGGTCGAGCTGTCGCAAGTCGCCGAAGAGTTGCGCGCGGAAGAGGGAGAGTTGGAGTTTCGCATCTCTGGCGAGTTCATCTTCCTCAATTCGACCAGGCTGCGGTTGGATTTGAGCAACTACGCCACCTTCGGACACATCCTCACCCTCTGCAAGCTCGCGGGCATCGGCGCCATCCACGTCGGAACCCAGGGGACCGCCCGCGATTGGACGGTTCTGCTTTCGCTCCTCGGCGCCGAGACCAAGAGCGCGCCGGGTGAGCGATTCAAGGAAATTCAAACGCGTCTCAGGGACGCGAAGATCGAGACGTTTCAGCTCGACTCGCCGGGGGAGACGGCAAACGACAGGGAGTTCAACGAGGAAGCAAAGGCCGCGGCAAACCGTACTTATTCCCAATCGGTCGCCGTTACCAAGGACGTCATCAACTCCGTGCGGATCGGCAAGACGCCGAACATCCGAAAGATCAAACGTGTCGTGCAGGGAATTGTCGATCAGGTTCTCAACGAAGAGACCTCGCTCATCGGCCTGACCGCGATCCGGGACTACGACGAATACACATTCACGCATTCGGTCAACGTCTGCATTTTTTCGATTGCGCTCGGACGCCGGCTCGGGATGAACAAGCTCCAGCTCTATGAGCTTGGGCTTGCGGCGCTGATGCACGACATCGGCAAATCCCGTGTTCCGCTCGACATGCTGCAGAAGACCGGCGAGCTCACCGATGAAGAATGGAAGTGGATGGCGGCGCACCCATGGCTGGGCGTGCTCGTGCTCTTCCAGTTTCGGCGCCAGCAGGAGGAGCTCTCCTATCGCGCGATGACAGTATGCCACGAGCATCACATGAAGATCGATCTCACCGGCTATCCGAAGGCCATTCGTCCGCGCGAAGTGAGTCTTCTCAGCAAGATCGTTTCGATCGCCGACGGTTACGACGCGGCGACGTCGAGACGTGTTTACAAAACCGTCGCCCTGGCCCCCTCTGACGTCCTCGAGGAGATGCGCGACAATCCGCGACGCGGATTGGACCAGGTGCTGGTGAAGGCGTTCATCAACCTCCTCGGCATTTATCCCGTCGGAACGCTGGTCGTGCTCGACACGTTCGAGCTGGCTGTCGTGTCCGCCGCCAACCCGAATCCAGAGTCGCTGTCGAGGCCAATAGTCAAGATCATCAGCGACGCGCAGGGAAACACCATCAGTCCGCCGCTACAGGTGGACCTAGCCGTCCCCGAGGCAGGAGGACAATATGCCCGGACAATCATCAAGACGGCGGACCCCGAGCGCTATGGTATCACCCCCGGCGATTACCTCATCTAACTCCATCACGCGGCGCTTTGATGCGCTGCGGGAGAACTCCAGCCGCGCCCTCGTCTGCTATGTGACGGCCGGCCATCCAGACGTCGGCCGATCGGTCGATACGTTGCGCGCGCTCGAACAAGGTGGCGCCGACATTATCGAGCTGGGCGTTCCGTTCTCTGATCCGATTGCTGATGGGCCCATCATCCAGGCCAGCTCGCAGGTGGCGCTCGAAAATGGGATGTCGTACGACGGAGTTCTCGCGCTGATCGAACGTGCGAAGGTTCAAGTCCCGGTCGTTCTGTTCAGTTACCTCAACCCGATTCTCGCAGCGGGACCAGATGCGTTGACGAGAGCCGCGGACGCCGGCGCGAGTGGAATTCTCGTTACCGATATTCCGGTCGGCGCCGATCCCGCACGCGAGGAATGGCTGGGCGAGAGTCCCCTCGCCTTCATCCGCCTCGTGGCGCCGACGACGCCGCGTGAAAGAATGGCGGAGATCGCGCGTCACGGAAGTGGATTCGTTTATCTTATCAGTCGCCTTGGAGTCACTGGCGTTCAGGAAACGACGGCGACGTCTTTGCCAGAAACGATTCAACGTCTGCGCTCGACCACGACGCTTCCGATTTGCGTCGGCTTTGGCATCTCGACTCCGGCACAAGCGCGCTCGGTTGGGAAGCTTGCCGACGGGGTGGTGGTCGGAAGCGCGCTGGTAAGAGCGGCAGGCAATGGTCCGGACGAAGTGCTCAAACTTACGCGCAGTCTGCGAGAGGCTCTTGATGAGTAGCAGTCCCGCGAGCGATAGCGATGTCGTGACGCTCAAAGCGATGCGCTTTCATGCGCGCATTGGAGTATTGCCTCACGAGGCGGAGATCGCTCAATCGATCGAGGTCGACGCATCGCTCTGGGTACGCCGCACTGGCAAGCGTCCCACCGCCAGGGACATCGTGGACTATCGTCGCGTCTACGAACTCGTTGCGGAGGTAGTAACTGGCGGCCACACCAGCTTTCTCGAGGAAGTCGGCGAGCGGATCGCCCAACGGGCGCTCGAGCTTCCCCTCGTCGAGCGAGTCCGGATCGCTGTCCGTAAGCCGAACGTCGCTCTTCCCGGGCCACTCGCGTACGCAGAGGTCGCTCTCGAGCGAGATCGTGCGTGAAGGATGTCGCCTACATAGCGATCGGCTCCAACCTCGGCCAGCGTGAAGTATTTTTGGCGATGGCGCGACGCGCCATCTCGGCACTGCCGAAAACGCGGGTGCTTGCTCAAACCGATGCCGAAGAGACCGCGCCGCTCGGACCGGTCACTCAGGGCCCATTTCTCAATCAGATGATCGCCGTCGAAACGGAGCTCTCGCCGCAAGACATGCTGGCGGAGCTGAAGCGAATTGAAGTCGAGGCGGGACGCGTGCGCACGGCGCGATGGGGTCCGCGCACGCTGGATCTGGATATCGTGCTGTTCGAAAAGCAGAGTATGGCCGAGCCCGGTCTGACGGTGCCGCATCCGGAGCTGCCGAATCGCGACTTCTGGCTGCGAGAGCTCGCAACCCTGCGGGGCATCAACGTTGGCTAAGGCGACCGCGGAACAGCGTCCGATCACTGCGCGCGATTTCGCGGAGCGCAAGCGAAAGGGCGAGAAGCTGGTGGTCATGACCGCTTACGACGCACTCTTCGGACGGCTCGTCGATGAGTCAGGGGTCGACGCGATCCTTGTGGGTGATTCGGTCGGCACCGCTGTGATGGGCTATCCATCGACGCTTCCCGTGACGCTCGACCACATGATCTATCACGCATCGGCTGTGCGTCGTGGGGCAAAACGAGCGCTCCTCATCATCGACATGCCATTTCTCTCCTACCAGGCGAGCATCGAGAGCGCCGTGCTGAATTGCGGTCGCGCGATCCAGGAGACCGGCGTCGGCGCCGTGAAAGTCGAGGGCGGAAGTCCGGAGATGCTCGAAACGGTTCACGCCCTGGTGCGGACCGGAATTCCGGTGATGGCGCACATCGGGTTTACGCCACAGTCAGTCAACACGATCGGAGGAGCACGCGTTCAGGGCCGCGAGACGGAGGGCGCCGAGCGTCTCATCGGCGAGGCGAAAGGACTGGAGGCCGCGGGAGCGTTCGCGATCGTCCTGGAGCTCGTTCCGGCGGCAGTATCGGAGCGAATCACCGCGGCCGTCGCGATACCGACGATTGGAATCGGCGCTGGCGCCAAGTGCGACGGGCAGGTTCTCGTGCTGCCCGATGTGCTCGGCCTGAACGACACGTTCGAACCCAAATTTCTCAAAAAGTACGCGGAGATGGCGCAGGAAGTTCGGTCCGCGATTGGCGCCTGGGCGCGCGACGTTCGAAGCGGCGATTATCCGGATGCTGAGCACAGCTTCTAAAATGAAGTTCGTAGAGACGATATCCGAAATGCGTCTCGTGATTGCGGATGCTCGCGCGAAGGACCAGAGTATCGCCTTCGTTCCGACCATGGGCGCGTTGCACGAGGGACATCTGACGCTCGTGGATGAAGCAAGACGCGTCGCGGATATAGTCGTGATGAGCGTCTTCGTGAATTCGCTCCAGTTCGGACCGAGTGAGGATTTTGCGCGCTATCCGCGGACGCTCGACGACGACTCTCGACTTGCCTCCGAGCGCGGCGTCGATTTCCTCTTCACCCCGCGGGCCGAGGAGATATATCCGGAGCACGCACCGGTCATCATGGTTCATCCGGGCAGCATCTGAAAGGAGTGGGAGGGGTCGGTCCGCCCGCATCACTTCGAGGGCGTCCTCACGGTCGTCGCCAAGCTTTTTCACATCGTGATGCCCGACGTCGCCGTCTTCGGCCAGAAAGATCTCCAGCAGGTCGCTGTCGTAAAAGCGATGATTCGCGATCTCAATTTTCCGGTCGGGATCCTCGTTGCTCCGGTCGTGCGGGAGCCGGACGGTTTGGCGATGTCGAGCCGGAACCGCTACCTCTCGCCGCGGGACCGCGAGCTCGGCCTCACCTTATCCAAGGCGCTATTCGCGATGCGTGACGCGTTCGCCAGAGGAGAGCGCAGAGCCAGCGCGCTGGAGGCTATTGGGTGGCGCATGCTCGAACGAGTCCCAGGACTTACCCCTCGCTATCTGGCGGTGGTGAACGCAGACACGTTCCAGCGCGTTAACGCGGTACGGCACGGCGATGCAGCGATCGGTGCCGTTCGCGTCGGCGAAACCAGATTGATCGACAACATCATCTTTTAATGGTGCAGCTGCAGGCGTCGGGGTTGCCCACCTGGGCACAGGTCACCGAGAGGCGAGTCGCCCACATCCAGCGCGTCACCTCGTTGTTGCGCGCCTGGGGCGCGGCGATGCGGCTCGCCCGCGACGAGGCGAATGCGTGGATCGACGCCGGTACGTGGCACGATGCGCTTCGCGACGCGCCGGTCCCGGAGCTGCGCGACATCACTGGGGACCGGACGTCCCCGGACGGATTGCTGCATGGGCCCGCGGTAGCTATCCGCCTGGAGCGCGAAGGAGAACGGCGACAGAACCTGCTCGAGGCGATTCGCTACCACACCGTTGGACATGCGCGGTGGGATCGCACCGGGCGTGCGCTCTACATGGCGGATTATCTCGAGCCCGGCCGAAAATTTCTCGCCGAGGATCGCGGGTTTCTGGCGAGTCAGGTGCCGCACAATTTCGACGGTGTCTTTCGACAGGTCGTGCGCTTTCGCCTGGAATGGTCAGTCCGCGAAGGCAATCACATTTTCCCCGAGACCGTCGAGCTCTGGAACAGTCTGCGGTGAACGGCCCGCGCCGCCGCTACGGCAGAATCGTCGTGGCATTTCTGATTGTGTGCGGGATCGGCTGGATAGCCTGGCAGCTGTGGGGGCTGAGGACGACGGCGAGCGAGAGCTACGCTCCCGATGACGCTCGCGCACCCGAAGGTACGCGGATAAAAGTCGAAGTTCTCAACGCGACGAAGACAAAGGGTCTCGCGCGCAAGGCAACACTGTATCTGCGTGACCGCGGCTTCGACGTCGTTGGCTCGGGCAATGTCACAGAACAACGCACTACGACGGTCGTCTACGATCGCTCCTCGCATCCCGAATGGGCGCGTCTTGTCGCCCGGGCAATGAATGCTCCGGTGGCGAGCCGTCCCGACAGCTCACGCTACCTGGACGTGACCGTCCTCATCGGCGCCAACTGGCGTCCGCCGCCGCTGCCTTTCCACCCGTAACTGGCCGCAAGCGGCGGCAATGTCCATCCCGCGACTCTTACGAATGGCAACCTCGACGCCTTGCGCTCTGAGTCGTCGCGCGAACCAATGGATCTGTTGCGGAGAGCTCGCGGTGAAATCTCCGGCGCCTCCCGGGTGGAGCGGAATGAGGTTCACGAAAGCGCGGCACTCCTTGGCGAGATCGGCGAGCTCAATCGCTTGCTCTGCTCCATCGTTGATTCCGCCGAGCATCACGTATTCGAACGTGACGCGTCGGTCGAAGACCTTGGCCGCGTCGATGACGCTCGCGAGCGGATACTTGGTGTTGATGGGCATCAACGACTGGCGCAGCTCGTCGTTGGGTGCGTGGATCGAGATCGCCAGACGGAACTGTTCGGGCCTTTCTCCGAGCGCAACGATGCCGGGAAGAACGCCAACCGTCGACACAGTGATGTGACGCGCGCCGATTCCGAGACCGGCCGGTGAATTGAGCACAGTGAGTGTCGGATCGACGGCCTTCCAGTTCATGAGCGGCTCACCCATTCCCATGAAGACGATGTTCGTCACCTCCTTCGGAGGAGACAGCAATCGCATCTCCCGTACTTGTCCGGCGATCTCGAACATCTGCAGGTTGCGCGTGAACCCCATCGCTCCGGTCGCGCAAAACGCGCACTGCAACGCACATCCCGCCTGCGACGAGATGCAGAGAGTCAGCCGCGATCCCTCGGGAATCGCAACCGTCTCGATGAACTCACCGTCCTCGAGCCGAAATAAAAACTTCTCTGTCCCGTCGCTCGAGGTCTGACGCATTGCGAGAGCGAGCCGCGGCATGGAGAAGTGCTCGTCGAGCAAAGCTCTGAAAGCGACCGGAAGGTCCGTCATCGCGGCGAAGCTCTCGACGGGGCTCTGCCATAGGTGCCGGGCTACCTGCGTCCCGCGAAACTGCTTTTCGCCGTGCTCGACGGCGAAGACGCGGAGCACCTCCTCGGCGTCCGACGGGACCATGTTGAGCAGATTTTGTCTCATTGGCCGTATGCGGGAAAAGCTATCCAGCCGTGCGGAGCACGCCGCGCGCAGCGTGGCGCACGGAGCTTCCACCAAGTCTATGCAACTACTAAATTTAACCCCTCTCGATGCCTTATTCGACCCATACGGCCCGGCGCTGACCTCCACGCCTCCTACATCCCGCTTCGCGACAGCCAAGCGCTCTCATCTGGGTGGTGAGCTCCGAGCATCCCACGCCGGCGCCAAAGTCAGACTCGGCGGCTGGGTACACCGCACGCGAAACCTCGGCGGCATCGTTTTTCTGGATCTCCGCGACCGGGCCGGACTGGTCCAGGTCTCCTTCGATCCCAAATGGACGCCGACAGATGTCATAGAGCGCGCCGGCAAACTTGGCCTCGAGACGGTAGTCACGGTCGAAGGAGAGGTCGCGGCTCGTCCCGTCGAAATGCGCAACTCGGAAATGGAGACGGGCGAAATCGAAGTCAGGGCGCGCAGTTTTAATATCGTCGGACCGGCAGAGACTCCGGCTATTCCAGTTGCGCGGGGAAAAGGCGAGAAGCTGCCCGCCGAAGAGCTGAGGCTGAAGCACCGGAATCTCGACTTGCGGCGCTCAGAGCTGCAGAAGAATCTCCTTCTCCGGCACCGCCTGCAGCAGGCGACGCGTCGTTTCCTGGATGAGCACGGTTTTCTGGAGATCGAGACGCCGATACTCACGAAGCCCACGCCGGAAGGCGCGCGCGATTATCTGGTGCCGAGCAGGGTACATCCGGGCGAGTGTTACGCGCTGCCGCAGTCGCCTCAGTTGTACAAGCAGCTGCTCATGATCGCGGGCTTTGACCGGTACTTCCAGATCGCGCGCTGCTTTCGCGATGAGGACCTGCGCGCCGACCGCCAACCGGAATTCACCCAGATCGACATCGAAGCCTCCTTCATCGAGCCGGAAGACGTCATCGCGCTGACCGAAGGATTGTTGGCAGTATTATTTGCGGAGATAGGCGTGGACGTTCCACCGTCGTTCGAGCGCTTGCGCTACGCCGACGCGATAGAGCGCTTTGGATCCGACCGGCCCGACATCCGGTATGGGCTGGAGCTGTTCGACGCGAGCGAGGCATTTCGCGGATCGGATTTCGCCGTTACGAACGCTGCCCTGGCTGCAGGCGGTCGTGTTCGCGGCCTCAAGATACCGGGCGGTGCCGCCCTGTCGCGTAAGCAGGTTGACGATCTCGAAGCCATCGCAAAATCTGCGGGCGCCGGCGGGTTGATCCGTCTCAAGCGTGGCGCAGCGGGCGTCGAAGGACCTGCCGCAAAGTTTCTGACCGGGGCCGGCGCAGAGCGTCTGGCGATTGGCGAAGGCGAGCTGTGCCTGCTCGTCGCGGGCGGTGACAGCATCAGCAATCCAGCTCTCGACCGTGTGCGGCAGGATGCCGCACAGCGCATGTCTCTTGTTTCAGAGGGGCAACGGTCTTTTCTCTGGGTAACCGATTTTCCGATGTTCGCTCGCGAGCAGAACGGGGCGCTGAGCTCTGTCCACCATCCCTTCACAGCGCCAAATCCGGAAGACCTGGCGCTGATGGAATCGGCTCCCGAGAAGGTTCGCGCATTGGCTTATGACGTCGTCCTCAACGGGCTCGAGCTCGGTGGCGGCAGCATTCGCATCAATGATCCTGCACTGCAGCGGAAAGTTCTCTCGTTGATTGGCGTCGATGCGAAGACCGCGCAAGGTCGCTTCGGGTTCCTTCTCGATGCCCTGAGGGCCGGCGCTCCTCCGCACGGAGGGATCGCGCTCGGCTTCGATCGGCTTGCGATGGTGCTGGCTGGCGCGTCTTCTCTGCGCGATGTAATTGCTTTTCCGAAAACTACCGCGGCAAGGGCGTTGTTCGAGGACGCGCCTTCAGCCGTGCCACCCGAGGACCTGAGGGAACTCCATCTTCAGAAAATGACGAGCTGACGTGAGCGAAGAGACAACGATACAGCGCCTCTCGACAGAAGGCGCGGACATGTTGACGCTGGCCGGAGTCAACGACGAGAACCTCGTCGAGCTCGCGCGTCAAACAGGAGCCAAGATCGCTCTCCGCGGCGACACCCTGGCGATCAGCGGAAACGCGGAAGCGGTGCAGCGAGCAGTTCCGATCGCGCAGCGAATGATCGACACCGCCAAGCAGCAGATGCCGCTCACCGCCGACGACGTTCTTCGCATGAGCATAGAAGCGCCGCGCGACGGCAATGGCAATGGCGTCGACAGCGAGACTCGCATCGTACTGCCCGGCGTCAGAAAGATCATTCAGGCAAAGACGGCCGGTCAGGCCGAGTACATGAAGCTGATGGCGGAAAACGACATCGTTGTTGGGATCGGGCCAGCCGGAACGGGCAAGACTTATCTCGCTGTCGCTGCAGCGGTCGATGCGCTCGCCCGCAAGCGGGTCCGCCGGATCGTGCTCGCGCGTCCAGCAGTCGAAGCCGGCGAAAGTCTCGGCTTCCTTCCCGGCGACATGCAGGCGAAAGTCGACCCGTACCTGCGTCCGCTGTACGATGCGCTCGAGGACATGATGCCCCACGAGCGTGTACAGAAATCGCTCGAGACGCGAACGATCGAAATAGCGCCGCTCGCCTACATGCGCGGCCGTACGCTCGCCGACGCGTTCGTCATCCTCGACGAGGCGCAGAACGCGACCACCGCACAGATGAAGATGTTCCTCACCCGACTCGGCGTTAACTCGAAGGCCGTGATCACCGGCGACAAGACCCAGATCGACCTGCCGAAGCGGGAAGAGTCGGGACTTGTGCAGATCGAGCGCATCCTGCCGGGAATCGACGGCATTGGATTTTACTATTTGACTGACGCCGACGTCGTCCGACACCGGTTGGTGCGCGAGATCATCAAGGCGTACGCAGAGGATTCGGGCGCCTGAGCGAGCCGCGCTGTGCCAGGTGCGCGCGGTGCTGTAGGTGAGGGCTCCTCCACGCGAGCTCGCGATAGCGATTTCATCGAGCGTCAGGCGACTGGGCGTCTCACGCTCGCGCGTCAGGGACGCGGCGGCGGCGGCCCTGAGGGCTGACCGCGTGAGAAACGCGATGCTCTCGATTACGTTCGTCGGACGGGCAACGATGTCGCAGATGAATTATCGCTATCTTCGGCATCACGGACCGACCGACGTGATCTCGTTCGGCCTCGGGCGGGCAGGAAGGCGAGGCGGCGTGGTTGGCGACATTTACATCTGTGCGGATATCGCGCGCGAGAATGCGCGCGTGCAAGGCGTTGCCGCGGGCGAAGAGCTGCTGCGGCTCGTCGTGCACGGGACGCTCCACGTCCTGGGTCACGACCATCCGGGCGGCATGAGTCGCATGCAGTCGCCGATGTGGCGGCGACAAGAGAGGATACTTGCGCGCGTCCTCTGATCGATTGATCAACGACTTCAACGAGGGCAAGCTTGCCGCTCTCGCGCGCGTCGTCAGCATCGTCGAGAATCACCGCGACGGATTCGAGGAGATACTCGGTTCGTTGCACCCGCGCACCGGACGCGCACGTCGCATTGGCCTCACCGGACCTCCGGGCGCCGGAAAGAGCACCATCGCTGCGCTGCTCGTAAAAACTCTTCGCGAGTCCGGACAAACTGTCGGAGTCATCGCCGTCGATCCGACCTCACCGTTTACAGGAGGAGCGCTGCTTGGGGATCGCGTGCGCATGGAGAGCGTTGCACTCGACCCCGGCGTGTTCATCCGGTCGATGGCGACTCGTGGCTCGCTCGGAGGGTTGGCAGCGGCAACACGCGAGGTCGCGGATGTCCTCGACGCCTTCGGATTCGACCGGTTGCTGATCGAGACGGTCGGTGTCGGCCAATCCGAGCTCGATGTCGCGCGAACTGCCGACACCACGCTCCTCATTCTCGTTCCGGAGTCGGGCGACTCGATTCAGACGCTGAAGGCCGGGGTGATGGAGGTCGCCGATATTTTTGTCGTCAACAAAGCGGACCGGCCGGGCGCTGACCGTTTGCGCAACGACGTGGAGCTGATGCTGGGCCTGCGGAAGGGCGTCTCGTTTGGGAACGTTCCAGCGCACCACGGCGTTGATCTCAAGCGAGTAAATCCAGCGCGGGCAGCCCGCGAGGCCGCCGCGGCCCCCAACTCGCTCGAGTGGATGCCGCCGGTATTGAGCGCCATTGCGACGAAAGAAGAAGGAATCGCCGGGATCGTAGCGGCGATCGAACGTCACTTCGCTTATCTTGAAGGGAGCGGAAAGCTTCGCGCGCGCAGACGCGAAAGAATGCGAGAGCGCGTGATGGATGTCGTGGAGCAAAAGGTCCGCGGCCGCCTGTGGAGGGACACAGGCACGATGAGCTGGCTCGAGCAGCAGCTGCCATCGGTGGAAGAGGGACGCGCGACACCGTTCGCCGTCGCCGACCAGTTGTTGCGTCAGAGCGCTGGCCTCGTACGTGGAGAAGACAAGAAATGACGAAGCTGAAAAGTCCCAGCTCCAGCGGCGCTGCTGACAGCGAATTGATCGCCACCATCGAAGAGCAGAGCGCCGAGCTGCGACTTCTGCGTAAAGAGGTCGCCGAGTGGCGGAAGCGATACGAGAAGGGCGAGCTCCGCGACATCGGGTTCTCCAATTCGGAGAAGGAGGTCCAGCCGATCTACACGCCGCTCGACGCGGCCGAAACCAGTGCCGAAGCATTGGGAATGCCCGGGTTTTACCCGTACACGCGAGGCGTTCATCCGACCGGATACCGCGGTCGCCTGTGGACGATGCGTCAATTCGCCGGCTTCGGCAGCGCACGCGATACGAATGAGCGCTACAAGTTCCTCCTCGCGCACGGCCAAACGGGTCTCTCGGTCGCGTTCGATTTCCCGACGCTGATGGGCTACGACTCGGATCATCCGAGATCGGAAGGCGAGGTGGGAAAGTGCGGTGTGGCGATCTCGAGCCTCGCCGACATGGAGACGCTCTTCGACGGCATCCCGCTCGATCAGGTCTCGACGTCGATGACGATCAACG
>Ga0137370_10000443_pt1 | contig 15620 bp, 23 predicted proteins | sample SagtaG_11_FD_104920 | JGI IMG/M metagenome (GOLD analysis project Ga0137370, IMG submission 104920) | Vadose zone soil microbial communities from Sagehorn Ranch, Mendocino, California, USA - Sage1_R_20_16 metaG | ecosystem: Environmental > Terrestrial > Soil > Vadose zone | place: USA... | reverse complement strand
CTCAGGATGACTGTTGTAGAAGGCCAGCATGAATGGTGGAGGGGCTAGCTCCGCGAGCCTTTTTCCGACACACGTCGGCGAGCCAGTCGTTAGGCCTCACAGAGCCCCACAGGGGCAATTTATCGTCCGCCGAAAAATCTCCGGAACGATTTGAACACACGGCCAGGGAATGTTGCTGCTTTTTGTGGCAGACCCTGGAACTGCTGAGCAAACGGCCACTGCTGGCCACCATGGACCTGGCAAGCGCCGGCCGGCACCTTGTCGGCGGGCAAATCGATATCGTATGCTGTTCCGGCCGATGTGCAGCCCGTCGTGGCAAGCTGATTTGAAATCGAACAAACCGTCGCTCGTTGCATCGGCATTGTCGGCTGCAACGGTTCAGCGGGATAATGCTGAGTTGCCTTGTTCATCACCTGGGTCCAGACCGGCAACGCAAGCGCGGCGCCGTAACCGCGCGAAATAATTGTCGCCGGCTGATCGAAGCCGACCCAAACACCACACGTCAGAGTACTGGTGTAGCCGAGAAACCACGCATCTTTGTAATCGTTCGTGGTACCGGTTTTGCCTGCTGCAGGAAGTCGGAAGCCCAGCGACCGCGAATTGGCCGCAGTTCCGCTCGTTAAAACTTCTTCCATTAGTTGCGAAGTCATCCAGGCCGCGCCTGGATCGAGCGCTGGCACGGTGATATGTGCAGCGCGGTAAATCGGTTTGTGGTTCGCATCATCAATTCGCTCGATGATGTAAGACTGCTTGCGAACTCCGGCGTTGGGAAAAACGGAGTAAGCCGCGGTCAAATCTTTCAAATCCGTCTCGAACGAACCGATGTAAATGGCTGGACCGTGCGGAACATTTGGGGATATGCCGAGTGTGTTGGCGACTTTTTGAACAGCGTCCAGTCCGGCGAACTGTCCGACGCGCACACTCATGGTGTTGCGCGAGTGGATCAGGCCATAGGAGCAAGGAAGAATCCCGCCGTAAGTCCCATCGGAATTTCCGGGCGACCAGCTCCCCGCCCCGTCGATTTCACCGGAGTGAATCGGACCATCGCTGATGGCAGCGCCTGGCAACAAGCCATGACTGAAAGCGATGGTGTAAACGAACGGCTTAAACGCGGAACCAACCTGCCGGTTTGCCGGAGTTAGCGCGCGATTGAATTTGCTTTGTGCATAATCGCGGCCGCCGACGAGCGCACGAATTCCACCGCTGGCATTATCAATTACTACCACCGCGCCTTCCAAATAAGGCATGGCCGAATCCCCTTCTCCGTTCTCAGGCGGATGATAGGTCGCTTTCACCGGATGATGAAAATTAGATTGATGCTCGATTTTCGTAAGCTGAGTCTCAAGCGCATCCTGTGCGGCGTTTTGCACAGCCGGATCGAGTGTGGTGTAGATCGAAAGACCACCGTTATCGATCTGGTCTTGCGTTAACAACGGATTCAAATCGCGTTGCACCGCGTCCATCGCGTAATTCTCCTGCACGAAAGGCATACGCCTGGGATGCGCGGTGACCTTCGCCCGCTTGCCCGCATCGGCGTCCGCAGGCGAAAGTTTTTTCAATGCCACCATCCGATCCAGAACAGCGTTGCGTTGGATCCTCGCGCCTTCCGGATTTTTCAGCGGAGAAAGCCGGTTCGGGCTCCTGATCAATCCGGCGAGGAGCGCTGCTTCGGGAAGATTCAGCTTCGAGGCGCTCTTGCCGAAATATGCCTGGGACGCTGTTTCTACGCCATAGCAACCGTTGCCGAAATAAATCCGGTTTACATAAAGCTCGAGGATTTGCTGTTTGGTAAACTGGCGCTCGATTCGCAGCGCCACCATCGCCTCCAACAACTTCCGGCTGAGAGTCCGACCGCCGAGCGGAAGACTGTTTCGAGCGAGCTGCTGGGTAATGCTGCTCGCGCCTTCCTTAGCTGAGCCGCTCGTGACATCGCGAAACAAGGCGCGCATGATCCCGCGCCAATCGATCCCCTTGTGATCGTAAAAACGAGAATCCTCCCGCACCAATACCGCAGTGGTAAAGAACGGCGATACTTCGCTAAGCGAGACCTTTAGCCGGTTTGCGCCCGCCAGGCGGCTGTAAATTTTCCCATCGACATCGTAAACGGTATTTCGCTCCGGCATCTCGCCGACGTTCTTCATGTCGAACGTTTGCGCCCATGTGCCGTAGAAGAGGAAAACCGCAAAGCCAGCGCCTGCTAACAAAACAAGCAGCGTGATTTTCCAGCCGTACCGGAAAAGACGGCTCCCGCCTTTCTTCTTTCTCGATCGGAGACGGGCGAAGAATTGCATGCTGAAAGGTTAAAAAAGTTACAAGAGTTACAAGGTTAAAAACGGTTTAACCTTTCTGACTCCTTAACCTCTCAGCGGTTCAACGATTTAACCCATTTAACGTTGTAACCCCTTAACAAATCACAAATTCAGCTTCACGACGCCCTCATGCTGCTCGGTCGCACACGCAGCATTGGTTGGAACGTCTGTCGCCGCGTCGCTGGGTTGGACAAGTTTGTTATCGATCAAGTACCGTTCGACTTCTTCGCCGCTGACATCCGGCAGCATACGCCCATTAATTTCCACACAGGGCGAGAGCGGCTGCCCGCTCTTGCTTTCCATTTCCCATCGAAACGCTGGGTTCTGGATAATGTCTTTCTCAGTGAACGGGAGATTGTACTTGGCCAGCACGGCGCGAACCCCGGCGCTCCAGCCACAATACGTCTTCAAGTAAGCGGTGATTTCAGGCGTTTGCATTGGAAGAATATACCACAAACCGGTCGCCGGGAAAGCTGTGAACGTCCGTGCCCCGTCACGAAGGTTGAAAGGCTGCGAGGCCGCAAATGACGAAGTACGAAGGAATGACGAAATCCGAATCTCGTAAACAACGCGCCCGGCCCTTTCGTCATTGGGTCATTCGGGGTTCTTTCGTCATTCGACATTCGTCCTTCGTCATTTCGGCGGAAAGCCCTTTTCACATAGACGAAGGCGGGTTCTGGGAAAACCGCCACTCTTTGTCGTTTGTTAGAGGCTCTCGATCTCTTTTCGCAGATCTTCCTTCGATTTACCGAGCTTTTGTTGAAGCCGCCCGAGCAATTCATCCTCTTTCCCTTCGGTAAACGCGAGATCGTCATCGCTCAACTGCGCGTATTTCTGTTTCAGTTTGCCTTTCGCTTCGTTCCACCCGCCCTTGAATTCTAGTTTCGTCATAGTGATAGAGATTTCGCATGCGGAGCGCAGATCAGTTGTCTCGCACTATATAAATCGATGCACACGCGCGACGATTCGGGCGCGAAGTTCATTTAGGGAAAGGAAGGAACACCATGAACAAAAAAATTCGCTACGCCGTTGTCGGGTTGGGACATATTGCACAGGCAGCCGTGCTGCCTGCTTTTAAACACGCAGAAAATTCCAAGCTAGCCGCGCTTGTCACTGGAAATCCTGAAAAAGACCAGGAATTGAGTGATCACTACAGGGTAAAGGCTTACACTTACGACGATCTGGAGACCGCGCTCGAAAAGGAGAAGATCGATGCGGTTTACATTGCTACACCAAACATTCTCCACCGCGAGTACACCGAGCGCGCAGCCAAAGCCGGCGTTCACATACTATGCGAGAAACCGATGGCCACTACGCAGGACGATTGCGAAGCGATGATGCGCGCAGCTGCGCAGAACAATGTAAAACTGATGATCGCTTATCGGCTCCACTTCAACGACGCAAATCTGCATGCTGTGCGAGTGGGGCAATCAGGTGATCTCGGCGAACTCCGCTATTTTGGATCGTTGTTTAGTCTTCAGGTGAAAGAAGGCAACATCCGCACCCGAAAGGATCTGGGCGGCGGGACCTTGTTCGACATCGGTGTCTATTGCATCAATGCAGCGCGTTACCTGTTCCGCAGCGAGCCGGTCGAAGTGGTCGGACTGACCACAAACAAGGGCGAGAAGCGCTTCGCGGAAATCGAGGAAATGACCGGCGCAATCATGCGGTTTCCGCAGGAACGCCTGGCGATGTTCACATGCAGCTTCGGGTCCACCGATGTAAGCCAGTACGATGTGGTTGGCACAAAAGGCCAGCTTCATCTGGAGAACGCTTACGAGTACCAAGGCGAATTGACATCCGTGACCACGATTGATGGCAAAAGAACAGAAAAGACCTTCAAACCAGGCGATCAATTCGCGCCAGAACTCATTTACTTCTCTGATTGCATCATCCACGACCGCGCACCCGAGCCGTCGGGGAATGAAGGATTGGCGGACGTTCGCGTAATCAACGCCATCTATGAATCGGCTGAAATCGGCCGAGCCGTCCGGATCGAGCCGGTCCCGAAAAAGCGGCGACCCGACGAAACCATGCAAATCAAACGTCCGCCGGTAAAAGAACCCGAGCTCATTGGCGCCGCTTCTCCTCGTTAGCAGTAAACAGTTCAGAAGAAAAACGATCCTGATGAAAGAGGCAACGCCACTGATTGCTGGCGCGGGACCTGTCGGTCTTGGCGCCGCTCTTTACCTTGCCCAAGCGAATATCAAAACGCGGATCATTGATGCTACTGAGAAACCAGTCCAGGAGTCGCGGGCTCTGGCCGTAAACCCCAGGACGCTGGAGATTCTGGAATCCACTGGCGTCACCGAGAAAATGCTGGCACTTGGCATGCCTATTCGCGGTGTCCGCTTTTCGCAACGCGGTCACCCGCCCCACGAGATTCTCTTCAAGGGTCAGGTGCAACATAAATATCCGTTCATCCTGGCGCTTTCCCAGGCGACTACTGGTCTGCGCAACAAAACCGTCGACCGCGTCAAACCGGCAAAACGCTGAACTATTTCGCCTATCTTGCAGCCGCGACACATGTGGCCCGCGAAACCTGAAGTGGAGACACAATCATGGCCAAACCAAAACCGACCGAGGGAAAAATTCTTCGGGGAACCGAAGGATTGGGAACCGTGACGTCCGAAATGATTGAGGAGCGAGCGCGCGAGATCGCACGCAGTGACGGGCATGTCGAGCCAAATGACCTTGATCGGACTCGCGCGCGCGAAGAACTGACCGATTACGCAGCCAGCCCGGAAAAGCCGCCAACGAAAGAGGAACCTGGCCGTGACTGGGGGATGCCGTTGGTGTCATCCGGTGAGAAAGCTCCGACCGTGCGCCCGGAGGATGAGGAGAACATCCCGGAGAAACTGGCCGAGGAAGGCATCGAGGAAGCCGACCGCGATCAGCGTTCAAAATCCGGGCAAACTGGCAGGCCATAAACCGCGGCGGAATTTTGGAAGCGGTCAGCGTCGCGGCACGTTCAGGTCATCTCGAACAAGGCGGCCTGCTCCCTTATCTGGATAAGATCACGTGATCGATACTGAACCAGCCGGGGCCGGAAAGAAAAAGCCAGAAAAGAATCACCAGGTAGAGCACTTCAGGAAGGTACAAGAATTCTGAGAGCCAATCGAGTAACAATGGCGCTTTGATACTCTTAATCGCCGAGGTGGCAATGGCCACGATCATTACGCTGCCAAGCATGACACATGCAAGCGGTGTTAGAACCCCGATAACTAAAAGAAGACCAAAGACGAACTCGACGGTGGAAACAAAAATTGTGTTGAGGCTGGCAAATGGGACTCCCGCGGCGACCAAAGTCTCGCGCATTTGTTCGCGCCGTGCCGGGACAAAGAGTTTGCCGCGCCCGGAAAGGAAGAACAGCAGACCAACGGCGAGGCGAGCGATGAGAGCGCCCAGCCATTGCCATTGAGGCAACTCGGTTAGAAGCGTCCGCATCAAGCACATTTCCGTCCGACTAATGCAATCCCATAAAAGTCTCCGAGCAAGGTCTCATGCGCCCTGATCGATGTCTCATCTCAACAGCGGACCGTGCATCATAGCGGGACTGGCGATTTTCCCAAGCGGAGCCGCGACCAACCACGATAAAAAATTAAGCCTATGATCTATCACTATATTCATTACACGATCGATCCACATAAGATCGGTGACTTCGAAGAATACGCGCGACGCTGGATGGAAGATGGCATCATCCGGCGTTGCGGAGGCGAGCCGCTGGGATACTTCCTGCCCAAAGCAGGATTTGGCGGCCCCAACAATGTCGCTTTCGCCATTTATCGGCTTCAAAAGCCTTGCCGATTATGAAACTTATCGAAGCAAACTGGTGGATGACCCTGACGCGCGAGAAAATCTCGCTCACGCCAAAAAATCCGGCTGCATTTTGGTCGAAGACCGATCGTACTTTTATCGCGTAGGCGAGAAAGAGCGATGATCGCGCCCCATGTCTCGTGGCAATCGCATCAGCGGAGATGCAGCGGCGTGGATTGTGGCCGCGGAGGTTGCCGTCATCTATATCTTAAGCACGTTGCCGACGCCGATCTATGTTATCTATCGGGAACAATTTCACTTCTCGGAAATCGTTCTGACGCTAATTTACGCAGCCTACGTCATCGGAACAATCACAACCATGTTTTTTCTGGGACGACTTTCCGATCAAATTGGTCGCCGCCCGGTGGTCTTAGTCTCGTTAGGGATCGCGGCCGCCAGCGCCATTGTCTTTTTCGTTTCCAACGCAGCCGTATGGCTTTTCCCATCGCGAATCCTGAGCGGACTTGCTATTGCGCTGGCATCGGGTGCAAGCGCCGCGTGGATTGTGGAGCTTCAAACGCTACAAGACACAACGTTCGCAACGCAAATTACGATTGGGGCCAATTTGCTGGGGCTTGGCCTTGGTCCGTTCATTGCGGGCTTGCTTGCCGAGTATGCACAATGGCCCCTTCGGCTCTGCTACGTTGTTTTCCTTTTATTGCTAATCCCGACAGTCATTCTCATATGGATGTCGCAAGAGACGCTCGATCAGCCACGTTCCCTGGCTCACGCTTCCGTCTGGCCACGACTCGGCGTGCCGCGCCAAATCCGTGAACGATTCATTCCCCCGGCGATCACAGCGTTTGCCACGTTTTCAGTCCTTGGTTTTTACACGGCATTGATTCCAAGTCTGCTTGCTCAATCGCTGCAAAATAAGAACCACGCCGTTGCGGGCATCATCGTGGCCGAATTATTCTTCATCGGCACAATGGTTGTTGGTTTCACAGGAAAACTGAAAAGCCAGAAAGGAATGTTACTCTCACTTGTTCTACTCGTACCAAGCGTGGGATTACTGATTTGGGCCGAAGCTTCGCGTTCAATGTGGATCTTGATTGTCGGGAGCGCAGTTACGGGTGTCGCAGCCGGCCTCGGCTATCGCTTCAGCCTTCAAGTTGTCAATGAGATCGCGCCGGAAAATCGACGCGCTGAAGTAGTCTCCAGCTACTTGATTGCTTGCTACTGCGGAATCTCATTGCCGGTGATCGGAATCGGCCTCCTCTCTCAAGCCAGTAGCGCTCTGATCGCCGATGCAATTTTTGCGGTGCTTACATCGATGCTCGCAATTCTTGCGTTCTTGATCCAACTCAGAGTCTCAGCGATGAGATGATTCTTGAACCCGTTGCCTTGATTTACTCTCGTGCTGGTGGTGGCGGAAACCAACGCAAGGTAACGAAAGTAATGAAGCTTATAATCGCAGCGAGTTCGTAGTTATGGTAGGCGACTGCGGCGCCCATGGCGGCTGTGCTCCAAATACTTGCCGCAGTAGCAAGGCCATGGATTCTCTTTTCCGTTTTCATGATGGCGCCGGCGCCGAGGAAACCGATGCCAGTCATCAATCCTTGAATCAGACGCGGGTCTGCTTTTGCATCCCCGCTGAACGCCTCGCCAATCAACAGAAAAGTGCAGCTGGCAATTGCCACCAAGGGATACGTTCGGAGACCGATACCGCGCTCCGCTTTCAAGCGATGCCAGCCTATTGGTAAGGCAAGAAGGTATGCGATGGTTATCGTCACGAAATCTAAAACTCCGTGCCACCAGTTGATCTGAATACCAAACAACGCCAGGGTCTGACTGCTGATCTGCTGGATTGCGATCATCAGCCTCCCATAACTGGGTCAGTCGCTCTCGGTATTGCCATGCGCAAATCTAACGTTTCTTTTTCTTTGCCGCCCTGGCACCTTCCTTACCGAGCGCGGTACGAGTTCGCTTGGGCAAATGCGCGACTGTGCGTTTCCTTTTCGCGGTCTTTGCCGCCTTCTTGATGTTCCTGCGAGCTGCTCGCCGTTGTTTGGAAGATGCCATTCTTGTTACCTCACCTCTTATCGCGCGATAGCACTGCATCAGACGTGAGAAATTCAGGTCTGCATGTCGTGACCAACTCCTAACAGTGTTTATGGAAGCGTCCTGCTAGGCGCATCCACGGAGAAAGATGACGGCTGAAACGACAATAAAGAGTACTAAGAACCAAACCAAATTGACCGCGATACGGTCCGCATATTTGAATCTCCGTCTTCGGCCCATCCAAGGCTCCCTCTAGCCATGTGATTTCATCAATTAAGTCCCAGACATCACACACGCCGAGTTCGCAAACACACCTGCTTTATCTGCGCAGCTCGCGTTCGTCCCCCGTGCGCCTTTAACGCGACGCCATCTAAAATCACGGGATCGCCCTATGGAACCCTTCTGCGTGCTGATATGCCCATAATTAAAAAAACGAGGCAGATCACCAGGAACAGGAAGAACAGGAATTTCGCAATCCCCGCAGCGGCAGCAGCAATACCCGTGAACCCAAAAAGCGCCGCCACCAGTGCGATGATAAGAAAAATTAAAGCCCAACGCAGCATCATTCACCTCCTCAAAAAGCAATCGCATGAGTCGATCACTGCGCGTGTTTTTTTGTCCCAGGAACACTTGATGCGGCTGAGAAAGAATCTGTACGATGACACCCTTAATCATGTACTTGAGGACAGCCTAATCTCCGATCCCATTACTGCAATCTCTCCCTTGGCGATCCACTTCGCGCCGGTTTTTCCAGTCAACCCTCGCTGTGAAAGCGTTATAACTAATAGAAATAGGAGCTTTAGTTATGAATACCTTCTCACAATCCGTTCAGTTGTTACTCGGCTTGGGCGCGGAACCAAAGGAATTAACCTTTCTTCAGGTTTCACTTCGCGGAGTCATTGTCTTTTTTGCAGCTTTGGTGATGATGCGGCTGGCCAGCAAACGTTCTTTTGCCGATAAGACTGCGTTCGACACAGCTCTAATGGTGGTCATCGCTTCCGTGCTGGCCCGCGCTGTGAATGGTTCGGCTGCGTTTTTTCCTACCCTTGGTGCCGGGTTCGTCCTTGTGATTTTGCATCGAGTTCTCGCTGCTGTTGCGGACTTTTCACACCCTTTTGGAGTATTGATTAAAGGGAAACCAGCGGTGCTCGTGCAAAACGGCAAGCGCCTGCGCAAGAGCATGCATATTAATCATATCTCCGAACACGATCTCGAGGAAGATATGCACCTTAACGCGGCGACCGACGATTTATCCAAAATAAAGGTGGCGCGCATCGAACGCAGCGGAGACATCAGCTTTATCAAGACCGGATAATTCCAGGATAGTTCTTTAAGAAGCTTGCAGGCCCTTTGGAACCTATGCGACATCTTACCTTTGTTATTCGACAATGTACACGCTTGAACCTCTTCGCAATCTGCACTGGTTGATGAGACCGTACGTTCGGTTCCTAGCAACCAAACGTTCTCCGGGGCTCGAACTGAAGATATGAAGAAATATGTATTCTCGTTAGTCGCAACTTTAATCGGCGCAGCGTTTATAGCTTCGTGCACACAACAGCAAGGAACGACCGGAACGACGGCAGCGGCAACTACCAAGGCGTCCCCAACCCCATCGGGCACAGCGAGGTCGGCAAAGAGAAATCCGTCTAAGACGCGAGGCTCGGTTGAAGCGCCTTCACCGTCGCCAGCAGAATCGCCTGCCCCGACACCGTAAAAAAGTACGACGCTCACCACTTTGAAGTCAGGGCGATTAAGGCCAGGGGGGAAATCGGCCGGCCACCGGCTAGTTTGAATCGATAGCAGCTGTCACTACGTCCAGAGGCCTGTTCAGCGGCTAAACGTCTCTGCCATGCCCGAGGAAGACGTCGGCCGATCGCCGTCGAAAAGAGGACAGGCCCGGCGCGTAGGCGGCAATCAGTCTTCATCAGATGAATTGCAGGTACTCGAAACCGCCGTCGCTAGAGTTGCGGTTGCTGATGGCAATTCGTCTTCTTCCACTTGGTACTATCTGTTTGAGACCTGCGCCACTAAGCCATGCGACAGCCTAACAAATCCAAAATTCTCTCCAAATTCGTTCTCTTATGCAGAAGGAGCTAACAAGCGAACGGAATCCTATGGCGAAAGGCACTAAGCACATACACGTCGAAGCAAAAACGCAGGGCGGTGGCCGCAAAGGCGGGAAAAAAACCGAGAGCTAAGCAGATTTTATGAACACAATCCTACTAATTATTCTCATTCTTTTGTTGATCGGAGCGTTACCTGCATGGCCGTACAGTCGCGGTTGGGGCTACTATCCCAGCGGTGGACTGGGTTTGATCCTTATTATTTTGATCATCCTCGTGTTATTGGGAACAATCTGACGGAACGCGCACGACAAGCACAAACACGCAAGTTGAGCCGTCCTGACGATTCTTTAAAGAGGGGAGGTGATATTATGGCAAAAGATACAGGGAAGGATTATCGCAAAGGCGCGGTGACCGAGCGGACCCAGGTGGAAAATCCTCGCGGCGGAGACTGGACGAAGCGCGATGAAACACCCGGCAGCGAAAAACGCGGCGAGTTCATGGAAAAGAAAAAAAGTGGGGAACCGTTTAAGGGCGTAGCGAAAGAGAAAGACGAACGCCGGAAAAGTAGTTAGGCAGGACGCAAAATCTGACCAGGAGCGTGGGAGATGATGTCGCTGCCCTTGGGCGAAATTTCGTTCCGTACCGGCTTCCCGCCCAATGTGGCAAAATCGGTCTAAAGGGGCCGATCTGAGATCGCGGCCATCCGACGTAGTGGACCTTACGAATTCAGGGCGACCGGAAGATGAAGAAGAAGAGCAAATGGGACGGGGTCAAGGCATTCGCCTATGAGCTTGTTAGGAAAAAGACCGAGGCGGAGCAAAGAGACAGCGCGAGCGCGCGTTCACTCAAAGCGTTCGCCATTGAAGTCCCGATTTATGCGGCACTGCTTGTTGCGTATTTCCTTCTTGTCTTAAGCTTCCTTTCGAACTGGCTAAAAAATCTCTTTGATCAAAACAAGCTGGTTTACGCGCTGGTGGCATTGGCATTGATCGTCGGTCAGGGCGGTTTTTTGGAAGTGATCATAGTGGCACTTCGCAGGGTCATTAAATCGAAGATCAAATGAGGGAGACCGCATGAATTTCCCGATCTCCGGAGAGCATATCAGCCCGCTGTACCTGGGGATTCTGGGATTCATTGTCGGCATCTTTGGAGGATTTTTCGGAGTAGGCGGCAGCTTTCTGGCCGGTCCTGGTCTGTTCATAACTGGCCTTCCGATGAATTTCGTCGTGGGTACAGACCTGGCACATATCGTGGGAAAATCGGTCGTGGGTATGCGTGAGCACCTGGTCCGCGGCAACGTCGATATGAAATTGGGTTTCATCATGGTGAGTGGAACTATCATCGGAACCGAGGTGGGTGCCCAGGCGATTCAGTACCTGAAACAATTGAAGATGGTGAATCTGATTGTCGGTCTCACTTTTATCGCAGTTCTGGTTTTGATCTCCGCCTTCATGGCGTGGGAAAGTTGAGCGACACTAAAAGGAAAGCGTGTTCCGACACTTAAAGGCAAAGGAGACTCGTCAGCGATCGGTGGTTTCTCCAAAAAGATTCAGCGAATCAAACTTTGGCCTATGGTAAAACTTGCCGAGTCCGAAATAAAAAGCATCTCGCTGTGGACAGTGCTGGCTGTTGCGGTAGTGGGCGGACTTTTTGCCGGATTTCTTGGCGGCGGCGCCGGTTACGTGCGCTTGCCGATGCTGGTATACGCGCTCGGGGTGCCGACCAAAGTCGCCATAGGAACGGACCTTTTCGAAGTCTTGATCTCAGCCAGTTACGGAACGATATCGCACGGCATCAAGGGTAATGTGGACATCATGATTGCGCTCGTGATGCACACCGGCGCGGCCGTTGGAGCGCAAATTGGCGTGCTCCTGACGCAATTCTTTCAGGGACCGCGGATTCGACTCGCATTCTCGCCATTGCCACTGATAGGAGCAGCCATGGTTGTTTACGGCCTGGTCACGGGACACCAAATGAAATAATCCGGTGCGCCGGCCATGAACGTGGCACCGCAAAGACCAACAGGCTAGCAAGGACAGCAAGCTTTAGATTGAAATACGATTTATTTGTATGAAGAAATATATTTACCTGCTCGCCGGGCTGGCCCTGCTGGTCGTAGCTTGTGAGCAGAAGCAAACAACCGTAAATCCCCCTGCGGAGAAGAAAGAGAGTAACACCACAGTGGTAAATCCGTCAGAGAAAAAAGAGAGTAGCACTACGGTGATTAACCCGTCTCCAGGCACTACGACCAAAAAGGAGAAAACGGAAATCAACGTCAATACTTCGCCGAGTCCGCACTAGAAAGAAATTGCGCGCGGCTCATGTGCCAGATGCGAATCAAACACAAGAATGCGTTTCATCCTATTGATAGTCCTGATTCTTTTGTTATTCGCCGCGTTGCCAACATGGCCGTATAGCGCCGGCTGGGGATATTATCCTAGTGGGGGTTTGGGCCTTATTCTGCTAATCGTGTTGCTTGTCGTGTTACTAAGGTAGCGACTTCACAACCGTAGCACTATACTGTGGCTGGCGTGAGTTGGGCAGAATGGTAGAACGCGTTGTCCTCAACGCGTTGCCAAGTAGCGGCGGTTTTGCCGCCTAACATTTGCTCCTTCGGCGTTTTATTTCCCATCGTCGCCCCCGGCGAACCGATCCGGCCTTGTGACCCTGCATTACACCTTGTGGCGTAATGGCCTCAAGGCATGGGTGAGTTTTTGCAATCCAAGTTCCAGCCGCGTTTTCACGGTTCCCAGCGGCGCATGCGTCGCGGTGGCAATTTCCCTGTGGCTCAGTCCTTTGAAGAAAGCGAGCTCGAGTGCCTCGCGCTGAAGTCGCGGCAAGACTCGCATGCACTCCTTTAGAAAGCGACGCAGATCGTTTAACATGAAAACCTCGTCTGCCTGGCGCGGCGAGTTTGACGCCTCGTGAGTTATCCGTTTTTGATAACGCTCTCGCACGCGAGAATAAGCTTGCCGCCGTCGCAACCTGTCGATGGCTCGGCGGCGCGCGATGGTAACCATCCAGCCCAGCGGCTTACCTGCTTTAGGCGAATAACGAGCTGCTTCGTCCCAAATCTGGATAAAGATCTCCTGCAACACATCGTCAGCCTCAGCTTCTTCATGAACAACTCCGTCGATTGTTGCGCGCAGCCTTTTGCCATGCCGGTCAAACAACTCAGCAAGCGCGTCATGGCGACGGTGTGAAACCGCTTTCATCAGTGCCTCGTCCGGCACTGACGATACTCCCGGTTGATCAAGATTTGAACCAATCATACTCGATGACCACGTGCTTGCGTCGTTGATTTCGACGTGTGGCATGTCGGTTGTTTGCCAACGCCCCACCAGTCTGGATCAGCTATCTCAGATGCGACCGGCGCTTGCGGGTAAAGCCACTGATGTGGTCCCGAGGGGCATCCTAACGTGGGACAGTGCAGTGTGTATCTGTGACCATGATAACTCCGGATCTCAATCTGCCGTCCTTTGAATTTTCGCTCACAAACGCTGCATACCCGTTGATCATCGAGCGAATTCCATCTTCTAAATCGATCTCCCACGCGCAGAATCGATAGGCGATCGTCGAGTTTTATATTGGCGGTCATAATGCAAGAAGCACTCTGCTCACTGCCTCGAAACAAACAATCGGGACGCTGGATGATTGTGTGATCGGACAAAATCTTACGCGATATGCCTCCTTTAGCGCCAAAGACGCTATCGCGTAGCAGTCTGGGGCAAAGTCCCAGGAACCTGATTCCCCAACTAGTCCCGGCGCTAAACGCGTGAGTCAGTCGAGCACACGTTCCCAATCCAGCCTGTCGAAAATGAATCGCGCCTTCAGCGCTGATAATTCCTGGATACGATCGATCCTGGGCGTTGCCTCAGGCTAAGATGCGCACTGCGCCTTTGGCCCTAAACGTCTAGTACGGGACCTTATCAAAAATTCTAGGCAGGAAAGCTCTGCGGGCTCGTTCAGGCTCGGGTCCGCAGTAGTCGGAAGTGATCAGCTGTTAAGAGCTAGCTTGAAATGCAACGCCAGTTTTCGCAGTCGCGATGCGAAGCCATCTTTTGCGCCACGATCGACCGGGCTGGAGGAAGGAATGTTGTGTTCTTCGGCCGACCCCGTTTCCGCCGCGGCCAGAGTTTCATCCGTAGGCAGTACCCAATCCATCGGAATTGAGTTACACCGCTCGCTTGGACAACTCAGGCGCAACGGTCCGTTGCCACGGGTGCCCCCTTCGACTTGGATTTGCCGACCGATGATGATTTTACCGCAGACGAGACAGAAACGTTTGTCATCCACTGAATGCCACTGCCGGAATTGATCCAAGCGCCGCAGCGCATCCAGTCTGTCTGCTTCGGACAATGCAACTGGAGGAGATAATGCCATGAAAAGAATATGCGGCTAACGCAAGTGGCCGCACAATCAGGCGCGTGGTGGATTCGCCTATCGGTCAAAACCTTACGTCACTCACGCTGGCAGCGACGGTGCGTTGCGCCGACCAGACGCCGCAGCGCGGCGTCCCTACCATTGATTGTTACATTTGCGTAAAAAAACACACATCCAATGCCACGTAGTCGTGCGTTCTACACCCGAATGAAGAAAAATAATGGTCAGGTTTCGCGTGGGCGTCACTTCATGAACTATGCAGTAGCGGCGATGGAACAGATGGAGCTTTATTGCGCGGCTCATCCAGGAAGCCCTGCGGCTGTGCGGCGGCCGCGATTATTCGTTCGTGGCGAACTATGGGTTGCACTACTTGGCCCCAATGTGGAAGAAGGAATCGTTGGGATTGGGTCCACTGTTACCGCAGCCTTGCGCGCGTTCGACGCGCAATATTTGGCCGGGCTACGGCCACCCGCTGAAGTGATCGGGGGACGGCGTGGAGCACAGAGGGTAGCCTCTGCGCAAGCCGTTTGATCGCCGAAAAAATCAATGTGCATCTCCTCGCCCGAGCCCGCGGCGCGTGAAAGGAGAATCGGGGTTGCTTTAAAAATGGAAACAATTCGCTGCAACCGCTGTTAAATCGTTAGTCGATTCAGTAGAGGAAGGCAGTCACAGGAGGAGATTGATGGAAGCAGGACAACGGAGGCATAACGGCGCGAAAACATTGAAGTCCAAGCGGGGAACGCAAGGAGCGAGTAAAAGTTACAAGCCATTGCAGCACGCGATGACGAACGATAATGAAACTATCGCGGTTGAATCAACGCACAGTCTGCTCCTTTCATCCCTGAAATACTGGGAGGTGCAGCGCGATTTAATCGAGGAACGTATAGCCGCGCTTCGTCGGAGACCGGTTCTCTAAAGAAGCGACGTTCCAACAGGCTCTCAAAATCCGATTCAAAACTTGGCGCGGAGGTTCCACGTCGCCTATAACAGAGATTCTGGCCTTTGCCTCCATGACCGACTGGCTCACCGCCATCTCTGCGTCTCG
>Ga0137370_10000442_pt1 | contig 15629 bp, 15 predicted proteins | sample SagtaG_11_FD_104920 | JGI IMG/M metagenome (GOLD analysis project Ga0137370, IMG submission 104920) | Vadose zone soil microbial communities from Sagehorn Ranch, Mendocino, California, USA - Sage1_R_20_16 metaG | ecosystem: Environmental > Terrestrial > Soil > Vadose zone | place: USA... | reverse complement strand
TGTTCACGATCCCGTGGCACGCTGTTCACGTTGCCGTGGAATCCGTGTTCACCATCCCGTGGAAACCCTGTTCACGATCGCGTGGAATACGCACCAAAGCAAGCACGCCGGTCAGCGTCTGGTCGAAGACTGGGATCTCGACCTGGATCAGGATCGGCGTGACTCGCGGTTATCAGCCACGACGAGCCGGGCGCCGAAGCTCGTTCACAAGGTCGTGCTCTCCATGCCGCCGGGAACGCCAACGAAAGGGGTACTTGAGGCGGCGCGCAACTTCGCACGCGAGGAGTTCGCTCTGAAGCATCGTTATGCGCTGGTGCTACACACTGACGAGCCGCATTCTCACGTCCACCTGGTCGTCAAAGCCGTGAGCGAACAAGGGATGCGCCTCAACATCCGCAAGGCAACACTGCGTGAATGGCGCCGCGAATTCGCCCGTCACCTTCGCGAGCAAGGTATCGCGGCCAACGCCACCGAGCGTGCCCTTCGGGGTGAGAGCCGGACCCACAAGACCGACGGCATCTACCGTGCGACTCTGCGCGGCGATTCCACCCACACCCGCGCCCGCGCCGAATCGGTCGCTGCGGAACTGCTCAACGGCAACCTACGCTCTGAACCGGGCAAATCAAAGCTGATCGAGACCCGCAAGGACGTCGAACGCGGCTGGCGCGCCATCAGCGACATCCTCCGCGCCCAAGGCCACCCCGAGCTCGCCGCCCAAGTCCACCGCTTCATCGACCAAATGCCACCACCGCGCTCCGAGGGCGAACAGATCGCTACTCGACTGATTGAACGCACGCGATCTGAGCTGACCAAAGTATCCCGTGAGTCCCGGTTGAACAACACGGAAGATCAGCGAATAGATCCAAATGTCCAATCTGCCAGTCGGACGTACTCATGAAATGTGCAGCGCTCGACCGGACATACGACGCTTGGGGCTAACGAGCCGTCGGACTTGATTGAATGAATGCGAAGCGTCAGCACATGCCCTGCCGGACAAGCCATGGTGGCCTTGAATCGATGAATGGTTGCCGGATGACAGGGTACCCAGTGCAACGGAGGCGGCCTGTCGGTGAACTCGCCGTGTCTGTGGATGTTGACGCGATGACGGCGAGGTCGGAAGACTCTGAGTGGGTAGGCGATGGTCTCCCAGACCAGACCCCATGCGCGACAGATCCATTGTCTCACCGGAGCAGGGTCCTTCGATTACGTCCCGGGCCGAACTCAAGTGGAGACCAGGGCGTGATGCCGGCGGATCGGGAACCCGAGTGTCAGGAGGGCGTGCTTGGTCGAGAAGGACTCAATCTGAAATTCCCAGTCGTCTCCATTCGCATCTCGCAGGAGATGCGTCGCAGTGAAAACAGGACCGGTCCTTCTGTTGCTTGCGTACTGAGTCACGAGCCCAAAGGCGTCGTCGGGTCCGACTGCCGAAAACTGCCTTCGGAACCGCGCCGATCGAATGTAATAGCGCCAGGGATTGGGCCCATCATGCTGGCCGACATCCGGATGACGCGGATGGACGCTGACAATCCCGAATACCGGCTGCTCCGGGTCCCGATCCTCTACTGCACGCCAGAACGTGGAGACGATAGAGTTGTGGTACCGCTTCGAGAGCAATTTGATTGACTCGAACGACAGCGCGAGATCGCGAGCCTCTTCCGCAAGCCGATTCTGCAAGAACAGGAGTCTCCCGGCGCCGTAGTTCGCTTCGGCTTCCAACGATGCGTGGCACGCCGGATCCAAAGTCTGATCGTTATCCCCCAGAAGAAACCTCCGATGCCACGGCGTTACGCTGTGAATGACTTCGTGGGCCTCGAGCCAGCGATGCTTTGGTTCAGGTACATCGGCGTCGACCAGAATCTTCGAGCTTTCTGGTACCCAGAAGGCGCAAAGTCGTGACTTCGTCAGTGCCGATAGTAGATGCTTCCCGAGGTCTGGGATGGATTTTCGGGCGAAGACCTTGAATCGATGCGTGAGCTCGTCGATGAGGCCCGGATCCGAGCTTCGGTAATACTGAAGATCGATGGCGAGGAGGGCCCGGACATCGGGCAGTCGTAGGGGAGGTTCGGAGTTACCGAGGTCTTTGAGTATCCGTTCGACTTGCGCACGAATATCGCGCTTCTCGAGCTCTCCGAGCTCGCCCTCCAACATGCCTAAGCCCTCGAGCGCTCATTGAGCATAGCGACAAAAGTGTCGAGCGCTTCGCGCTCCTCGTTCGTGAGACCCGATACATCATCCGAGTGCGCGGCATACCTGACCGCGGCGTTATAGAGCACTCGGTTGATGGAGTGGGTCGTGCCTGACATCTGCGACAACGTGGTCAAGGACACCCTGAAGTACTCTGAAAGCTGATAAATCAAGCGAGCGCGCGCTGTGTAGTGAGGGTCATGCTCGACTTGACGCAGCTCATCTTCTGAAACCTGGGCGCGCTCAGAGAGTTGAGCGATCGATAGGCCCTCTTTGAGCCGCAATTGACGCACGAGCACCCCTAGGGCAACGCGCAGCTGCACTAGCTTGTTCTCGCCGATGACTGCAGTATTTTCCGCCGCCAATGCGTGATCGACGGGGCGGCCCTTCGGGCCGCCCGCCGTAGGTTCATCTTCCGGATCCGCGGCGATTTTTCGCCGCAGTCCGTCGATGGTGAATAGCAATTTCATAATCCCTCCTCAGTCTGATACAAACGCCAGCGCATCGGCGTTAGTCATCTCGAAGTAGCGCATGTCCTTCGCGTTGTCGAACTCGACATCGGTGAACCCGACGGCCCGGTACCAGTCTTCTGACTGGGCCAGTGAGTGAAGGCCGATGCAGCCTCCAAAGCCGAGATCAACACTCAGGCTGATGGCCGTACCCACGAGCACACGGCCAACACCTTTGTAGCGCGCATCCGGGGCCAGCTTCGGCCGATTCCAGGGCGCCGTAGCGAGAAGTTCGATGTAGACCAGCTCCTTACCGCGTTGGCCGGGCAGTCGTCCGAAGCCAACATCGACGAGCATCAGTCCCTGGGTGACGCCCGCGCATTCGACCGCGTAGGTATCGCGGCCCATGATGCGCTCGGCCTCGACAGCCTTCTCAACCCACTCCCAGTGCGAATCCTGGGCATCGATCTGCGCGGCTTCGTCCCAGGAGGCCACCCGGCGGCGAGCCTCCTTAAGCATCGGGCGCCACAGAGTCTCGAAATCGCCGAAGTTCTTCTGATCCAGCGTCCTGAATACCTGGGCGGGAGCGTCAGCTCGGGTGCGGCGCTCGAGCAGAATGGCGTCGCCGAGCAGCTCCTTCATAGGACCATGAGCTCAGTCTTCTCTTTCGTCGACGGTCGCTCCACGAAGACCTTCTCTCCGCTCTCGAGCCGCTCCGTCACCGATTGGTAAAGCCGTAACGCCTGGCGCACGAGCGCCGTCTTTGACATGCCCCGCCGCTCAGCCAGCTCATCGAGCAGCGACATCTCCTTGTCGCTGAGCATCAGTGTCATCTGTCTCCGATCCATTACCTGCTCCGTGTGGTGCCCGGGAATTATAGTCAATAAGGCCAGAAAAGCAAGTTTTTAAGTATGTTAATAGGCCATTGACAATATATAAACTGGCCATAAACTGTGTATCAGTGGAAATCCCTAAATCAGGAGCCAGACATGAGTTCAGAGCATGCAGACCACGGTTCGGCCGGAGAACGGCACGAACAGAAGCACGAGCATTTCGTGGAGGTCTCGGTTTCCACTACGGCGGGCTTCTATCCCGCCGAGGGGTTTAAACGGGTTCCCGTAGACCAGAGGGTGGAGGTAGACCTCCACAAGGCCAAGGAGGAGTTGAAGATAAAGGACACGACGGGGTGGGTTGCCACCGTGACGCTGCCTTCGGGCAAGCGCCAAATCAACATTGCCCTGACCTACAAAGAGAACGGACTCGCCGGGGATGTCGAGATCGACTGGGGTCCGAGCGAGGGCGGTGGAGGCTAATGCATCCAGCTGCCGCCAAGGACCTGTTCGAGCGCGACGTGGCCTCCTTATCGCCGACGCTGGCACAGCGACGTCAATGGATCATTCACGCGCTCGAGTTTCCGACCATCGACTGCTCGTTCACGGCGGCCGCTCGGACCCCACTGCGCCTTCGGTTCATGTGCAACGACTGGAATGACCTGCCGCCGTCAATAACGCTCCATGCGGCCGACGGCTCTTTCCTGATGGCTGCGCTATCGAACCCGACGGGCGTGTTTCATCCTGGGCCACACCCAATCACCAATCGATTTTTCATCTGCATGCGGGGCTCGCGGGAATACCACACGCACCCGAGCCACGTGAGCGATCCCTGGGAGAACCTTAAGGGCACTTCCAGTTACGACCTGGGCGGAATACTCACGCAGGTATGGCGCGCATGGCAGAAAGGAACAGGGTAAATGTTAATGCTCTGCCCTCCGTGGCTCGTTGAAGCGACTCTCGCGCGCCTGCGCGATGCGGGACAAGACAGGCACGAGTGCATCATGCTTTGGTTGGGTCGGCGCGAGGGTGAGCTTCTTCGTGTCCACGAAGCTTATCGACCGATTCAGAACGCCAGGGAAGACATGTTCGAGATTCCGCCCGCGGGCATGACGGCGCTGCATGCCGAGCTAAGAAAGCGTCGCCTGATGGTCGCTGCTCAGGTTCATTCACATCCGGCGGAAGCCTTCCATTCCAAGGCCGACGATCGCTGGGCGATCATCCGCCATGAGGGTGCCTTGTCGCTCGTCGTCCCTTACTTCGCGGCCGAAACGACTACCTCGAACTTCCTGGACCAGACCAAGATTTATCATTTCACGGCAGCGGCACGCTGGGTTGAAGTGCCCCGAGTGCAGGTGGAGCGCGGATGGCTGCAGATCACCTGACCCCGGAGGCCCGCCACGAGAACGCGGCCGCACTTGCCGAGGCGCTTGACATTCATGTGACCGAAGCGGCTAGAGCGCTCGAACTCTCGATCGTTGTCACGGCCGCTCCTGACGATCGCGTGGCGCAGCGAATCTCCCAAGAGGTTGTCGACTTGCTGAGCCGCACGGTGCAATCCGTATCGGCTTCCGCGGATTCAACAACGGCGGCGGCCGAGCTCGTGATCGGAGCGTCTGCGCCGCGGACGAGAGCCGCCGTGATTCGTGTCGATGTTCAGGCCGATCGAGCCGTGATTGGACGCAGCAGCGGCTCGGAGGTGTGTGGAGACATACCAGCGATCTTGTGCCTGCTCACAGCCTGTTATGCGTCTGCAGCCGCTCTTTACCATGCCCTGGGTGGCAGGCTCCCCTCGGGCCTGGCGGATCCGCTCGTCGTAGATTTCACCCAACTCGGAATCGACCTAGAATGGATCGAACGGCCTGTAGACATTGGTCACGCTTATCTCGCTGGAGCGGGGGCCATCGGCAATGGCCTCCTTTGGGCGGCGCGCCATCTGGATATACGCGGGCGACTTGAGATTGCGGATGACGACAAGGTCACCTCTGGAAATCTCAATCGGCAAGTCTGGTTCGAGTCGGGTGACATCAACTCGCCCAAGGCAGAGCGCCTGGCGAGGAAGGCGCAACCCTTTTTCCCGCGCCTCCCACTCATCCCCCGATATTGCCGACTACAGGATCTTCCCGAAAAATCGGACGGACCCTGGCTGCGCCGGCTTATCGTCGCAGTCGACAGTCGGCGGGCGCGGCGATCGCTGCAGAACGAAATGCCGGGCGAGGTATTCGACGCTTCCACGACGGATATTAGTGAAGTCGTTCTGCACCATCATAGGCAGCCGACCGACGTCGCTTGTCTGAGCTGCATTTACGAGCCTGATAACGAAGAGCTGACTCGTGAACAGCACATAGCCGATCATCTTGGCGTCTCGGTTGCCATGGTTCGAGCTGAACGTATATCAGCCTCGGCAGCTGAGACCATCGCCCGCAGGTATCCCGAACTGGTCGCTGCTCAACTAGTCGGTACCGCGTACGACACGCTGTTCAAGCGACTCTGTGCGGAGGGACAACTCGAGACTCTTGCCGGCCGGCAGATCATCGCGCCATTTGCCTTTGTATCGGTACTGGCGGGCACGATGCTCGCCCTCGAACTGGTCCGCTGGCTCTCCGACGCTCAGAACATTAGGAACTTCAACTACTGGCGGATCAGTCCATGGCATCCACCGCTGGCGCGCCGGCGCGTGCTGCGCCCCACGCAGCCTGGCTGTGCATTCTGTGGAAACGTGGTCCTTAGAAAGGTGAACGCGACTCTCTGGCCTGGATCTCCGGGGGCAACAGCAGCGTAAGCCAAAATTCTATGGTACGAGGCGCTGTGGGCTGGGTTCCGCCAGGCGCCGAAAGTCGACGCCAACCCCTTGTGAAATATGATTTCATTATCTATGAAAATCAGCTATATAGCGTGATCAGGCAGCTCTTCCGAGTTGTTTGGGTCCCGCGCGGTCCACAAATTATTTCCGACTCGGTTCACCCGATTGGGATGCGATCGGTACTCGCATGCAAGGTTGCGCAACCAACGATAAACAGAGATCAGCGTCTTTGACCATCGCAACGGCATCAGGCCTCCCCTGGCAACAGGCACCTCGCCGGTGGGGGCATGGGTTGCATTCACTTTGCTCTTACATGGCGATGTTCCCGCCGTCCATTCCCCACTTCTTCATTCGCTGGCTAACGCAGCCTGGCGAGGTCGTTTACGACCCTTTCAGTGGTCGCGGAACCACGGTGCTGGAAGCATGTCTTCTTGGGCGAACCGGATTGGGTTCGGACGCCAATCCGATGGCCTGGACACTGACAGCCGCGAAATCGAATCCGCCGTCGCGCGAGCGACTGGATCTACGTATCAGCGAGCTCAGGCGAGGAATGCGGCCGCGCTCGACGTCACAAGTCCCTGAGAAGATTCGCATGCTGTTTCATCCTTCCACCCTTTCACAGCTTGTCTCGCTGCAGGACCGCATGTCCGCACTGCGCGGCGACGATCGGTTCATTTATGCAGTGCTGCTCGGAATTTTGCATGCTAACGCGCAATCTGATGGGACGCCGAGGGGCTTGACTGTGTCCATGCCTAATACCTTCGCGATGGCCCCAAACTACGTGAAGGACTACATTCGGAAGCACAGGCTGAAGGCTCGAGAAGTGGACGTTCTGTCTGCCGTTGAAGCACGCATCAAGCGACTGGAAATGCCTTCGGGCGGCTTCAAACGGGGCGTCTCCTGGATGCAGGATGTCAGCGAGCGAATCGAATGGCCGAAAGAGACTCGCAAGGCAAAATTGATCTTTGCGTCCCCGCCATACCTGCAGGTGATGAAGTACGGAAAGCTGAATTGGATTCGTCTCTGGTTACTCGGGTACGAGCCAACTACCGTTGATAGCAGGTTGTTTACCTCCTCGTCTCTAGCGAAATACCTGCGTTTCGTTTCGTCCGCCATTAAGCAGATGGAGCGACGGGTTTGTGCCAACGGATACATGTGCCTGGTCATCGGCGACGTACGCCAGGGGACCTCGACTGTGAATCTGGCAAATGAGGTCGCGCAGCACTGCATTGGAGAAACCAGGCTAAAGGTTCTTGATGTGATAGACGATCATCTTCCAGTCAAACACAAGGTGAGCCGAATTTGGGGTGAGACGCGTGGACGCGCGACGAAAACCGATCGAATACTGATTCTTGGCGGCCCGAGGGCGCGAAGGTTACCGGCGTTTCCCGAGATTGATTGGTTGAGCTCGAATTGCTACGGAGAGTAGAAGTGTGAGCGACATTACCGAGAAACTGAAGATCCTGGCGTCCACGGACATCTTCAAGAGCGGTCGCGAGCCCGACACGTTCGTCGGGAGGCCATTTTACTTCGACTACGAGACTGTAAAGGTCCTTGTCAACGACAAGTGGAAGCATCGCGTTGGGGGGATTCCTGCCGGTGCCTTTCTGCTGTGCTCGTATGATGGAGAGGTCGGTGTTAAGGAGATGGTACTAGTACGAGTCATCGGACCGACCGCGCTCCCCACTGACTCCGATGTAGTGGCTTCAATGGTCGATCACTACAAGGAGGATCAGCCGCCGGGTGGTAGTGGTACGCCAAAGAAGCTGGACAGCTACACACGCTACGAATTCATGTTCTCCGGTCTCGAATGCCGTGTGCTCGGCACCTACTATCGCCAGGATCCCAAGACACGCTTCGGCGCTGACGTCGAGAACTTCTTTAGCGCGCACAACTACTCGGTCTACAAGCCGGAAGGCAAAGCACTCGAATACATCGTCAATTTCCGTGAAGGTGAGGGAATACCTGGAGGCCCGGACCAGGTCCGCTTGGGATGCGTGCGATACAGCGCTTCCCGGCGATCGGACAAAGGTGCGGAAGTTCCGATCTACGTGTCTCCGCTAGACTTTGTCGGGAAGCGGACAGCGCTTTTCGGTATGACCAGAACAGGTAAGTCGAACACCGTAAAGAAGATACTCGAATCGGTGAAAGCGCTCTCAGCGAATCAAGTTGAGGTTGAGGGCAAGCCTCTCAAGCCTATCGGACAGATCATCTTCGATATCAATGGCGAATATGCCAACGCCAACCAACAGGACGAAGGGACCGCGATATTCGAGCTCTTCAAGAGCGAGACGACTCGCTACTCACTCCAGGAGAAGCCTGGTTTCGAGGTGATGAAGCTGAATTTCTTCTCTGACATTGAGGCTGGATTCGGCTTACTGAATAGTTTTCTCGCCGACGAGAGTGCTGATTACGTTCGCAGTTTCCTCTCGATTGACCTCAGTGAAGTCGAGCAAGAGGACGTTTCGGCGAAGACCAGAAGGCAGCGTGTTCTTGCTGCTTACAAGGCGTGTCTCTTCGCTGCTGGCTTTAAGTCGGACAACAGAAAGGTCAAGTTTCAGGGTAACAAGGAGCTGAACGCGTTGGCAGGAGGCATTGATCCATCCCAAGGAGTGACATATGAGGACGCGGCGACGTGGTTTACCGCGATCTGGGATGAGTACAACTCTAACAGCTTCTTCGAAAAGTACAAGAAGGAGAAAGGTCGCGAATGGGCAGACGATGATCTAAAGGCAGTCCTTGTAATGCTCACGAGAAAACGGACGCCGGGTAAGGATGCGAACGCGTCTGGCTATCGGAAACTGAATCCGTTCAAGCAATATCACTCACCATCGAACACATCTTCCTTTGAAGATGCGATCGTCGCCCAGCTTCGGAGCGGACAGATAGTAATTATCGACCTGTCTCAGGGAGACCCTCAATTGCAGAGCACGTATTCGGAACGAATCTGCCGGAGAATATTTCGAGACGGCATGGACAGATTTATCGCTAACGAGGCCTCAAACTACATTCAGATCTATTTTGAAGAGGCTCACAATCTTTTCCCGAAGAAGGACGACAAAGATCTGAGCCAGATCTACAACCGAATCGCAAAAGAGGGCGCGAAGCTTCGCCTGGGAATGGTATACGCAACCCAGGAAGTGAGTTCCATTTCGAGCAACGTGCTGAAGAATACGCAAAACTGGTTCGTATCGCATCTAAACAATCAGGACGAACTAAAAGAGGTGCAGAAGTTCTACGACTTCGAGGATTTCGTCGAAAGCCTCCGCCGGGCACCCGACCGCGGTTTCATCAGGATGAAAACATATTCGAACGCTTTCATAGTCCCGGTACAGATCGACCGCTTCTCCGCAAAGAAGAGCGCCTGACATGGGCTACGCACGGTTCAAAGGTCGTAAGCCATTCGAGCGTGCGAGCAAGATTGCGCATTCGGAGATTTTGAACAATCCAGATGTTCAGGCTTTTGTCGAGGGGTGCACGATCCCTTCAGAGCCGGAGGGTGGCGATCTGGAGAATTTGCAGAAACCGTTGCCGACGCCGATTCCACGAATCGAAACCGTTATTGCAGTAGACGGCGGCATGTCTGAGGCTGCCGTTCGCCGGGAGTTTCCTAGCGCGTCGATCACGTTCATGACCTTTGGTCCTCTACTCTTGGATCTCAAAGACCTCAGCGCTCTCGACGATCAGCCATTCATTGGGCCTGAAGACATGGCACGACTAAAGAATCTGACTCGATTCAACCTGTCGGTGCCAACAAAAGCCGTTAGGGCGAAGGGCGCATCAAGATTCTCCGAGGGAGTTAGGAAGACCATTCACGAGTTTCTGTTTGGTAAACAGAAGGAACTAGGAACCGCACTTCAGTGGCTGTTGTTTCGTGGATGGCTGCCGCGGAGTCAAATGCAAACGTGGGACGTGCCGAGGTGTCCGAGCACAAACAATTGCACGAGCGGCGCCTTTCGCTTCGAGCATGGTGGTCCAACCGAGATCAGCTGCGGAAATTGTGGCCAGACAGTCCTCCTGTCGGATGCTCTTCGGCTCTATGAACGAATCGACGATGAGCAGGGTGCGGGCGGCATCATGTCGTATCTGCTGACGACGCTGGAACAGCTCGTGATCGTGAATATTATCCGGACGCTGTTGGGTCTGAAGCAGTCGACCTTGCGCGAAGTTCTGTTGATCAAAGATGGGCCGTTGGCCTTCTTCGGTACGGCTGCTCCGCTCCACAGGCCAATGAGGGAGCTCATGACTTTCTTGGCAGACAAGGACGCCGGAGAGCCCCTTGTATGCTTAGTTGGACTTGAGAAGAGTGGGGCGTTCGTCGAGCACGCGATGCTGATGGAGCCGAAACTGAAGCCGGGTCATTACCTGCAGTTTACGAATCAGTATATTTATCGGTATATCCTGCCAGGTGATCCGAACGGCGAAGCCTACGGGCACAATACATACTACGGCTCGAAGCTCGTGTTTAAGAGTCCACGGGGAGATGTTTTTGTAGCCACTATCCCATTGATAGACCCCGCCGTGCGCGATCGTTTCGAAAACATTCAGAATGGAGCAGAAGTGCTGAACGTCGTGTCAGAGTTACGATGCTCGATGTATGACCAAGCACTAGTTCCCATCGTTCTCGCGAACAAGCTGGTCTCTCTTGCGGACTTTCCGAGCTCGGAAATCTTGGCTAAGTTCGTGCGAAGCAAGGTCTCCACTTGCTGAGCCCCTTGCATGCACGACGACGACTGCCATATGGCACTAAGGTGCATTTGCGAAATGAGGGAGCTTTTCGCGGATCCTCTGAACTTTGCGCCATATAGCGCTTCGATTCGTTCCCAGGGCTCTTGCAATGCTCGGGGTGCTCAGGCCCGAGGCGAGAAGCCGTATGATCTGCCGTTCTTCGTCGCTGAACTGTTCGCCAGCGCATCGCTCAGCGGCTTTCCAATCAGCGCCCGTAATCACACGCGTATCTCCACGTCCGCAGCCACCCGGATAGCCCAACGTGGCTCGACCGCCAAATATAGCGCGGCACCTGCCGCACCTGAGGAGCGTGAACGCAGGCTCGTCGGTAGGGGCTGCGCGATCGCACGTCTGTGGACTTTCAGGAGCTTAGCTGCAACGGCCGTCTGCCCAAACGTTTAAAAATGAGATACTCAGTAGGCACTTAATCTGAACGTAATCGCCCAGGATATTTCATGCCTCGCTCGATAAAAGCCATGCATGTTGAATGACTTAGGACGCTTTCGGACCTGGACTGAAAATCAGCGTGCCTATCGGTCGCGTCCTGGCTCAGTCTGTGGCAGCCATTCATCTCGTGACCCTCGACTCGCCGCGCTTACGGCCCAAGGCGTTCCGAGCCGAACCTAACATTCGCTGAGGCCCAGCCATGGATACCACCGCTTTTGCTTCCGCTGGCAGTCAGCGCTGGTTGCAGATCGCCGTGGCGCGAGCACCGGAATTGCTCGACGCCGCCTTGCAGCGCGCGGGCGCGATCGGAGCCGGCGAGACCGTTTCCTGGGGCGCCCCGCTCGCGGCGGATCAATTTCGAGAGTACCGCGACGGGGCAGCTCTGCGCTGTCTCGGCATCCAGGCTCTGTCGAAGCGGCGACTCGAGGACTTCTGGCCGCGCGGCGGCCCAGTCTGGGACGCCCTCGGGTTTGCCAGCGGCGGAGCGAAGATCCTCCTCGAAGCGAAAGCTCACATCGCCGAAGTTGCCTCCCCCGGCAGCAAGGCCTCGACTAAATCCCTCGATCGCATCCGGCGGTCCCTCCACGAGGCGCGCGCCTACTACGCACCGCGGGCCAAGGCCGAGTGGACCGGTTCGCTCTATCAATACGCCAACCGGCTCGCCTTTCATTTTCTCCTGAGTAAGCTCAACAGCATTCCGTGCCGTCTGGTCTTCCTCGACTTTCTCAAAGCAGCGGATGTCAGTGGACCGGAATCCGAAGCCGAGTGGATGGGCGCCACGAAACTCACGCATGCGCTTCTTGGTTTGCCGCCCGATTTGCGAAAGTTCGGCGTTTTCCATAGCTACGTCGATGTTCGAGAGCTGCAACGGCCCCGAAAGCAGTTGGTGAAAGGGGCATTGCGGGTGGCGCTGGATCGGCGAGCAGACACGAGCTTCTCCGAGTGGATGCGCTTCAGTGAGATTCCGGACGATTTGCGCGGTCGCCCCGGCATCTACGAGATTCGATGTGGCCTAACCATGCTCAAGGTGGGCATGTCGGGGGACCTGTACCGGCGACTCTGCGACCACGCACGGTCATCCCAGCGGGGCCTCAAGGGGCCCGCGGAGCCGTGGGAGAATCCCAGCCAGGTAGCGTCCAAGCGCTCCATTCTCGCGAAGCATCTTTATTTCGATCGGTCGATTGCACCGGGATTCGACCTGCGTACGGAGGACGGTCGCCGTTCGTTCCTCGAAACCGGCTGCATGGTTCGCTATCAGGTTCTATCGACAGAAGAAGCCGCGCTCGCTCGCGAGCAGGAGATGGAGGAACGCGGCGGCTATCGGTATCTCGGCGACGTTCTTATCCGATAGTCGGGAGACCCTGTTACGCGCTATGCACCACACGGCGTGGGGCAGTTTGAGTGCCACGGTCGTGAGCGGTGCGGGAATCTTGCGGGAATCGGTCGTGCTCGGTTGTGCTTGGCGGTGCCAATTTGCAACGGGCGCCCCTCGGCAAGTCGTTGAAGTTACAAGCTACATTTCCCAAGCACCGGACTCATAATGCCGGGGTCGAGGGTTCGAGTCCCTCCCTTTCCACCAACTCTTTTCAAAGACTTGCACATCACGCTACCAACCTTAGAATGGTTCTCGCGTGAATTCCGCGTGAGTCTGCTATCCGACTCTTCGAAACACTCATCGTCGCGGCAGGAAATCGCAGCCCTTCAGCCCTTCAAACCGAGAAACCGAGCGCGCTGAACTCAAGAGCAACCTCGAGCTCCTGGAGCAACACGCCGCGCACGCTGATCTTGGCCAGCCACTCAACAAAACACCTCGCGAAGAACCTCAGGCCAGCGCGCAGCCATCGTTAGCGGGGCTCTTGCCGCGCCTGACGGTTGCCGGCCTAACCGGCGCGACGATACGCATCCTACGCGGGCTCGGTCACGAACACGTTCCAGGACAGCGGCCGCAGCTTCGCCTTGAGGACCGTGCCCGCAATGGCGACGTCGCGGTGCTCACAGGGCTCGACCGCGTGCGGTGCCGCCAGGGTGTTGGCCGCCTTCAAATCCGCATGATGCAGCTCGCTTGCGTAGACGATCCGCCGCTGACCCAGATCGCGCAGCTCGACCGCCAGGCGCATTTCATCAGCTGTGCCGCGGTTGAGTGCGAACACCGTGGCGCGCCCGGTGGTGTCATCGTTCAGCACGCTCGCCAGCAGGAAGTCGAGCCGACCGTGGGCGGCGGTCGCGTAGCTGTCGGTCTGCACGTTCGCACGTAAGACGGTGCCATGTCCGAAGCGCGAGGCCTGCGCGAATGGGTGGAAGATGCTCTGCCGCCAGGCTGGGCCGCCCGGCTCAGTCATGATGGCGCCGATCACGTTCACCAGCTGCGCAAGGCACGCGACCTTGACGCGGTCCGCGTTGTTCATCAAGGTGATGAGCACACCGCCGACGATCAAGGCGTCCTCGAAGTTGTACACCTCCTCGATCAGCCGTGGCGCCCTCGGCCAGCCGGGCTTGCGCAGATCGGACGGCGCGTGCGCCTTGTACCAAACGTTCCATTCATCGAGGGCGAGCATGATGCGTTTGCGGGAACGGTGCTTGGCGGCGACCGCATCGGCGATCGCTGCGACTTCCTTGATGAATGCGTCGAGATCCTCGATGACGGCGAAATAGGTGCGGATGTCGTCGGCATCGTTGCGGAAGTACTGGTGCAGGGAGATGAGCTCGACGTGCTCGAAACAGTGCTCGAGGACCTCGTGTTCCCAATGCCCGTAGGTCGGCATGGCATGGTTGGAGGAGCCGCAGGCGGTCAAGTGCACGCTCGGATCCACCCAGCGCATCACCTTGGCGGTCTCCTGGGCGATGCGCCCATACTCGGCGGCCGTCTTCTGACAGATCTGCCAGGGCCCGTCCATCTCGTTGCCGAGGCACCAGTACTTGACGGCGTGCGGCTGCTCGAACCCGTGCGCGCGACGACGATCCGAGTACAGCGTGCCACCGGGGTGGTTGCAGTACTCGATGAGTTGACGGGCCGCATCGGGCCCGCGCGTTCCGAGGTTCACCGCCAGCATGGGTTCGACGCCGGCCGCCTGGCACCAGGTCGTGAACTCGTTGGTGCCGAACTCGTTGGTCTCCGTGCTGCCCCAGGCCAGATCCAGGCGCCCGGGTCGCTGTTTCTTGGGTCCGACGCCGTCCTCCCAGTCGTAGCCGGAGAGGAAGTTGCCCCCGGGATAGCGCACCATCGTCGCGCCGAGCTCGCGCGTCAGTGCCAGCACGTCCCGGCGAAACCCGTGCGCATCCGCCGTGGGATGGCCGGCTTCGTAGATGCCGCCGTAGACGCAGCGCCCCATGTGCTCGACGAAGGTCCCGAATACATGACGATCGAGCGGCGCAATCGCGAAGTCACGGTCGACGACGATGTTACTGGTGAGCATGGCAGGTTCGCGTTAGAGCAGGTTGAAGAGTAGGTCGTTCACGCGGTGCTCGGCATCGGCCAAGGCCGCGTCGATGGGCTTCTGTCCGGTTATGGCAGCCTGCATCTCCTCGGAGATGATCTGCTGGAGCAGAAACTGGCGCTGCACGCCGGTCGGCAGCGGAGCGGCGATGTCGACCAGCTTGGCGAGCGCCGCGCGATGGGGCAGCGCCCGCCAGCGCGCGCTGTCGATCACCGCTTGGAAGGCGGGCAGGTGCCCGGTGCGCGACCACTCGAAGTCGTTGTCCGTGAGGAAGCGCAGCAGCCGAAACACGGCGCGCAGCTGTGCGGGTGTACGCTGCTTGGTTGGCACCGCCCAGGAGTGACCGTCGGCATAGGTCACGTCCCGCCCGGGATACAGCTGGGGAAAGGGCACGACCGTATAGCCTCCCGAAAGCGGCGAGCCGGGATGCGCGGCGGCATCGTCGTAAGTATCGATCATCCAGGTGCCGACGATATATACGCCGCCCTGACCGCTGAGGAATCCCGCGGTGGCGGCGGTGTAGTCTTGATGCTTGGTGGTGAGTCCCTCGGCGTAGATCCGCGCAAAGAGCTCGAGTGCGCGGCGCGCTTCCGGGGTCTGCAGCGTGATGTGACGCGGATCGGCAAAGAAGTCCGAGTTCTGCTGCATCAGCAGCGTGAACAGATTGCGCGCGTACGCCGAGGGTTCGTTCACCATCGATTGCACGAGATAGGGCTTGCCGGTGGCGCGCACGAATTGCCGCGCCTGCGCGAGC
>Ga0137370_10000440_pt1 | contig 15641 bp, 10 predicted proteins | sample SagtaG_11_FD_104920 | JGI IMG/M metagenome (GOLD analysis project Ga0137370, IMG submission 104920) | Vadose zone soil microbial communities from Sagehorn Ranch, Mendocino, California, USA - Sage1_R_20_16 metaG | ecosystem: Environmental > Terrestrial > Soil > Vadose zone | place: USA... | reverse complement strand
GTGTGGAAGCGGCCCGCAGCCGCCTCGCCGTCCAAGCGCGGATCTCTCCCGACCAATGGATGCCCAGTCCGCTCATCAGCTCGCTCGAGACGCAACTCGCCAGCGAGCAGATCGAGTTCTCCGGCCTGCATGGCCAGTTTACGGCCAAGCACCCGGCGGTCGTCAACGTGGCGGCGAGGATCGCGGAGACGAAACGCCGGTTGGATGTTGAGCTGGGGCACGGCCCGCAGATCGACCGGTACGGCGTGGACCCGGTCTACCAGCAGCTGATCCAGCAGGTGCGCCAGGACGAGGTGGCCGGCTCGGCATTGGAAGCGCGCGACCAGGCGCTCACGGCCGAGATCAAGCGGTTCGAAGAGAACCTCCAAGGCCTCCCCGCCCTCGAGCTCACCGAGGTCCGGCTGATCCGCACCGAAAAAGAAGCCGACGACACCCACCAGCTGCTCACGGCAAAGCTACAACAGGCGCTGGTCGCGGAGGCGTCGATCGGCAGCGTGGTCCGGATCGTCGACGGCGCGCACGCGCCGATCCGGACGGTATCGCCGCGATGGCTGGGCGTGATCCTGGGGGGGGCCCTCGGCCTCCTCCTGGGCGTCGGAGGCGCGCTGATCAAAGAACAGATCGACGATCCCATCAAGAACGCCGACCACGCCGAGCGGGCGCTGGGGGCGCCGGTCCTGGCCTCGATCCCGCGGCCGGCAGACGAGAGCCGCATGTGGTCGGTCTGGGCGCCCCACGGGGAGCCGCCGGCGTTCGCAGAATCGTTTCGGTATCTTCGCGCCAACCTGCTCCATCTCCGGCCGAGCCTCCCGCGGACGATCCTGGTGACCAGCCCCGGAAATGATGGCACGACGGAGGTCGTCGCCAACCAGCTGGCGATCGCGTTCGCTGAGGCGGGTCTGCGCGCCTGGCTCGTCGACTGCGATCTGCGGACGCAGTCCCTGACGCGCGCCCGAGCGGCCTCACGCGCGAAGGGCGAACCATGGACGGGAATCGCCCAGTGGTTGAGCGCGGACATGGCCGAAGCCGGCCTGCTGTGCGCGACGGCGATTCCGCATTTGACCTTCCTGGCCGCCGGCGCCCCGGTGCCGAATGCGGAGAACCTGCTCAGCAGCCCAAAGATGCGGGCATTCTTGGGGCGGGACCGCGAGGATGTCGATGTCACCGTCGTCGCGGCGCCGCCGGCGCTCGTCGCGGCGGACGCCGCTGCGCTGGCGCCGCTGGTCGACGGCGTGCTGCTGGTGGTGCGGGTCGGAGCCGGCACGCAGGAAGCGGCCCAGAAAGCCAAACGGCTCCTCGAGGCCGTGGGGGGCCGCCTCTTGGGCCTCGTCGTCGCCGGGGTTCCGCACGACACCGTCCGTGCCGGCTAACCTGAGCGCGGCCCTGCGGCCCGCACCGGGGCCTCTGCGCCCGGACGGCGCAGACCCCAAGGGGGCGGCGGACGAACCGCGAGGGGCCGACGCCATGGCCCACACGATGCTGTCCGGGCTGTTCTGGACCGTCTTGGGCACCGGGGCGCGCGGCATGGGACAACTGCTCGTGCTGATCGTCCTCGCCCGGCTGCTCACCGTGCGGGATTTTGGCATCGTCAACGCCGCGCTGGTGGTCTTGGGGGTGGCCGTCACCATCTCCCAGTTCGCCGTCGCGCCGGCGATGGTGCAGATCCCGGACCTCCGCATGACCCACATCCGCGTGGCCTTTACCCTGTCGATCGTGCTCGGCGTGGCCTTGCTCGGGCTGACCTGGTGGAGCGCCGACCTCCTGGCCCGGTTCTTTCGATTGGCGCCGTTGGCGGCCGTGCTCCGGACGATGTCGCTGTGCTTCCCCCTGCAGGCCGCCTTCACGGTCGCGGAATTTCTCCTGCAGCGCAAGATGCGCTTCCGCCTCCTCGCCACCCTGGACGCGGTCACCTACGCGCTGGGATACGGGATGATCGGGATCGGGCTGGCGGTCCTGGGCTACGGGTACTGGGCGTTTGTCGCCGCGTATTGTGCGCAGATCGTGGCGCGGGCAGGGTTCCTGCTCATCATCCAACCGCATCCGATGATCCCCCTGCTGGAGCGGCGCGCCCTCCGGGAACTGGTGCGGTTCGGCGGGGGCATGCTGCTCGCCAAGCTCGCCAATTACGCGGCCGGGCAGGGGGACAGCGCCGTCGTGGTGCGCGCGCTCGGCGCCGAAGCGTTGGGCCTGTACGGGCGGGCCATTCAGCTGATGGTCATGCCGGCGATGTACATCGGCGACGTGCTCGACCGGGTCCTGTTTCCGGGGATGGCCCGGTTTCAGGACGACCCCGAGCAGTTGGGCCTGGCCTACGGCCGCGCCGTTGCCCTGATCGCCCTGGTGGCGCTGCCCGTGAGCGCCGGCCTCCTGATCCTCGCTCCGGAGATCGTCCGGGTGTTGCTGGGTCCCAAGTGGACCGGGATCACGGTTCCCTTCCAGATCTTCGCCGCCGCGATGCTGTTCCGGACCAGCTACAAGATCAGCGACGCGACGGTCCGGGCCACCGGCGCCGTCTACCAGCGGGCGTCCCGACAGATCATCTATGCGCTGCTCGTGGTCGCGGGCGCATGGGCGGGAACCAGGTGGGGGCTGGTGGGTGTCGCGGTCGGCGTGAGCGGCGCCATCGTGGTCAACTTTCTCCTCATGGCCCACCTGACCCTCAGCATGGCGAACCTGTCGTGGGCGCAGTTTTGGCGCGCCCATCTCCCCGGAGCGGCGCTGGCGCTGATCGCCGCGGTGCAGCTCGAAGCGGTGTCCTCGCTCTGCAGGCAGTGGCAGGCCCCGCCGCTGCTGACGCTCACGATCGCGACGGCGGCGACCCTGACGACCCTCCCCATGCTGCTCCACCACGCGCCGCAGCTGTTCCTCGGGCGTGACGGGACCTGGATCCTCCAGTTGGTGCGCCCCTACACCGCCCGGTACGCTCGCCTGACCGGCTGCCTCCGATGGATCTTGCGGGAGCCGGCGTGACCCGCGGGCATCTGCTCGTCGAGTTCGTCGGCCTGCCCGGGGCGGGGAAAACCACGCTGGCCTCCGCCGTCGCCCGCCGCCTGGCCCGGCGGGGGCTTGCCGTCAAAAACGTCGGGTCGTTGTATCCTGACACCTCGTGGAAGGTTCGCGCGCGGAAGATGGCGCGCGGCCTGAGGGAGACCCTGCTCAGGCCACAGAGCGCCTACCGGTCGGGGCTGGCGGTGCTGGCGTCCGGGCAGCGGTCGTTGGTTGACGCGGCGAAAGCCCTGCACAACTGGCTCTTCATCTCCAGCGTCGTGGAGGAAAACGGCTCGGGGGCGCACGTGGTCCTGCTGGACGAAGGCGTCTTTCAGGCCCTCTGGTCCATCGGGTACTCAGGCAGGGACGGAGCCCTCGCGGCCCTGCTCTACGATCTGTATCCCCTGTTTCCGCGCCCGGACCTGGTCGTGATCGTTGATGTCGGCCCGGCGATCGCCGCGGCGCGCTTGGCCGCCCGTCCGTTTGGGGGGTCCCGTCTCGAGCGCGCGCCGGCAGACGACCCTCACGCCTTCGTCAGGGCCGTCCAGGTCTGGCAGGAGCTCCGTAGGTTCATCGAGGGGCTGTCCACCGAACCCCAGGGCGTCGACGTGGCGACGGTGGACAACAACGGGGAAGGCGTGGATGCGAATGCCGACGCGCTCGCCACGCGCATCGAGCACCTCTGGGCCGGCCGCCGCCCCATCGATGGATGGGCGCGGGTCTCATGAACGCCGCCCAGGCGGTGCTTCACGCACGCGCGCTCCCGGTGGCGCCGACGGCGCGGCGGCGGTGGGGACTGCGGGAGACCTTGCTGGTCGCGCTCGCGATCGCCTACCCGTTCCACTACGATACGGGCACCGCCGGGACGGTGATCGATGCGAGCCTCGGGGATATCGTCGTGGCGATCGTCTGCCTCGGCTTCTGCGTGAGCCTCCTCTGGGACCGGATCGCCTTTCCCCGATATCTCGCGCCGACGGTGGGGTTCATGCTCGTCGGGCTCGCGTCCCTCTTGGTTCCCCTGGCGGGGCCGGAGAAGGCGCCCGCGTATTTCAACCCGCTCGCAGGCGTCCTCGAGGTCGTGCGGGTCGGGGGCAACGCCGCCTGGATGCTCGCCGTCTACACCCTGCTCCGGCGCGCGCCGATCGCGGGCCTCAGGGTGTTTGCGCCCGTGTCGGTCCTGGCCGCGAGCATCTTTTCGATCACCACGATCCGGGAGAGCCTGATGGCCTGGGGAGTCCGGCCGGGGGGCCCGTTTCCCAACGAGAACCTGTACGCCGACTACCTCGCGTTCAACGTGTTTCTGTCCGTCATGCTCGCCCGGCTGGACGAGCGTGATGGGAAACCGTCCGGTCTCAGGATCCCGTTCTTGCTCACGACCCCGCTCCTCCTGGTAGGGATCCTCGCCACCGGGTCGCGCGGGGCCATCCTGGGCGCGGCGCTGGCGTTCCCGGTGCTCCTCAGGTGGAGCCGCCCGGCGGCCCGGTCGTGGAGGCGCCTCATCCCGACGCTCGTGGCGCTCGGGCTGACCGGCTGCGGCGCCGTCGCCTATTGGCACGCCAACCCATTCATCGCGGGGCGTGTGTCCACGATTGTGTCGGGCCAAGGGCCGAATATCGAGGACCGGGAGTATCTGCGGGCCATGGCGATCGAAGCGTTCTCCACCTCGCCGGTGCTCGGGATCGGCTACGGCCAGTTCCCCGGGTACGCCGAGACCGTCCACGGCTGGAGGCGTCAGCCCGTGCACGATACCTATCTCTCGATCGCGGCAGAGGTTGGGGTGGTCGGGCTCGCCGCATTTGCCTGGTTGTTCGGCCTCGTGATTCGGGATGCGGTGGCGCTCGGGCGAGGGCCCGCCGCCGCCGTCAGCAGGCCGCTCCTGGCCATCATCCTGGCCGTCCTGGGCCAGAGCCTCGTTTCGAACGGCGAGCATTATCGATCGATGTGGATTGCCATGGGGATGCTGGCGGGAGTCTACGATGCCGCCGGCCGTGGCGAGGGGGGATAGGGATGCCCGAAGCTCTGCAACGCAGGGTTCGCAGCACTGTGCTGCCGTTCTGCGCCCACGCCGTCGGTGAGGAAGAGATCGCCGAGGTCGCCGCGACGCTCGGCTCGGCCTGGATCACCACCGGCCCGAAGGTGGCGCAATTCGAGGAGGACTTCGCCCGCTTCGTGGGCGCGCCGGCGGCCCTGGCCGTGAATTCGTGCACCGCGGCCCTGCACCTGGCCCTGGTGGCCCTGGGGGTCGGCCCCGGCGATCGGGTCATCACGTCGCCGATGACGTTCTGCGCGAGCGTGAACGTCATCGAGCACGTGGGCGCGCGTCCCCTGCTCGTCGATGTGGAGCCGGATACGCTGAACATCGCGCCCCGGCAGGTCGAGGCCGCGCTGGCGCGGGCAGGGCACGATGCCCGCACGGAGGGCCAGGAAGGCCCGATCAGGGCGATTCTGCCCATCCACCTCCACGGCCATCCCTATGAAGTGGATTCGATCCTGGGCCTGGCGCGTGACTACAACCTCGACGTCATCGAGGACGCCGCGCACGCGCTGGGGGCGGCGTACCGGACCCGCCCCGTCGGCGCATGGGCGGCGGAGTCCGCCGTCCCTCGAACCCTGACCTGCTTCTCCTTCTACGCCACAAAGAACCTGACGACGGCGGAGGGAGGGATGCTGACCGGCGGCTCCTCGCTGGTGGACGACGCGCGTCCCTGGAGCCTGCACGGCATGAGCCGGGACGCGTGGAAGCGGTACGACGCGACGGGGTCCTGGTACTACGAGGTGCTCCATCCGGGCTTCAAGTACAACATGACCGACGTCCAGGCGTCGATCGGCCTGCACCAGCTGCGGAAGGTTCCGGCCTTTCAGGCCCGCCGGCGCGCCATCGTCCGGCGCTATACGCAGGCCTTCTCCGAGTTCCCCGAGGTCGACACCCCTCCCGAGCGGCCGGAGGTCGAGCACGCCTGGCACCTCTACGTCCTGCGCCTCCGCCCCGAGCGGCTGCGCTTCCCCGGCGCGGACAACGCGTCGGCCGTCCGCCACCGCTTCATCGAGGAACTGCGGGCCCGGAAGATCGGCACCAGCGTGCATTTCATCCCGGTGCACCTGCACCCGTACTACCGGGACAAGTATGGGTACCGGCCGGAGGACTTTCCGGTCGCCTACCGGGAGTACCAGCGCCTCGTGTCGCTGCCGCTCTTTCCCAGGATGTCCGATGACGACGTGGACGATGTGATCGACGCCGTCGCCGATGTGCTCGAGCGCTACCGCCGGTAGGGGCCGAGACGCGATGAGCCTGACCGGCACCGTCGCATCGAAAGCGGAGGCGATCCGCTCAGGGCTCGGAGCCGCCGCGGCCCAGCGCCCGAGGGTGCTCCTCGTCGGGGGGCCGGACGTCGATGCGCGGCTCGACCTGATGCGGGCGCTGAGTGGCACCGTCGCCGTCGGCGCCCTTGGGACCCGCCCGGCGCTTCGCGACAAGTTTGCGGCCGCGGGCTTCGAGTACGGATCGTACATCCTGAGCCGGCGGGTCAACCCGGTGCTGGACCTGATCACGCTGGGGCAGCTCATGCTCATCTTCCGCAGATCGAGACCGCAGATCGTCCACGCGTTTGATACCAAGCCGGGCATCTGGGCGTGCCTGGCCGCCCGGTGGGCGGGAGTACCCGTCGTCATCGGGACGGTGACCGGCCTGGGGGCCCTGTACGCCGGCGGCGGCGCCGGCGTGAGCGCCACCCGCCGCATCTTCGAGATCCTGCAGCGCTGGACGTCCCGCCTCGCGGATGTGACCGTGTTTCAGAACCCCGACGACGCCCGCCGGTTCATCGCCGCGGGGATCGCGCCCGCCGAAAAAACGCGGGTCCTCCCCGGATCGGGCGTCGATACGGCGCGGTTCGACAGCGCGCAGATTATGGCGGCGGAACAGGCACGAATCCGCGAGGAGCTCCGCCTCGGCCCAGGACAGCTCGTGGTCACGATGATCTCGCGCGTCATCCGGTCCAAGGGCGTGTTGGAGTTTGCGGAGGTCGCCGGCCAGATCCGTGCGGTCCGCCCGCACGTCCGCTGTATCCTGGCCGGCCCGGCGGATGGGGACGCCCGCGATCGCCTGGGTGAGCCCGAGCTCACCGCCCTCAGGGGCAGCGGGATCTGGATCGGTCCGCGATCGGATGTCCCCGCCCTCCTGTCGGTGTCGGACATCTTTGTCCTCCCCTCCGCCTACCCGGAGGGGATCCCGCGTGTCCTGCTCGAGGCGGCCTCCATGGGCCTCGCGATCGTCACCGCCGACGCGCCGGGGTGCCGGGAGGTGGTCGAGCACAACGTCACAGGACTGCTCGTCCCGGCCGGGGACGGCGCGGCGCTCCGGGAGGCGATCCGGCGACTGCTCGACGCCCCGGCGCTCAGGGCGCGTTTCGGGCGGGCGGCCCGCCGGCTGGCGGTGGAGCGCTTCGATCTCTCAGTGGTGGCGGCCGAGACGGACGCCGTTTACCGGCAGTTGTTGACCCGAAAGGGTGGCGTCCGGGCGCCGGTGGCCGCCCTGGAGGCACGCACGGCAGGGCCCGACGCGACAACTGGCGGGCGTTTCTATGGAACGGCGAAGCGGATCTTCGACGTGCTCTTCGCGACCGGGGCGCTCCTCGCCACGTGGCCCCTGATCCTCATCGGCGCGCTGGCGATCACCCTGACGTCGCGCGGGCCTGCCCTGTATCGGGCCCGGCGCGCGGGGCTGGGGGGCCGGCCGTTCGCCATGGTCAAGCTGCGCACGATGCGCGCCGGCGCGGACGCCCCCGGCCGGCGGATCACGGCGAACGCAGATGACCGCGTCACGCCGGTGGGAGCGGTGCTGCGCCGGTTCCAGATCGATGAGCTGCCCCAGTTTTGGAACGTGCTCCGCGGGGAGATGGCCGTGGTCGGCCCGCGCGCCGAGGATTGGGACGTCGTCCGGCAGCACTACACGCCGGAGCAATGGCGCACTCTGGATATCCGCCCGGGGATGGTCTCCCCGGCGGATCTCACCTGGTACCCCAATTTGACGTACCACGACCCGCCCCCGCCCGGCGTCTCCGCCGAGGCGCACTACATCCAACGGCACATGCCGCTCCAGCTGGCCGAGTGCCTGCGCTACATGGAACGGCAGAGCCTCCTCGGCGACCTGACGATCATCGTCCACACGGCGTACTGCGTCCTGATTCGGTCGTGGTGGCCGCCGCGGCGGAAAGCGGTGCCGGCCGCGTCCGTGGCGGACCCAGCCGCAAGGGGTCTCCGCGCCGATCGGCAGGAGGAGGCGCTCCGGTGACCGTGTGCGTGATCACGCAGCCGCGGTTCTTTCCCGGGCTGCATTATCTGCATCGCATGATGCTGGCCGACGTCTTCGTCATCCTCGACACGGTGCAGTATTCGCCCCGTCACGAGGAAAACCGGACCAGGGTCAAAACGGCGCAGGGCCCCCATTGGCTCACCGTCCCGGTCCGCCAGGCCGGCCGCGAACAGCGCATCCTCGACACAATGGTGGACAACACTCAAGCCTGGCGGCGGAAGATCGGCCACACCCTCGCCGCCCTCTACAGCCGGGCCGCCCGGTACGAGACCCACATCGCCGAGGTGCTGGGCATCCTGGACGGTCCCCACGAGACGCTGACCGACCTCGACTGGGCGTCCTGGGGGCCCGCGATCCGGTCGTTGGGGATCACCTGCCGGTTTCTTCGCGCGTCCGCGCTGCCGGTCGCCGAGCGCGGATCGCGCCTGCTGCTGGAGATCTGCAGGGAGATCGGCGCCGACGTCTACCTCTCGGGGGCGTTCGGCCGCGAGTACCTCGATCTTCCGGCATTCGCCGCCGAAGGGATCGCGGTCCGGCTCCATGAGTACGCGTACCCGCCGTACCCGCAGCGCTTCGGCGTATTCGAGCCGTGGCTCAGTTATCTCGACATGCTCTTCAACGCCGGCCTCGACCCGCAGACGGTCGCGGCCGGCGGGACGATGCCCGCACCACTCGCGGTCGGGGGAGCGCCCCCAAGCTGACAGCCTGGGGAGCGCAGAAACAGGGGGGTCGCATGAAGCTCGGCATTATGGGGACCGGTCACGTCGGACTCGTCACCGCGGTCGGATTTGCCGCGCTCGGCCACACCGTGGTGGGCATGGACAAGGATGCGGAGCGCGTCGCCCGCCTGGCCCGCGGCGAACCGATCGTGTACGAACCGGGACTCGGGGAACTGCTGCAGTCCACCCTGCAGTCCGGCCGCCTGAGGTTCACCACGTCGACCGCCGAGATGCTGGAGTGCTCGGACATCGTCTTCCTGTGTGTCGGCACCCCGGCCCTTCCCGACGGACGGACCGATCTCTCCCAGATCGACGAGGCCGTCGGCAGCATCGCCGGCCGGCCGGACGGCTTCAAGCTCATCGTGGAAAAGAGCACGGTCCCCGTCCATACGGGCGCCGGCATCGACCGGGCCCTCCGCCGGCCGGCCGGGGAAATGCCGGAGTACGAGGTCGCGAGCAATCCCGAGTTCTTGCGGGAAGGCTCGGCGGTGCACGACTTCCTGCACCCCGACCGGATCGTCATCGGAGCCGACTCAAACCGGGCCCGGGCGCTCCTGCGCGAGCTGTACGCGCGCGATTTCGAGTGCCCCATCCTCATCACCAGCATCAGGACCGCCGAGCTCATCAAGCACGCGGCCAATGCGTTCCTCGCGACGAAGATCTCGTTCGTCAACATGGTGGCCGATTTCTGCGACCAGGTGGGCGCGGACGTCTCCGACGTCGCCCGCGGCATCGGCCTCGACCCGCGGATCGGGCCTCACTTTCTGCAGGCGGGGCTGGGGTACGGAGGGTCGTGCTTTACGAAAGATCTGAAGGCGTTCATCTGGAGCGCCGCGGACGCGGGCCTCGACTTCGCCCTGCTGCGTGAGGTCGAACGGATCAACGCCTCCCGGGTGGATCGCCTCATCCAGAAGCTGGACGAGGCGATGGGGGGCCTGCGCGGGAAGACGGTGGGGGTGCTCGGGGTGGCGTTCAAGCCCGACACCGACGACATCCGCGGGGCGCCCAGCCTCAGGGTGATCGCGCGGCTGCGGGCGGCCGGCGTGACCCTCCGCATCTACGATCCCCGGGCGGCGCAGAAGCTGGCGGGCCTCTGGCCTCCGGACGACCACCTCGCCTACGCGGAGTCCTCGTACGAGGCCGCGCGGGAGGCGCACGCCCTTGTGATCCTCACCGACTGGGACGAATTCCGGTCCGTGGATCTCGGGCGCCTGCGTCCGGTGATGCGCGCTCCCATCGTCATCGACGGCCGGAACCTCTTCGAGCCCGCCCAGATGCGGGCGCACGGCTTCGAGTACTACAGTCTGGGACGCGGCGAATCGCCCGCCGTGCCGATGGCCGCCGCGGTCTCGGTCCCCGCCATGGACGGACGAGCCGCCGCCGCGGTGTCCACGCCATGATTCGCCGCATGCTGCCGATCGGACGGTCCAGGCGGGTCTCGGGCGCGCGTGTGGCTCAGCATGTGTATTTTGGGATCAGCGATGTGCTGCTCTGGGTCCTCAGCTACGCGCTGGCGCTGCTCATTCGCTTCGATGGGGCCATTCCGCCGCAATTCATCGCCGCCATGCCGGTCGTGCTGATCCTGTTTCTTCCCGTGAAGCTCGCCTGGAACGCCGTCTTTCGGTTGTACCGCGTCACCTGGGCCCTGGTGGGCCTCAAGGAGATCGTGGGGGTGTGGAAGGCGTCGACCGCGGCGACGCTGACCCTGGCGGGGGGGCTGTTTCTCCTGCAGGGGATCCATGCCTATGGCACCTTCCCGCGGGGGGTCTTGATCCTGGATTATCTGTTGGGGGCCACGTTGATCGCGGTCTTGCGGCTCGGGCGGCGGTTGTCGAATGAGATCCCGCGCGCCAGGTCGAGAACCGGAGGCGGCTCCCGAGTGCTGCTGGTGGGCGCGGGAGAGGCGGGCGGGATGATCGCCCGGTCGATGGTGAGTCACGGACACGCCGCGTACCATCCGGTGGGGTTTATCGATGATGACGCCTCGAAGTGGGGCACGTTCGTCCACGGCCTGAAGGTGATGGGAGGCAAGGAAGCGATTCCGGACGCGGTCCGGAAGCTGGAGGTCGACGAAGTGGTCATTACCTTCGTCTCCGCCGGCTCGGGGCACGTCCGTGATATCATGCGCTTCGCCCGCGAGGCGGGCATTACGCGGGTCCGGGTGCTCCCCAGCGTGCACGAGCTCCTCACGGGCCACGTGACGGTGCATGACATTCGGGACGTGAATCTGGAGGATCTGTTGGGGCGCAAGCCGGCGCCCATCGACGCGAACCGTGTCGCGGCCTTTCTGCGGGGACAGACGGTGCTCGTCACGGGGGCCGCCGGGTCGATCGGCAGCGAGCTCGCCCGTCAGTTGTCCAGGTCGGACGCCGCGCGGGTGCTCCTGCTCGACACGAACGAAACCGCGCTGTTCCACCTCGCGGAGGAGATCATTCATCCTCCGCTGGAGCAGCGGGTGCAGACCGTGATCGCCGACGTCCGTGACCCGGACAAGATCCAGAAGGTGTTCAGCGCCTGGCGGCCGGACGTCGTCTACCATGCGGCCGCCTACAAACACGTCCCGCTGATGGAACGTCACCCGGACGAGGCCGTCCGGACGAACATCCTCGGCACGCTGGCCGTGGCCGAGGCCGCGCTGGCCTGCGGGACCCAAACGTTCGTGCTGATTTCCACCGACAAGGCCGTGAACGCCACGAGCGTCATGGGGGCGACCAAGCGTCTGGCGGAGTGGGTCATGAAAGCCCTGAACGGGCGGGGGGGCACGCGCTTTCTCGCCGTTCGCTTCGGCAATGTGATCGGGAGCCGGGGGAGCGTCGTCCCGGTCTTGCAGGAGCAAATTCGCCGCGGGGGGCCTGTGACCATCACCCACCCCGAGATGACCCGGTACTTCATGAGCACCCGGGAGGCGGTGGCGCTCGTCCTTCAGGCCAGCGCCTCGCAGGAATCCCACGACATCTTCATGCTCGACATGGGCCGGCCCATCAAGATCCTCGACCTGGCGGAGGAGTTGATCCGGCTCTCCGGACTGGAGCCCGACACGGACATTCCGATTGTCTTCACGGGGATCCGCCCCGGCGAGCAACTCCATGAAGCGCTCGAGACCTCGGACGAGCCCCTCGGCCGGACAACCCTGCCGGGGATGTTCGCGGTCCGCACCAACGGGCGGGTGGACGAGGTCATCTTGCGGCTGGCCATTCAGGAACTGGACCGGCTGTCCCGCGCCATGGACCTGACCGGCGTCAAGCGCGTGTTGCATCAGATGGTGACGAGCTCCGAACCCATGCCGGTGTGGTTGGGGGGCAACGGCGACGCGCTGCACCGGGACCCGCCGTCCCCCCGGGCGACGCCCGCGCGTGAGCAGGGCGGGGACCCTGTCGTGACCACACGATGACGCAGGCACACCGCGGGGGCGCCGGCCCCTCGACGTCGGTCCTCGTCATCGGAGCCCACCCGGACGATGAAGTCCTCGGGGTGGGGGGGACCATCGCCCGGCATGTCCACCGGGGAGATCGGGTATCCGTGCTGATCCTGACGGACGGCGTCACGTCGCATCACCCCGTGACCGAGCCCCAGAAGGCGGCGGCGCGCACCGCGTGCCGCGCGCTGGGCGTCCACGAGGTGCGCTTCGTCGATCTCCCGGACCAGCGGCTCGACAGCGTGCCCCTGCTCGACATCATCCGGCCCATCTCCGACGCGATCCGGGACCTGCGCCCCCAGGTCGTCTACACGCATCATCACGGCGACGCGAACCAGGACCACCGCGCCGCGTTTGCGGCCACGCTGGTCGCCGCGCGCCCGTTTGGCGACAACCCGGTGCGCAGGCTCCTGTGCTACGAGGTGGCGTCGTCGACGGAGTGGGGGCCGCCGTTCGCGGACTGGGCGTTTCTCCCCACGGTGTACGTGGACATCAGCGCCACGCTCGACGAAAAGCTCAGGGCCTTTGAGGCGTATCGCACCACCTTCATCAGCGAGGTCAGGCCCTATCCCCACCCACGGTCGCCGGAAGCGCTGCGCGTGTATGCTCAGCAGCGGGGGATTGCGGTGGGGATGCAGGCCGCCGAGGCGTTCATCCTCGTGAGGGATCTGCTCGTGGCCGATGCCCTCCAGCCTGCCGGCACGCCTGGAGATCTGCTCGTGGCCGATGCCCTCCAGCCTGCCCGCACGCCCGCGGGATCATGACAGAGGTGCGAGGAGCGCTTCGCGAATCCCCGCCCGGCAGGGATGCCGCGGCGCGGACCACAGGGAAGGGCGGGACGATCGAGCGGCAGACGCCGCACGCCCCGTTGAGCGTCCTCGTCAGATTGACAGAGCGGCTGCATGAAGAAGGCGTCCTCTACTGTCACTGGAAAGACAACGACACGGTGACCGCGTCGCTGCAGGGCGCGCTCGACGTCGATCTGCTGGTCGATGGGGCGGCGGCTCCCGTGCTGACCCGGCTCCTGGGTGAGGCCGGATTCAAGCCGTTTGTCCCCTCCTCCTGGTTTGCCTATCCCGCGATCGGCCATTTTCTGGCGCTGGATCGCCAGACCGCCCGTCTCACCCACGTCCACGTGTACTATCGCCTGATCACGGGCGAGGGACACCTCAAGGGCTATCACCTCCCCTGGGAGGACGCGGTGCTGGCGAGCCGGACGCTGGACGCCGAACACGGCATCTACATGGTGGATCCCAACGTCGAAATGGTCCTGTTCCTTGCGCGGTCGGCATTGACGCTGCGGACGGTCGAGCGGATGTGGCGGTCTCGGACGGCGCCGTGCTTTCGCGGTCGTGCCCTGGAAAAGTTTCGCTGGCTCGAGACGCGGACGGCCGCCCCACGTGTTGCCGAGTGGGGCCGCGAGTTTCTGGGTGACGCCGCCGGGCGGCGGCTGTCGGAGTTGTTGGACGGCCGGCCGTCGATGCGCAGGCTGCTGGCGTTTCGCCGCAGTGTGGTCAGCGCCCTCGCTCCCCACCGCCGGTATGGTCCGATCGAGGCCGTATGGCACAGATGGCTCAAGGAGACCTGCTCGGTGTGGCGCACCTCACATCTCCGGCGGCTCTTTCCGCCGGTGCCGCTGCGTCTGACCCCGGCCGCCGGAGGGCGGTTGATCGCGGTCGTCGGTCCGGATGGTTCGGGGAAGTCCACCGTGGTCAAAGAGATCGCGGCGTGGCTGTCGGAGCACGTCGACGTGCTCCCGATCTATTTCGGCAGCGGAGACGGCCCCGTGTCGCCGATCCGCTGGCCCCTGCAGCTCGCCAGCCGATGGCGGAATCGGCGGCAGATGAACGCGCGCTCCCGATCCGCCCCGGCGCGCCCGAGGGACGGCGGCACGCCGCCCACGCCCCCGGCGTGGATGAAGATCGCCCGAGCGCTGTGGGCGCTGATCCTCCGTGCTGAGAAAGCCCAGCGGCTGCGCCGCGCCTGGCGCGCGCACGAGAGAGGCATGATCGTGGTCTGCGACAGGTACCCCCAGAATCAGATGATGGGGTGCATGGACGGGCCGCTGCTGTCGGAGTGGCGGGAGAGCCGCTCCCGCATGCTGCGCGCCCTGGCGCGGTGGGAACGCGCGCCATACGACTGGGCCGAGGCGCACCCGCCCGACCTGGTCGTCCGCCTCGATGTGGCGCCGGAAGTCGCCTCACAACGGAAGCCGGACATGAACCTCGCGGAGATCCGGAGGCGCGATCGGATCAGCCGTGGTTTGCGCTATCATCCGCGGACCTGGGTCGCGCCGCTGGACGCGGGCGCCCCGCTGGAGGAGGTCGTCCGGCGTGTGAAAGCGCTCGTGTGGGACGCCATCTGAACCGAGGAGGCTGAGACACGCATGAAAAGGAACCGCGGGGTTCTGCGAGCGGCGGCGATCATCCTGGTAACGTCGGTGGTCCTTCTCGCGGGACAAGGGGCGCCGAGGAGCCTGGCGGGAATCCTGACGGATGGCTCGGCGGTGCTCCCGGTCCCCGGCGTTCCCGAGCCCTCCTACCTCTCGCCGACCGTTCTGCCGCCGTTCGGAACGATCGTCACGCGGATCGCCGGCGATCCTGGGACGCCCATCGCGTTCGCCAACGGCGGATCCGGAGAGTGGAACACGGACGCGCGCCACCACTACTCCACCGAGGAGCCGTGGAACGCGGATCAAACGCTCATCGCGATGGATCAGCCGGGGGGGAACCCGGGCCTGCTCTTCCTCGACGGGAGCACCTACCTGCCCGTCATGCCGCAGTGCGCCAACTACAACCGCCGTGACGATCGCTGGCATCCGATCCTGCCGTCCGTGCGCATCAACGCCGACGGCACCCTGCTCGAGTGGTTCGACGTCGTCCGGTGCCGGCAGGTCAGGTCCTGGACCCTACCCCTCCCCGTGTCCTACCTCGGCCTGACGAACGGAAACGTCTCGGCGGACGGCCGGTTCGTGGCGCTGGCCGACCAGGCGGCCAACATGTTCGTGGTCGACATGCTGATCAATCACATTGGGCCCGTCGCCAGCAATGCCTACAACGGGTGGACGGCCACAGGCGTGGGCATCTCAGCGAGCGGGAAGTACGTCTGGGTCCATTACAGCGGGGATTACAGCCGGATCTTCGATGTGGACCCCAATACGCTCGCGCTGACGCCGCACCCGGAGAGCGGCCCGATCTGCCACGGCGTGGCC
>Ga0137370_10000439_pt1 | contig 15650 bp, 11 predicted proteins | sample SagtaG_11_FD_104920 | JGI IMG/M metagenome (GOLD analysis project Ga0137370, IMG submission 104920) | Vadose zone soil microbial communities from Sagehorn Ranch, Mendocino, California, USA - Sage1_R_20_16 metaG | ecosystem: Environmental > Terrestrial > Soil > Vadose zone | place: USA... | reverse complement strand
GCGGCAGGCCGCTCCTGCTCCAGGACCGGCTCGAAGCGCCGCATGATCTCGGCTGTCTGCACGGCATGCGAGGCCGAACCTACCTCGAGATTGATGTCCGGGTCCGGAATCCCCAGGGCGCGGAAGAACTGTCCGTTCATCTCCGCATCGTAATCCTGCCCGGTATGCAGGAGCCGCACCGGCATTGGCGGGGTAGCGGCTCGCATGGCCTTGATGACCGCTGCGATCTTCATGAGGTTCGGGCGCGCCCCTACTACGCAAAGTATCGGAGCAGCGGGGACCCGCGACGGCATCAGCCTTCCCCTTCCCGGCTAACCCGCAGATTCACAGGGGCGAAGTTCCTGCCGCAGTTCGTCGATCACTTCGGCCGCCTACCTCATCATTACCAGGACCGGAACCCGTCCTCGGGTACGCAAACTGCAGCCAAGATTGACCTCGAAGCTCGTGTGTAAAGTGGGGGTTGAGTATAGCAGTCCACGGGAGAAGGATTCATGGGACGCGACGGAATTGATCAGACCCAAACGGCGTCTAACGGGAAAGTACCCACCACCGCCCCAGACGAACTTACTTGCCACCCACCATGGTATCGCCGTATTACGGCTTGAAGACCACCGCCGACCCGTTGCCCGTCCCGATGTTTTCGTGTCGCAGGAAGACAATGACTCCGTATTCCGGGATCGTGAATCCGGCCCACAATTGTCCTCCGATCTGATGTGTGCCGACGTTCGTCCAGGTCGCGCCGTCGAACCGAAAGATTGGGCCTCCGGCGGAGGTACCGAAAAGAAGGAGGTCCGTACCGTTCGGGTGTGCCAGCACGATCGACGAATTCGCGTTCACTCCGGTCCCGAGCGGCGTATCCGGCATCGTGGTGGAGATCCCCGTTGAGCTCAACCGATACATGGCTGTCGTATCACCCCCGCCACCCCAATACACGAAACCGCCTGCGGCGACGACCCAGTTATGAATTTGGCCGGACATCAACGTCGGCGTGCTGTTCCACGAAGTCAGCGCGGCGTTGGACCAGGAGGCACCGAACACGTCGACGAAAACCAGGCCACCGGCTCCACCGTTGAGCTGCGGAAACCATTCAAGGCCACCGGCAACCGCGTTTCCCCTGTTCGGATGATTTGCCACCTGCCCGGCCTGCCAGGAGGCTTGGCCAGTCGAACCGTACGCACGGCGGTAAATGGTCGCCGAGTTGAAACTCCGGTAATAGAGATCGCCGTTGGTTTTGTTCAGAGCGACGTGGTAATAGGAATGCCCTGGATCCCATACACTCCAGGTGTAGCTTTCTTTCGTCCATTGGTTAGTGGCGTCGTCCCACGTGAGGAGCGCGCCCGCGCCGTCAATGTATAGGCCGCCGGTATGGCTCGTCCCGGCGAACTGAAGCTTCTTGTGAATAGGATCCCAATGACCTCGTGCCGAATAGCCCATCATGGTGGGAGTGCTCGGCCCCTGGGCGAAGGGCAGCGACGCATTGAGCCCACCCATGACAAAGGGGACGACCCATTGTCCGGGCTGCAGTGAGGCCGCTAACTGGGCAAGCGCCGACCCCGTCCCCGATGCCAGCGTCGTGGCCGTCACGGGTGCGGATTGCGCCGACGCGTTGGCCGCGGCGTCTACGGCAGAAACTGTAAACGTATAGGTTGTACTCGCGGAGAGGCCCGTGTCCACATAGCCCGCTGTCGGGATCGTCGCTACAGGGGTGCCATTCCGGCGCACGACATAACCCGTCACTCGGACGTTGTCCGTAGAAGGGGACCAACTCAGGCTAATTGCGTTCGACCCCGGCGTGGCCACAAGGTTGGTGGGCACAGAAGGTGGACTCGTGTCGACCGGGGGGGGGGCCGGGGTCGTGACGCTTTGACTCGGCGTATTGGGTGAGGTGTTGCCGGCTGCGTCGCGCGCGGCCACCGTATAGGTGTAGGTCTGGCCGGGGGACAGACCCGTGTCCAGATAGCTGGTGGTGGCAGGCGTTGCCACCTGAGCGCCATTGCGGCGGACGATGTAATCCTTCACTCCGACGTTATCGGTTGCCGCGCTCCAGGAAAGGTTAGCGCCGGTTGAACCCGCCGGCGCGGCGGTGAAACTAGCAGGCATGGAAGGCGCGGTCCTATCAGAAAGCGGGGCCGCGGCTCCCGGCCCTCCGGTCTGTCCGGGTCCACCACAGCCGGCGAACCCCAGGGCCAGCAAGGGAACGAGCAGCAGCGTCTTCACGCGCAACACAGGATCCTCCTTGCACCGATCTCCCCGATTGAACCAAGTTCCAATGCAATTTTAATAGCCCAACCATTTGCTGGGTGGCAAGTTTCTCACATTCAATGACCTGAGTATGGCTAAACCGCTTAAAATACTGGTTCTTCGTGAAAAATTCCACTTTCTGCGAAGCTGGGTAGTGGTCCCTTTTTCACTCGAGCGACCACTCCCCGGAGCTGACACATGCCTTGCTCGGATTTGTAACACGCCCCGAGAGCATTCGTTGCTTCTAAAGGAAGGCGTGAGCCGACGCCATAGACTGCGGGCTCCCTCGGCTCAGCCAGATCTTTGCTGACGATCGGTCGTCGAATCAGGTCGCGGTTGCACAGCTTGCCTCTGGGCCAAGGCCCGCAGGTACCCCTCGATTGCCGCCAGGCTCTTCCGGATGGATTCCAGCGCCGGCGACCGTTCTTCGAGCTTGCTGATCTGGGCAGCAATCGCGGTCAGTGTCTGAGACTGTTCACGCAGGATCCCTTGAACTCCGCCCTCGACTGGGCCGCGTTGTTTCATGCTCAGGCGGCGTTTTTCGACGCGCTCGGAGAGGGCTGGCCATTGCAGTTCCTTCGCGGCGGTCTCCACGACGTCCGCCGTGATTGCCGGGAGGTTGTCGGCATACGCGCAGGTCAGCGCGGTGTCGCATAGCGTGTTGATCAGGCGCGGAATGCCCCCCGCGTACTTGTAGATGCAGGGCAGGGTCTGGGGGGGAAACAGTGTTCGGTTCGCCGCACCGGCAATGCTCAGCCGGTGGCGGATGTAGCTACCAAGTTCCTGCTCGCTCAGGGCGCGAATGTAGTACCGCAGCTTTACGCGCTGCATCAACTGCTCCATTTCCGGATGGTCGAGAACCTCATTCAGCTGCGGCTGGCCGACAAGAATCACGTGCAGAATTTTCTCCTTGCGCGTTTCCAGCCCGGCGAGCATGCGGATTTCCTCCAACACCTTCATGCTCAGATTGTGCGCATCGTCCACAATCAGAACGATCTGCTTGCCTTGAAGGAATTGCTCAATGAGGAAAGTGTTGAGCATGTCGAGCAGCTCAACCTTCTTCGCATTGAATGGATTCAACCCGAACTCCACCAACACCGCCTGCAGGAGTTCCACCTCGTCGAGCTGCGTCTGAAAAACTTTTGCAACGACGACATTGTCGTCCAATTCGGAAAGGAGCTTCTGGATTAGCGTTGTCTTCCCACAACCGATTTCTCCGGTGAGGACCACGAAGCCTTCGCGGTTCCACACCGTGTAGTCCATATAGGCCTTGGCGCGGCTGTGAGGCTCGCTCATGAACAGAAAGCCGCTGTCCGGAGTGAGCCGGAACGGTTGTGCCGAGAGGCCGAAATATTCCAGATACATGTCTGATTATCGCCTGGATCGAACTTCGTAGACCGGTCCGGAACTGTAGCCCAAAAGCAACATGACTCGGTCGTCCCTGAAATTGCTGAAGGATGCCGTGCTCTGACGATCGATGCGGCCGCCTTCCATTATGATGGTCACGTTTGGACTCAATCTGTAATTCGCATTCGCGCCGTAGGTGCGTTCCTTGTCTTCTCGATCCAAACCCTCAAAGGTGCGTTTCGTGTAAGCTGTGGACATAATGAACTGCGTCGCTCCGGAATTCCAACTCCACAGGAAGGCTCCCCCTGCCTCTTGGTAATCCGCTTGGCCCGGATTCACGAAATCGACACGGCGGCGATACGCCTGCAAAGTGTACCCGAAATACCCACCGTTATTCACATAGACGAGACCGCCGCGCTTGCTGTGATACAAACTACTGTTCGCAACGTCGGCTCCCTGGAGGGCCGCCGCGATGACGCTCGTATCCGCTGGCGCCGTTGAACTCGTGACTCCTTTGATCAGGTCGGTGTAGGTATCCGAGATTTGGTCAGCAAGCGACACGCCGAACGTTGACTGCGATGATAATACTTCCGACATTGTAACTCGCGCGAGTCGGTTGCCCTCCAGGGTCGGGTCCCCATATCGCGTCACCCGCGAAGTACCGACGTCGATCGTCGTATTGTTGGTAGACGATCGATTCTCATAGCGCCCAAACAGGTCCGCCGTGAGAATTGAGGGGAATTGAGTTCCGGGTTCGAAATACACGCGCGCCGCTTCATAGTTCAGGGATAGCTTCGTCTGAACGGACAATGCGTGCAAGCCTCGCACATAAGCCGTGTAGCGCCGGTTGTCATTGATGCTGTTTTCGATATCGTATCGGCCGTATCTACCACCGACCATCGCCGAAGTCGTGGAGCCCAGAGAAAACGTGAAATCCGGACCCGTGCTCAGGGAATTTGTCTTGGCGCGGTTCGTGGGTGTGTCCGGGGCTGCAACATTGAGTAGTGTCTGCCTGAATGTGTCCTCGATGTTCCAGGTCAATCGCCGCGGCAATACCAACCAAACCGCCGCCCCGTCCAGGAACTCGGCTGTGTCGTCGCCGAAGGTCTGGTGAGAAAAATGCCGCCTTTCCACCTGTGCCAGAACTCGCGCATTCACGTCAATCGTGCTCTCTCGGTAGGAGAGACCGGCCATCACCGCCTGGATCCAATCGCTTTGCGGGTTCGTCTCCACGCGCTTGATGTTGCTGCTGCGTGCGAGGGACAGTCCGACCCCAAAATCGGACTGTCCCGCATGGCTCGGGGTAACACAGGCGCAGCCCAGCATCGCGGCGCACCAGATTGTTCCGTTCGCAACGCGGGCGTGACCCGCCGCAGCGGCCCGATTGCTCCCGGGCAATCGCGCTTGCCGCCAAAGTCTGGTTACGTTGGTTGCACTCCCTGCGGTGCGCGGCATTCGGTCAGCGAATCCGGGGAATGCGCGGCTCGTCGTTGAAGACTATGCCGAGCAGCTTCCTCTCGCCGATTGCATCCAGGCACCTGGCTATTTGCGTGTTTGTGCAGCGCGCGTAGCGCGCGACGACAAGCACGTAATCGGCCAGCTCGGAAAGAATGCGGATGTCCGCGATGTGCGACATCGGGGGGCCATCCATGATGACGAACCGCTCCCGATAGCGTCGTCGTACCGTATCCATAAGGTGTTTCATCTTCACCGAGGTAAAGTGTTCTTCGAGAACCTCGCGCCGCCTCCCGGCTGTAATCACGCGATAGCGGGCGATACCCACTGGGTGGATGATCTGTTTGATGTCGAGATCCGGGTTTTCAAAGTAGTCCGTCAGGCCCGGCGCCGACGCATTGGCCAGCAATTTGTGCACACTCGGGTTCTTGAGATTGCAATCGATCAAGAGCGCGGTTTTTCCCATATCGAAAGCAAATGCGGCTCCAAGGTTCTGCGCAATGAAAGTGCCCCCGCATCCTTTACTCACCGAAGTGACGAGAATCACGGCGTTCTGTCCCTGGCTCTGCTGAACGATCTTGGTTCGCAATTCGCGGAACACCTGGACCGCAGAGTCTTCGTTGTGCTGGGGCTGGATGATGCCCCGCTGTGCGAGGTCGGCCGCGCCGAGTATTCGCATCTCGTTCTTTGCCATGCGGGAGATGGTCTCGGGATGCGCTGCCGAATCCGCAACTACGGTAGTGCCCGTCGAAGGCACTGCCCCGGCGGCGGGGACCACTTGCAGGTTGCCTCCTCCCGCCCGAGCCCTGCTAAGGGCCTTTTCGATCTTGCTCATTCACATCACCTTTATGAAGCGCATCGCTGCAAAGGCTGCCAATGCAGCGATCGTTGCCACAACGACCAAGGTCAGCCACGCGAGCTCCCAGCGCAGACCTCTCAGTTCTCTGGGGGTCCAAAGATGGGGAACAACCGTCATTATGGGTAATTTGTGCGGGACAGTGATCGCGCTTCCAACGCGAATCCGCGGATCGATCTGCAGGCGAAGGTAAAGCAGCCCAATGGGAATCACCAACCCGAGAAGTATCCCCCCGAGCACGAAATGTAGGAAGCGCGGTCCGCCGGGAGCCTGCGGCAGAGTTGCCGGCTCCTGGATCTTGAATGTCAAGCCCTGGCGGTCGCGATCCAGATTCATCGAGACCCGGGCATTTTCCCTGCGCCGCAAGAGGTCCTGATAGATATCGCGGTTGATCTGATAGTCGCGCGTAAGCTCAGCCAGACGGGCGTCGCCACTGTGCATGCGCTTGCCCCGACTGAGCTCATTCTGCAACTGTCGCTGCAACTCTGCGATACGCGCTGTGAGTGCTTCGATCGTGCTTTGATTCTGCGACTGCTCGCGTCGCAAATGCTGGTAGACGGGATTGTTCACCACCGACTCGTCCGGCTCCGAGCGACCCGAGCCCTTCGTCTGCTCGCGGCGCAGACGCTCGGCGTTGATCCCGTCGATCAGATCCTGGATCTGCTGCTTGACTTGAACGATGTCCGGATGCGTGTCGCGGTAACTGAGCCGCAGCGTGTCGAGCCTCGATTGAAGGTCTCCGATGCGTGCTCGGTATTGACCTTCGCGCGAAATCGCGGCGGTCGACTCCGCTTCGCCGGATACCTGACGATCCAGCGAAGCCTCCTTGACCTCTGCCTCTCGCAGTTCCTGTGTCGCGGCCTCTATGCGTCTATAGAGATCGTTCAACCTTGTGGTCACCTCACCGTCGCTGCCAGGGCGCGCGTCCAGGGTGGATGAGCGCAACTCCTTCAGTTCCTCCTCGGTTTTGGTCAGCTTGTCTTGGTAGTCCTGCGTCTGCTTTTCGATAAAGGCGAACGCTGCACCGCTTTCCGCTGCCTTTGCGGTGATGCTTTCCTGTATGAACAGCTCCGCGAATTTCTCCGTCATACGAAATGCGCGTTCCGGATCGATGTCTTGGTACTCGATCCTGAGAATGTTCTTTCCGACGGTGCTGATGACTGTCCGCTTCTTGATTTCCTCGATAAGGCGCTCGAGCTCCTCGCTCGGTATGCTTTTCGACCAGCCGCCATGTTCGAGGACCTGTTCCATGATCTTGCGTCCGAAGATCACTTCGCGTGCGTTCTTGCTGCGGTCCAGGGCATCGGTCGCCACGGCAGCGCCCTGCATCAGGGGTTGGATGATGGTTCTCTCATCCACGAGGATACTGGTCGATGCGGTATAACCTTTTGGCCACAGCATTCCTGCGGTCAGCAGGGCTACGTTCACAATGACGAATATCCTCACAATAAGTCGGCGCGAATAGAACGACTCGGTAATGAGCGCCTTTGCAATCTGCTCGGGTAACAAATGCATCGTTTACACTCCTATGGCAGCCTGGGGCGACAGGCAGCTTCGCTAAAACAGCCGCTCGGGAACGGTGATCACATCCCCGGGTCGGAGAAACAGGTTGGTTTCGAGCCGGCCCTTGTTGAGGATGTCACCAAGCGCGATTTCGAATACTTCCGTCTTGTCCTTGAACTTTCGGTATAGCTTGGTTCGATTGGGCGATGCGAAGTCGTTCACTCCGCCGGCTTCAAGCACCACATCGAGTACCGTCATTCCCTGGCGGTAGGGAATCGATCGCGCGGTACGCACCGCGCCGGTTACGCGCACGCGTGAGAGGAATTCGTGCGAGCGCAATTCCGTGATGATCACGGCGACATTGGGGTCGCGAATATATGTGGAGAGTTGTCTCTTGATATTTTCAGCCACCTCACTCGGCGAGCGGCCCCCCGCGTCGACGTCTCCAATGAGCGGCACAGAGATTTTTCCATCCGGCCGCACCGGCGCGATCACGGACAACTCCGGGTTGCGCCACACGGTCACTTGGACCCGGTCGTCCGCGCCAATGCGATACTCCTCCACATTTGAGAACGCCCGAAGATCCGCGACACCCTCAACAGGCGCCGGGACGCTCTCGCAACCGGCTACGAGCAGCGCCACCGCAACAATACCGCCCCACCGCAATCCGCTCATCTACCACCTCGCGACACGATTGTATCCTGGGGTTCTTTAGGTCCCTCTCGCCAGAGGAAAACGGGTGCCTCGCGCCTGCTTGATCCATCACTTCGCGGGCTTCGACAACAACTGTGCCGGGAGAAATTCGGTTTTCCGGCCGCTCGTTCGCCAATTGCGTGGGAAATGTGCAAGAATTCCGGTACCCGAATCACACCCCGGTCCGCACGCAGAAACCCGCCGTCATGGACGACTATTCGTCCTTTTACGCTACTCTTGGAGTTGACCCTGACACCGATTGGGAAACGCTGCGCGGACGTTACAAGCGCCTCATAGGACAATGGCACCCGGATCGGTTTTCGGGTGATACCGCCAGCACGAAAATCGCCGAAGAACGCAGCAAGCAGATTACGATCGCCTACAAAACGCTGGGCAATTACAGGCGCGAACACGGTATTCTTCCGCCGGGCAAGCGGGCGGTTGTGGATACGGGAACGCAAGGACCACGGCGTCACGCCGACGCGGTTTCCGAGCGCGCCAGCTCCAATGATCGTGCGGATACGGCTACCACGGGCGCAACGGTCGGCGAACGTTCGAAGCCCAGGGCGAGGCGCGGGCCCCGTATTACTATCGCGCTTTTCACCGCCATCGCCGCGCTGTATCTCGCCAATCGCTACTTGGGGCTGATCGCACCCGGCGACAGCCCACCCAGCGACGATCTTGCGCGTCCAGACACTGCGAACGAAGCGCCCGCAGAAAGTCCTCGTCGCGAGTCTGGCTGGATTTGGCTCGGTTCGACCGTCGGTGAGGTCTACGCCGTTCAGGGCGTTCCGACCTCCACTCAGGGCGAAACCTGGCTCTATGGGAAGTCGCAGATCCGCTTTGCGAACGGGAAGGTGATTTCCTGGAACCAGCACCCTGAAAACCCCCTGCGAATCGCGCGTGACCAACCCGTTCAGGCACAAGGAGGGACTTTCGAGGTCGGTTCCACGAAAGATCAGGTGCGGGCGATCCAGGGGACACCAGTCACGGAAACCGACGGCATCTGGGACTATGGGCTGTCCAGGGTTCATTTCAGCAACAACCGGGTCATTCACTGGGAAGAATCCCCGATGCAACCGCTGCGCGTGCCGCACTAGCCGATTTAGGTTTCGAGTGTACGCTCCACATGTGTGCGGCTTTCGTGATTGCCCTGAGCGTCTCACCCTGAGACATTCACGGAGGCCCGACGCCGTGAAAATTCAGGCTCAGCGCGCGCCATCATGGCCAAACAAAACAACCTGCGCAGTTTGAAGGAGAATAACCAGATCCAGGAATAGGGAGTGGTTCTTCACGTAGTAAAGATCGAATTGCAGCTTCTGCACAGCATCGTCCACCGACGCACCGTAGGGATATCGGATCTGAGCCCACCCCGTGATACCCGGCTTCACGGAGTGTCTGCTCGCATAGAAGGGTACTTTCCGGCTGAGCTCGTTCACGAACGGCGGCCGTTCCGGTCGAGGGCCGACGAAGCTCATGTCACCGCGTAGAACGTTAAGGAGCTGTGGCAGCTCGTCAATGCGCGTCAGCCTGAGGAGCTTTCCCACCCGCGTAATGCGATCGTCGTTCTTCTTCGCCCATCGTGGGACCCCATCCTTCTCCGCGTCAACGAACATGCTGCGAAACTTGAGCATCTCGAACACCTGTCCGTACTCGCCTACCCGCTTTTGGCGATACAGAATCGGTCGTCCGGTTTCCAGCCAGATCGCGACGGTCGCGAGGAGCATCATCGGCAGCGTGGCGATCATCACCACCCCGCCGACCCAAATATCGAATGCGCGCTTCAAGATCTGCTGGCAACCATCCCTGCAAAATCCCATGGAATACACCATCCAGCTCGGGTTGAGGGATTTCAGCTGAACGTGGCCACTTTCCCGTTCGAAGAAAGTCGGCAGATCCACAATGCTGGTCCCCTCGAGCTTGCACTCGAGTAGTTCCGACATCGACAAGTGGCCGTTGCGCCTGTCTCTCACACCTACAACAATCTCGTCGACGCGGTGCTGTTCGACAAGAGAACGCAGCGCCTTACTATCGCCGAGCAACTTGGATTTGTCGGGGTGTGGCTCTCCGTCCCCACATTGTACGAACCCGACAACGCTAAACCCCGCATTCGGACCGAGGCGGGTTTGCAAGGCGTCGACCTCGGCCGCGCGGGATCCGCTTCCGATTACAAGGACTCGGCGCTTCAGCGCCTCGTGACCGACAATTCGGAAGAACAGACCGCGCGCCGATACCATGGAAATGAAGGAGAACAGCAGGGCCAGGGCCATGATGCCGCGGCCCAAGGTGCTTTCCGGTATGACGTAAAACACGATCGCCATTGCCACCGCCCCGGTCGGGAAGCTCGCAAGGAAACGCACTTGATACTCGCGATCCTCCTTGTGCAATTGCGACCCGTATAGACCAAACGCCGTCATGACACCCAGCATGACGAGCGCGTACAAGAACGCGCGCGGAAATAGCCACAATGTCTCGCCGGTAATGGATTGCAGTTGGACGTGGAAGTCGAGGAAGCGGACGGTGGCCGCTAGATAAACCGCGCCCACGTGGATCGCCGCTTCTGCCAACATAAGCAGCAAAAGGGGCAGCGACACGTAATGCCCGAAAATACGAACGCTCATTAACTCCTCCCTGCATCACTTCCAGCGTCTTGCCGCCGGCGCTTGCTTTTGTACGGTCGCCGACCCCAACGAGCATGTCCGGATCGGTCGTTGTTTTTGCCGACTTGCCTTAGATGCTAGGTAGACTAAATTCGTTTCGCAATAGTACAAAGGTCCAGCCCTGCAATGGTTCCGCAATTGCTATGTGCGCTTGCACGAGCAACCGTTCACATTGCACGGCGACCTGCCCAGTTCGAGCATTTTAGCCCCTTCGCGGCCGGAAAGCCCCGCGCTGCGCGCGCATCGGTTCTTCCGGAAACTTCTCCAATCGCCAGCGATCTTCGCAACGAAGCGCCTAATTCCGCCCACGCCTTTGAGAAAACCATAGAAATGTGACATCTTCCTCATGCACCGACCATGCCACAAGGTTCAAGATGTTTCTGGATCGCCCGCGGAGTCGGACACCCGCGCACCGGACGCCTGCCAACACGGCTCACGTTTCTTGTACCCAATCGGGGGGTTATAGAGCGTACTTCGAGCTAAATCGAGACAACCTGGGAACACCGGCAAGCTCGGTGACCAAGTCGTACTGGCGAGATCGAATTGCGAGTTTCAGTGGGATTTGCTTGGTGCGGGTGTCGTAGTTTCGGCAATATAAGTGGAAACCCCGACAGATCGATGCCCGCGCCGGGGAGGTCCAGCCTCGTTCGGGAACCGTTCGAACCGATTTTGTGACTTATTTCACGGACGACTCGGTGATCGCGAGGGATGTGCGTGGTTCCACACAGGTTCAAGCATCGCATTGCGTGCTCCGGCGCGCCCTTCAGACCTCGCGGCTGGATTGATTTCGCCTATCCCTCATCACACTTTGACTACGGTCTTACCGAAGCTCTCACCCGTGAACATGCCGTAGAACGCTGCTGGCAAGTTCTCCAACCCTTCTGCGACGTGGGTCTTGAACTTCATTCTTCCGTCTGAAAGTGGCGCTTCGAGCTCCTCCCGCATCTGGGCAAGCAGATGCTCCCACGACGAGCTGCGGTAGGACTGAATCGTGATGTCCATGCCGACGATGCTGTGCAGGTTCTTCAATCCGTAGCGCTTGTCGTGCGGCAGGTTGTACTGGGAGACCATGCCGGCGCTCGGGATCCGCCCGCCGAGCTTCATCTGAGTCAACGCGGCGTCCAGTATCTTTCCCCCGACCAGATCGAAAAAGATGTCGATCCCCTGGGGGCAGTGCTTCTTCAAAGCGTCCTCGAGCGAGGCCGCCGCCCGGTAGTTGAAGGCGGCATCGAGGCCGAGCTCATCGACCAGGTAGCGCACCTTCTCGTCGGAGCCCGCCATGCCGACCACGGTCAGGCCCAGTCGCTTCGCCAACTGCGATGCGACCATGCCGACCGCGCCCGTCGTTGCGGAGACGACGATGGTCTCGCCGCTTTTGGGTTTTGCGATTCGAGTGATCCCCGCATATCCGGTCAGGCCGGGCCCGCCGAGAGGGCCGAGATAGTGGACCGGATCGATACCTGCTTTCACCTTCTGCAGGTACTGGAGGTTCGGCTCGTCGACGACGGTGAACCGCTCCCAACGCACCCACGAATAGAGCAGCTCACCCACTGCGTAATTGGGGTTGGCGGACCGCAGCACGCGTGAGATCCCGTACGTGGAAATGATGGTCCCTGGCTTGGTCGCCGGGAACTGGGAGCGCGTCAAGGCCGGATCGTACAGGCCGAAGCGATGGTACGGGTCGATCGAGAGGTAATGATTTTCGACCAGGACTTCGCCTGACTTGAGGTTCGCCGCTTGGGCGTCGAAGGGCGTACGGACGACGCTGAAGGTCCCTGCCGGATCCGGCAGCGCGCCATCGGCGGGAGGCTTCGCGTAGACGATCTGGGTATTTTGAATCATGAGCGCAGCTGTTTCAGCGCTCCGCCCCAGGCCACCACCTGGTCCAGCACGGTTGCTACGGACTTCTCGTGCTGGGGCGCCGGCTTGAACGTCGTGAAGTTTTCGAAGTCGGTCATCAGCGAGAGCAACACTTGCGCACGTACCGTCGCGACGTGCACCTCGGCCAGGACGAGCCGCAGCTGCTCGACGGCTCTCGCGCCGCCCGCGCCCCCGTAGCTCACGAACCCCGCAGCCTTGTCCTTCCATTCGGCGAAGAGGAAGTCGATCGCGTTCTTCAACGCCGCCGGAATACCGTGGTTGTACTCCGGCGAGACGAAGACGAATGCGTCCAGCGATGCAATCTTCGCCGCCCACCGCTTCGTGTGCGGCTGTTGATACTTGCCCATCGCGGGCGGCATCGGCTCGTCGAGCAACGGAAGCGCGAAGTCCTTGATGTCGACGAGCTCGTACTCGGCGTCGCTTCGCTTTCGCGCAGCCTCCAGCACCCACTTCGCAACGTCAGGGGATTTTCGGTTCGGGCGCGTGCTCCCTGTAATGATTCCGACCTTGAGCATGGAGTTTCCTTCCGTGACAGTGAGTGAACCGATCGAGCAGGGTCAGCGCGTCAGCGTTCCACCGGCGCGGAGCTTCTGGCCGATGCGACGAATTTCCGCCCCCCCTGGCGAGCCGCGGCGGAAATGCCGAGCTTCTTGAGCAGCTCGATGAGCGTCGCGCGCTCGGTCTTCGAGAGTCCACTCGCCGCCAAATCCATCGCCGCCTTGTGGCCCGCGAATATCTTGGCCGCCTGCTTTTTACCTGCCGCCGTCAACCGAACGATGCGAGCCCGTCTGTCGCTCGAGTGAGCCTCGCGCGTGACCAAGCCACGGGACTCGAGTCGATCCACAGCCGTGGTGATCGCTCCACTGGTGAGCTCGATTCGCCGACCGATCTCATTGACGGGCCGCGGTCCTTTGTGGAGGAGCATCTCCATGACTGCGAAGTCAGAGAGGCACACCTCGGACGACTCGATGCTGCAGGTCGCTAGGCGCGCGAACGTCCTATGCGCCTTCATCATGATCAGCCATAGGTGCGTGCCCGAGGCGTCGACCGCCTGCTTCTTGGTTGCGGTGTTTTTCATTTCGCAACATACCTTAACATAAAGATACTTTATGTCAAGCGACACCTTTGCCGGGCCGGAGGCTGACGCTCAGCCCGCGATCCATCAGGGTCGATCCTGACGTGCGTACTATTACTTTCGTCGCCACCTGTCCCAAAAGTACGTATCGACGCGCTCGCGTTCCGGCCATTCATCCCACCGCTCGGCCGGAATCAGACAAGCGTGCGTGGCGCAGTGCGTGTCGCCACACCTCGCCGCTGTAGGCTCGAGGAGCCAAAGCGTAGTCTGAATGGCCCAGCCCCTGAGCGCGCACTTTTGACTATACTGCTTTGAAGGGACGCTCTTCTTCCACCCTCGTGTGGAGCACATGTTGTGAAACGCACTAGCCCTCGGTCCCCTCCCCAAGAAAAGAAGAGTAGGAGCACCGACGAAACGCGCTTCCTTCACAGCGGGCCCAAGCAATGGCAGGAGCTTCTGCGGAGGCTAGGCATCGCCCTCAAGGGGCGAGGAGTGGGCGTCTGCGAAGCCGACTCGCGCGGGCACCTGCGTCTTGTTGCTGCAAACCGCGCGGAGGACCTTGGCCCGATCGTCGTCGACGATGTGAAGGCCACGCTGCGCGGGCTCGGCGAGGTGCGGGAGGCGGACCGAACGCCCAACCTTTGGGTGGCGGGCCAATTAACGCGGCGGGGCTGGTGCGTCGCACGGGTCCGCAGCGAGCTGCCGCAACCGCCGCCCGCCGGCGTCGAGCGGCGCAGTCTCGAGCGGTTGACGCTCGAGCTCGGGGGCGTGTGCCTCGGCTTGATCGAGGCCCCGGACCGTCAGGCGACCGCGGCCCGCGAGGCCGGCGCTCATGCGCTGCTCGCCGCGACCGCAGAGCAGGTTCCCGCAATTCTCTGGACGACCGATGTCGAGTTGCGCATCACGTCGCGGTCCGGGGCCAGTCCCAAATCGCTCGACCTCCTGCCCGCCCGAGTCGTCGGCACGTCGCTCCTCGAGCAATACGATCGGGGCGAAATATCCTCCGAGTTGATCGATGCGCACCGGCAGGCGCTCGCCGGCAAGTCGGTCTCCTATGTGATCCGGCAGGCCGACCGTTACTACGATGCGCGCGTGAACCCGCTCCTGAACGAAGCGGGCACAATCGTGGGAGTGGTCGGCCTCGTCGTAGACGTGAGCGATCGCGAGCACGCCCTCGCGCAGACGTACCGCAGCCATATAGAGCTCGAGGACTTCGTCGAGAACACGCCAGTTGGGATCCGTTGGACGGCGCAGGACGGCACGATCGTCCGCGCCAACCAGGCCGAGCTCGATATGCTGGGCTACCGCAGCGAGGAGTACGTGGGGAAGAACGTCGCCGCGTTCCACATCGATCAAGGTGTCGCGGCGGACACGCTGCGGCGTCTGAGGGCGGGGGAGACCCTCAGCAACGTCGAGACCCGCTTGCGCCGCCGCGACGGCTCGATCTGCTATGGTTTGGCAACAGCGAGCGTACGGTGGGAGAGCGGGAAGCTCGTCCACGCGCGCTGCCTCACGCGCGACATCACGGAGCAAAAACTGGCCGAGCTGGCCCTGGCACAGTTCAAGGCGATGGTGGAGTCCGCCGACGACGCCGTCATCGGCAAGACCTTGGACGGGATGATCACCAGCTGGAACCCGGCCGCGACGCGCCTGTACGGGTACACCGCCGAGGAGGTGATCGGGAAGCCGATCACCCTGATCACTCCCGCAGACCGCGTCGACGAGGTCCTTGGCGTCTTCGAGCGCTTGCGGCACGGGGAGCGGGTCGAGCGCCACGAGACGACCCGGGTGCGCAAGGACGGCACGCACGTAGAGGTCACGCTCACCATCTCGCCGATCCTCGACCCGCACGGTCGGGTCATCGGCGCCACGTCGATCGCCCACGATATCACGGAGCGGAAGCGTGTCGAGCAACAGCTGCTGCGCGCGGCGCTGCACG